>ERZ857827.415-NODE-415-length-61934-cov-13.823931_pt1 | contig 61934 bp, 55 predicted proteins | sample MGYA00519761_ERZ857827 | MGnify/ENA primary metagenome ERZ857827 (study PRJEB31778, sample SAMEA3449370) | human gut metagenome | biome: human gut; feature: human-associated habitat; material: faeces | place: United Kingdom | collected 2010/2012 ... | reverse complement strand
ACAAAGGTGCAGGCAGCGAAGCGTCCCTGCCAGTAACTTTGCGCGTCCGCAGACGTGCCCCCAAGCTGCTCTTCCCCCAAGTTTCCGTGAAGAATCTCTTATTTTGCGATTTTACAGGTTCAGCAGCCTTCTTTGGAAGCCGCCGCAGAGTTCCTCCGCCGCCTCCACGCCATAGGACGCTTTCAGCTTCTCGAAGCACTCCCGCATCCGGCAGGGGCGCGACGTCGTGTTGTGCGCGTCGGTCGCAATGCAGTCAATGTAGCCCTCATCAAGCATCTTGCGCGTCCATCGATCGGCAAAAAAGCCCTTCTTCTTCAGCACCGTGTTCGCGTTCATCTGCATATACACGCCGTATTCCTCGCGCAGCTCACGAACGTGCTTAAAGTTGCGCATCGGGTCAAAGCGCTCCACATGCGCGAAGATGACCGTGAATCCCGCATTGCCAAAGAGCCGCGCTGCCTCGCACATGCGGCTGTACGGCACGTCGCCGGAGAACTCCACCAGCACTGTCCACGTTTCCGCCAGTGACGGATAGTGACCCTCTTTGAGCAGATGCGGGCTGGCATCCGTGTAGAGGATTTCGCAGCCGGTATGCAGCGTCACGGGCAGCTGATGGTCTATGCACCACTGCTGTGCCTGTGCGAAATGCGCAAGGTACTTTTCCGTCGGGAAAGGGGTAATGCCCGGTGTCGCGTGGGAGGTGCATACGATGTCGGTGATGCCCTCGTCCACGGCGCGCAGAATCATCTTCTGCGTGTCCTCCCACGTTTGCGCGCCGTCGTCTACGCCGTAGATGAGATGGTGATGAATGTCAACGAACATGATATTGCTTATCCTGATTTTAATGAATTTATAAAATGCGCAAGCAGATGGCGCAGGTGAATCTGGAAATCGTATTATGCCATTACGCCTTGGCTTGGTTGTCCTTGTCGTCGTGCTTGTAGTAGCCTTTCGTGTAGTGGCTGTAATAGTTTTTGTTGTAATATCGCTTTGCACTCAGCGCGTTGAAGTTGACTTTGTTGATGATGCAGCCCAGCACCGGCGTACCGGATTTTTCCATCTGCCGTTTGCATTCCGCCACTTCGCGCAGGCGGGTGTGGTTATACTCCAGCACCAGCACGCTGCCGTCGCAGAAGGCCGCGATTTCCGCCGCGTCAATCACCATGCCAACCGGCGGTGCGTCCACAATCACCATGTCGAAGGACTGCGCCAGCGCCTCCAGCATCTGCTCAAAGTACGACGAGTCAATCAGGTTGATGGGATTCACCACGTCGCGCCCCGCCGGAATCAGGCACATGCCGTACACATCCGACTCGTAGACAACATCGTTCAGGTCGCACTGCCCGGCGAGGAAGTGCGCCAAGCCCAGCCCTTCGCCTTCCAGCTCCAGCTTATAGCGCTGCACCATGAAGGAGCGGCGCATATCCGCGTCCACCAGCACAACGTGGCGGCCGCGGCGCGCCATGTTTTCAGCGATGTGCATGGTCATCCAGCTCTTGCCCTCGCTCTGGGAGTTGCTGGTGATCACAATTTTGCGCTTATCCGTGCCGATGAAGGCAAGGTTCGTGCAGATGGAGTTCAGCGCCTCTTCTCCCGCATAATCAAGGGGATAGTGCTGATGAATGATTGCCTTTTTCATGGTTTACTTCCCCTCCTTGCCGTTCTTATGCTCGCGGGACAAATCGTAGCTCTGCACAGGCATCATGCCGATGGTTGCCAGACCCAGCTGCTTCTCCAGCTTGTCAGCGTTGCGGACGCGGTCATCCGCAAGGAACTGCACGACCACGATGCCGCACATCAGCAGCAGACCCAGCAGAAAGCCAAGCACCGTGTTCTTCATCGTTCTGGGCGAATAGGGGCGCGTGGGCAGCTGCGGCTCTTCAAAGATGGTGGGCATATCCATGTCCATCTTTGCGGCGATAAACTCGCGCGCCACCTGCACATACGTCAGCGCCATGTCCGCAGCTTCCTGCGGATCGTCGCTCTGTACCGTCACCTTCAAAATTCGCGTGTTGGTCGGGTTTTCCACGGAAATCATTTTTCCCATCTGTGCATAGGTGTAGTCGAGGTTCAGGCGGCGCTTGACCATCTCATGCACATGCCAGTTGTCAAACACCTGCACATAGTCCGACGCCAGCGAACTGCTCAGCTGAATCTGCGACAGATTGAGGGAGGTGCCGCTGCTGTTGAGCACATACAGCTTTGCCGACGCCTGATACATGGGCGTCATAAAGAATTTCGTCACGCAGAAGGCAATAATCGCACCCAGCAGTGCCGCAACGATGATGAACTTCGCCTTATCCAGCAGGCGGTAGAACAGTTCTGCCAAGTCAATGGTTGTTTCTTCCTGTTCCACCTGATGCTGCGAAATCGCCTGATGTTCAGAAGCCATGGTGTCCTCCTATTGTTCTTTCAAAAAAGTACTTGCACTACGTTAGTTTCCGGCTGCCTCCGTGTAGAAGGTCTTCAGCGTCCAGTTGAGTGCCTCGTTCTCGTAGAGGTCAAAGTGGATGTGCTCGTCGCTGCCCAGCGAGTGCACGCCGTTCAGCGTCTCCACGTCCAGCACTTCGTAGTCCATCACGCGATTTGCCAGCAGCGCCAGATTATCGATGCTCACGTTCGCCATCAGGTAGTGGTCGGTTGTGTCGGTAATCGCCGTACCGGTCGCATCGTCAGTGGTAAAGCCGAAGCCGGAATCCAGCGTTGTCGTCCGGTCGAAAATCATACCCATTTCGTTCAGCAGCGTGTTGACGTAATTCACGTTTGCGCGAATCTTCTCCTCCAGCAGCGTTTCGAGGCTGTTCAAATAGATGCGCTGGCGTGCCATGCGGGCTTCATTCGTCGGTTCGGCGGTATCATAGCGGGTGCGGGTGAAGTATTCTGCCTGCATCCCGGTCAGCTTGATGGTCTCGCCGCCCTTGAGCGTAGGGTCAAGGGCAAGCAGGTCATCATTGGGAACTGTGACGGTCACACCGCCGACCAGCTCATTAAGCTTGTTGATGCCGGAGATATCCATGCTGATGTAATAGTCAATCTCCGCGCCGTCATCCGCCTTCTCGATGCCCAGCAGCTTTTCCACTGCCCAGATGGTGTTTTGATTATTCTCCTCGCGCGTCCTGCCGTAGGCGTGCGCCAAGCACAGCTGCAGGCGGCGCGTCCCCGCGTCCTTGCCGTTGGTCGCAACAAGCTTGATGGGGGTCATCGTGTCGCGGTCAAACTGCAATTGGTGAATCTGCTGATTCTTGTGGTCAATCACCAGCAGCAAAAGAAAGTCCGACTGCCCGCCGAGGTGATACTGGCTCGGCTCTTCCTCAATCTGACCATTTGCGTAGTGGTCATAGCCGATGAGCAGAATTGTCGTCAATTCCGACGAAGGGTGCGCAAGGTACTCCTTGCCGTTCTCCGTCCGCGACGGAAGGAAACTGAAATTATCCGCCATTGCCGTGCCGCAGAGCATCAGCAGTGCCAGCGCCATTGCCAGCAGGCAAACCACCTTTTTCCGCAACGCCATTGTCCGTTTCATTCCTTTCCAGATAGGACAGCAGGGGGGGCTGATGTTTCTCCTTCCCCTGTGTGCGAGCTTCTGTTTCTTTTGGCCATCGTCAGGATGACACACAATATAGTATACGACAAGTGTGATGATTTGTCAAACGGAAAGTACCACAAAATGACTTTTTCGCACAGAAATTGCCCATCGAAAGGACTTTCATGAAGAAACGACCTCATCCGCCGCGATAAAGCTGCTTGGACAAAATCAAAACGCTTTACGCTTCTGCATCGGGAAAAAACATGTTAATTTTTAATTGTTTATTTCCAATTAGAATCAGTCTTTTTCCGCCAGCCTATCAAAGCCCTCCCCCAGCGCCTCATGCGCCTCGGTGATGAACATAAACGCCCGGTCATCCTCTTTCCGCACAATTTCCTTAAACCGTGCAACCTCCTGCGGCGGCAGGACGCACAGCAGCACGGGGCGCTCCTTGCCCGAATACGCCCCGCGCGCAGACAGCTGCGTGGCCCCTCTGTCCATGTCGTGCAGCACCTGATGCGAAATTTCCGCCCACTTGTCACTCATCACAAAGCACGCTTTGTTCTTCGACAAGCCCAGCATCACCATGTCAATCACTTTGCCGTTGATGAAAATACATACCAGCGCAAACAGCGCTTCGGTCGTGCCGATGCAGACGGCGGCAAAAATCACCACAACGCAGTCGATTATCATCAGAAACATACCGGTCGAAATAAAAGGCAGCTTTTGATGCACCATTTTCGCCAGCATATCCGTGCCGCCGGTCGTCGCGCCGCCACGGAGAATCAGTCCCAAGCCGACGCCCATCAGCGCACCGCCGAAAATCGCGCCAAGCATCGGGTCGCTCGTCAGCGGCTGCAGCTGCAGAATATCAATCGCCAGGGAAAACAGCACCGTCGCCACCAGCGAGCGGATAACGAACACATGCCCCATGCTGCGATAGCCCATGATAAACAGCGGGATATTCAGCACCAGCGCAGTTGTGCCGATGGGGAACTGGAAGAGGTAGTTCAAAATCATGCCGACGCCGGTCAAGCCGCCGGGCGCGATGTTGCAGGGCGTGAGAAACAGTGGATACGCCGCGCCGCCGATGATGCAGCCCAGCACAATCTGCGTCCACACGATGGCCTGCTCGTGCTGAAGAACCGTTTTCCAATTCCATTGCTTGTTCATGGTGATTTCTGCTCCTTTGTTGTTTGCGTACTCATACTAATTCGATTCTAAATCATGGCATCGAGCATAGCAGATTTTTCGTTCCGGCAAAGCTGAGTGAAGCAAGGCGTACTGGAGGTACGCACGAGCGGAACGAAGCAAAGCCGGGGCGGAAAAGATGCTGTGCGAATGACATGGTTTAGATGAGAATTCGTATCATGTGCTGCCGATGCTCATGCCCAGTGCGCGGTCGATGCGTTTCATAGCCTGCGCCGTCACTGTGCCCAGATAGCGAGTCAGGCGTGTTTTCTCCAGCGTCCGAACCTGCTCGGTCAGGACGATGGAATCCTCCTTCAAGCCGCTTTCTTCCCGCGTCAGCAGCACATGCACGGGAAGCTGCGGCTTTTTTCTGCGCGTCGTGACCGCCACGACGATGACGGTCGGGGAATATCGGTTGCCGCGGTCATTCTGGATGATGACGACCGGGCGGATGCCCCCCTGCTCCGACCCAATCACCGGGTCAAGGTTCGCCTGGTATACGTCGCCACGTTTCATGATGTCACACTCCGTCCGGGATGTCAAGGCAAAAGCGGCATTTTTCTGCCGCCGCCTTTTGATTTTTTCATAGAAGCCGGTATTCCGGCTGCTTTCAGCATATGATTTCCCGGATTTCGGTGTGTAATACGGTGATTAGGGCACTTTCGGGGTCATGTCCATGCGGTTCAGCGCGATTTGCCGCTGCTTGCAGTCCGGCAGACAGCTTGCCACCAGCGCCCAGAACCGCGCCGAGTGGTCAGCATAAATCAGGTGGCACAGTTCGTGCACCACGACGTATTCAATCATACTTTCGTCGGCACCGCCAAGGCGCGTGTTGAACGTCAGGCGCTGCGTCTGCTTGCGGCAGCTGCCCCAGCGGCTCGTCATTTCCCGCAGGGTAACGTGCGTGATGCTCACATGCAGGGTGCTCGCCCACTTTGCAATATCGCGCTCAATTTCTCGAATCAGCCGCTCATTGCGCAGTTTCGCAAACGCTGCGCCTGACGGCACATCTGCTCCCAGCGTCACCCACGCGCCCATCAGCCGATGCACCTCACCCGGCGCGAACGTCGGCGGATTTTTCACCGCACCGACATGCGCTTGCAGCCACTCCTGCTGATTTTCCAGAAAGCGGCGGATGTCCGCTTCCCGCGACCGCTTCGGCACAGACAGCATCGCATACGGGCAGTCCGGGCGGCTGCGCAGGATGAAGCGCCGGCAGTTCTCCCGCTCGGTGATTTGCACCGCAATGCCGCGGATGGTCAGCATCCTTGTTTTCATGCTTCTCTCATTTCCTTCATTTTTCCGTCTCGGACATTTTCTGCGCGCCCGTTCGACGATTCTGCTCGTCCCCAATCGCTATACTCAAAGGCGAAAGGAGACGATGCCGATTGCGCGCAAGCGGGTTTTTGTTCCTCTTGGAGCAGGGATTGTGCGGCATTTGCCTGATGTCGGCGCTGTCCGCCGCGCTCGGTCTGCCGCGCGTGAACTGCGGACGAAGGCTGCTATTCGCCGTTCTCTACGCCGGATTCACCCTGCTGTCGCTCTCCGTTCCGCCACTGCTGCAGGTGGTGATGGTTCTGCCGCTGACGGGGCTGCTCGCGCTCATCGGGCGATTTCCCGCACGGCAGACGCTGCCCTTCTGCCTGACAATGCTGATGATGCAATGGGGCTGCGCTGGACTATCGGCGCTGCTGCCGCTGCCGGGTGCTGTCCAAACGGCGCTGACGTGCACGCTGCTGCTCCTGCTGCGCCGCCTGACGCGCTTGGAGCACGGCAAACGCCGCTTCGTGCGCGTCCGCATCCGCTGCGGCGACTGCGAATCCGCCGTGACTGCGCTCGTTGATTCCGGCAACCTGCTCTGCGACCCGCTCTCCGGCGACCCGGTGCTCATCCTGCCGCGAAATACCTTCCGCCGCCTGACACACTTGCCAGAGGGCAGCACGCTGCTGCCCGGAATGCGCCTGCTCCGTGCCCGAACCGCATCGGACATCACGCTGATGATAGTTCTCCGTCCAGATGGCATTTTCCTGCTTTCAGGCTGGAAAGAGACGGCGCTTCGCGGGCTGATTGGCTGTGCGCTGTCGGACGGCGGAGTGCATCAGCCGGTGATGCCGGAAAGCATGGTGTCCGCAATTCTATGCAAATAGGAGGAATTCAATATGTCCACCTTGTGTTCTGTCGTTTCCGCCGCGTCCGCGCAGCTTTCCGCCCTGCTGAGCAGCCTTGCGCCGCGCGAGATTTACTACATCGGCGGCCCTGAACCCCTGCCTGCCCCGCTGACACCGGCAGAGGAACAGGCGCTCCTCGCCCGGCTCGACACCGACGGCGCTGCCGTCCGCACGATGCTGATTGAACACAATCTCCGCCTCGTCGTCTTTATCGCGCGAAAGTTCGACAACACCGGCATCATGCTGGAGGATCTCATTTCCATCGGCACGATCGGGCTGATTAAAGCCGTCAACACTTTCGACCCGTCGAAGAAAATCAAGCTCGCCACCTACGCCAGCCGCTGCATCGAGAACGAAGTGCTGATGTTCCTGCGCCGCCACAGCCGCACGCGCATGGAAGTTTCGCTGGATGAGCCGTTGAAAACCGACTGGGACGGCAACGAGCTGCTGCTTTCTGACGTTCTCGGCACTGACCCGGACATGGTTTCGCGCGGCATCGAGGAAAGCGCCGAGCGGCAGATGCTTTTCGCTGCCCTTTCGCACCTTTCCCCGCGCGAACAGCAAATTATGGATTTGCGCTTCGGTCTGCACGGTCATCCCGAAATGACGCAGAAGGAAGTGGCGGACATTCTCGGCATTTCGCAGAGCTACATCAGCCGCCTCGAAAAGCGGATTCTGCATCGGCTGCATGGGGAGCTGGTGAGAGAAGAAGGATATGCCTGATTTTAGCGTGCATCGCCGAAAAAGCACTACTTTCGCCTAAGTGATTAGCCACCGCCGCAAATTGCCATACTGTGGATACTTCACATGCAAGGAGGACGCAGAACATGGCATGGGGCAAGGTCGATTTATGCGGGCTGGACACCAGCAAGCTGCCCGTTCTCACGCCGCAGCGGATGCAGGAGCTCTACCCGCTGGTACATAGCGGCGACAAGGCGGCGCGCGACGAGTTCATACAGGGGAATCTGCGGCTGGTGCTGTCCGTCATCCAGCGCTTTTCCGGACGCGGCGAAAACGTCGATGACCTCTTTCAAGTCGGGTGCATCGGGCTGATGAAGGCGCTGGACAACTTCGATGTGTCGCAGAACGTCCGCTTTTCGACCTACGCCGTGCCGATGGTCATTGGCGAAATCCGCCGCTATCTGCGCGACAACAACGCCATCCGCGTCAGCCGCTCCATGCGCGACACAGCGTACAAAGCCCTTCGTGCGCGCGACCGCCTGCAAACGGAGCTTTCCCGCGAACCCACCGTCGAGGAAATTGCCGCCGACATGCACATCGACCGCATGGACGTCGTGCTGGCGCTGGAAGCAATTCAAGACCCGGTAAGCCTGTTCGAGCCGGTTTGCAGCGACGGCAGCGACGCGCTGTGCATCGTTGATCAGGTGAAAGACGAGCGCGTGCGGGACGAGGACTGGGTGCAGGACATTGCGATTTCGGACGCGATGGGACATCTGAACGAGCGGGAGAAGAAGATCCTGCGGATGCGCTTTTTCGAGGGGCGGACGCAGATGGAAGTTGCTGGGGAGATTGGGATTAGTCAGGCGCAGGTGTCGCGGTTGGAGAAGCACGCGCTGATGAATATGAGGAAGCATCTGGGGGAATGAAAGGCTGAATTTGGCATTGAAAGCATATCTTTGCTAAATTTGCATTGTCATCTTGAAAAACTGTTCGGGAGACGCTATAATAAAGAAGAAATCAGCACATGAAAAGAGGTACAGCCGTGGAAAAATTCGGTGAACAGCTTTCCGCCGCGCGCAAAGCGAAGAAGTACACGCAGGAGCAATTGGCGGAGAAGCTCTCTATCTCCCGCACGAACATCTCCCGTTGGGAAAGCGGCAAGATGATGCCTGACCTCGACACCATCAAGCAGCTTTCGCGCATCTTGGAGTACAATTTCTTCGCTGTGGATTTGGGCACGCCCGCTGAAGCGCTTCTGGAATCCCCTGCGCCTGCTGCTGAACCGACAGCTTCTCCATCTGCGGATGATTGCATAAAATTAGAAGGAAAATCGTCCACATCTTTTACCCCCCCCGAAAAGAAATTTTATATACTTTCTATTTTTGCACTGTGCGTTGTGTGCCTGACGCTGCTGCTGCGCGTGCTGCCGAAGCCCGCCGCTGTCATCACCGTTGCGCCGCTATCACCCGTCAAGTATCTGGAAACGTCTGATGATTTCAGCGGCGGCAAGGGCTGGCACGTCACGTTTGCTTTTACCAACACGAGCAATATTCCCTTCACGCCAAACCGCGTGGTCGCCATCTTCTACGAAAACGAGCGCATCGACAACAAAATCACGCTGAATTACGATGCCCTGCGCCCATGGATGGACAGCGACAAACTGCTTGCGCAGGACACACCGCTCCAGCTGCTGTTTGCCAGCGAGCACCTGTATTTGACACACATGGACTGCGTGATTTACGGCACAGACGACAACGGGCATGATTTGCAGTTTAAGGGACATGCTGCGCTTTCGCAAGAAAATCACCCGCATTAACAAGCAATTGCCTCATTCAGAGGCTTTTTTTGTTGCTTGCACATGCTACTGTGCAAACCTTGCACAAATCGAACGTAGTGTGTGCGCGCGCTGCACGTGACTTTTCCATTTTCATGCGATAAAATAGCTACATAAAAATAGAAAGGAAGGTGACAATCTCCATGACAAACGAAGAAATCATGAAGGTCGTCAAGCCTGCAATTTGCAGCCAGTTAAAAAGCCCCTCTTCTGCACAGTTTCCTGTTGACCTGATTTCCATCGTCGGCGATGACACTCGCGGTTATCAGGTATCTGGTTTTGTTGATTCGCAAAATAGTTACGGTGCAATGCTTCGTAATGATTTTACTGCCACTGTCGTTGTCGAGAACGGCTTTCCTGTGGTCAAAAGTTCTTCTGTCGCAGTGAAAACCACGGTTAACAACGCAAAGTCCTTTGCTGCTAATTGGATTCTCTATCTTATTCTTGCAGGAGTTGGTGGTGGCATCCTTTATCTCATCTCCTATTTTTTCGTTGAGCAAACACTTCATTTTTAATTGAATTGATAGGAGGAATTCATATGTCTTTTCAAAGAATGGAAGGATTTACCGGAAGCATTCCGCAAGGTTTCATTGATCGCAGTGTAAAAATCTGTCCTTTGTGCGGCAGTTCCTATCCTCACTGGGCAATCAGTCAAAAATTTCAGATGAAACTTGAAGGGAATCTCTATTTGTTTCAGTGCGAACAGTGCAAGGGCATTTTGGCTGCACCAGTTCCAGACGTAACAGGTGATAACCGTACCATATTGACCACAAGCGGTTTGCTAAAAAAGTTATCCGGCAAAAGTAACCGGGAAATCTATCTTCGCATCTATGATGCAGGCAACACTTCCAGTAATGACGTTGGCAAGGAATATACACTAACCGAAATCAACGCAATTGCTTTGAAAAAAGCTGGGAAGGAAGAGGAAAACAGATATTATTGATTGTTGGTACATTTTTTCATACAAAGAAAGGATGTTGATTTAGTATGAAAAAGGCAGTTTTGTTTACCCTGATAGTGGGCTTAATGCTTACACTTTGCAGTTGCCAAAGCAGTAAAGATTCAGCGGACGAAATGTTTGATGAATACTCTAAACGGATTGAAGAAAATGTGCGACAGGCGGACAAATTAACTCGTGATATGCAGGAGGTTGGCAATATTCTTCGCAATATTCGTAATGGAAAATAATTATCATATTTTTCCCCACGTTAAAACCGGGGCGGAACATTCATCGTGTTCCGTCCCGGTTTTCGATTGCCCAGTTGTTACTGCTTTACATTATCAATAACTTCCAGCGTCACTTCGAGGTCGATGTACTCGCCGTCGGGGATGTCGTCGCTGCCGGTCAGATCAGTGATGCCCGGCACGCGGTAGACCTTAATCTTCAGCACGTCGCCCGCCTTGCAGTCCGCAACCTGCGCCGCCAGCTCGGTGGTCGAGGTAATCACGTTGTCGTTCACATCCACAATGATGTCGCCAACCTGCATTCCCGCTTTTTCCGCTGGGCTGTTCTCTTCCACGTTCACAACGTAAACGCCCTTCGGAATCTGACCGTTCTGCAGTGCGCGGCTGTTGGCGAGGTTGCTCATGGTGATGCCCATGCGGGGCTTGCCAACAAGCGTGCTGTCGGTGTTGCTATCCGCCTTGTTGTCGTCGCTGTTATCCAGCGCTTCGGGCGCGGTGAAGGTGATTTCGCCGGAGAGCACCTTGTTAATCAGGGGCTTGGCGGAGTTAATCGGGATGCACATGCCGATGCCCTCGACGGTGCTGCCGGAGTAGTACGAGCCGGTGTACTTCAGCGTCGGGATGCCCATCAGTTCGCCATTCACATTGAACATGCCGCCGCCGGAGTTGCCGGAGTTAATCGCGGCGTCCACCTGAATCATGGCGTTGGTGATGGTGGACTTGCGACCGTACTTGTCGTAGGATTCGGACTCAATCGCGCGGTTCAGGGCGCTGACGACGCCGACCGTCGTGGTCTTGGTGAAGCCCAGCGGGTTGCCGATGTTGATTGCCCAGTCGCCGACCTGCAGGGTGTCGCTGTCGCCCAGCGTGACCGCCGGCAGGTCAAGGCCCGTCGCGTACACAATGGCGATATCCAGCGATTCGTCATACGCAACAAGCGTCGCGGCATACTCGTCGGTGTTGCCGCTGTCATCCGTCACGGTCACACGCAGGCTGCTCGCGTCCTCCACAACGTGGTAATTCGTCAGCACGAAGCCCTGACCGATAACCACGCCAGAGCCGGTAGCCGCCAGCTCCTCGCGCTCCTCAATCTGCTGATCATTGTTGCGGCCGTTGCCATAGCCGAAGCCATAGCCAAAATAGAAGTTGTTGCCATAGCTGCCATAGCGCACGGTCTGATAGTTGCTCACGCCGACTACGCTGTTACGCACCTGCTGCACCGCCGCGGTGAACGGGCTGGTAACAACCGTCGTTGTCGAGTTCGCCGCCGTGACGGCTTCTGCCGCCGCCGACGTGTTCTGCGCCGCCATCGTCGCGCCCGCGCCAATCATCGCGCAGGTCAAGCCCAGTGCAATACAGCCCATCATTTTCCGGAATTTCATAACTGCTGTACCTCCTTCAGGTTCAAAAATCGAATTTCATGCCGCCGTTCGCATTTCCGGCGTCCAGTCAGTCTTTCCAACTGGCTATGCTTTTATTATATCCGCCTTTTTTGTCTTTGTCATGAACGATTTTTGAACATTCAGTGGAATTTCGTGAACTTTGCGTGATTGCAGGAGGCAGATGAAAAGGGATGAAGTCTCCCCTGCTCCTTCCGCGCGTTTATCCACAGGTTACTCACACAATACATAATCCATCAAAAACTCCCCCGCCCACATCACGTCACCATCCAGCGTATTCTTCGCTTCTCCATCAAAGAAGAACCGCACCCGCCGCACCGGATACCGCTGCACCAGCGCGCCCGTCAGCTGATACGCCATCATGCGTTGATTCAGCCTGCTTGTGCGAATCGCATCCGCCATATGCGCCGAGAAATTCACCAGTACCGTATCATCCACAATCGCGACGCCTAACACATCATCTTCCGTCAGCCCTGCCGGGAAGCCCTCTGTCGCCAGCACAGCCGTCAGCAGTGCGCGCGGCGAGCAGGCCTCTGATGCCGGGAGATTCAGCCTTCCTTGGCGCAGCTTTTCGCCGTTCGAGAGATAGCAGACTGCTTCGTCAGTCAGCAAGCCGCCGAAATTCGCGCACGTCATCATGCCGCCGGGCAGGACAATCGTACCGTGGATGGTGGAATACAGGCTGGTCAGCGCGGAATCACCGACGCGGTAGACAACCTGCTCCAGCGAGGGAATGTAGGACGTAAGCGTCATCGTCAGGGCAGCGAAGAAGCACACCGGGTCGATACCCGCGCTGGAAATTCTCTGAAGCGCATCGGGGACAAGGTTAATGGCGGCGGACTGGCGGCCGCTGGAGAGCGTCGTGACTTCCGGCGCCATCAGGAGCATCGTGCGCAGGTCGGGCATATCCGGGATGTTCGCGGCATCATTCGCCCCGGCGGAGAGCGCATCCAGCAGACCATAAACCAGCTGCTGGGCGTTCTGACCATCGAAGGAAAGCTGCCTGACTTCACAGGTGATGCCGCTGCCGCTTTTCAGGGGAAAATACAGCACGGCCGCGCTGCTCAGCGGGGTCTGCGCCGCAATGCCGCCCGCGCCCGTGCGCTGCGCGACGAGCTGCTCCCAGCGGGTGACGAGGTTCTCCCCTTCCGCGGAGGAAAGCGCCCCCAGGGGCAGCAGATTCTGCACATCCATCGCGACCGGATTGCCCGCGACGAGGATATTGACGAACCGCACATCCGGCAGCGCGCAGAGCGTGGTTGCGATAGACAGACACACCGTGTACAGCTCGTGGATGCCCATTTGCAGCGCGGCGGAGGACAGGTCGACCGTGCAGACGTGTCCGGCAGTTGTGACGGCGCTCCCTTGCGCAAGCGACACATTGCCGTAGTCCTTCAGCGGCACGGCGCTCCCGTCGCCCTCCTCCTGCAAGAGCAGCTGCAGCACCGCTTCAGCGGGCATCTGGTCGTAGCGCAGTGCCGCCGTGCGCCAGAAACAGAGCATCGTCTGCCCGTTTTTCGCGGGGAGGTAGAGGGCGACATCGCGCTCATAATCCAAGCAGGTATCATCCGTCGGCGCGGCGTAGGGGGCAGATGGCGGCGGCAGCGTCTCGGCGGGCGCCAAGCTGCTTTCGCGGCTGCAAGAAGTAAGTGTCAGCAGCAGCGCCATCATCAGCGCCATCAAGCGAAACTTGCTTTTTTTCATGGCGTTCCCTCCACAATTGCAGTCAGCTGGCTCATGCTGATGCACCACAGTCCGCCCGTTTTCATCAGGTGGACGCTTCGCCCCGTAAACCTCTGCGATACGCCGTCCGCTAATCTCGTTCCGCTGACGGTGAAAACCGCCCGCGTGCCGGAGGCGCTGCCGCCGGAGAAGTCAAACGCGGTCAGCGCGGGATATTCCGTCCATTTGGATGCGAACGCTTCATATTCCATGCGCGCTTCGCCGGTGTCCGGGTCGCTTTGCGCAAGATAGCGGTAGAGGCGGCGGATATCGCGCTGCTGGATGCAGGTCAGGATCGTCCGCATCGTGCCGGAAGCGGTCAGCAGCAGCGATTCATCCCGCCGAAGCGGATCAGCGAGCGCATCGTCCGCCGCGTTCAGCGTATAGTATTTTTGCCGCAGCCGCATGGAATCCGTCGTTTCGCCGCGCTGCTCCAAGAGAATGACGACCTGCTGGGCAGTCGTGTTTTCCGTCACCGTCGCGGCAATCGCCTGCATCGCCAGCCTCCGGCGGAGCGGTACTTCCTGCGCCCACGCCGTGTCCGACCGCCAGTTGCTCGGCTCGTCCGAATAGCCGTTCATCAGCTGATACGACAGGGTGACGAAGAGCATTTTGCCCTGCCGGGATGTCGAAATCACGCGTGTACCCGCCGGGAACAATCCGCGCAGCGCGGGCGCATCCAGGCTCGGCCCTTCCAGCAGCAGCCGCAGCAGCGCCGTCTCATACGGCTCATTCGGCAATCGCGAAACCGTCCGCCGCTCCGCCGCCAGCATTGGTTCGTCGCCATAGCGGTACCAGATGAGGGCGGATGTGTCTGTCGCTGCCGCATCGTCGCCATCCGCGCGGGGGATTTCGTCCTCCTGCGGCGCGGCGGTCACGGAGAGCGCTTCCATCGAATTGCCGGACGGTGCACAGGCCGTCAGCGTCATCATCAGCATGAGCAGAAGCAAAGTCAACCGAAGCCGCTTCATGCCTTTTCACCTCGCTTTGCATCCATCGGCAGAGTGACGGTGAACGTCGCGCCCTGCCCCGGCTGGGATGACACGCTGACCGTGCCGCCGTGCATCGCCGCTAACTGCCGGACGATGGAAAGCCCCAGTCCCGTTCCGCCCGTCGCACGGGAACGTGCCTTATCGACGCGGTAGAAGCGCTCGAAAATGTGCTTCTGGTCTTCCGCCGGGATGCCGATGCCGTCGTCTGTCACGGCGAACAGCACGTTTGCGCCGCTTTGCGCAAGCCGCACGGCGATATGCCCGTTTTCCGGCGTGTACTTGATGGCGTTGTCCGTCAAGTTGTAGAAGATCTGCATCAGCTTGCCTGAATCGCCGTCGAGGGTGATGCCGGGCGCAATGTCTGCGGTAAGCGTCTGTCCCTTCTGCTCGGCGGCGATTTGCAGTGTATGCACGGTTTCCTCCGTCAGTGCGGACAAATCTACTTTTGTCACGCGCAGGGGGGACGAGTGGCTGTCCATCTGCGTCAGCGTCAGCAGGTCCGTGATGATGCCGCTCAAGCGGTCGATTTCGTGGTTGATGTCCTGCATGAACTCCGTGCGCAGCTCCTGCGGCATATCCGGCTGATAGAGCATGTTTTCCAGCAGCAGCTTCATTGTCGCCAAGGGGGTTTTCAGTTCATGCGAGGCGTTGGCGACGAACTGACTGCGGCTCTTGTCGAGGTGCTCAATCTGCTCCGCCATCGCGTTGTAGCTTTCCGCCAGCTCCTTGAGTTCGCCGGATGTGCGGACGTTCACACGTGCGGACAGGTCGCCCTTGCCCATGCGGCGAATCGTCTGCGTCAGCGCCTTGACCGGGCGGGTCAGCATCCCCGACAGCATCAGCGCCGCCGCCATGGCCGCGCCCGCGACAATCAGGAACACTGTCATCAGCTGCCTTTTGACCGTTTCCAGCGCGGTTTGCAATTCATCCACCGGCAGGGACAGCACGAGTGCGCCCAGCGTCTTGCCGCTGACCTCCATCACGGCAGACGCGACCGCCACATACGCCGCACCCGATTCCGAATCGACGCGGTGAATGCCGAACGCGGATTTCTCCCCGTGCAGGAGGACGGCGACCGTCTCCGGGATACTGAGCCGCTGGCCGCTCCTTGCGCCGAAGGTATCCGCCTGCACCTTGCCGTCCATATCCACCGCCAGCAGCCGCCCGCCGAGTTCACCTGCCTGCGCGGTCAGGAGTTCGGACAGGCTATCCATCTGCGCCGACGCCAAAAAAGGCGCAGCCGACGAAGCCAGCTGCTCCAGAGAGCGGGTGGCCTGACGGGTGCGCTGCTGATATAAGGTGCTGCTGACCATGCCGGTCAGGATAGATGCCATGATGGCGAAGGAAGCGCCGATGACCACCAGAAACGTGAGCATCAGCTTCCAGCGCAGCGACATTGCGCCGCGCACGAGCGCCGCAAGCGGCTTAGTCCTTGTCGGTGAAATAGTAGCCCACCTTCCATTTCGTGAAGATAAACTCCGGTTCATCGGGGTTGCGCTCAATCTTCTCGCGCAGGCGGCGGATGTGCACGTCCACCGTGCGCGCGTCGCCGGTATAATCGTCGTATTTCCACACGGCTTCCAGCATCTCCTTGCGTGAGAACGGGCGGCCGCGGTTGGTGATGAACATTTGCAGGAGATCAAATTCCTTCGCGGTCAGGCGTACTTCCTCTCCGCCGAGGGTGACGGTGCGCTTGACGAGGTTGACCTCCATATCATGCACGCGGATGATTTTCTGCTCCTGCACGACGTGTCCCCCGGCGCGGCGCAGCACGGTGCGAATCCGCGCGCGCACCTCCAGAATGTTGAACGGTTTGGTCATGTAGTCGTCCGCGCCGTATTCCAGACCGAGGATTTTGTCCATATCCTCGCCCTTGGCGGTCAGCATGATAATCGGCACACTGGATGTTTCGCGGATGCGCTGACAGACGCTGAGTCCGTCCACCTTCGGCAGCATCACGTCCAGCAGCACAAGATCATACACCCCGGAAAAGAATTTGTCCAGCGCTTCCTGACCATCCACGGCGGTATCGGTTTCGTAGCCGTCCTGTTCAAGCGTATATTTCAAGCCTTTCAAAATAAGCGGCTCATCGTCCACCAGCAGAATGCGTTTTCCCATGATGGTTCACCTCAGTATAATTTGCCGCGAACGGCTGCTCGTTTATTGTACCCTGAATTGTGAAAAAAATCAAGTCAAATTGCAATCAAATTGTCATAGTTTTTGGAGAAAGGACACGAAAAAAACGCGGCAGACAGGAGAAAACGACTGTCTGCTGCGTATCACCTCACTCCGTCAATAATTCCGTTAATTGTTCCTCATACACCTTGAAGTCTGCCGCGTCCCAGTCCTCCGCAAGGGCGAACACCGCGTCCATCACGCAGTCCGCCATCTTGCCGCGATGCCCGCAGACCTGCAGCAATGCAATCAAACGCGTTTTCGCCTGCCGCACATCCTCCGGCGCGTCGTCCAAGCGGCGCAGGTCGTAATCTGCGTTCTTCCCGCAGGGGCTTGCGCACGTCGCGCAGTTCGGGCTGACCTCAAACTTGTTTTGCTGGATGCGCTCGTTGAGGGCAATCAGCTGCTCCGGCGTCGCGGAAACAGCATCGTCCGAGAGGTGCAATCCAGCGAGAATCAGACCGGGCGTCGTCTCCGTCGGCGGACGAGTCGTGCAGGTGCGCGCCAAGCCGATGACACTGCCCAGCAGCATCCGGCGAAGTGTCTGCAAATCCGCCATTACTTCTTGAATCCTTCCGGGAAAACGACTGTCAGCACCCATTTGAACGCTTCGGGCGCGGACACGGCGTGCGGCACGTTCGCGGGCATCACCAGCACTTCACCCGGATGCACAAGGTATTCCTTGCCATCCACGGTGAAGCAGCCTGTGCCTTCCAGCACCTGCACCATGGCGTCACCGGTGGATTCGTGGGTGCTGATTTCGGTGCCCTTGTCGAACGCGAACAGGGTGATGCTGACCGCCTTGTTCTGCGCAAGCGTACGGGAGACAATCTGCCCCGGCATAACGTTCACAAGTGCCGTCAGTGCCTGCACCTTTTGATGGTCGATATTGCTGATATACATGTTTTTCCTCCAATAATGTTCGTTGGGAGCTAAGGCACCACCGCACAATTCGGCGGCGCGGCTGGCGATGTCTTTTCCGCCATCTGCGGCATGCAAATTCCTCGATTTACCTCCAGTAAACCTTCGAAATTTGCATTTGCATCTGACGAAAAATCCATTCTCCAGCCGACCACCTCATTTGTGCGGTGTTACCTTAATTGCAGTATGCCACGAATGATTCGAAATTACAACAGCAGGTTACGCCTGTTTCGCCTTCCACGCCGTAAACGCATCCGCCAGCCGCGCAAATTCCGCCAGCGTCAGCTTTTCGCCGCGGATTCGCTCATCCAGCCCGGCGGTCTGCATCAGCGACACGGCATCGGCGCGCTCCATGTGGAACGCGGCGCACAGACCGTTCGTCATCGTCTTGCGGCGAAGTGCGAACGCCGCCTGCGCCACGCGGAAGAAGTCAGCTTCATCCTGCACCTGTACCGCCGGCGTTTCCCGCCACGGCAGGACAATGAACGCGCTGTCCACCTTCGGCACGGGCGTAAAGCACTTTGCCGGCACATCCATGGCCAGATACGGGTCGCAGTAGAACTGACTGCGAACGCTGAGCATCCCCCAGCCATCGTCGCCGGGCTGCGCCAGCACCTTGTCCGCCACTTCCTTCTGCACCATCAGCGCCATCCGCCGAATCGGAATCGGGCTGGCAAGCAGCATGGTCAGCAGCGGGGTGGTAATATAATACGGGATATTCGCGACGACAGAGAGCGGCTTGCGCAGGTCTTTCGTCACGTCGGCGAGGTTGAGCGTCATCACGTCGCCCTGCACGAGGGTGAAATTATCGCGTTCAGCGAGGAACGCCGTCAGCAGCGGAATCAGGCGCTCATCCAGCTCGATGGAGAGGACATGGTGTGCCGCATCACAGAGGCATTTGGTCATGCTGCCCGCGCCGGGGCCGATTTCCAGCACATCATCGTCCTTGGTGATTTCGCTGGATGCCACCAGCGCGGCGAGAAGATCCTCGTCATAAATAAAGTTCTGCCCCAAGCCCTGCTTGTAGCGGAGATTGCTGTCGTGAATGCGTTCCTTGGTCTTGCTCATGCGATGCTCCTTTGGGGAATTTGTCCGATGGGTATTATAGCATAGAGCGTTCGTGGAACGCAAGAGGGAAGATTTTGCGTTCACGCTGCTTGGTTTTTATCGTTGCAGAAGGTTTCGCCTCTGCGGATGCGACAAGAGGGCAATGAAAACAGACGAAGTCTGCGGTCGCCCCCTTGACCCCTTCGCATTGCACACCCCCATGGTTTTTTGGATATTGTTGCAGAACCGACCTCATCCGCCTACGGCACCTTTCCCAGCGGGGAAGGTTTGGGGACGCGCGACATCCTTACCTCCCCCCTCCCACGCAAAAAGGAAGTCCGCCCACATTGAACGAACTTCCTCTTGTATTACTTCACACTGTTCACCAGCGCGACGCAGGCTTCGTGAACCTTCTGCGCGGCAGCGGCGCTGATTGCGGTGGCGTTGTCGGGGTCAGCCTTCAGCTGATTGTAGACTTCGTAGCATTCAGCCTGCAAATCCGCCAGCGTCGTTTCAACCTGCGCCTTTTCTTCGTCCGTCAGCGTGCCGTACTCGTAGAGGTTGGACAGCGCGTCCATCGTCCAGTAGACGGAATCCGCCCAGTTCTCCGGCAGGACGCAGAAGCCTTCCACCTTCACACGCTCGCCGTTCTCGTTCCGCTTATTCTTCGTCGTTGCGTAGTACACGCCGCTTTCCGGCTGCGCTTCCACAAAATCTGCCGCTGCGGTGCTGAGCTGATAGCCAGCGTAGGTATCCGTGGTCAGCATCGGGTAATACGGCACGAAGACGCTCAGCGCCGCGTCGTCCATCGCGACCCATTCCACGGTGTCGGTGATGCTGTCCTCCTTGGCGACCTGGAAGATGTGCGTTTCAAGGTTGCGCGTCGAGCCGATGCCCGCAATGTGATAGTAGCCGACAACATCCGCGACGCTCCATGCATGGTCAAGCGTGATATTGGTATACATCGGCACAATGCTGCCATCCGCCGCGACGTTGGAAATGGCGAAATCCGCATAATCAGGTTCTTCCTTGGCGGTTGCGGCGTTGAAGTACTTCAGCGCGTTCACCATACGGGAGCCGACGCCCTGATCCGCGTTGTAGGAAGCGGCATAGTCGATGGTGTTGGCTTCCTTGTCGCCGACATAAGAGCCAGCCTGTTCCGCCACAGCAATCAGGTTCGCGGAGGCCATCACGTTCTCGGTATCGTCGAGGTCAATCAGACCAATCACCGACATGTTCGGCTGCGAAAACGCCATCGTCGAGGTCAGCTTGACGGCAACATACTGCGTGCCGGAAGCGTTTTCGACGTACCACACTTCCTTGTCGTCCGCAATGAAGATGCCGGAGCCGCCCGCCGCGCCGACAGAATCGTAAATGCTCAGCAGCAGTTCGACTGCTTCCTTCGCCGTCGCGGATTCGCTCAGCAATACGGTCGTGATTTCGGCCTCTTCAATGCCCTCGTCCGTGTACGGATCAACTTCATACAGCGCGTCGGAGCAGCCGATGGTTTCGGTCGCGCTCACGCTCACGCCCATGCTGTTCGTTCCGCCTGCCTCATAGGGCGTATGCGCATGGGTCTGACCGCAGTCCGGGCAGACGCCATCCTTCGCCGCGCCGTTATCATCGCGGAACGCCGTGTAGGCGTAGCTGTCCTTGGTAAAGGTGTAGGTGAAGCCGTAGCAGCCGTTGTACACCTCGCCGGCGGTATGGACGCCAGCGGGAATCGCGTAGAACAGCTTGTTGTAGCTGTTGGAAATATCCTCCGAGCGGGCGAACATCGTCGTGCCGTCCGCGGTGAGGTCAGAACCAACATAAACAGCGGTGCAGGCAAGCGCATTGACCGACGTCAAGCAGAGTGCCAGCGCCAAGAAAAGCGGGAAAAGTTTCTTTGCATTCAGGTGAGCCATGATTGCCACCATCCTTCCTTGTGTTTGACAGAAGGCATTATACTGCATATTTATTAGCTTGTCAAGCGGTTTTGTGAATAAATATGCTGATTTCGTGATAAAAATTTAGGCATGGTGAATATGGCAGAAAAACGGACAAATCAGCAGGAGATTTCCATCTGCGTGGCGAATCTCACCATCAGAAAAAGCGGTATATCTGCCGCATAATACTATTTCCAGATGAAAATGCGCCAAGATGCGCCGCGAATTTTTCATTCTGGCTAACGTGAATGAAACGCAGCGTAGCAGCGCTACGCTAAGTGGAATGAACGGACGCCAGAAGGGAAAAGGCGCAAGCAGATGGTGCAGGTGAATCTGGAAATAGTATAAAAGGAGGAGAATCCCCATGAAACGAATGCTGTCCATCCTGCTGATGCTCACGCTTGTGCCGTGCGCGGCGCTGGCTGAGGAGGAGGACGAACCCGTGACCCCGATGTACGAGCTGACGATGGCGCATGGCTTCCGCTTCGGCGGTGCGCTGTCCTACATGCAGCTATGGGACACGAACTACCTGAACTTCCTGAAAACGCACTGCAACAGCATCACGGCGACGAACGAGATGAAGGCGTACTCTCTGCTTGACCAGAGCAAAAGCCGCGCCAGCAGCGACGGGATGCCGCGCATGAATTTTAGCGCGGCGGACAAGATGGTCGCTTGGGCGCAGGAGAACGGCCTCGGCGTGCGCGGGCATGTGCTGGTGTGGGATGCCTATATGACGCCGTGGTTTTTCCACGAGCAGTACGACGCAGGCAAGCCGCTTGTCAGCCGGGAGGTGATGCTCCAGCGGCTGGAGAGCTACATCACGCAGGTCATCACCCACTTTGAAGAGAAATTTCCCGGCGTGGTGTACTGCTGGGACGTGGTGAATGAAGCCGTCGGCGAGGGCAGCGAGTTCGATCCGACCGACCCGCGGCACATCCGCACCACCCGCAGCGGCGTGAGCAATGTGTTCTATGACACCATCGGCAGCGACTATGTGGAATATGCATTCCTCTACGCGCGCAACACGGTGGATGCGCTTGGGGCGGACATCCGCCTGTTCTACAACGACTACAACACGTTCTACGCCGAAAAACGGGATGCCATTATCGCCCTGACACGGAGCATCAACAGCTTCGCGGTGGATGCGGACGGAAATCCGCGCAAGCTCTGCGACGGCGTTGGGATGCAGGGGTACATCGGCGGCTACGGCACGCAGACGGGCTGCATGAATGTGAATGACCTTGCGCTCATCAGCACCGCCATCAAGACCTATGCGGCGGAAGGGCTGGAAGTGCAGCTGACGGAAATGGCAGTGCGCAACTTTGACGCGGCGAAAGTCGAAGAGCACGCGGATTTCTACGTTCGTCTCTTCAAGGTCTTCTGCGCCGTGAACCGCGGCGACACGCAGCCGCTGACGGGCGTATCCGTCTGGGGCATGTTCGATTTCCCGAACGACCAGCCGACTTCCTACACCTACAAGATGAACGGCACGCACAGCGGGCTGCTGAACGAGAAGGGAATCCCGAAAGATGTTTTCTGGCAGATTGAAGAGATGTTGAAGGAGTGACCCAAGGGGCTTTGCCCCTTGACCCCACCAGAGGCTCTGCCTCTGGACTCCGCAAGGGAGTTCCTCCCTTGACCCTTCCGCGCGATTCAGTTGGTGACACTTTCATACAATGCCCGCGTGTTTATTGGGGGAACCCAAGGGGCGCTGCCCCTTGACCCTGCAAGGGAGTTCCTCCCTTGACCCTTTCGCGCGATTGAGTTGGCTTCTTCTCCATGCTTTGCCCGCGTGTTTATCCTTTTGGCGCTGCGACTTCCTCCCTTACCGCACGATTCGATAATACCGCCTCGATGTCAGCAAATACATCAGTGCATAAATCACCGCAAACACCACATAGCATCCAATCCCGATTCCATAAAACAGCGAGTCATTATGAAATCCAAATGCCCCTAAAATCAGCCGAATCATCGGCATCGCAAACAGCATATGCAGCCCCGCCATCAGCAGCGGCGCAAAGAACACCGTCAGCACCTGCGAATTGACGCTCCGGCGGATTTCCGCATCCGTCAACCCCACTTTCCGCATCACGGCAAAGCGCTCCGCATCCTCATAGCCCTCGCAGATCTGCTTGTAGTACATAATCAGCACTGCCGCAATGGAGAACAGCGGGCCCAGAACCATGCCAAGGAAGAAGAGCCCGCCGAAGAGAGAAAGGTAATCCCTGCGGCAAAGCGCACGCGTATCCACATTCAGGGAAGACATGCCGTAAAAGTCTTTTCCCGTCGACTTTATTGCCTCCCAGCTTCGGCTGCGGAGCGTCTTGACCAATTTCTCCTGCGTGTCCGTGTCCGCCTCCGAATCCAAGTCGAAATGCAGCGCCAGACGATCCATCATCATTGCTTCGCCGCTCTTCTCTCCGACCAGCGCCGTTATTTCGCTGTGGAACGCTTCTGCATCGTTGGTGAAAACGACCAGGCAGCCCCATGCGCTTCGGTAATCCGCGCTGAGCAGCCGCTTCGGCAGCTCCTTTTCCGCATGAATCATGCGGTACGGCGCAGAGCCGTAAAAGGACATGCTGGAAAACGTTTCGTTGGTCTTGAACGACGCGTACAGCAATTCCCTGTCCGCCAGCGTCACCGTTTCGCCCGTAGCCTGCTCATAAACAGACAGCGGATACACCGTCAGCTCCAAAACGTTCGCCTTGAGCGAATCTGCATCCGTGATAATGCCATAATCGCCGTTTTGCACCTTTCCCGTTGCCACCAGTGCGCGCTGGGATGTGATGTTTTCCGGCGTCAAGCCCATTTCCTCTGTCACGTCCAGCGCCATCTGCTGCATAGCGTCCAGCCGTTCCCAGTTCTCCTCGCCGTCGCGCGCCTCCAACCCTATCGTCAGGTTGATGTCCTGCGGGCAGATGGCGTCCACCATGCTGTCCGTTCCACCATACAGGCAAACCGTCGAAGTCAAAATGACCAGCACCATCGTGCAGAGAATGCAGATGGTCGCCATGCCCGCGCCGTTGCGCTTCATGCGGTACGCCATGGCGGATACGCTGATGAAGTGGCGCGTCTGATAATAGTAGCGTTTGTTCCTGCGCAGCATTCGGCACAGCGTTACCGACCCGGACACAAGCAGCAGGTATGTCGCCACAATCACCATCAGCACCGCGATGAAAAAGAATATCAGCGCTTCGAGAGGCGATTGGCTGACTGCCGCCACATAATACGCGCTTAGGAGAATCAGCAGCCCAATCAGCCCAAAGAACCAGTTCGCTTTCGGCGGCTTTTCCCCTGTGTTTTCGCTCTTGAGCAGCGCCACAGGGTTGCTCAGGCGCATCCGCAACAGGTTCGCCAGCAGAATCAGCACATAGATGCCGCCAAACAGCAGCAGCACCCACGTCACGCCATCCGGATAGAACAGTTCCATCGGCACGGTGTAATCCGCGTGCAGCAGGTTAATCAGCGCCATTTCGACCAGCCGAGAGAGGCTCAGCCCCAGCAGCAAACCGCCAGCGAATACCAGCAGCGCCGTCAGCAGCGTTTCCCACAGCATCACGCGGGCGATATTTCCTTTGCCCATGCCGAGGATATTGTACAGCCCGAACTCCTTCATGCGCCGCCGAATCAGGAATGAATTGCAGTAGTAGAGGAAAATCACCGAGAACACGCTGATGACGATTTTGCCCATTTGCAACACCATCAGCGTCGTGCCGCCCATGCTGAGCGCGCCCATCAGCGCCGGCCGTGTCAGGTAGTTCATGATATAGGACACGCCCACCATCAGGATGCCCATCAGCAGATATGGCAGATATGTTTCCGCGTTTTTGCGGATGCCCTGCCACGCCAGCTTGGGATAAAGCAGCGGTTTCTTCATGCCATTTCACCGTCCATTGCGTCCTTGCGCGTCATCACGGTCAGCGCGTCGCTGATTTTCTCGTAGAACTGTTCGTTCGTCATTCCGCCGCGGTAAAGCTGGTGATACACCTGCCCGTCACGGATGAAGAGGATGCGCCCCGCGCGGCTTGCCGCCTTGAGCGAGTGCGTCACCATCAGCAGTGTCTGCCCAGTCTGGTTGATTTGCTGGAAGACGTCCAGCAGCGCGTCCGTTGCGCGGGAATCCAGCGCGCCGGTTGGTTCGTCCGCCAGAATCAGGCGTGGATGCGTAATCAGCGCCCGGCACACGGCGGCGCGCTGCTTCTGCCCGCCGGAGACTTCATAGGGGTACTTTTCCAGCAGGTTCGCAATCCGCAGCTGATTGGCAATCGGCAGCAGATTCGCCTCCATCTCGCGCCAGTTCATGCCTTGCAGCACCAGCGGCAGGAGAATATTGTCCTTGAGCGAGAAGGTGTCCAGCAGGTTGAAGTCCTGAAACACGAACCCCAGCTGATCGCGCCGGAACGCCGCCAGCTGATTTTCACGAATCGCGCTGATGTCCTTGCCATCCAGCAGCACCGTGCCGCTCGTCGGGCGGTCAAGTGCCGCCAGTATGTTCAGCAGCGTCGTTTTGCCCGACCCCGATTCGCCCATAATGGCGACATACTCGCCCTCATCCACCGTGAAGGACACATCCGTCAGCGCCTGCACCTAATTGCCCCCGAACCGCGTCGCATACACCTTGCGAATATTCTTTGCTTCCAGCAATGCCATGATTCTTCCTCCTCAAAAGCCGCGCTATTTCCGCGGGTGAATTTCCTTTTGACACGTCTATTCTACCACGCGCCCGACCGCCCCGCCATCGAATCGGGTGACATTTTGCCCGTCCTGTGTGACATTTCTGTAAGATGGGGCGATTTTTCTTACAGCGAACATGCAATTCTCCAAAGAAAAAATTTCCCCAGCCGGGAACAAACACCCAGCCGCTATCGTTTCTCTAAGTGCCGGGTGAATAACTTTCCCCGACACAAAACGCAATTGCGAAGGCATAAATTCCTGAACGACTTTTGAAAGGCAGGTACATAACCATGAAGAAGCTGATTTCCCTGTTCCTCGCCCTGATGATGGCAATCCTTGCAATCCCCGCGCTGGCGGAGGATGCCCAAGACCCCGATATGGCATTTGACCCCGATATTGACCCCGATTTTCTTGTCGGCGCATGGGAAAGCTGGACAGGCAACCCGCTGGAAATCCCCGACGACGTGAAGGCGGCGTTCGAGAAGGCAATGGAAGGTCTGGTCGGCTGCACCTATGAACCGATTGCGATTCTGGGTTCGCAGGTCGTTTCCGGCATGAACTACTGCCTGCTCTGCAAGACCACCGTTGTCACGCCCGATGCGCCTGTGTCCTACACACTGGTGTACATCTACGAAGCGCTGGACGGCACGGCGGAAATCCTGCGCATTCAGGATGTTGTGTTCGACGCGTTCCCGGCGGAAAACGGCTAATCCCCCCCACAAAAACACGCGGCATGGAGCAATTACGTTCCATGCCGCGCTTATTATATCGAAAATTAAGAATTGCGGGAGTAGTTCGGGGCTTCCTTGGTGATGGAGATGTCGTGCGGATGGCTTTCTGCCAGACCCGCGCCGGTAATCTTGATGAACTCGCTGTTTTTGCGCAGGTCGTCGATGTTCTTCGCACCGCAGTAGCCCATGCCGGAGCGGATGCCGCCAACCATTTGGAAGATGGTGTCCGCCAGAATTCCCTTATACGGCACACGGCCTTCAACACCTTCGGGCACGAGCTTCTTCGCGTCCTCCTGGAAGTAGCGGTCTTTCGAACCGTGCTCCATCGCGCCCAGAGAACCCATGCCGCGGTACACCTTGTAGGAACGGCCCTGATAGATTTCGGTCGCGCCGGGGGCTTCGTCCGTGCCCGCGAGCATACTGCCGAGCATGACGCAGGAGCCGCCCGCAGCCAGTGCCTTCACGATATCGCCGGAGTACTTGATACCGCCGTCAGCAATGACGCGGATACCGTGCTTATCAGCCTCTTCCGCGCAGTCCGCCACCGCCGTCACCTGCGGCACGCCGATGCCTGCCACAACACGGGTCGTGCAGATAGAGCCCGGCCCAATGCCGACCTTCACGCAGTCAACGCCCGCAGAAATCAGGTCATGGGTTGCCGCCGCCGTCGCCACATTGCCCGCGAACAGCTGAATATCCGGGAAGCGCTTGCGGATGGCTTCCACCTGACGCAGCACGCCGACGGAATGGCCATGCGCCGTATCGATGGAAATCACGTCCACCTTCGCGTCCAGCAACGCTTCGATGCGATCGAACACATCGTGCGTCACGCCGACCGCCGCGCCGCAGAGCAGACGACCCTTGGCATCCTTGGCGGAATTCGGGTACTTCGTGGACTTCTCAATGTCCTTGATGGTAATCAGACCGCGCAGCATACCGTTTTCATCCACAATCGGCAGCTTCTCGATGCGGTGCTTCGCCAGAATCTGCTTCGCCTGCTCAAGCGACGTGCCGACGGGCGCGGTGATGAGGTTTTCGCTGGTCATGACTTCGCTGATTTTGCGGCTGTAATCCGTTTCAAAGCGAAGGTCGCGGTTGGTCAGGATGCCGACAAGTTTGCCGTCGCGGGTAATCGGCACGCCGCTGATGCGATAGCGCGCCATCAGGTTTTCCGCGTCCTGAATCAGGTGATCGGGAGAGAGGAAGAAGGGGTCGGTGATAACGCCGTGCTCAGAGCGCTTCACCTTATCAACCTGCGCTGCCTGTTCTGCAATGGACATGTTCTTGTGGATGATGCCCAAACCGCCTTCGCGCGCCATTGCAATGGCCATGCGGGAATCCGTTACCGTGTCCATTGCGGCAGACATCAGCGGAATGTTCAGCTTAATCACAGGGGTGAGCTGAATCGAAAGATCGACTTCCTTGGGCAGCACTTCACTGCGGGCCGGAACCAGCAGCACATCATCGAACGTAAGACCTTCCCGAACAACCTTTTGCAGCATGGGCGAAAATCCTCCTCGTAATGCGTCTTTTTTTGCCGAAACTGGAATCTTCCAGCCTCAGTTTGCCGTAGGTTATCGGTTATTGTAACAAACTTCAGCCCCTTTGTCAATGGCTTTCCCGGCGAAATTTCGCCCTGTAGAGGGGCGGAGCAATGCTTTCCCGTGCTTGTCCTGCAGGGTTCCTTCCTTATTTATGCTTTTGTTCTTTCATCACGCTTTTCTGCCGCTTCCCCCTTTTTCTCCTTTGGCACGGGGAGAAGCAGCCGCAATTCAAACCATCCATCCTTCGTATCAATTGTCGCCGACCCGCCGTAGCTGTGGGCAATGCTCTGGATGCTTTTCAGACCATAGCCGTGGTAGCGTGCGTCTCGCTTGGTTGTCGTCGGCATACCGTCCACAAAGCGCAGCTCGCCGCTGTAACAGTTCTCCACGCGGATGCGCAGAAAGTCCTTCTGGCGCATGGCGGAAACGTGAATCAGGCGCTGCTCCGGGTTCGGGAGTTTCTTCACGCTTTCGATTGCGTTGTCCAGCGCATTGCCAAACAGGGCGCTGATGTCCATCGGGTTCATGAAATCCAGCGCCTGTCCGTCGGCGACGCAGGTTAGGCTGATGCCTTCGCTCTGGCATTGGATGGTCTTTGCGGTCAGAATCGTGTCCAGCACGCGATTGCCGGTCTTGTTCTGCGCCTCGTAGGTGCGAATCTGCTGCTCCATCTGGTCGAGGTACTCCGTGCGCTCGGCGGCGGAGGCGGCGCGCAGCAGCTGAATATGGTGCTTCAGGTCATGATACTTTTGGTTGACCAAGGCAATGGATTCTTCCGAAATGCGGTAGCTCTCGTACTGCATGTGCAGCAGCGCCTGCAAATGCTCCATTTCACGCTCTGTGCTGATTTCCAGAATGACGACGTGATAGGCGAACAGCATCGCGACGCCGCCGAGGTCAACGGTGGTGCGGATGATATAGATTTCCGCCGTGAACTGGCTGGAAAAGGGTGTTCCGGTGAAGGCAAAGCTGATGTTGCTGACGGAAAAGACGGCAATGGCAAGGACGGCAGCGGTGAACAGTTCCCGCGCGGTAATCTTGATGAGCTTTGAGCCTTCGCGGTATTTCCGTTCCAGCAGAAACATGGTGTAGAGGATGATGGCGTGGACAGCGGCAAAAACGAGTATCGTTGTCCAAACCGTGAGCGGCAGCCCCGGCACCGTCACGAAGAAATAGAACAGATACCACGCCAGCGACGCGGAAAATTCGCCCAAGATGAATGCGCGGGCGCAATAGTAGCCCGCGTTCGCCCATGGCATGTGCGTTGCAATGCGAATATAGAAGAAAATCAGCGCGACTGTCACGCCCATGCAGGGGAAAAAGCCAATCGCGGAAACGCCGTCCGTCAGCGTCATGAAACCGGCAATCAGGGCAAGAAATCCAGCGCTGATGCCGAATTTCTTGCCCTTGCTGAATGGGCTGCCATACAATTGAATATAGAAGGTACTGCTCAGCCAGTACGCCAGCGCATAGAGCAGACCCGGCGTATGCGACAAATCGACGTGCATCATTTGCCTACCTCGTTGATGTAGTTGTTCAGCGCGTCCAGAAACGCCTTTTTCTTCGGGCGGCTGACCTGAATCTGATCGCCCTCCACGTCCGCGCAGTTTTCGTTCACACCGTTGACGTGTTCCAGATTGACCAGATAACACTTGTTGCAGCGGAAAAAGTGGTATGCTGTCAGCGCTTCCTCCAGTTCGGATAGAACGCCCTTTGCCTCCAGCGTTTCGCCGTCCAGATGGTAAATCAGGCTGTGATTGACGACCTCGATATAGCGAATCTGGGAGATATCCAGCTTGCGCATTCCGCCTTGGAAGGGAACGGAGATGAACTTGCGCGTGCGGTGCTTCATGCGCTCCAAGGCGCGCTGCATCCGCTGCGAAAAAGCGAAGTAACTCACGGGCTTGAGCACATAATCCAGCGCATCCACCGTGTAGCCCTTCATGACGTACTGCGGCGTGCTGGTAATAAAGAGGATAACGACCTCCTTGTCCACCTTGCGAATCTCGCTGGCAGCTTCCATGCCGTCCATGTAGCGCATCAGGATGTCCATGAGGATGATATCGTAATTGCCGCGGTAGTCCTCGACGATTTCCGCGCCGTCCGGAAAGATGGAGACGTGAATCTTCTCGTTAATCTCCTGCGAAAACCGTTCCAGATACTCCACCAGTGTGCGCTGACTGCTTTCCTCGTCTTCAACCAGTGCTACGCGAATCATCGGGCCGACCTCCTTTGCAAACAGCTTGGTTTCCAATAGTATAGCAAATCTCTTGCGCAAAAGGAAGCCTTTTCGCACGGAAAAAGCAGGCGAAATGCCTGTAATGTTTTGCACATTGTGGATATGCACAAAACCAGCCTGCGAAATCTGGGAGAATTACTGTATAAAATCCACACACGCCAAAATAAAGACAGTTTGCGCCGAAAATGTGCTGCGTGATTATTTTCTGCTATACTAAAATCAATCTCAAGCCTTGGTGAAAGGAAGGAAACACATGAAGGCGAAGAAATTTACCCCTGCAATGAGAGGCCTTGCGGCACTCATGACCTGCCTGATGGTTCTCTCCATCGTCGGCACGGGTGTGGCAAACACCTACCGCGGCGCACTGGACGATACCTTGGGTACGGAAAGCTATGTGACCATCAATGACGACAGCGCGGCGCGCTTCAAGACCGACTACGCGACCATCGAAGACATGGCGGCGGCGGCGCGCGACATCGCCATCCGTGAAGGCGAAGAAGGTACGGTCGTCATGAAGAACGACAACGGCGTTCTTCCGCTGAAAGCGAACACGAACGTTGCCTTGTTCGGTCTGGCGGCGTACAATGTCTATGGGCCGAAGGGCGGCAACGCGGACGCGGCATCGCTGGCGGATGCGCTGGCCGGTGCAGGCCTCAACGTCAATGAGACGCTGAAGGACTACTACATGACCAACATCATCAACATGCACACCGAGATGCGCGCCAACCGCTGGACGGGCAAGGAAGTTCCCACCACGGTGTATGACCACATGTACGTCAGCGCGCCGGGCGACTGGACGACCTACCAGATTGCGGAAGTGCCGCCGGCGGAGTTCGAGGCGCTGGGCGTTCCGGCAAACTGGAAGGAAGCTATCGCCAAGGACAGCATCGGCATCTGCGTGTTTGCGCGCGGCGCCGGCGAGGGCAATACCTACAAGCCGGGTTCTGCGCTCAACTACGCGGGTGAAGCAACCGGCGAAGACCCGCTGAAGCTTTCTGCCGATGAGCTGGCGGTTGTCGAGGCGGCGAAGGAAACCTGCTCCAAGGTCATCGTGCTGCTGAACACCGGCAACAACATGATGATTGCCGACATCGCCGAGGGCGGCTCGCACGAGGTGGACGGCATCTGCTACATCGGCTGCCCGAACGACTACCAGACCATCGGCATCGCGAACGTGCTGACTGGCAAGGTCAACGCGACGGGCGCGCTGGCAAGCGCTTTCGTGCGCGACCACCAGTCCATCCCGGCGGTGCAGAACGTCGGCGGCGACTACTTCGCGGATTACGAAATCGTCTGCCGTAATGACGACCCGCGTTATCCCGGCAAGGAAATCGGCAATATCGGCACGGGCTCCTTCGGCGGTGCGGATACCTACAACGGCGGCATGTACATCGTCGAGGCGGAAGGTATCTACGTCGGCTACAAGTACTACGAAACCCGTTACTTTGACGCCGTCATGGGTCAGGGCAACGCCAACAGCGCGGCCGGCGCAACGCAGGGCAGCGCGTGGAATTACTCCGACGAAATGCTCTACACCTTCGGTCATGGTCTGAGCTACCTTGATTACACCCAGACCATCAAGAGCGTGACGGTTGACCGCAGCGTGAACGGCAACATCACCGCCGTCGTCGAAGTGAAGAACAACTCCAATCAGGACGGCAAATTCCTCACCCAGCTGTATGTGCAGCAGCCCTACACCGACTATGACCGCACGAATCTGGTTGAAAAGTCCGCGGTCATGTTCCTGAACTCTGCCAAGGTGGACGTCGCCGCCGGCAAGAGCAAGGAAGTTACCATTACGATTCCCACCAAGTATCTGGCAAGCTACGACGCGAACAACGCCAAGACCTACATCCTCGATGCGGGCGACTACTACTTCACGGCGGCAGCCGGCGCGCATGAGGCGGTCAACAACATTCTGGCGGCGCAGGGCAAAACCGTTGCTGACGGCATGGACGCGGCGGGCAGCAAGGCTGTCGTGAGCTGGAAGCTCGATCAGCTGGACAACACCACCTTTGCCATTGCCAACAACACGACCGTTACCAACGTGGCGGACGACGCCGACCTGAACTACTGGCTGCCCGGCACGGTCACTTACCTGACCCGTCAGGACTGGAACACCTTCCCGATTAACTACAACAAGCTGAACCTCAAGATTGCTGACAGCCCGAAGAAGGATCAGTGGATTGCCGAAATGCGCGGCGAAACCTACACCATCTCCGACACGGGCGCGGCGGCGGAAGCTGTCCCCGGCCCGAAATTCACGGCATCTGAAATCGGCGCGGAACAGCTGAACAACATCAATGACCCCTACTGGGACAAGCTGGTTCATGCCATCACCATCGACGAAGCGGTCGGCGCAGTTATCCACGGCGGCAGCCGCTCCGATACCCTGACCAACATTGACAACCCCGTCGTCATCCAGAACGAAGGCCCGACCGGCATCAGCGCTGGCTACACCGACGAGGCAACTGGCAAGACCTACAAGTTCAATGTCAACTCCCAGACGCTGCTGGGCTGCTCCTTCAACCCGGAACTGGCGTATCAGTGGGGCTTGGTTGAGGGCAACTCCTGCCTGTGGGTTGAACGCTACGACCTGTGGGGCAGCGGTCTGACGCTGAACCGCACGCCGTACAACGGCCGCAACTACGAGTACATCTCCGAAGACCCGATGCTGACCAACGTCATCGGCCGTGAAGTGATTCAGGGCTGCTCCGACAAGGGCATCATCAACGGCCCGAAGCACATGGGCTTCAACGATCAGGAACACAACCGCGCCGGCATCTCCGCGTACATGACCGAGCAGAAGTTCCGTGAAACCGACCTGCGCGGCTTCGAGGGCGCGCTGAGCGATGCGTTCGGCATGGGCGTCATGATTGCCTTCAACCGCATCGGCGCAACGAACGCTGCTCACCATGTGGGCATGATTCAGAAGATTGTCCGCGGTGAATGGGGCTTCAAGGGTCTGATTTCCACCGACATGATGAACAACTACCTGTACTTCAACGCCGAATCCATGGTCATGGCGGGCATCACGCAGGTTGCTGACTTCGCGGCGGACAACAGCCACATCAACCTTGGCGAAGGCGGCGTGGACGCGGTTTGGCCGCACATCTCCCTCGAAACGGTGTCGAAGGACTCGAACCTCGTCGAGCAGGCGCGTGAAAACCTGAAGTACCAGCTCTACATCTTCGCCAACAGCGCGATTCTGAACATCTCCACCCAGCGCGTGAACACCTGGTGGGATACCGCGCTGACCGTCACCACCTACGCCAGCAGCATTCTGGCTGTTCTGTTCTTCCTCGCGTGGGTTGTGCTGACGCTCCTGCCGGAAAAGAAGCCTGTCGTTGTGCGCGTTGAGAACAAGCGTTGAGGACAAGGAGGAATAAACATGAACGCCACGAAAAAACTCTCTGCCGGCGCTTGGCTCTCCATCGTCACTTGTGTCCTGAGCCTTGCCGCGCTGGTTGCGTATCTGATTAACACGTCCGCTGCCGGCTACTTCCAGAATGCCACGGTGTCGAACCTTGTGCTGATGGTCGTGGGCGCGGCTGTGCTGGAGGCGGCTGCGGTCGTCTTGAGCATGGTCAAGGGCGCGAAGAAGGTTGTAGACCTGCTGACGGGTCTGTGCCAGATTGCGGCTCCCGCGCTGCTGGCGCTTGCCTTCATCAATCTGGTGTCTGCCCGCGTCGAAGGGTTCGCCTTCATTTACTTCTCCAACGCGGATGTGCTGCTTGAAGTGCAGACGGCGGCGAATATGTCCTCCGCCACCTGCGCGATTGTGAATCTGGTGCTGCTGGCCGTTTCCAGCATCGCCGGTGTCGTCAGTGCGTTCTTCACCCTGAAGAAGTAATCGAACTTGCGGCGGTCAGGGGAATCTCGACGATTCTCTTGACCGCCGTTTTCAATCTCATTCGGCAGGTGGTAAACATGTTTCAGATTCAATCGTTTACTTGCGAGGGCTTGCGCGAGCATCTGGTGACCGACTGCGCCGCCCCGACGTTTGCCTATTTCGTCTCATCCGACCGCGCGGGCGCATCCGTTCAGTCCGCTGAACTGACGGTGAACGGCTGGACAATCCGCAATCCCGACCAATGCGGAACGCGCTATGCCGGGCAGCCGCTCAAGCCCTTCACGACGTACACCGCGACGCTTACCGTCACGTCGGACAGCGGCGAAACGGATACTGCCCGCCTGACCTTCGAGACGGGACGCATGGATACGCCGTGGCAGGGCAAGTGGATTACCGACGGCGCGTATGTGTTCAAGGAAAAGAAGGTTTCGCCCGTGCCGATGGTGTTCCGCAAGGCGCTGCCGCTTCGGGGCGAAATCGCGCAGGCGAAGCTGTACGCCACGGCAATGGGCATCTACGAGCTGAACATCGACGGGCAGAAAGTCGGTGAACGGTATTTCGCGCCCGGTTTCACGTCCTACGCGCATCAGCTGATGTACCAGACGTATGACGTGACGGACATGCTGCATTCAGGCAGCTGCATCACTGCGACGGTCGCGGGCGGCTGGGCGGTCGGGTCGTTCGTGTTCACGCGCGTCAACCGCGTGACGGCGGACCGTCAGGCGCTGCTGGCGGAGCTGCGGATTACCTACCGCGACGGCAGGACGGAGGTCATCGGCACAGACGAAAGCTGGCAGGTGACAGAGGACGGTCCTGTCCGCATGGCGGATTTCTACGACGGCGAAACGTATGACGCAACCGTATCACTGGACAAGGCGGCTTGGCGGAACGCCGTGCAGGAGCGTCTGCGCGTGAAGCCGAAGCTGATGGCGGATTACGGCGCAGACGTGAAGGAACACGAGACGTTCGCTCCCGTATCCTGCAAGAAGTTAGGCAATGCGCTGATTTACGATTTCGGGCAGAATTTCGCAGGTGTGGTGCGCCTGACGGTTACGGGAAAACGCGGGCAGAAGATTACCATCCGCCACAGCGAGGTGCTGAACCCTGACGGCACGCTGAACACGGCGTTCCTGCGCACGGCGAAAGCGACGGCGACGTACATCTGCAAGGACGGCAAGCAGACGTGGTCACCTCGGCTGACGTACATGGGCTTCCGCTACATCAGCGTCGAGGGCGTGCGGGAAGAAGACGTGCAGGTGACGGGCGTCATGCTGTACTCCGACATTCAGCAGACGGGTTCGTTCCGCTGCTCGAACGAGATGCTCAACCGCCTGCAGGAGAACATCGTCCGCAGTGCGAAGTCGAACTTCATGGACATCCCCACCGACTGCCCGCAGCGCGACGAGCGCATGGGCTGGACGGGCGATATTGCCGTGTTTGCGCCGACGGCGGTGTTCAATTTCGACATGAACCGCTTCTTGGACAAGTGGCTTCTGGACGTGCAGGCGGAGCAGCTGCCGACAGGCGGTCTGCCGAACACGGTGCCCGTGCAGGGTTACGGCTTCCCCGCGACGATGCCGAAAATGGCGGTCGCGTGGTGGGGGGATGCGTGCGTCCTCGTGCCGTGGGCGCAGTATATGGCGCAGGGCGATGTGGACGTGCTGCGCCGGATGTATCCGACGATGAAGAAGTACGTCAACGCCTGCCGCTTCTGGTGCGGCTTCGGCTTCGGCAAGCACCGTTATCTCTGGGAAATGCCCGGCACGCTGGGTTTCGGCGACTGGGTTGCGCCGGACGTGCCGCAAATGAGCCAGTGGCAGGGACGCATTAAGTGGACAGGCACGGCGTCGCTGTGCAACACAAGCGCGCTGCTGGCGAAAATCGCGGATATTCTGGGCGAAACGCAGGACGCGAAGCACTACCGGGCATTGTCCGAAAAGACGGCGGATGCGTACTGTTCGCTGCTCACGGACGGCAACGGCAAGCTGCTGGAGGAGTTCCAGACCGCTTACGTCCTGCCCATTTACCTGAATATGTTCCCCACGCAGCAGATTCGGGAAAAAGCCGCCGCGAATCTCGCCGCGCTGGCGAAGCGCAACGACTGGTGCATCGGCACGGGCTTCCCCGGCACACCGTACATCCTCTTCGCGCTGTGCGACAACGGGCAGGTGGATGCCGCATACCATATGCTGCTGAACACGAAATGCCCCTCATGGCTCTACGAAGTCAAGGCGGGAGCGACGACGATTTGGGAACGCTGGGACGGCTTGGACGAGAACGGCGTCTGCCCGATTGGCGATGACGGCACGGACAAGATGATTTCCTACAACCACTACGCATCCGGCGCGGTCGGCGACTTCCTGTACCGCCGCATTGCGGGCATTGAGCCGACAGAGGCCGGCTACAAGGCTTTCCGGGTTAAGCCGATTCTGGGCGGCGGGCTGACGAGCGCCTTCGCGAAGGTACGCACCCCTTACGGCGACGCGAGTGTGCAGTGGGAAACGGCGGAAAACACCTTCACCGTGACGGTATGCGTCCCGGTCGGCACGCGCTGCGAACTGACGCTGCCGGATGGCACGAGCCAAATACTGGCGAGCGGCACGCACACGGCGACGTGCAGCATCAGCTGATTTGGTCAAAATATCACCGTGCCCGAAATGCCCTGAAAGCGGGGAATTTCGGGCACTTTTGTTTTCAGGGGTTGACACAACAAAAAACGTCTGTTATAATGACGGCGAATCGGGAAAAGCCCATGCGGCTGCCCCGAAAGAATTTGCAGCGAAAGGAAGGCGATTGTGCGTGGACATAAGTCACAGTAGACGCAGCAAAACGTTGGATTGCGCCATGCTCCGCGGACACTCGCCGTTCGCGGACTGACATTGCCTGTTTTCAGGTCGCCGTTTTTGTGCCCTTTTGTATGAATAAAGGGGTGAATTTCGGCTGACAGTGCAGCAGGTGTGTTTGTGTACGCTTTTTTCCACCGTTTTGCGTGTTTTTGCAGGGCGGTGGTTTTTTCGTGCGCAAAATTTGATTTGATGATGATGAAAGGATGTGAGACGCATGGACGCGGGCGGTTATCCATTATGCTTTGCCCTTTCCCGGAGCAGCCATGAAATGCGGCGACCCATGCGTCTCTGCATTAGCCAGATTCTGTAAAGTGTCGGCTTTCATGGCGCCCCTTTGACCGATGAGCAGGAGGAAAAACGCCATGACGCTGAACCTGAAGAAGAAAGTTACCCTGACCGCCTCGCAGATGCTGGCGGAAAACAACCGCGCGACTGCCGACCGCCTGACGTGGGCGGCGCAAACCGACGAAGCGAATCTCCGCACGGCGCTGAACGTGCCGGAAAACGGCCTCACGGAAGAAATGGCGGAAGAAGCCCGCGACCGCTACGGCCGCAATGTGCTGCCGACGAGCCAGCGCACGCCGCTGTACAAGCGTCTCGCCGCCGCGTTCATCAACCCGTTCACCGTCGTGCTAGTGCTGCTGGCGATTTTCAGCGCGCTGACGAATGTCGCGATGGTCGATCCGGGCGACGAAAGCTGGGCGACGGTCATTATCATCACCATCATGGTGCTAATTTCCGGCATTCTCCGCTTCGTGCAGGAGACCCGCAGCGGCAATGTCGCGGCGAAGCTCTCCGAGATGATTCACACGACAGTCTGCGTGACGCGCGAGGGCGAGAAGAAGGAAATCCCGCTGGAAGAAATCGTCGTGGGCGACATCGTGTCGCTGTCTGCGGGCGACATGCTCCCGGCGGACGTGCGCATCCTCCGCGCGAAGGACTTGTTCCTCAGCCAATCCAGCCTGACGGGCGAGAGCGAGCCGGTGGAAAAGTCCGGCGCGGTCTGCCAGACGGTCGGCAGCCTGACCGAATGCGGCAATCTGGCGTTCATGGGCAGCACGGTCGTCAGCGGCAGCGCAACAGCGGTCGTCCTCGCCGTCGGGCATGACACGATGCTTGGCGCAATGGCAAAGGCGCTGAACGTCAAGCCGCCGAAGACCACCTTTGAGAAGGGGGTCAACAGCGTTTCGTGGGTGCTGATTCGCTTTATGCTGCTGATGGTGCCGATTGTGCTGCTCATCAACGGTCTGAGCGACGGCGACTGGATTCAGGCGGGGCTGTTCGCCATTTCGATTGCCGTCGGTCTGACGCCGGAAATGCTTCCGATGATTGTGACCACCTCGCTGGCGAAGGGCGCCATGACCATGAGCCGCGAGAAGGTCATCATCAAGGACTTGAACGCGATTCAGAACCTCGGCGCAATGGACATCCTCTGCACGGATAAGACTGGTACGCTCACACAAGACAAGGTGGTACTGGAATATCACCTGAACGTAGACGGCGAGCCGGACGACCGCGTGCTGCGCCACGCGTTCCTGAACAGCTACTTCCAGACGGGCCTCAAGAATCTGATTGACATCGCCGTCATCGACAAACAGCGTCAGCTTGGCGCGGATGAGCTGATTGCCCGCTTCAAGAAGGTGGACGAAATCCCGTTTGACTTCGAGCGCCGCCGCATGAGCGTCGTTGTGCGCGACCGCAAGGGAAAGACCCAGCTGGTTACCAAGGGTGCGGTGGAGGAGATGCTGGCGTGCTGCACCCATGCGGAAAGCAAGGGAAAAATCGTTCCGCTGACGGATAAGGTGCGCGCCTACGTCCTGCGCAAGGCAGATGAGCTCAACGGCGGCGGTATGCGCGTGATTGCCGTTGCGCAAAAGACAAATCCCGCGCCGGAAGGGCAGTTCTCCACGGCGGATGAGAAGGACATGGTGCTCATCGGCTTCCTTGCTTTCCTTGATCCGCCGAAGGAAACGACCCGCGACGCGATTCACGCCCTGCGGGAATACGGCGTTGGTGTGAAGATTCTCACCGGCGACAACGAGAAAGTCACCTGTGCCATTTGCCGTCAGGTTGGGCTGAATGCTGAACGCGTGCTGCTCGGCGCGGACATTGACGCGATGGATGATGAAGCGCTTGCGCAGGCGGCGGAGGAAATTACCGTCTTCGCGAAGCTCTCGCCCGCCCAGAAAGCGCGTGTCGTCACCGTCCTGCGCCAGAAGGGGCATTCCGTGGGCTATATGGGTGACGGCATCAATGATGCAGCTGCGATGAAGGCGGCGGACGTGGGCATCAGCGTAGATACCGCGGTGGATATCGCCAAGGAAAGCGCGTCCGTCGTCCTGCTGGAAAAAGACCTGATGGTGCTGGAAAAGGGCGTTATCGAGGGTCGGAAAATCTACGCGAACATGATGAAGTACATCAAGATGACTGCTGCGTCGAACTTCGGCAACATGTTCTCCGTCCTTGCTGCCAGCGCGTTCCTGCCCTTCCTGCCGATGGCGTCCCTGCACCTGATTCTGCTGAACCTCATCTACGATATTTCCTGCACCGCGATTCCGTGGGACAACGTGGACGCGGAGTACCTCAAAGTGCCGCGGACGTGGGATGCGTCGGGCATCAGCCGCTTCATGCTCTGGATGGGTCCGGTCAGTTCGCTGTTCGACATTGCGACGTACCTGCTGCTGTATTTCGTGATTGCGCCGATGGCGTGCGGCGGCATGACCTTCGCGCAGCTGACCAACCCCGCGATGCAGGACAAGTTCGCCGCGCTGTTCCAGACCGGCTGGTTCATCGAATCCATGTGGACGCAGACGCTCGTCATGCACATGATTCGCACCAAGAAGCTGCCGTTCATCCAGAGCCACGCATCCCTGCCGGTGATGCTGCTGACGATGCTCGGCATTGCCGTCGTGACGCTGCTGCCCTTCACGCCCCTCGCCGCGCCGCTGGGGCTGTGCGCCCTCCCGCCTGTCTACTTCGCCTATCTGGCGCTGATTGTGCTGGGCTACATGGTCTTGGCAACGCTGATGAAGAAGCTGTATATCCGCAAGTATCATGAGCTGCTGTGAGAAATCTGTACGAACATCCAAAAACAGTTGACAACAGCCTGCTGTAGGTGTATAATATTTTTAACTCAATAACACTTCATAGGGAGGCGCTCACCATGAAAAAGATTCTTACGGTGGTTCTTGCTTTGCTGCTTCTGTGCAGTTCATGCCTTGCGGAGGGTCTGGATTACGCATCCATGACCGACACGCAGCTTCATGACATCGTGGATGCGGCGCGAAATGAGCTGACCAAACGGGAGCTCGTGGCTGAGGGGAAAACCCTGCTGTTTGAGCAGAACGGCGTATCAGTTTACTTGACAAGCGACTTCAAGGCTGATTCCTTCCACACCGACTCCATGCACTTCATGCGCGCAAGCGTTATTGTCGTGAACGACAGTGACATCAACGTTCGTGTCGGCGTTGAGAGCATGAGCGTGAACGGCTGGGAGGTCAGCAATTCGGGCTTTTCTTCTGTTTCCCCCGGCAAGAAGCTCAAGGATGAGCTGACGTTCAATGCCGTGGATACCGACATCACGACAGTTGAGGAAATTGAAACCATCGAGATTACGTTCCGCCTGTCCAATGCGGACACATACATGTTTTTTGCGGATGTGCCCGCCATCACACTTCACTTCAATGTGCAGTAAGGAGAATAAATCATGATGTTCATTGGTATTATGCTGATTATTGTCGGCATTTTGGCGCTGGTCGCCTCCACCATTGGCTTTGGTGACATTGGTCTGTCTTTTGCTGCAATCGGCGTTGTGGCTATCCTCTGCGGCATCGGCTTCTTGAAGATCAATAAGCGGTTGAAGGGATAAGCACACAGTCTAAGAAAACAGATTCTAAGTTGCGCTTCCTGCTGGGCGCATACGCAAAAACGGGTCAAGGGGCGTTTTTTTGATGCCCCTTGACCCGTTTATTTTGGCTCACATAGCCGCTTTTGCCTTCAAGCCCAACGGCGATAGCCGCGCCTTCTCCAGCGCCGTTACCACCAGCGGCACAACAATCAGGTGAATCACCGCGCCGACGGCCGTATTCACGAAATACGCCGTCACGAACGCTGGGAATGTGTACGCATTCCCCTGAATGCCCATCACGACCGCCTTTGCCGCGCCGCCGACAAGCCGACCCGCAAGCATGGCAATTACCATGGCAATCAGCATTGCCCAGCAGGTCTTGCTCATCTTCTTGCTCAGCATCGGATAGAGCAGCCCGCACAGCGCGCCATACGCTGCCATTTCGAATGCCATCGGAATGGCGACTGGCACCAGCGGCGGCATACCGAACAGCACGCTCCGCAGCAGCGGCAGCACAATGCCAAGCCCCATGCCCCAGCACCAGCCGCACGTCAGGCCGCAAATCAGCACCGGAATATGCAGCGGACTGATGGCCTGCCCCAGCACCTGCACATTGCCCGTCAAGAAGGGCAATACAATGCCAACAGCCAGCAGAATCGCTGTTACCAGCAGGGAGTACAAACCGCTCTTTCGGTTCATTGCCATGAGAAAAAACCTCCAAAAAGAAAAATACCATGAAGAAAGCCGGGCATTCTCGTCCGATGGCTTCCTTCATGGAAACAAAAACAGCATAGCATATTTCGATGCGCTTGTCAAGCGTCACGCGTCGCCCTCGCCGATGTAGGTGAAGCGTCGATACGTCTTTCCGTCGCGCTCAATGACCTCATTCCACATGCTTGCGGGGCGCACCCACACGCCGCGTTCACCATACAGCGCGCGGTAGACCACCATTTCCTCGCGCGTCTCGCTGTGCGTGGCGATATAGAGGACTTCATACTCTTTGCCCTTGAAGTGACGGTAGCGTCCGGGTTTGATGGTTTCGCTCATGGTGTCTGCTCCTGATAAATGTCGTTGTACAGTTCCAAATCCATCAGCCGATCACGCAGGGACTGCATGTCCTCCCATGCGTCGCGCTTCTTCGACGGGTCGCGCAGGAGCGCCGACGGGTGATACGTCGCCATCATCCAGATGCCTTTGCGCTCGAACCACTTGCCGCGGTCGCGAGTGATGCGGATGTCCGCCCCAATAATGTTTTTCGCGGCGGTTGAGCCGAGCAGGACGATGACCTTCGGGCGGATGAGGGCGGTTTGGATGCGAAGGTGGAGCTTGCAGGCGGCGGCTTCCTCATCAGTGGGGACGCGGTTCTGCGGCGGGCGGCACTTGACGACGTTGCAGATATAAACGCGGTCGCGCGGGAGCGAAATAGCAGCAAGCATTTTGGTTAACAGCTGCCCCGCTGGGCCGACAAACGCAAGCCCTTCCTCATCCTCGACCTGTCCCGGCCCTTCACCGATGAGCATAAGCGGGCTGTGGCGGTCGCCCTGTCCGGGGACTTTGTGGTGGATGTTCTGGCACAGGCCGCACATTTGGCACTGCGCGACTTGACGCTCGAAGAGTTCCCAAGAGAGGTCGGGCATGACGCGTTCACCTTCTTAAATCATCGTCTGGAAGAGCGAAATGGATTGCAGAATGTCGGAATGAAGCCAATTCAGCAGGCTGACCAGCATCGTAATCAGCACCAGAATCACCGCGCAGCCCGCGATAATGCTGATGAAATCGCCGAAGCCGGATAACAAGCGCCAGTGATTCTGCCGCAGTTCCGCCTGTTCCTCTTCAGTCAGGTATAAATCCGGGTCTTCGAGGGCTTCGTCCGCGAAAACCTCTTCAGCAGTCGGGGCGGGAATATCCGCATCATCATCCGCGTAGTCCGGCTGCCATGCGTTTTCGTTGGTGAAAGTCGGCTGAGCATTCGGGTCTTCGGGACGCGCGGACTGGAATGTCGGGACATAGGGCGAATATTCCTGCGTGGCATCTGCGGAATCAGCGTCCGGCTCGGACGCGGCGCGGCGACGGCGTTTGAGTTCAGGCATGATGGCCTCCTGTTGAGAAGAATTTCGACCATAGAACGATTCAGCGGGATAAAAACATCCATATGCCGCGTTCTATGATTGGATGGAATACGATTTTCTGATGAAAACTCACGGCGCAGGTAAATCCGAAAACCGTATCATCAAACGTAATCCAGCCACGGCGCGGGTTCTTCGTCGCGCCCGGTCAGGTGCCCCTGACTGCTCAGACCGGGGAAATCCGTCTGCCGCAGCGCTTCGTAGAGAACGATAGCGACGGAGTTTGACAGATTCAGGCTTCGCGCTTCCGGGCGCATCGGGATGCGGATGCAGCGGTCGTAGACCTGCTCCAGCAGGTTTTCCGGCAGGCCGCGCGTCTCGCAGCCAAAGATGAGAAAATCACCATCTTGATACGTCGCCTCGTGATAGCCGCGCGGCGCCTTTGTGCTCGCAAAGTGCATCCTTGCATCCGGATGCTGGCGGAGAAATTCGCCGAAATCCGGGTAGGTGTGGTAGGTCATCAGATTCCAATAGTCCAGCCCGGCGCGCTTCAGGTATTTGTCGCTCAGCGAAAAGCCCAGCGGCTCAATCAAATGCAGCGTTGCGCCTGTCGCGGCGCAGGTACGCGCGATATTGCCCGTGTTCTGCGGGATTTCCGGGTTGAACAGCACGATGTTCATCATCGGTCAATCGCCTCCTGTGGATTCGCTTCTATTGTACCATTTGCGCGAACTTTTCGCAAGAGGTGGATTCTGCTTGACAATTGCCGGGTCGAATATTATACTATATGATAGAAATTGGAAGGAGTGGGAAGTTTGAAACAGGTACGGTGGATGCTGATGGTGCTGGCGGCGCTGCTGCTGAGCATCGGCATTGCTTCGGCGGAGTTGAACTACATTCTGCCGGACAGCAATTCGCGCGAATTGACATGGGATGAGGTCGCACGCTGGGACTACGAAACGCTGGGCTACGCGTTCAACGAGATTTTCGCCCGCCATGGCTACGTCTTTCATCCCGGCGAAAAGTACGACAATTACTTCTCCTGTCAGCCATGGTATACGCCCAACCGTGATACCAACAATCAGCGCGCCGTTTATCCCTACCTCAACGCGACAGAATGGGCAAACTACGAGCTGATAAAGGAAGTGCGCAGCTACAAGGCTGAAAACGGTGACAGCGGCGAATCCATGTGGACGTATTTCTCCGGCGGATTCGATACCCTCGGCGGATTTGACTATGTGCAGCTGCGCACGGGGCAGAACCTCCCGGTGTATTCCGCGCCCAGCCGCAATTCGTGGCGCGGCGCGAACGGCAAGGCCTCCGTCGGCACAAATGGCGCAATTTACAGCGCAGGATGGGAAAATGGCTGGCTGCTGGTGATGTACGAAACAAACAGCGGCTCGGTGCGTGTCGGCTACGTCAGCGGCGACGATATCCGCGGCGGCGTGCCGATGGATACGTCGCTGACGTTCTCGTATGCCGCCGCTACGCTGAATGCGGGCACTGCGCTGACGGATGATCCGGCGATGCGGAAAACGACGATTGTACAGCTACGCGCGGGGACACAGGTGACATATTTGACGAGCTTTTTCAATAAATCTGCGTGGGATTATATTGAGACGACGGTGGATGGACAGACGACACGCGGCTTTGTGCCCGCAGGCTGCTTAACGATTCATGGGGATTAAAGGGGAAGGGGAAAAGGACTAAGTCGCAGCGCCAAAAGGATAAACACGCGGGCAAAGCATGGAGGAGAAGCCAACTCAATCGCGAAAAGGGGTCAAGGGGCAGCGCCCCTTGTGGGGTTTGGGGCAACGCCCCAACTGTTCCTCGTCCGACCAATTCCAAGGAAGCCGCCAACAAAGGCGCAGGCAGCGAAGCGTCCCTGCCAGTAACTTTGCGCGTCCGCAGACGCGCCCCCAAGCTGCTCTTCCCCCAAGTTTTTTTGAAGAACTAATTTTTGTGTAATCAGCCGATTCGTTCCAGCCCAACATCCACGCCGGTGTCGATTTCCGTTGGGTGATAATCGCCCTGATAGGCGGCGAAGAGGTCGTCGAGCGTCTGCGGACGGGGCGGCTTGTGGTCAATCGGCTGTTTGTCGGTATTTGGCATCGTGATTTATCCCCCTTCTGGAAATTTACGGCGAACGAGGTCATCCCTTGCACACAGCACGCCCTCCCCCTTCACGCACTGCGAAGAGGGAGGGCGCATTCATTTCCGGGAAAATCTTTACTCCTTCCCGCCGCCGACCGCAACGCCAGCAATGATGAACTTGCTGAGGAAGAGGTAGACGATGATGACGGGGAGAATCGAGAGGGCAATCATCATATAGACCTGCCCCATGTCGAACTTCAGGAAGTCGGCGCTGCGGAGCTGAGCAATCAAAATCGGCAGCGTCTTTTTGTTCGCGGAGTTCAGAATCAGGGCGGGGGTGAAGTAGTTGTTCCACGCGCCGACGAAGGTGAAAATCGCCTGAACCGCCAAAGCGGGCTTAATCATCGGCAGAACGATGCGGTTAAACGTGCCGAACTCGCTGCTGCCGTCGATGCGGGCGGCTTCGATGACCTCCAGCGGCAGGCTCGCCTGCATGTACTGGTACATGAAGTAGAACACCGCGGGGCTGGCGATAGACGGCAGGAACAGCGGCAGGAGCGAATCCTTCAAGTTCATCTTGCCCATCAGCTGCACAAAGCCCAGCGCGGAAACCTGCGTCGGCATCGTCATAATCAGCAGGATGAAGGTAAGGGCGAGCGCGCGCCCCTTGAAGCGGTACGCGTGAATGCCGAACGCCGTCAGCGCGGAGAAGTAGCACGCAAAAATCGCCGTCATGGCGGAAACGATGAGCGAATTGCGCATACCAGAGATAATCGGGATGTTCGCGTTGTTTATCACCTGCGTGAAGTTGTTGCACAGCGACGTCCACGAACCCGGCAGGAACGAGAAGCCCTTCTGGATATCCGCGTGCGGGCGGGTTGCGTTGATGATGAGGACGTAGAAGAAGAACAGGCACAGCGCGCAGAGCAGAATCAGCACCGCATACGCCACGATGCGCCGCGCGGTCAGCGCCGCATGGGCGCCGGTCTGCTGGTCTTTTGTCTTGGGCTGCACTTTCATCGTTGCCTGACTCATGCCGCTTTGCCTCCCTTCACAGCCTTCGCCGCTTTCACAGGCTTGGGCTTGCGTTCATCATCGCCGCGCGTCGTGCGCATGATGACCACACACAGCACCGCGCAGATAACAAACATGATGGCGGACACCGCGCCCGCACGGCCGTAGTTCTTCGACGTGCCGATGAAGTTGTTCAGATACATGACGACGGTCATGGAGGAGCGAACCGGGTCGCCCTTGCCGTTGGTCAAAATCTGCGGAACGTCGAACATCTGCAGGCCGCCAATGAGGGACGTGACGAGCGTGTAGACGAGGATGGGGCGAATCAGCGGCAGGGTAATCTTCCAGAACGTCTGATTCGGGGTCGCGCCGTCAATCTGCGCCGCCTCGAACATGGAGGGGCTGATGCCCATCATCGCCGCCATCAGGATGATGGTGGTGTTGCCGAACCACATCAGGAAGTTCATCAGCGCGACAAGCGAACGCGTGCCCCAGATATTCGAGAGGAAGCGGATGGGTTCGCCGCCGAGTGCCTGAATCATGTTGTTGACCGGACCCTGATCAGCGAAGAGGGCGAAGAACAGCATGGCGAACGCGGACGCCATAATCAGGTTGGGCATGTAGATGACGGTCTTGAAGAAGCCTTGGCACTTCAGCTTCAGGCGGTTATCGGTGAACCACGCCGCCAGCAGAAGCGAGAAGACAATCTGCGGGATGAAGCCCATCAGCCACATGATGATGGTGTTGCCGAAGTATCTGGGCAAATCCTTGGAGAAAACGTACAAGTAGTTCGTCCAGCCGACGAATTTCGGGCCGACCTGAATCAGACCGCCCTGCTTGAAGAAATACTCAAAGAAGCTGTAATAAATCGTCGAGACGAGCGGATAGAGCTGGAACAGCGCAAACACGATGAAGAACGGCGCGATGAACACATAGCCCCATTTGGCATAGCTGACGGAGCGGACTTTCTTTTTTGCTCCCTGCATCCGGAATCACCAATCCTTCCTACGTTCGTTTGCCCCAATGATGACCTCTGGCATCCGGCGGGCGTGGGAATTTCGCTGCCAGAGGTCACCATTGGAACAGAATACAATTTTCTTCGTAAAGCAAGCAGGGACGGGCGCAATGCCCGCCCCTGCCGCTTGGTTTGTGATGCGAATTACTCCGCGTCCGGCCACTGGAAGTTCACCAGTTCCGGATACTTTTCGGAGATGATGCTCTCGAACTGCGCCTTGGCTTCGTCGATGGTGGCGTTGCCGTCGAAGTAGTTCTTGAACGCGCCCTGGAAGGATTCGTTCAGACCCTGGTCATAAGCAGAAATGTTGCTCATGTCGATCTTCGGAGCCGCTTCCGCGAACAGCGCGATGTGGTTCTGGCCGCCGAGGAAGGCAGAGGAGTAGTTCTGCGCCAGCTCGTTCATAGCCGCCACGTTGTTGGTGTAGTCCTGCGTGTCCTCGGTAATCTTCTTGGCGATCGCCGCGTCGCAGGTCAGCTTCTGCATAACGTCCTTAATGGTCGCCACGTTGTCGGTGCCGGCAGCAGCGCAAATCCAGGTGCCGCCCCAGTAGTAAGCCTGCGGACCCTGGCAGACCGCGTAGTCGCCATAAGCGCCGTTGCCGACTTCTTCCTTGCCGCCGTTGGCGACGGAAGTTTCCAGAGAGTTGCCCAGCAGGGTGAAGTTGATGCCCCAAGTGGAGTAGAAGAAGCCGAAGACCTTGCCGGTCGGGCCCTGATCAGCCGACCAAGTCGCGTCCCACAGGGAGGACTTGTGGTTGTAGCCCTTGTCGGTGTACAGCTTGGTCTGGTCAACCCACTTCATCAGGTTCGCGTCAACGACCACGGTTTCGCCGTCGTCAGCAACCCACGGAGCGGACACGTTGTTGGAGAAGGTGCGGTACGCATCGTCATAGCCGGAGAGCATGTAGTAGCCCTTCGCAGCCGCCTGCTCAGCGACAGCGTTGAACTTGTCCCAGTCAGCCAGCGCTTCCTGCACTGCATCGGGATCGTCGGTGCCCAGCACGTCCTTGGCGATGGAGCGGCGATACGCGAACAGGCCGGGGGTCGCCTGCCAGGTGACAGCCTTCAGCTTGCCATCAGCGGAGGTGGCGATTTCCTGCGTGTACTTGTACTGGCCGCCCAGATCTTCGTCCGTCAGGCCGATGTCCGCCTTCACGTCCAGCGTGTAGGGGGAATCGACGTACTTCAAAGCGTAGTCAGCTTCGATCAGGAAGATGTCGATCTTGTCGTCAGCCGCGGCGGATTCCTGCGCGCGCAGGGCTTCGTCCAGCTTGTTCTGGTAGTTGTTGCCCTCGTTGGGGTTGATCGTCCACTTAACGATGGTGCCATCGTTCAGGGTGGTGGTGGACTTATCCTCAGCAATTTCCTTCACTTCGGGATAGTAGGCGTTGAAGCGGCTCTGGAATTCATCGTTCCAGCACCAGATGTTCAGCACCTTGCCCTCGGCGGTTTCCGCCGATGCCAGCGTGGCCGGAACGACCATCATCAGGCACAGAAGCAGAGCGACGAGCTTTTTCATGGGATTTTCCTCCTCTTTAATGGGCGGGTTGTGCCCGCTATATTTCCAGCGGCTTCCCTGCCGCGGGAATACGATGTGGGGTGATTTTTTCCGCCTCCTCTTGCGGAAAAAATCAGCTGTTGGCGGCGTCTGTCTTCATCGGGCAGATGCCCATGGATTCGCCCTCCAGCAGCTTAACCGGAATTGTTGCGGTTTCGCTGCCAGCGGTGCGCGGGTTCTCGATGCGGTCAATCAGGAATTCCGCCGCCTGTGCGCCGATGCGCTTGGTATCCTGCTCGATGGTGGTCAGCCGCGGCTGAAGCATCTGCGTCAGGCGGATGCCGTCGTATCCAGCCAGGGACAAATCCTCCGGCACGCGCAAGTTCAGCTGTTTTGCTGCCTGCAGCGCGCCCAGGGTCGAGTGGTCGTCCGGCAGCAGGATGCACGTCGGTGGGTCAGGGCGGTTCATCAAGTTCAGCACCGCCTGCATACTCGTGGCGGGGTTGTCGTAGAGCGCCTCGACGACGAAGTCCGGGTTCACGTTCAGCCCATGCTCCTGCATCGCGCGGTAGAAGCCAATGATGCGGTTCTCCGTGACGGAGGATTTTTCGCCGTGGACGTACGCGATTTTGCGGTGTCCCTTCTGACAAGCGGCATCCACCAGCAGCTTGAGTCCGCCGATGTTGTCCGACAGCACGCACGAGCGGTTGTTGAAGCTGTGGTCGATGGTGACGACGGGCAGATTGCTGTCCACCAGCTCAATGACCTCCGGCGCGTAGAAATCGGCGCAGACGACGCACACGCCGTCTACATTGCGGTATCGGCAGTGCTCCAGATAGGTCATGCCCGTCCACCCGATGTGGTGGTTGATGAAGGTGATGTCGTACCCGCGCTTCTCCCCCGCCGACTTGAACGCATCCAGCACGGAGGCGAAGAAGCTGTGCGTCAGACCCGTGCCGCGCTTTTCCTGGAACAGAACGCCCAAGTTGTAGGAGCGGTTGGTTTTGAGCGTGCGGGCGATGGCGTTGGGGTAATAGCCGATTTCACGCGCCGTGCGCTGCACGAGTTCGCGGGTTTCGAGGCTGATGTCCGCGTAGTTGTTGAACGCCTTGCTGACAGTGGAGATGGACAGGCCGCACTTTGCGGAAACATCCTTGATGGTCACGGCCATGGGCGCCCCTCCTTTCGTCTTTGCTGGAAGCGCCGAGGCGGGTTAGCGTTCTGCTTCCGGGACATGTGATGCTCACGAACCCGTTCGGCTTTTTGCTAAACCGGTTTCGTGATGGTTAGAGTATACACCACCCGCGCGAAAAAATCAAGTGTTTTCCTGTGTTTTTTTATAAAAATTTTTTCCGGATTCTCCATTCCTCACGTTGTAACCGTTTCCATTCCTGTGTTTTCAAGGGTTTGCGGGATTTTTTACGAAAACGTTTCGGCTGATTCTCGAAATCGTTTCAGCAGGAAATTTCGGTCAAAAAACGACCATCCAGTCGGATTTGCTGGATGGTCGTAAGGGGGATTTTCGGTTTTTGGGATTTTGCCGGACGGTGCGCGGGCATTCGGCGAAAACGCGCCGACCGGATGCTCAGCGTCCTGATTTCACCGCGCGCCGTCCGTCAGCTGCTCATTCCACTTCTTCCAGCTTCCGCAGTGCCCGCTTCGTGTTCTCCCCCGCCCGAAGTTGCGCCCCGACCCGCCGCGCGTTCGACGCGTAGCGCTGGTAGTCCTCCTCCGGCATCGTGTGAATCAGCTCCGGCAGCTCGCGCAGGCTGTTCAGCGCCACGCCGACCTGCTCCCGCGCCACAAAATCCGCCGCCGCGGCATTTTTCGCAACAATCACCGGCAGTCCGCCCGCGAGGTATGTTGACAGCTTGTGCGGGCTGTTCAGCAGGGCATACGCGCCGTACAAGCCCGTCAGCCCGTCAAGGCTGTCGCCGTCCCACACGATGCCGAACGCGCCCGAAATCGTCTCCGGCAGCTTCTCCGGCGCAATTTCGCCGTGGTATTCGATGCGCGTTGAGCCGCTTCCTGTCCAGTTTGTTCCATATAATTGCCATTCCAGCGAAACTTTGCCAATATCTTTCAGGTATCCGCTCTTGTCCGCAGCGAGGTTGCCCGCAATCGCGACCATGCGGCTCTTCTCCCGCACGGGGATTTCCCCTTCTGACAGGCAGTCAAACGCTTCCATCAGAATCATCGGGCACGTCACACCCTGCGTGCGCAGGTAGCTTTCCATCCGCTGGCTGTGCACGATGAGCGCCTCGAACCCCGGCAGCAGCAGCTGGTCGCTCCCGCGCGCGGCGCTTCCCCCAATCCGCCGGAGCGAGTCGAGGTCGTGCACGAGCGCGGCGGTTTTCACGCCCTTCCAGCGCAGCAGGTGCAGCGCCAGCCGCGCCACGCCGTAGCCCTTGACCGGGAAATACGGGTACTGCACGAGCAGCAGGTCGCCCTGCCGCATCCGGTAGAACGCGCGAACCCAGTCGCCAAGCGTCTTTGCGCCGACTTGGATAGCTTGCCAGACGCTGCCATTTGCGCTGTCCGGCGCGTGGAGCACGAACGGCGCGTACCCCATTTCAGCGGCAATTTGCTCGATGTCCGCGCGTGCCTTGTTCAGCGCTGGCACGCCCGATGCACTCGTTTTCGGGGTCATCAGGAAGCGCCGCTGAAACCGTTTTCTCTCCGTCAGGGCGATGAGCTTGTCCTCCAGCCGCTGCGCCGCGGTGCCTATGTCGTAGCCCGCGTCGGCGATGGTCTGCGCCTCGTCGCGGCGGATCTCGTGGCGTTCCAGCATGTTCAGCATATGTTCCGCCCAAATCGCCGGATCTTCCGCCGGAATAAACTCCACGTTTCGCGTCAGCTTCGTTTCCCTCGGCACGCTGGCGGATAACAGACACGGCAGCCCTGCCGCCTGCGCTTCCAAAGCCGCCATCCCGAAGCCCTCAAAGTGCGACGGCATGACGAACAGGTCGAACGCCTGCAACAAGCGGTTGACGTCATCGCGGTTGCCAAGGAAGAGGACTTCCCGCTCAATGCCGAGGGTGACGGCTTTCGCCTCCAGCTCCGTCAAATCCGGGCCATCGCCGACGAGCACGAGCCGCGCTTTCTCCTCGCGCTCATGCAGGTGGCGGAAGGCGTCCAGCAAGAATGTTTGGTTTTTCTGGTACTGTAAGCGCCCAACATGACCAACTACAAAGCAATCTTCCAGCCCATACTGCTCGCGAACCTCGCGCCGAACCTGTTCCGAGAAGCGGAACATCTGCGCGTCGATAGCGTTCGGGATGACCTCACAGGGCAAATCCATGGCGGGGCACGCCCACTTCGCGCTCTCCATCGAGCACGCCCAAAGGACGTTGGCGTAGCGGCTGAGCGAATGGTGATTGACCCGATGGAGGAAGCCCTGCACATGTCCGATGGCTGATTTATCCATATTCTGCGGATTATGGCAGTGCGCGATTCGCACCGGAATGCCCACCTCCGCGGCCTTTTTCAGCGGCGTCATGTCGTTGAACATGCACTCATTGTCCCAGATAATATCGTATTCGTGCCCATGTTCGCGGAAAAAGTCGTTGATTTCCCGATAATAGCGCATTATATCGCTGCTCCGCCGGGTAATTGTGTATATTTTCCCGATTTTTTCCGCTTCTTTTTGGCATGCAATCGGGCTAAAACGGCACAAAAAGTCGAATTGAACGCGTTCGCGGTTCATTTTTCCACAATACGCCATTAAAAAGTGCTCAATTCCGCCCGTCGTCGCCGTCCAGCCCACGACAAGCACCCGCAGTGGTTTCATCGTCATACTTCCTTTCATAAGCGAAGGAGACGCGAGGGGACGCTCTCCCCTTCGATCCCCTGCAAGGGCTTCGACCCTTGACGCATTCGCGCGATTTCGTTGGCTACATTTGTATACAGCTTCCTCGTGCTGATTTTGGCGCTGATTCACAATCTGCTGATGTCGATTGCTGAATACGCCATCTACCAGTTTCGCCATCATCGGTGTGCAAGCGCAGATGTGCCATGGCTTTCCAACTGATGAAAGCGTCGCCGCAGCGACTGATAAGGTCGTCCCGCCCGCGATAACCCGTAAGTTACTGCTGATTTGCCTCTCGCCGTCTGCAGCGAACCCCGGCGTGAAAAATCCCTTCCTATTATAATGCGCTTTCTGCCGATGCACACGCCAGCTGATTCTGCCTTTGCCGAATCAGAATCGCACACCTTGCCAGCGGATACAGCCCGCACCGCAGCATCAGCAGCACCGCCTGCGCCTTTGACCGCGGCAGCCACCGCACACGGCGCAAATCCGCGCGGAACGCTTCCCGGCACAAGCGGAAAATCGCCCCGCACTGGCGCAGCCCGTCGCGAAAGCCGCCCTCCTGCACCACCCCGTGCGTCAGCATCAGCAGCAGGTGCATCAAGCGGTACTCTGCCGCCGCATCCGGCATGTCCAAATAGTTTAATGTTGGCTGTGCCGCCGTGAGCGTTCGCAGATATTCGCGCACCACGTCTGCCGCGCTGTGCACCGCTGAATCCGCTCGCAAATGGTAGCAATAGGTGTTCACCTGCGCCAGCGCAACGGTTTTCGCGCCGTGCAGCACCCGCATCATCCACTCGCCATCCTCCCCAAGGTGCAGCGATTCATTGAACCTCTCGTTACATATTTCCCGCCGCAGCAGCCAGCCGTGCGTGTGTAAATGCACGGTTGGATTTCGCAGCGCCAAGTCCAGCATATCACGCGAAGGTAGGGTTTGAACGGTGCATTCCGGCACATCAGGGGCTTCCGAACGGGACACAAGGCCCTGAATCGCCTGCGAATCCCCCGCAAGGGCGAGCAGATTGCCGATTGCGTCGGGCAGCAGCACGTCATCCGCATCAAGAAAAGTGAGCCATTCCGACGCTGCCGCTTGTAACCCTGCGTTTCGTGCGGCAGATACCCCGCGGTTTTGCTGATGAATCACCGCAATGCGCGGATGGTGCGCCAGCTCGTCGCACAAGCGCGCTGTGCCGTCGGTGGAGCCATCGTCCACAAGGAGGATTCGCACGTCCCCCTGCATGAGTGCAGACGTAACCGCAAGTTCAAGCGTATCAAGTGCATTGTACACAGGGATGATGATATCGACCATCGGATGGCTTCACCTCCCAAAGCGCAAATTTGTAACCATTCGTTATTTCGGCAGCACTTGTGGCTTCAGCCGCCGCGCCTGTGCATCCACCGCGCCCATCAGCAGGCAGAGCCAATAGAGCATTGGCGAACCCGTCGAAAGCATCGTGAAGCAGTCCACCAACTCGCAAACCAGCAGGTAAATTACCGGGATGGGCAGCATCAGCACCCAAAGTGGCTGATTGCGCTTGGAAATCCGCGCTGTCTGCACGAGGAACATGGCAATCACAGCCAGCAGAATCAACAGACCGGGAATCCCCCAGCTGACAAGCGTCTGTAAGTACAGATTGTGCGCATGTTGGAAGTATTTCGTGCCGGGAGCCGTGTACAAATTCATCATTCCTGCCGCCAGCGGCGCGCTTGTTCCCGTCAGCAGCAGCTCCGGCTGTGCTTTGAGCAGCCGAATTGCCCCCTTCCAAATCCCCCAGCGTCCGTTGAATGCGTCCGTAGTGTCAATGCTGCGGTGGACGGGTGTGCTGTCCAATATAACTTCCTGTTCAGCGGATGCTTCCGGCATCAGGTGTGCCGGGAACTCCAACAGGTTCACGTTGTCCAGCGGGCCGGACGCGACGGACGGGGCAAGCAGCGTCAACACCCCCGTCAACAGCCCATAGCAGAGGATAATCCCCGCTGCCATCAGCATAGGAAGCATAAGCCTATGGTTTAATTTCGACGGCATATGCGCCTTCGCACCGAGGAGCGTCCACGCGCAGAAGCCCGCCGCGACGCCGAGCGCCACGAACGCCGTCCGGCAATCCGTCAGTGCGAGCGCGCCGCATTGTACCAGAATTGCCATCACGCAGGCAATTTTCGCCCGTTTCGTGCGGCTCAGCGCGAACAAAATCGCGGTCAAAAGCACGGTCATGCCCATTTTTGCGGCGGCGGTCGTAACGTAAGCGTTCAAATACAGGCGGTGGTCACCGAGGTTCATGCCGATGTACCACGTCCCCTTCATGCTGAAAACGGCATGACCGCTGATTGCCGCCCACAAGCCGATGGCTGCTTGACAAGTAATTGCAGTCGTCCAGACGGCTATCGTTCCCTTCAAAAACTGCCGAAAACGATTTTCAGTAAGGCAGCCCGGCAGCGGCGCAAGCACAAGGAACGCAATGATGCCCTCCTTGAGGTACTGCCACTCAGCCGCGAGAACATTTTCGCCGCGGATAGCGCTCATCAGCAGCATCCAGCCAAGCCCCGCCGTCATCGTCCAGACAAGCGGGGAGCGCTTTTTCCAGCCCAAAATCAGCGAAAAAATGGCGGCAATGATACCAAAGTCGCCCAGATACGGCATAATTGTGAACGTCCATGAAAATTCTGTCATTCGCGCGAGGTTCCACCAGAGGTAGCCCGCCGCGACTGCCACATAACCCCAGCGGGCAATCCGCCGCCCCGTTTCCTGCTTCATGCGCCACCTCCGCGTTCATTTCAACCTATATTATAGCATTTTTCTGCTGCCTGCGCAAGTGGACGCGTTCTTGCCGAATTTATCACGAAAATAGTTATGATTTACGTTCTAATTGGTGATTTTTTCGAAACCATATGTTTCGTAGAACTCGCGTTTCAGCAGCAGAAAATCCTCCATGCGCCGCAATAGCACATACAGCAGCGCCCTATCCTCGAACTCGCCACGCGTTGCGGGAAGCGGCTGATGCTGCATCTCTGCCAGCAGGCCATGCAGGGCGGATAACAACGATGTGCAGTCGTTTTCACGGTCATACTCGGCAAAAATGCGGCCAATCAGCGCCCGAACCTCGGCTTCCTGCGGCGGATGTCCCTGTACTTTTTGTGCGTCTTGCGTGACTTGCAGCAGGATTCTCCGCTGCTGGCGGCGCATGTTGATATAATGAATCTCGCGCGTGGGCGCGTCTGTCAGGCTATTTTCGGCGTTTTTCGCGGCACATTCATCCGCCTGACGGAGCGTCTCGCCCAGCAAAATCAAGGGGTTACGCGCATCCGCCGCTTCCGCAAGCGCACGCAGCGCCGTCCGCATCTGCTCATCCGCCTGACGAAGCAATGCGTCCAGGCGCCTTTCGTCCGGGTGCAGGTGCAGATTCGCCAGGATGCCGCAGGTTGTGCCGATGAGGAACAACAAACTTTCGTTGCCAACCTGCGTCCACGTCATGCCGCCCGTGCCCATAAAGTGGGAAATCAGCACGGAAATCATCGCCGTCGCGTACCCCCACGAGCAGGCATAGCACAGCGACGCAAAAACAAAAAGGTAAATTCCGAAAGCAAGCAGCCCGTCGCCGAAGAGCGAGAAGCACACGAAGGCGATCAGCAGCGCCGCGCCGTACGCCATCAGCCGCCCCAGTGCCACTTTCATTGTCTCGCGCTTCGTACCCATCAGGCTCAAAATCGCGATAATCCCTGCCGTCGCGCTAAACTGCAGGTGTATTGCGCTGGCAACGGCTATCGCGACCGCCGCACTTCCAGCCGCCTTCAATCCGGTCAGCAGAAGTCTGCGCGTTCGGTCACTGTGCGTTCTTTTCCACATAAACACTCCTCGACGGGAAGGCGAAAGACAGCCCTTCTTCCGCCATCAGATGCATAACCGCAAGGTTAATTCTGCCTTTGAGCGCGCGGTAATCGCCGTAACCGGGGGTGTTGACCATCATGCGGACGTTGACGTTGATGGACGAATCCGCGAACTCCTCCAGCACCGCCTGCACGCTCTGGCCATCAACGTCCGGATCTGAAACCAGAAGTTTCGTCAGGTCGCGGATGAACTGCTCCACCTGCGGCGCACTCGTGCGGTACTCCAAGCCAATCGTGAACGCCCACAGGCGCTGGGTGCGCGCGTTCGCATTTTGGATGTATTCGGCGCAAACCTTGCTGTTTTCGACGGTAATGAGCACTTGGTCGGGCGTTCGAATGCGGGTTGAACGCAGCGAAATGTCCTCGACGGTGCCCTCAACATCGCCCAGCACGATGTAATCGCCGAGCGAAAACGGGTGCTCCGCAACGAGCGTGATCCCGGCAATCAGGCCGGAGAGCGTGGACTGCGCCGCGAGGGTGATGGCAAGCCCAACGACGCCCGCGCCGGCAATCAGGCTTGTGACCGGTACGCCAAGGCCGTCCAAACCGACCAGAACCGCCATCACGACGACGACTGTTCGGCATCCGTTCTCGAAAAAGCGTGACAACGTTTCGTAGTTTTCCGGCTGATCAGGGTGCGGATGACGATGCAGCATTTGCCAAATAACCGGGATGGCTTCCCAAACGCCCCACGCCGCCATCGCCAGCACAAACGCCTGGTAGTACGGCATTGCACGGGTGAGCACAGCACGGATTGCAGCGCCCCACGGGATGGTTAGCACTGCCCAACCCGCGAGTGTGACGCGGACAAGCCATGCCGCCGGGCGCAGGAAGCAGCGGAGAAGATGCCCCACAAGCGCTGGAATGCGGTCGCTAATCCGCTTTTTTACAGGCGTCAGGACGCGCTTCAAGAGCGGAACGGCGAAAACGGCTGCCAGCAGAAGAAAACCTGCGAGTAAATAATGCTGGACTTCGGGTGTCATGGCGCGCGTCTCCTTTTTAATAGGTAGAAATTACGCAGGAAAGGGGAAGCCATTGCGCTCCCCCTCGTGCTTACTTGCTCTTTTTCTTGCCGATGGACATGATTTTCTCTTTCCACTGGCGCAGCAGTGACATCCGGTGTCCGCTCTCACGCGGGTCATCGGGAATCTCGTCGCCCGCAACGGATGCGGATACAGATTCTTCCACGTCCGTGTACCCCTTCTGACGCAGGCCGTGCCGCGCCGCCGACCGCAGAATGCCGTAAATCGTGGCGAAAACGGGAACGCCGACGACCATACCGACCAAGCCGAAGAGATCACCGCCGACAACAATCGCGAAGAGAACCCAGAGAGCCGAGATGCCAATCGAATCGCCGAGAATCATCGGGCCGATGAAATTGCCATCCAGCTGCTGGATAATCAGAATCAAAATCAGGAAAATCAACGCCTGCCACGGATCGAGGAAGAGCAGAATCACTGCGCCGGGTATCGCGCCGATGAACGGGCCGAACACGGGGATGATGTTCGTGATGCCGACAATGATGCTGATGAGCGTCGCGTACGACAAGCCGAGGATGTTCATGCTGACAAACGTCAGTACACCAATAATCGCAGAATCAAGGATTTTTCCGGCAAAAAAGCCGCCGAAATTGCGGTTTGCGTCGTGGCAAATCCGCAGGGTCGTCTCCGCGGCGCTCTTCGGCAGGAACGCGCGCGTCAGTACCCGCGCGTGGCGGAGCAGCTTATCCTTTTGCAGGAGGAGGTAGACACTGCTGGCAATCGCTGTAAAAATGGTCACGACACCCGAAGCAACGCCGCCGACGTAGCTGATAATTTGCGGCACGCGGTTCGTAATCGCCTTGACAATCGTGCCAAGCAGGTCGCTCATGCTGGCGTTCAGGTTCTCCACCGCCGTAACCGCAAGGCTCAAATCCACGCCCGGCGTTTCCGCGTCAAGTTCCTTGAGCATATTCAGCAAATTTTGCGCATAGCCGTCGAAATTCTGGTAGAACATGACAACGCTGCCAACCATTTGCGGAATAATCAGCACCATCAGCAGCGCAACGATTGCCAAGCCGACAATGTACGCCAGCAAAATGGCGAGTCCGCGGCACTTTTCTCGTCCGCGGAAGAGGTACTTCATCGCCGCTTTAACAATTGGGTTAAGGCAGTAGGCAATCACCACACCGCCTGCGAACGGCGCAAGGATGCCCAGAATGCGGTTCACACCGTTCAGGAAGGACTGCGCGTTGAGCAGCGCCATGTAAAACGCAACCGCAATCAACGTAATCCCAAGGTAATCGAGGTTGCTCTGCGGCTTTCGGCGCAGCCACTTGTTCTGGTCCATCAAAAATCCCCTCGCTCTCTATCTATTATAATAGTGCAGAAACGCCCGGCTGTCAATCGCTTCGATTCATTTTTAACGTTTTTTTCATTTTTCGGACGTCAAAAAGGGCGCATTCCCGCGAATGCACCCTTTTCTGACAATTTTTGATCTATGGATGATGCCGTCCACTGAAATTTAACTTTTCAGCAGAATTTGCTCCACTTCCGCCAGATTTTTTGCTGTATAAGTTGCTTGTTGGCAACCCGTGTTCTTCCAATCAACAAAGATACTGTCGATTCCAGCGTTGACCGCCGCGGGGATATCCGCCGTCGCGCTATCGCCGACCATGACTGCTTCCGCCTTATCCATGCAGCCGCATTCGGCAAGGGCAATTTCAATCAGGCGCGGATCGGGCTTGCTGACGCCTTTTTCGCTGCTGATGACAATGTTATCCAGCAGTGGCGTGAACACGCACCGAAAAAGTCGGTTGCGCTGGATGACGCTGTCACCATTACTGACCAGCACGATTTTCATCTGCCCGTGCAGGCGGCGCAAAAACGCCTCCGCGCCGGGCATGAGGTCAGCGTGTGTACCGAGATAGTGGCTGTAACGCAGGGCAAGGTGGGGCGCGCAGACGTTTTCGGCGGGGTATTCTTCCAGAAGCTGGGCAAATCGGGTGATTTTAAGCGCCGCATGGGTGGTTTCGCCGCGTTCGAGTGCCTTCCAGAGTGCGTCATTGATGGCGCTGTACCGTGCGCAGACAGCGTCGGTCGGTTCAATTCCGGCTTCGGTGAGTGCCTCGCGGAGGGCAGCGTGTTCGGCAGCGTGGAAGTCCATGAGGGTGTTATCGTTGTCGATGAGCAGATAGCGATACTTCATAGCTGTCTTTTCCTAAACTTTTAGGTATTTTCGTGCGTTACTCGTCCCGCTCCGGCGTATAGGGCAAGTCGCGGTCGGCATTCTTTTCCTTCAGGTAGTCAATAACCCAAATGTTGCCGTCCGTGCGCATCCGGGTCAACCCTTTATAACCCAAAAGGTACGAAATGTGCTTCTTGTCGCAGTAGTTGACGCTGCCTTTGATCACGTTCGCCGCGCCGTTGATGAAAATCAGCTGCGGGTTGATGGCTTCCAAGAAGTCATCGCGCAGGCGCACCTGCCCGTGGTGCGGGTACTTGAAGATATCCGCGTTCAGCCCGATTTCCGGCGGATTCGCCGCGAAATACTGCTGCGAGCGGTTCTCGTTGTCGCCCGCGAGGAGCATCCGGCGGTCGCCGTACTGCACCATCAGCATGGCGGACTGGTCATTCACGCCCCACGAGGACTTGCGATTCTGAATGACGGTCATCTTGACGCCGCCGTCCTCCCCCAGCGTGAAGGTATCGCCGTTGGCAATCTGCTCGATGGGGATGTTGTTCGCCTTCATGAATTTAACCGCGCTCTTCATCCGCGCGTTAAAATCTTCCGGAAAGGTAATCAAGAACTTGGAGATCGGCGCGTATTCGTTGACGAACTGAAATCCGTCGATATGGTCATCGTGCGGATGGCTGTTGTAGGCAATGTCGATGTGGTCGATACCGAGGGTATCGCAGGCGGTGTAGATGCGGTTGCGCATGGTCGCGTTTTTGGTCGATGCGTCTATCATCATGACCATGTCGTCATAGCGCAGGAGAATGCAGTCGGAGGAGTAAACGCGCGGAAAAACGATTTCGAGAATCTTCGCGCCGTCCTCAAAGTGGTATTCAGCATCCGGATTTTCAACCAGATTGACAATGACGGGCGTTTCTGCCATCGCGAACGTCGGCAGGAGCATTGCCATCATCAGGAGTATCAAAAGCAATTTCTTGATTTTTTTCATCGGAGAAGCCTTCCTTTCCTGTACTTCCCTTCCATTGTAGGCGTTCGGGCGGGGTTTGTCAAGCCGCCGCAACGATTATTACAAATCAACTGCCGGTTATTCTTCCATCGTGAGATTCTGCAAAATCCACACCTGCCCGTCGGTTTTCAGCAGCAAGCCGCATTCGTCCGTGTGCGCGGCGGGAATCGCCATGGCGTCCAGCTGCGTGAGGGCGTACGGCGCGCGGGTCGGTTTGACGGTGATGATGGCGAGTTTGGGCGCAATAGTGGTCAGAAGCGCCTGATTCATGGCAGCATGGCCGTGGTGCGGGTACTTGAGGATATCCGCGTGTACATCGTCGCCGGAATCAAGCAGCGCCTGCTGACCCATGCTTTCGAGGTCGGCGAGCATCAGCATCCGGGCATCCCCCAGCTTCACGAGGGCGAGCAGGGAGCGATTATTAACGGTCTTTCCGGTATTTTCCGGAAGAATCAGCGTGATTTGCGCGTGTCCGAGCGTCAGCATTTGCCCATCCGATGCATTTTCGATCGGCACGCCGCAATCCGCCATTACCGCGAGGGTATGCTGCATCTGCGCGTTTTCGTTCGCGGGGAACGACGTGAGGAAGCGCCCAATCGGCATCCGGCGGGCGATGGCCTCGAAGCCGGGCTGATGGTCGTGGTGCGGATGGGTGGCGACGACCCAATCCAGCCGCGTCACACCGAGGGCTTCCAGCGCGGTCTGGACGGCGGATTCCTCCGCGTATCCGCCCGCGTCAATCATCCCGGCGTGGCCGTCGCAGACGAGAATGGCGGCATCGGCAAAGGTCATCTGTGGAAAGGCGGCGGTGAGGACGGCGGCGTCGGACGGAAAGCGGGCGTCGGCGTCGTGGGCGCGGAGGTCAAGGACAGGGACATCCGCCAGCGCGGCGGACGAGAAAATCAGGAGGATCAGGAGAATAGAAATTAACTTTCGGGTCACTTTTCCCCCTTCTTGAGCGCCTTGCGCTTCTCTTCGAGACGGTCAAGTTCCTGATGGAGCTTCTCGCGTTTTTCGCGCATATTCGCCTGCAATTCGTCGTGCTTCGCCTTCAGGCGGGCAAGGTGCGCCTTATTGTAGAATTGCACTTCCGGGAAAGCGTGCAGCGGGTGGCGGAGCAGGAAGCCCTGCGCCATGAGCGCCTCGCGAACCGCCTTGGTGATGGCTTCGGTATTGTCCGCGCGGACGGATTCTGCCGCGCCGCGAATCTTTGTCAGCACGCCCGCGGAAATCGCGACGTCCGCAATCAGCAGCGCCGTCAGCGTGACGGTAATGGCATCCAGCCAGACAGTCGGGATTTTGGCGAACAGCCCAAACGCAAAGGGCTTCAGCACCTTGACGACGAACACGCCCATTACCCCGAACGCCAGCAGGTTGCTCGCGCACACGCGCCCGTTGATGTTGAAGCGCTTCTGGGAGTAGTCCCACCAGCGCGCGTGGAACAGTTTTTCCATCAGCCAGCTGGTGATATATTCCAGCGTGCCGCAGAGGACGAGGGCGAGCAGGAATGTCGACTCGACCTGTGTTGTCCACAGGGGCAGAAAGTACGCCATCAGCACAGCGCCCGTGCCATAAATCGGGCACAGCGGGCCGAGCAGAAAGCCGCGGTTGATGAAGCGCCCGAACTGCACGAGCTTACAGGTGACCTCCATGCACCAGCCGAGGAAGGAGCAAGCGAAGAAGAGGAGGACATACATTTCAATTTCTATCCACAAGGCGGTGATTCCCCTTTCGATATGGGTTCATAAGTGAATCATAGCACAAGACGAGGGATTACGCAAGGGGGGAGACGAGGGGCTTTGCCCCTTGAACCCCAGCAGGGCGCTGCCCTGCACCTGCCAAAGGGTCTTCGACCCTCTGGACTCCCTTTT
>ERZ857827.402-NODE-402-length-63043-cov-6.019019_pt1 | contig 63043 bp, 55 predicted proteins | sample MGYA00519761_ERZ857827 | MGnify/ENA primary metagenome ERZ857827 (study PRJEB31778, sample SAMEA3449370) | human gut metagenome | biome: human gut; feature: human-associated habitat; material: faeces | place: United Kingdom | collected 2010/2012 ... | reverse complement strand
GGTACTTGGTTGGAGACGACCTGGGAGAGTAGGACGTTGCCGGATTCCATGAAAAGAAAGACCTGCCCGTGAGGGTGGGTCTTTTCTTTTCATATAACCGGAAAGTTTTGTTTTCCGGATTATCCCGACCAATGTGCGACATTGTACTTGGAGCCGAAATCGAGCGCGCCCTGCGGGCGGTTCAGCGAGATGAAGGCTGGAATTGCAAAGGAGCGCACAGCGCGACTATTGCGATTCCCGGACTGGGAGAGTAGGACGTTGCCGGATTGCGCCAACCCGAAATCCAGCGCACATTCGGCGGGTGCGTATTGCGCATCCCTACGGTCTACGAAAAAAGCCGCCCGTTTTAAACAGCGGACGGCTTTTTGCATATTCGAGTGATTTTGAAACGTGACACGGAACGCGCGCGGCGTCAGCGGGAATCAGTCGTCCTTCCTGCGTCGGAAGCAGAGCAGCGCGATCAGAGCGGCGGAGGCGACCGCCAGCAGCATCCACAGCGCGGGCTGGGTTTCATCGCCGGTCTGGGGCAGAGAGAACACCGACAGCACGGCGGAATCGGAGGTCACGCTGTCGCCCGCTTCATCCGTGACCACGCAGCGCAGGGTCAGCCCGCTTTGCGCCAGCGTGACCTTGGAGAGCTGGTAGCTGTTCTGGTTTGCGCCGGGCAGATCTACCCATCGCCCTTCGGCGTTCAGTTTCTGCCACTGATATCGGTACGGCCGCTGACCGCCGTCAGCCGAAACGACAAACAGCGCGTCCTGCTTTTCGACCAGATTCAGGCTTTCGGGCTGCTGGGCAATATACAGCTTGGGGAACAAGGAGAGGCGAACGTGGTTATCCGCATCCGCAAATTCCGCATAGTCCTCCTTGGAACTCACGTTCAGATCCAGCTCGTCCAGACGGCGGCCCGCGGTCAGCGTTCGGAGCGGAATATCCATGGAGTAGCCGTAGTCATCCTCCATGGCGTTTCGGAAGGTGTGGCTGAACAGGGTCTGCCCGTTGTAGGAGGATGTGAGGGTGGGCACCACTCTGGAGCCGGTGTTGCCGCTTCGGTTCAAAATGCTGACGCGCACATAGGTTTCGCCTTCCCGGTTAAAGAGCTGGGCGCTCAGCATCAGGTCGTGAGAATTGGTATTCACAAGCTTCTTCGGAGTCAGGCGCATCAACACCGGATCGTCGTTCGTCGCGTCTGTGGTCAGGACCAGGGCGTTGGAGAGCGGGCGGCCGTTTTCCGTCAGCAGCGCGCCGAATTGCTTCGCGCCCACCGTCTGAATGATTTCCGCCGTCAAATCGACCTTGCCGTCCCAATCGGCGGGAATCAGCAGCTTGGCCTTATAGCTCTGGGTGTCGCCCGGCATCAGCAGGGTGGTGCGCACGTTGCGCTGGGTGGTTACGCCGTTGCTGTTGGTGCTGGTGATGTTCCAGCTCTCGCCGTTCAGCGCGTCATACATGCCGTCCACCCGGCGGATGGTGTACAAGCCCTTCCGATCTATTGTGGAGCCATTGGCGGCGAGGAACTTATTGGTGCTCTCCTGCGGCTGGGCGCAGTTGATATGCAGGGTCTGAATGACTTGGTCCCCTTTCTTCACCTTCACGTTCAGCCCGGAGAGCGGCAGGTTGCCGGTGTTGCGCACGGAAAGAATCAGGTCGATGTAATCCCCGGCGCACACGCAGGGGTCGTTGGGCACGGCGGCCTGCAATTCAGCCGACATCACCAACTGATAGGTGAACTTGGTCAGGGACTGGCGCACGTAGGAACCGTTTTTGTTGCCCAAATCCACCGCGTAGAAGCCCGTGCCCGAATCCTGCAGCTTGACGCTGGAGGGGCTTTCGCCGAGCTGCACCAGCGTAAAGGGATCGCAGATGGTGTCGGTATCCGGGTCGTAGCGCACGCAGCGCACCAGATATTCCGCTTTGGCATCGGGCACGACGTTGGTATTGGGGGTCGAGCACTCCGTCCAGTACAGATAGATGCCGCCGCCGAACTTGACGGTGTCAAAGCGATCCGCGTTGACCTCGATGTCGTAATCGGTCACGGTCACGGGTTTTTCCGGGCTTTGGGGCGACAGCGTGACGCCCTTCAGCCGGTGGATGAACCCGCCCTCGTCCGTCTTCACCCTGTCCAGATAGAACAGGGTATCCTTGTCGTTGATGCCGTTGATGCGGGTCACCACTTTGAAATTGATGATGTCGCCCTTGGCCAGCTCCTGCCGCTCGCTCTTGGGCTGAGCTTGCCGCCTGTCCCTGCGAATGCGGGCGAGCACACCGTCCATGCCCAGAACATAGAAGTTCATCTTGTCGTCTTCCAGCGCGCCTACGGAAACAGCCGTCGGCTCGCCCACGTGGTAACGGGCGATCTCCATGTTGCTTTCAAAATTGGAAGCGTTCAACCCATGGCTCTTGAGCTTATTCGTGTCCTTATCGTAGAAGTGAACCTGCCCGCTGATTTTTTTTTCTTTAGAGCGGACATAGGTGTTGACCATGAACACGGAGTCCAACCGGGTGGGATGTGTGGCGGTTAAAAGCACCTCCGGCATGGTGTGGTAGTTGCGTTCGGTGGAGCCGGATACGGTGGAGCTGACAGCATCGGTTTCGTGATAATACACCACTGCAAGGGAGCCGTCTTCCTGCTTTTGCATCAGCACCGACGCGGCGCAGGCCGCATTCGGCGGGTTGACCTCGTCTTCGGGGGTGCGCTTTCCAAACTGGCCGCTCAAGATGGTCAGGGCGCAGAAAGTGCTGTCAGAATCCCGGCTCGACTCTACGGTAAAGTCGTAATCGACAAACCATTCCTGATAGGCCTTGTTCGGGCTGGTGTTGTTGCGCTTGGCGTAGGTGCCGGAGTCTATCCAGCCCACCTGCCCGCACTGGGTCGTCTCCAGATTACACCAGTTGACCCGCTCCCAGTCGTTCGGGCCCATGCCGGGCTGAATCCAGAACAGATAGGTGGTGCCTTCCAACACGACATACTGGAAGTCGCCCGCGGAACAGTCGATTCGGTCAAACAGCTTTTGCGTCGTGGCGGGCTCCACCCCGCTGGCGTTTACCGCCGTTACTTCGTCATTGGCGGCGGCCGGCGATGGCGCTTCCGCGTATTTGTAATCCCGCCACGACGAGCTTGTCGTCGTCTTGCCGGAAGCCGTCAGCGCTATCGAATCGGACGAACTCAGCGGGAGGTTGCCCTCCCACAGGGTGGTGCTCCATTTTAGGAACAGGGCGCGCAGGGTCACGCTGAGGCCGATGCCGATTCGAGCCTCGGCAGAAACCTGCGGCGTGGTGAGATGGATGATGGGGTTGATGTAGCCGTAGCCGCGGAGCGACACAGAGAGCACATCCTTCAACCCCAAGCCGATGGTTCCGCCCAGCTCCAGCCGGAAGCTGATGGTCATGCCGCTGTCATAGCCGATGACAGGGCCTTCCTTGACCTTCAGAAGCCCGTTTTCGATTTCGGCTTTCATGTTCAGGCTGATGCCGACGCCGAAGCTGGCGCCCATGCTGAAATCGATCCCGGCAAAGAAGGGCACGGGGCCGATGGTGAAGGTTTGGGTGAAGCCCGCCTCAAAGGCAAACGTCGCGCCGCCGTTTCCGCGCAGCTCGAGGGATTGGTCGCTGCGGCGATACAGCCCCTGCATGGCCGCAAAGGGCGTGATATGCACGCCGTAATCGCCCAGCAGCTTGGGGGTGGTGGTGGTGTTGACGTTGCGATATACGCCGGCCGCCGCCAGCAGCTTATCTGCGGCGGACTGCTTGTCAAACTCTTTGATCGCCCGCTCCTGATCCTGCGTGTCGTCGGTCTTCCAGGTCGCGCTCTCCGGAGCGAAGTCGTAGCCCCAAGAGAACATGCCCATGCCGGAGGGCAGAATCATAAGCGTGGGATAGTTGCCGGGGATGGAGAGGGAAAGCGTACTTCCGCTGATAAAGGGAACATCGCCCGGAATGGTAAAGCCAAAACCGCCCGAGCCGCTGGTGAAGGAGAACAGCGCGCTGTGGTCGAAGAAGGGCTCGTCCACGACGGCCTTTTCGATTTTGAGATGGGTATCGAAGGTATATTCCTGCCCGTTCGTTGTGAGCTTGAAGGAAACCTTGGATTCCGGATGCAGGATGCGCAGCCATTCTTTCTCGAAGGTGAACACCTTCTTGTCGCTGTCGGCCGCGGTAAACGTCTGCTTGACGGATTGGAACGCCGTGCCCGCCGCGTCGGTGGGGTAGCGCATCTCCAATTCGCCGCTGCCGGCGCAGGAAAGCTTGACGGAAAAGGTGTGTTTGACGTTGTTCTTTTTGGAATAGTAAAAGGAACTTTCCTCGTTTAGAATATCCCGGCCGTTGAAGCAGGCCATGACCAGATACGGGGTCTGATCGTCCTTCTTCAAATGGACGGAGACGGATTCGCCGCCGCGGATTTTGACGGTTTGAATCTCGTGGGTCTGGTAGCCGTTCGCGGTGACGCGCAGGCCCAGCTTCATATCCGTCTTTTCATCCGCGCCCAGGTCGGATACCCAAAACACCGCCCGGCCGTCGGGTTCGGTGACCACGTCCTTGGTGCGCTTGGAATCCTTGTTGTTGACCAGATGCACCAGCGCGCCGGACAGGGGATTTTTATCCGAATCATATACCGCGATGCAGATCTGCTTGGTGGAAATAACGGTCACGTCAAAATCAATCGCGTCGGCCGCGTTTTCCGAATTTTCCAAAACGCGGGCCTTGTCCATTAAACCGGTGACGCTGTTCGTCTGCGCGAACAGCATGCTTTCGTTGATGGGCGCGGCCAGCATGCTTTCGCTGCACCGGGCGACCAGCGCGGTATAGTCGGCGTAGTTGGCGCTGATGGTCTTAATGGCCTGCAGGATCTCTTCCTTGGCCTCCATCATGCGGTCATAAGCGCGGGCGCGGTCATAGGCGGAGGCGCTGACGTCCTGATAGAGGCGGATGCCGTTGAGAATCGCCATTCGCCCGTCCGAAAGCTGCTCTTCATAATAGGTAAGCTGATCTTCCCGCGCGCGCAGTTCCCATTCCAAGGTGCTGACATCGGCTTGGAAGGTGCTGCCGGACAGGCCGGAGGCCAACTGAATGTAATCCTGCGCCGAGCCGAGCAGGCTGCGCAGCTTTTCCGAGAGAAACCAGTCGGTCCACTGCCACATTTGCAGCGCGTTCATCGAGGCGGAGGGGCTCATGCCCTCGTGCCACGTGGCTCCGGTCTGAGCGTCGCCCGCCAGCGCTTTCAGCGAGGCGATATCGGCGTAGTGCAGGACGGGCACAGCCGTTTCCGCCAAGCCGGGCATCGCGCCCAGCAGGATTGCCAGCGTCAGCAGAAGGGAGAGCAGCCGTTTCATCATGGGGAAACCTCCTATTCGTCGTAAAACGTCAGCCATTCCGGATGGGTTTCAATGTCGTATGCTTCGCGCCACTGGCTGACCAGCTCCTCCAGTCGGCGGGTCTGTTTATCCGTCAGCGCCGCCTGCGTCAGCAGGTCGTGCTGCTCGTCCGTCAGCGCCAGCGGGCCGGCCGGTTCGTCCGCCGCGTACAGGATGATGTGAACGCCTGCCGATGTGACCACCGGCTCCGATACGTCCCCCGGCTTTTCAAGCGCCAGCGCCGCGCTTAGAAACGCTTCGTCCCACAGTTGGGAATCGGCGTGCAGCAGATACCCCGCGTCCTCGGGCGGAACGGAGGTGTCATAGGAATAGCGCTGCATCTGGCTTTCAAAGCTCTCGCCCGCGTCCAGCGCCTGATAGATGGCGGCGATCTGCGCCGACGCGGCGTCCGCGTCCGGCAGCGCCATCACGATGTGCTTGATCCGCCGGTAGCTCTCCGGGATGTAATAGGTCTGCCCGCCGCTCAGGAGCACCTCCTGCTCGAACAGGGGGATGTCGTCTTCATAGCGCGCCCGATAGACGGATACATATTGCTGCTCGTAGTAATCCTGCACCTCCTGATCGGTCACGGAGATATCCCCGCAGTACAGGGCGATGAGCCGCTGGTTTTTCAGCGTCAGCTCCGCCTCCTGCCGGTATGCGTCCAGCGTGTAGCCCATATGGGTCAGAAAGGCGCTGATCTGCTCGTCGGTCGCGTCGGGCGTTCCCGACCGAATCGCCTCGGCCATCTGCTGCCAGGCCGCCTCGTAGGTCTGCCGCGCCTGCTCGTCCAGCGCCTGCCGGGTCTGCTCGTCGATCTCCGACTGCCCTTCCTTGCGAAGCTGATTTTCCAGCACGCCCAGCCCCACAAAGCGCTCCAGCACGCTGTCAGCCAACTGTTGCTTTTGGGCGGCGCTCAGGCTGATGCCCGAAGATTCGTAGAGCTGGTAACCGGCGTTCAGGGAGTTTTGCACCGTCTGCACATCGTAGGTCACCTCGCCGACCCGCACAACCCCGTCGGTCTGCTCCGCCAGCGCGGGGCAAACCGCCAGCAGGCCGCACAGCAGCGCGATCCATCCTCATTTTTTCATGGCTGTCCTTCTTTCCGATATTGTTTGCTGAGCAGCGAAACGCTCAGTTTCAAAACGTCCATCTGGCTTTTCAAATAATACTCGTCCTCAAACAGCGCGTAATGCACCGCCGCGCGGACAAAGATGAAGATCAGGGGCGTGAGCACCTCGCAGGGGATGCCGAGGTGCGGCTCCATCTGCCGGGCATACGCGGAATAGCGTTCGGTCACCCCGGCAAAAAATCGCTTGCCGTGCTCGATGTATTTGGGGTGCGTGTAGACCTGATACATCAGCCGGTATTTTTTGCCGTGACGCTTTGCCGTCCAATAGGGCACCTCGTCGATGAACCGTTGAATATCCTGCGGGCTGGTGGGGGCGAGCCGCATGAAATCGTCCTCCACCTTGCTCATGCAGTAGGCGGTGGATTGCACGATCAGATCGTCCAGTGTGTCGAAATAGGTATACAGGCTGGCCTTGGACAGGCCGCATGCGTCCGCCAGCGCCTGAATCCCCGTTCCGGTCAGGCCGTTTTCCGCGTAGCAGTTGAAGCAGGCTTCCATAATTTCCGCCTTTTTTCTCTGAAAGGCTTGTTCGTCTCGTTCTCTCATATCATCCTCGTGTTTATTGGCTGATCGTCTTTATTGGTTGACTAACCGTTCGTTCTATCAAAGAATAACACAAAAAAAGAACGCTGTAAAGGCGTGCCGGGTATAAATTGTATAAAAAACAGGAATGTTTTTGCGACGAACGGCTGATTTTTGATGGGGACAGTCAATGAGTATATTCGAAATTTCGCACTCTGATAACGGGCGCGCAATGCGCGCCTGACTCCTTCAGTCACGGCTGCGCCGTGCCAGCTCCCTCAAGGAGGGAGCTCTGTGCTCATGTGCTGCTCAATTTTTATGTCAAGCCGTTTACGGTTTCCCGAATTTGCCCCAAACACCCGTCTCCACACGTCCGTTTCACAATTACAGCCCTGAATTGTTGCAGGATTGACAAAAATAATTCCTTGTGAAAGCCGTAGACAGATGGTATAATATAAAGTATAATAAGCATATGGTTTATTCTTATGCATTTTTTACATAGCACGGCGGGAGGAAAAAACGCGATGACCATACGGGAAATTGCCGAAACGCTCGACGCAACATGGCTGTGCTGCGAGGAGGAAGGCGGCCGGGTGCTTCGCACGGCCTTCGCGTCCGACATGATGAGCGACGTGCTGGCCTGCGTGACGGAAGATACGCTGCTGCTCACCGGCTTGGTGAACGGCCAATGCGTGCGCACCTGCGAAATGCTGGATGTGCCGTGCGTGGTCTTCGTGCGCAGCAAGGAGCCGCTGGCCGACGCGCTGGCGCTGGCGCGGGAGATCGACCTGCCGATGCTGAAAACGCCGTACACGATGTTTGAAGCCTGCGCAAGATTATATACAGCCGGCCTGAGGCCGGTGGAGCTGGGGTGAAACGATGGTCATTCAGGAGAGCTATCCGGTTCAGGCGGACGATATGACGGCGGCAGGCGATGTTTCGGCCCGCATCAAGCGGCACATGAAGCGGCTTGGCGTTCCCGCCGCCGTGATGCGCCGCGTATCCGTTTGCACATACGAGGCGGAGATCAATCTGGTGATCCACTCCGACGGCGGGCAGATCGACTTTGAAATCGCCGAGGATCGGATCACGGTGCGCGCCAGCGACGTCGGCCCCGGCATCCCGGATATCGACAAGGCGATGACAGAGGGCTGGTCCACGGCCACCAACGAGGTGCGCAACATGGGCTTCGGCGCGGGCATGGGTCTGCCGAACATGAAGCGCAACGCGGACGGATTTGACATCGTCTCCGCTGTGGGCGTGGGCACGCATATCACCATGACTTTTGACATATGACAAGCCCGTTCCCGGGGCATGCGTCGGGAGGAGAATGGCATTGCAGCATTACTATCATTCCGTGCGGCTGGATATGGACAAATGCAAGGGCTGCACGACCTGTTTGAAGCGGTGTCCGACGGAGGCCATCCGCATCCGAAACAATCGCGCGTCCATCCTGAACGAGCGCTGCATCGACTGCGGCGAGTGCATCAAGGTCTGCGCCAACCACGCGAAGGTGGCCGTGACCGATCCGCTGGAGAGCATCAAGCGCTTCAAGTACCCCATCGCGCTGCCCGCGCCGACGCTGTATGCGCAGTTTCAGGGCGTGCATCAGCCGGAGCCGATCATCGCGTCGCTGTTTCGGCTGGGCTTTGTGGATGTGTTTGAGGTGGCGCGCGCGGCGGAAATCGTCTCCTATGCGATCAGCCGCGCCATGCGCGAGGAGGATCGCCCCAAGCCGGTGATTTCTTCCGCCTGTCCGGCGATTCTGCGGCTGATTCAGGTCAGCTTTCCGGCGCTGCTGGATAACGTGATCGACTTCGTCTCCCCCATGGAGGCCGCCGCGAAGATCGCCAAGGAGGAATACGCGCAGAAGCACGGCGTGGATAAGGCCGATGTGGGCGTGTTCTTCATCACCCCCTGCGCGGCGAAGATGACGGCAGTGAAATCGCCCGTCGGGCAGGAAAAATCCCATGTGGACGGCGTTATCGCCATCAAGGACGTATACGCGCAGATGCGCGCGGCGATGAAGCAGGGCTTCAGCCCGCTGGAAATCGACCGCGCCAGCGTCGTGGGCATCAAGTGGGCGATACCGGGCGGCGAGGTGGAAGCCGTGGGCATCAAGAGCTCGCTGTGCGTGGACGGCATCGACAACGTCATCAACGTGCTGGAGGCGATCGAAGACGCGCGCTTCCGCAACCTGACCTATTTTGAAGGGCTGGCCTGCGTCAACGGCTGCCTCGGCGGGCCGCTGACGGTGGAAAACAGCTTTGTGGCGAAAAACCGCCTGCGCAGCGTGATGAACCGCACCCTGCAAAAGACGGTGCAGCGCCGGGAAATCTTTGAAGACGCGGTGCAGACGCTGCGCATGACCCGGCCGATTGAGCCGAGCGACGCCTTGCAGCTCAGCGGCACGATGAAGGAACGCATCGAGCGCGAGGAGCGCATCGAGCGGCTGACGATGGGACTGCCGGGGCTGGACTGCGGCTCCTGCGGTTCGCCCTCGTGCCGGGCGCTGGCGGAAGATATCGTCAACGGCTACGCAAACGAGCTGAACTGCGTGTTCCGCCTCAACGACCGAATCAATTCGCTGGCGGCGGAGATGCTCACGCTGGGCACCAGCACGCGATACACCACCGGCGAGGACATGGCGCGGCTGCGCCGGCTTCACGACGAGCTCAGCCGAAGCGAGCCGAGCGAAGCGCCCGACGGCGGCGCGGACGACGATGGAGGAGACAGCACATGAGGGTTTCGGAGCTTGAACGCCTGTGCGGGGCGACCTGCCTGACGGGCGAATACGAGGACAGAGAGATTGCCTGCGGCTACACCTGCGACCTGCTCAGCCACGTCATGGGGCGCGGGCAGGCGGATATGGCGTGGATCACGGTGCAGACGCACATGAACGTGATCGCCGTGGCGGCGCTGATGGATTTTGCCTGCGTCGTGTTTCCGGAAGGCCTGCCCGTCGAGGCGGCGATTGTGGACAAGGCGCGGCAGGAGGACGTGATCCTGCTTTCGAGCGGACAGACGGCGTTTGAGCTGGCGGCGCTGCTGGCGGCCAACGGTGTGCCGCCCGCCCGGAAGGAATGATGGAGCGCCTGTTCTGCGACCTGCACATTCACTCCTGCCTGTCGCCCTGCGGCGACGCGCTGATGACCCCCAACAACATTGCGGGCATGGCGTTCATCAAAGGGCTGGACGTGATCGCGGTGTGCGACCACAACAGCGCGCGCAACCTGCCCGCGGTCAAGGCTGCGGCGGACAGGATGAACGTGCTGCTGCTGCCGGGCATGGAGCTGACCACGCGGGAGGAGGCGCACATGCTGTGCTACTTCCGCACCGTGCAGGCGTGCATGGCGTTCGGGGAAGCCATTTACGCGCATCTTGCGCCCACGCCCAACAACGAGCGGTTTTTCGGCCGCCAGCAGGTGATGAACGAGCGGGACGAGGAAATCGACGTGGAGGAGCGGCTGCTCATCGGCGCGCTCGACCTGCCGTTTGAGGCCTGCGCCGCGCGCATCCGCGAGGCGGGCGGGCTGTGCGTGCCCGCGCACATCAACCGGGGGAGCAGCGGCGTGCTGGGCGCGCTGGGCTTTCTGCCGCAGGGCGTTCACTACGATGCGCTGGAGGTCAGCCCGGCTGCTCCGCTGACGGCGGATGTGACCGGGTATCGGCTGCTCCGCTCGTCGGACGCGCACAGCCTGGAGCAGATGCTGGAGCGGGAGTTCGCGCTGGAAGCAGAGACGCGCAGCGTGGACGCGGTGTTTGACGCGATTGCGGGGCGGACGCAGCCCGATTGAGCGGCTTTCATCGGTTTTATTTCAGATTATTCTGCGCGGTTCGCCGGAGGGCGCGCACAGGTGCGGCTGACGGCGGGCGCGTATGATATAATGCATCGTTTTGGAAATAGGCAACTTCAATTCAAATCGAAAGGGGTTTATGCGACATGTCTCTTGAAAAAGAAAGGGTCGAGGCACTGCAACGGGTGATCGACGAGCTCAGAGACGAACCGGGCGCGCTGATGCCGATTATGCAGCGGGCGCAGGACATCTTTGGCTATCTGCCGGAGGATGTGCAGAAGTACATCGCCAAGGAAATGGATATTCCGGTCAGCGACGTCTACGGCGTGGCTACGTTCTACGCGCAGTTCAACCTGGAGCCGAAGGGTCAGTACACCATCAGCGTGTGCATGGGTACGGCCTGCTACGTCAAGGGCAGCAGGAAGGTGCTGGATAAGCTGGAGGAGGTGCTGGGCATACAGGCCGGGCACACCACGCCGGACGGACTGTTTACCCTGAACGCCACCCGCTGCCTCGGCGCGTGCGGACTGGCGCCGGTGATGATGATTAACGAGGACGTTTACGGCCGTCTGACCCCGGATGAGATTCCGGGCATCATCGCCAAGTATCGCAGCTGAGGCGAGCGGCCATGATGCGGGAACTGGCGGACAATATTCTGGATATTGCCCAAAATTCCATTGCGGCCGGCGCGTCGCTGGTGGAGATCGACATCTCCGTCAGCCGCGCGCAGGACACCGTTTCGCTGGCGTTCATCGACGACGGCTGCGGCATGAGTGAGGATATGGTCAGGGCGGTGTGCGATCCCTTCACCACCACGCGCAAAACGCGCAAGGTCGGGCTGGGGCTGCCGCTGCTCAAGATGACGGCGCAGGCCACGGGCGGCGAAATGTCCATCGCGTCCAAACCGGGCGAGGGGACGACCGTGCGCGTGACGTTCGGACTTTCTCACATCGACAGGCCGCCCATGGGCGACGTGCCGGGCGTGCTGTATACGCTGGTGCTGATGAACCCGACGACGGATTTCCGCTTCGCGCTGGATTATGACGGAAAGACATTCGCGCTGGATACGAGGGAGGTTCGGGAGGCCGTCGCGCCCATCCCGCTGGATCATCCCGAAATCAGCGCGTGGATCAGGGATTGCCTGAAGCAGAACATTGACGAATTGCACGGAGGTGTGTTTTTATGAAATCGCTGGAGGAGCTGGCGGCCATCCGCGCCAAAATGCTGGAGCAGGTCAGCCTGAGAAAGGGTGACAACATCGACACCCGCATCGTTGTGGGCATGGCGACCTGCGGCATCGCCGCCGGCGCGCGCCCGGTCATGCTGGAGTTCATCGAGGAGCTCAAGCGCCGCGGAATCGAGAATGCGACGGTTTCCCAGACCGGCTGCGTGGGCGTCTGCCGTCTGGAACCGATTGTCGAGGTCTATGTCAAGGGTCAGGAGAAGGTGACATACGTTCACATGACGCCGGAAAAGGTCGCCCGCGTGGTCAACGATCACATCGTCAACGGCAGACCCGTAGAAGAATACACCGTCGGCGCGCAGGGATAAGCCGGTCGGTGAGAGGAGGAGCATCGTATGGATCTGATTCGCTCGCATGTGATGGTCTGCGGAGGCACGAATTGTTCGTCTAGCGCTTCCGGCGAGATCATCAGGGAGTTTGAACGGCAGATTGCCGAAAAAGGGCTGGAAAAGGAAATCAAGGTCGTGCGCACGGGCTGCTTCGGCATGTGCGAAGCCGGTCCCGTCGTCATCGTCTACCCGGAGGGCGCGTTCTATGCCCGCATGACGGTGGAAAACGTGACGCGCATCGTGGACGAGCACCTCGTCAAGGGCCGCGTGGTCAAGGAACTGCTGTACAAGGAAGCGGTGGACGAGGACAACAAGGTCAAGTCGCTGGACAGCGTAGATTTTTACAAAAAGCAGCGCCGCGTCGCGCTGCGCAACTGCGGCGTGATCGACCCGGAGAACATCGACGAATATATCGCTTTTGACGGCTACAAGGCGCTGGGCAAGGTGCTCACCGAAATGACCCCGCAGGAGGTCATCGACGTGATGCTCAAATCCGGCCTGCGCGGCCGCGGCGGCGCAGGCTTCCCCACCGGCATGAAGTGGAAATTTGCCGCCGCTTCTCAGTCGGATAAGAAATACGTCTGCTGCAACGCCGACGAGGGCGACCCCGGCGCGTTCATGGATCGCTCCATACTGGAAGGCGATCCGCACGTGGTCATCGAGGCGATGGCCATCGCCGCCTACGCCATCGGCGCGGATCAGGGCTACATCTACTGCCGCGCAGAATACCCCATCGCGGTCAAGCGCCTGCAAATCGCCATCCGTCAGGCGCGCGAATACGGCCTGTTGGGCAAAAACATCTTCGGCACGGATTTCTGCTTTGATGTGGACGTTCGTCTGGGCGCAGGCGCTTTCGTCTGCGGCGAAGAAACGGCGCTGATGACCTCCATCGAGGGCAAGCGCGGCGAGCCGCGTCCGCGTCCGCCGTTCCCGGCGGTCAAGGGTCTGTTCGAAAAGCCGACCATCCTCAACAACGTGGAGACCTACGCCAACGTGCCGCAGATCATCAACAACGGCTGGGAATGGTTCGCTTCGATAGGCACGGAAAAATCGAAGGGCACCAAGGTGTTCGCGCTGGGCGGCAAGATCAGCAACACCGGCCTGGTGGAGGTGCCGATGGGCACCACGCTGCGCGAGATCATCTACGACATCGGCGGCGGCTGCCCGAACGGCAAAAAGTTCAAGGCGGCGCAGACGGGCGGCCCCTCCGGCGGCTGCATCCCGGCCAGCCAGCTGGACGTGCAGATCGACTATGACAACCTGACCGCCATCGGCTCGATGATGGGCTCCGGCGGCATGATCGTCATGGACGAGGATACCTGCATGGTCGATATCGCGCGTTTCTTCCTCGATTTTACCGTGGATGAATCCTGCGGCAAGTGCGCGCCGTGCCGCATCGGCACCAAGCGCATGCTGGAAATCCTCGAACGCATCGTCGATGGCCGCGGCGAGGACGGCGACATTGAGAAGCTGGAAGAGCTGGCCAAGGCCATCAAGGCGACGGCGCTGTGCGGTCTGGGACAGACCGCGCCGAACCCGGTGCTTTCCACCCTCAAGTATTTCCGCCACGAATACGAAGCGCACATCTATGAGAAGCGCTGCCCGGCCGGCCACTGCAAGAAGCTGGTGACCTATCAGATCGACCCGGCGAAGTGCAGGGGCTGCACGCTGTGCGCGCGCGGCTGCCCGGCCGGCTGCATCAGCGGCACCGTTCGCGAGGCGCACCGCATCGACACCACGAAGTGCCTCAAGTGCGGCGTTTGCATGGAGAAGTGCAAGTTCGGCGCGATTTCCCGTTCCTGATAAAGCCGAAGGAGTGAAAAAGCAACATGGCAATGGTTCATTTGACTATCGACGGTGTGCCGGTTTCCGTGGAGGAAGGCACCACCGTTCTCAAGGCGGCGCATGCTGCCGGTATCAAGATTCCGACCCTCTGCTGGCTCAAGGACATCAACGAGATCGGCGCCTGCCGCATGTGCGTGGTGGACGTCGGCGCGCGTTCGCTGGCGGCGGCCTGCGTGATGCCCGTATCCGAGGGCATGGTCGTCAAGACGAACACCCCGCAGGTGCGCCAAGCGCGCAGAGCCGTGCTGGAGCTGATCCTCTCCAACCACGAGCGCAAGTGCCTCTCCTGCGTGCGCAGCCAGAACTGCGAGCTTCAGGATCTGGCGAAGGAGCTGGGCGTGGACGAGAACCGCTTCGAGGGCGAAAACATCCATTATCCGCTGGATAATTTCTCCCCGTCCATCGTCCGCGACCCGAACAAGTGCATCCTGTGCCGCCGCTGCGTGGCCGTCTGCCGCAATGTGCAGAAGATCGGCGCGATCGGCGCGGTGAACCGCGGCTTTAAGACCGTGATCGCCCCGGCGTTCGGAAAGACCATGCTGGAGACGGACTGCGTGTTCTGCGGCCAGTGCATCAACGCCTGCCCGGTCGGCGCGCTGCGCGAGCGCGACGACACGGACAAGGTTTGGGATGCGCTCTCCGACCCCGAGAAGTTCGTCGTCGTGCAGCCCGCTCCGGCCGTCCGCGTGGCGCTGGGCGAGGAATTCGGCCTGCCCATCGGCACCCGCGTCACCGGCAAGATGACGCAGGCGCTGCGCCGTCTGGGCTTTGACAAGGTGTTTGACACCGATTTCGGCGCGGATCTGACCATCATGGAGGAAGCGACCGAGCTGCTGGGCCGCATCCAGAACGGCGGCGTGCTGCCGATGTTCACCTCCTGCTCGCCGGGATGGGTCAAGTATCTGGAGCACCACTTCCCGGAGATGATCCCCAACATGTCCACCTGCAAATCCCCGATGGAGATGGAAGGCGCGATCATCAAGACCTACTACGCCGAAAAGACCGGCATCGACCCGGCGAACATCGTGGTCGTCGCGGTGATGCCGTGCACCTCCAAGAAGTTTGAAGCCCAGCGCCCAGAGATGGTCGTCAACGGCATGCGCGCCGTGGACGTCTCCCTCACCACGCGCGAGCTGGCGCGCATGATTCGCGACGCGCGCATCGACTTCGCGCGCCTGCCGGATGAGGAATGCTTTGACGAGCTGGTGGCGCAGTCCACCGGCGCGGCGCCGATCTTCGGCGTGACCGGCGGCGTGATGGAGGCGGCGCTGCGCACCGCCGCCGACGTGCTGGAAAACCGCTCCGTGGAGAACGTGGAATACCACGAGGTTCGCGGGCTGGCGGGCATCAAGGAAGCGACCTTCACGCTGGGCGGCAAGGAGCTGAAGGTGGCCGTGGCCAACAGCACCGGCGCGGCGAAGGAGCTGATTCAGCGCATCAAGGCGGGCGACGCGAGCTATGCGTTCGTGGAGGTCATGGCCTGCCCGGGCGGCTGCGTCAACGGCGGCGGCCAGCCGATTGTTTCGGCGTACAAGCGCATGGACGTCGATCCGCGCGCGGCGCGCGCGGCGGGGCTGTATGCCGAGGATGAAGCCAAGACGATCCGCAAGTCCCACGAAAACCCGGATATCCAGAAGCTCTACGCGGAGTTCCTGGGCGAGCCGAACGGCCATCTGGCGCATAAGCTGCTGCACACCGAATACATCGACCGCAGCGACGGCTAAGCCTAACCGAAGCGAAAAACCGCATACACGTCACGAAGGGTCCCGGCAGAGCGAGACCCTTCGTTTTGTTTATCTTTCATTTACAGAAAGGGCTATTCTCCCCCCGAAGGGGGGAGAATGGCTTTTTGTCTGCAGCTTGTTGACATAAGCCGTTTTATTCTTCCTTCACCGCCTGAAAATAGAAAACCCCGCTGTCAAAATCCCCGTTCAACTCCGCGCTCAGCCCCAGATACATCAGCGTCCTTCCCGCATAGGTTTTGCCTGTCTCTACGCAGAAATATCGAGCGTCCTCCCTCAGGGCGCGAAGCCTCACCCGCGGAATCACCTCGCCGCACTTTCGGCTGTGCATGAACAAAAAGAGCGCCGCTTCGTTTTGATCCTTGGAAACGTACTCGGTCGCCGCGACATTGCCGCCGGACGGGCGCTGTAAGCGGTACAAATCGCCGTTTTGAACGACATGCCGCCACGTCTTATACCGCGCGATTTCCGCTGTAAACAGCGCCATTTCCTCGTCGCTCAGCTTCGATATATCCGCGCCGACGCCCAGCGTGCCGCACATCGCCGCGTGGAATTTATAGCGCCAATCCGCCCGCCCGCGCCGCCGTCCGTCCGCGGGCGTGTCCGTCACCCAGCAGCTCATCATCATCGGCGCATACATCAGCGTATACCCCTCCTGAATGAACAGCCGGTCAAACGGGTCCGTGTTGTCGCTGACCCAGAATTGCGCCGTTCGCTTCGCCATGCCCAAATCCACGCGCGCGCCGCCGCCGCTGCATGCCTCGATATCCACATCGGGGAACTCTTTTTCCAGCGCGTCCAGAATTCGGTAGAGCGCCAGAACATGCCGCTCCCGCGCGAAGGGCGTCAGGCTTTCGCATATGTCGGTCATCGCGCGATTCATGTCCCATTTCAGATAGCGGATTGCGTATGTGTTCAGCAGGCCGCGCAGCATGTCGAGCGCGAATCGCTCAACCTCCGGCTTTCCGAAATCGAGCAGATACTGATTTCTCTGCGTCAGCGGTTCGCGGCCGTCCAGTTTGTGAATCCAATCCGGGTGCGCGCGGTACAAATCGCTGTCCGGGTTGACCGATTCCGGCTCGACCCACAGCCCGAAATCCATGCCCAGCGCGTGCACACGGTCGATCAGCTCCTCCAGACCGTTCGGAAACTTCTCCGGGTTGACCGTCCAGTCGCCCAGCCCCGCCCGGTCGGAATGGCGCGCGCCAAACCAGCCGTCGTCCACCACGAAAAGCTCCACGCCCATCCTCGCCGCGCGTTCCGCCAGCCGCATCTGCGCGTCCGCCCGCACGTCGAACTGCGTCGCTTCCCATGAATTATAGAGCACACGGCGCGGCGGCCTGTTCGGTTTGAGATGGTCGCGCTCGAAATCGTGCATCCTTCTGCTCAGCGCGCCCATGCCTTCCGCGCTCATGCACAGAACCATCGGCGGCGTTTCAAAGCATTCGCCGCGCCCCATCGGGCAGACGAGATCCGCGTCGTTCAGCCCTGCCGTGATGCGGTGATTGCCAAACACCGTGGACGACGCCGTGATCTGCCAGCATCCGCTCCACCCGAGCGCCACGCCGTAGGCCTCGCCCGTCTCCTCGTCCTCGCTGTTTGCCGCGATGAGGAACGGGTTCATGTGCGGGCCGGACATGCCGCGCACGGATTGCAGCCGCAGTTCCCCTTCTTCCAGCTTGGCCGTGCGCCGCCTGAATTCTCCCGCCCACGCGCCGACGACATAGTGCGCCGTCCACGGCTTCGCCTCGTGCGGCAGGAGACACGCGCCGCTGTCCATGCGCGTCAGCCTGATCGGCGCGTTCGCCGTCAGCCTTGCGTGCTTCTGAATCACATCGCAATCCTCAAACACGCGGTATATCAGGCGAACCTCCATGGCGCTTACCTCGTCCGCCAGCGTGATTTCCGCCTGCTGACCCTGAACGCGCACGTCCTTCGTCCGCAGATTCAGCGGCACGTCGGCTTTCAGCGACACGTTTTCAAACGTCCGCCCGTCAAAGGCCGGGTATTCCATCCGCTCCCGCCACAATTCCGTGTCAAAGGAGCTATGGCCGCCGAGCGGTTCAAACATGTCCGCGTCTTCCGGCGCAATCTTCCTGCCCCAGTGCAGGCATACCGGCGCGGGATAGGCAAGGCCGATCCAATACGACGTTCGTTCCGTTTCCAAAATGAGAAGATTCTGCTTTTCCAGATAGCGGATCATGTTCTTTTCCTCCTTCGTCCGTCTCCAAACGGCAGAATACGGGTTCGGCTGTTCTTTATTTCTTCTCCGCGCCCCGGCCGTTCTCCTTTTCGCCGGCCGCATCTAAAAACAGCGACGGGGATTGCGCTTTTCCCCAATCGCCCCCGCCGATTTTTCCACCGTTTTTTCAGATAATTCGCCGTAAATTCTTGCCTTTCGGCCGAATATTCATATATAATAATGCTGTGTCAAGCATACAGTCGCCGAGATGAAACCATCGCAAGCGCGCTGAGGCTCGGCGTTGCAGAAGGAAAAGAACAAATCATGTACCGGGTTCGAAAGAAAAGGGGGAAACCGGATGAAAAAGTCGCTGAAAGTCACGCTGCTCTCGCTCTGCGGAATCGTGGCGGTGCTTCTGGCCGCCGTGCTCGTGTTCGTCGGGATCTACTTCACGCGCATACAGACGATGAACAGCATCGAAAAGCTCTCCGATTATGACGACGGCTACAACCTCTACCGCATGGAGGTCAAATACGATTACAGCCTTGACGACGTTATCAACTACGGCATCAAGGACAATCAGACGATGATCGACGCCATTTTGAAGGACGCGCTGCCGCTCCTTCCGGTGAAAATCGAGGCGCCCAGCTTCGGCTGCACGGCGTTCACGCTGACGGACGCCGACGGCGATGTGCACATGGGGCGCAATTACGATTTCAAAAACAACACCTCGGCGATGCTCGTCTACTGCGCGCCGAAAAACGGCTATCGATCTGTGGCCACGGCGGCGCTGGACAATGTTTCCGCAAACGCGCCGGATGAGAGCACCAAAATGAAGCTGGCCAGCCTGACCGCGCCGTATATCTGCCTTGACGGCCTCAATGAAAAGGGCGTATCCATCGCCGTGCTGACGCTGGACAGCGACCCGGTTCACCAGAGCACCGGCAAGCCCGCTATCGCCACCACCCTCGCCATCCGCCTTGTGCTGGATCGCGCGGCGAGCACGGAAGAAGCGGTGGAGCTGCTCCGCGGCTACGACATGTTCGCTTCCAGCGGGCGGGATTACCACTTCTACATCACCGACGCGACGGGCGACGGTCGGGTGGTCGAATACGACTGCGAAAGCGAAACGCGGGAGCTTGTGGCGCTGCCCATCAACGCCATCACCAACTTCTACGGAATCTACAAGGACAAGGTGCTCCCCAACCAGAAAAACGGCATCTACGGCCATGGCCGGGAGCGTTACGACGCTGTGCTGGAAGTTTTTGACCAGCAGAAGGACAGCCCCTCCAACGATACCGTGTGGGCGGCGCTGAAAGCCGCCTCGCAGGAGCCGAACCCCGAAAGCATCACCAGCAATACGCAGTGGTCGATCGCCTACAACAACACCGACCTGACCGCCGAAATCATCATTCGCCGCCACTGGGAGGATATGACGCGCTATAGCCTGACGGCGGGCGCGGCGAAGTAACGTCGTTTACCGCCCAAAGCGGATTGAGCCCGCCTGACTTTCCGCCGAAGTCTGCAAAGCGTCAAAGCCTTGCCTGCGCGGATGATTTATATCAAACGAGTGAACGGACGCATCCCTTCGGATGTTCCCGTTCACTCGTTTATTTTGCCTCTGTTCGTTTGAATTTCACGTTCTGTTCTCTTTCATCTCTTCTACGACTGGGTGGGCATCATAATCGTTCCGTTTTCTCCGACAACCTCCATCAGCGCTTCGATCACAGTCTGCGCGCCGCCGCAGACATAGCCCATCCGTTTCAGGGACGTATGCACCATCACGGCATCGCCCTTTTCCAGACCGACTTCCCGTAATTTTTGGACGATTTCTTCTTTGAGAACCACACGCATCTCGGTATCCCTCCCGAAACTCAATCCGCTCTTTTTCCCGCGTGCCAAATCGAATGGATAGGCCGGGTTCGTCCGGATTATTCCAGCTCGAACACGCCCTGCGGGTCATAGGCGCTTCCGCTTTCGTCAATCTCAATGCCGTAATGATCGTATATCGTTCCGGCAGCGTCCATGTCAATCCAGCGGCGGTTGAAGTCCGCCTCCCGCATCAGGCCGTAACCGACGCACGCCGGATCGTTGAAATAAAACACATTGCCGTCGCTCCTCTTCTGATAACCGACGCAGATGACCCAGTGCCCCTCCGCCAGATACGTATCTGCGTCGCTCGGGTCTTGGGTGTTGTATCCGTCCGTGCCCCACGCCTGAATGCAGACCAGCACGGGATGCCCCCGATCTAGCGCGGCGATCAGGTCATCCGTCGTTCGCTTTTCCCGCGCGATGACCCGCACATCGTTTTCCTCAAAAAAGGCGAGGATCGCGTCCGGAGACGTTCCGGCTTCCTCGGTTGTTCCAAGCGCTTCCTCATAGGCGGTCAGGTTCAAATCCGCCTGATAAGGCTCAAGCCAGTTCATCAGCATTTGGACGCACGTGGTTCCGCAGGTGTAGCCGCCGTATTGGCGCAAATTCGGAATATCAATCAAAACGTCGGCATCCTGCGTTCTGCCTGCGTAGAGGCTTTGAGGGGATGCGTCCGCCTCTCCTTTCCCGGCGCAGGGCAATGCACACAGACACAGCGCGCCGACCAAGGCGGCCGACGCAAGGATTCCATAGCGTTTCTTCATGGTGCACCTCCAACATTGTACAACAAAAGCGGGGACAAAAACACCCCTGCATGAATGAGGGAGAAGGGGGAGTTGATGCGGGCATGGCCCGCTTTCTTGTTTAGTTTTCAGCCGTATCGACCCGGAAGCCGTACTCGCGCAGAATTTTCGGCGCGATCTCGCGGTTCAGCTCGTTATCCTCTACCACCAGTGCCTTCAAGCCTTCCAGCTCGGTGATCTTTTCTACCGGACGGTGCTCTGCCTGTGTGCGCATAGGCAAGCAGATGATAAATTCGGTACCCTTGCCCTGCGCCGTCTGCACTTTGATGGTGCCGCCCATCATATCCACGATGTTTTTGGTAATCGCCATACCAAGACCGGTGCCATGGATTCTCAATACCGCAAAAAAGCTTTATAAAGCCTTTGAAAAGGCACAGGCACAGCACAACAATAACATGTAGATATTTTATCATGATAGTGACAGGTTTTCAACAAAATATTGCTTTGAAGCAGAGTCGCTGCCTGACCGTTGCCCAGCCTGCGGCAAAGCGGTCTATCAGAGCAGACCTGCCATTCGTTCGGCAACCCAAAAGAAGTACAGGATCTTCTGCGGATCAGGGGTGAGGAAGGGGAATAAGCCGACTGACGGCCTTCTGTGGTATCCACGGAGGGCGGTTTTTGACACTTCGCATCAAAAGCGCCCTTGCGCTCTCCGAGGGGGGAACGGGGGGCACGACGCGGGCTGGGCACGCTCCCGATGGCGTACCGCCCTCACAACAGGAACAGGAGCGTGTTATGCTCCTGTCAGTGGCGGAGAACGAACGGATTCACCAACGGAAGTCGGCAGGCATCCCGATGCTTTCGAGGTAACGCTGCCGCGCCTGTTCGCGTTCGGCTTCGGTTGCGGCGGTTTTGTACTGCGTGAAGCGTTCATGGCAGATCATCGCAAGATTTACAATACGATGGTTCGTGCGGAATTGAAAAAGCTGGATCGAGTAAAGCAACTACCGGAATACAGAAAGAACCAGAAAGAAATTCAGGCACTAGATTGGAAAAATTCGGCAGATAAGCAAAGGCTAAAGGAACTGTACGGAAACCAGAGAAAAATTCTGCAGAAGCAGGGTTTTACAGAATACGGCTTTAAGTCGGACAGCAAGGATTATTACAAGCATTTTATAGAGAACATCGGATCGAGCGTTGCAACGCATGGTATTGCGCCTCAGGTTTGGAATGCCTTTGATAAAATGCTGTTTCAAAAAGACGGAAAGGTTGTCCATTTTAAGCGGTATGGCGATGTTCATTCGCTAAAAGGAGGCTCTGTTGCCCATAAAAGCGGCGGTGCGGAAATCATGTTCCGCAAAACCTATATCGAGTGGAAGGGATTAAAACTGCCGCTGAAACTGTCGCCCAACAATGCCTATGAAGCGGAGATGCTCTCCTACCGTGTGAAATATGTTCGAATTTTGCGCACACGAGGAAAGACAAAAGATCGCTGGTATGCGCAGCTCTCCTTGGAAGGAAAACCGGCGGTAAAGTATGATTCAAATACCGGAAAGCCCGTGCATCCTGTCGGAAGGGGAGCGGTTGGACTCGATATCGGACCGCAAACGCTGGCATATGCTGCAGCAAATGAGGAAAACCTCGTAGAATTGGCAGATCAGGTACAAAATATCGAGCAAGAAAAGCGCAGACTCCAGAGAAAGTTGGATCGCAGCAGAAGAGCGACCAATCCGGACAATTACAATGAAAACGGCACAATCCGGCGAGGCGTCAAATTGACTCACAACAAATCCAAGCGGTATTGCAAATTGCAGAAGGAATTAAGCTGGATTCAGCATTGTCAGGCTGAAACCCGAAAACGGCAGCATATAGCGCTGGCAAACCATCTGCTTTCGCTCGGAGATTGCTTTTATGTCGAACCCATGGCATGGCCGTCGCTGACCCATCGGGCGAAAAAGACAGAGGTTTCCGAAAAAACGGGAAGGATTAAGCGGAAGAAGCGGTTCGGCAAGTCCGTAGCCAATAAAGCGCCGGCTTCACTGATTGGCATTTTAAAGCTGAAATGCATCTCTCTCGGGCTTACCGGAGTGGTGGAAGTTCCGATGCTGCTCAGAGCCAGTCAGTATAATCATCAGTCAAAAGATTATGCAAAGAAATCACTTTCCCAACGATGGAATGATATGCCGGATGGCAATCGAATCCAGCGCGATCTCTATTCAGCGTTTTTATTGCAACATTACAATTCCCAATCAGAAAGCTTTGACCAGGAGACCCTTGAACGAGATTATCCGCAATTTGTGCGGCTTCATAACCAAACGATTCAACGATTGTCTGCACTGCCGAAGACCCCATCCAGCATGGGGATTAGGCGAAGCGTAAGCTAACAGACTTTTTCGGTGAGGTTCGCACCGAAAACCGGTCGATTGTCCGTCCGAGACTGTCGATAATGGCAATATAGATTGCCTTGACAGTAGAAGAGCATGGGAAAATAGTCAGCGCGGATGCTGCTTTTGCGGCATCTGAAAAGCTATCTACCAGCTCACAGCATATTGCGTGGATTTGTGGCATTGCATCTGTGCGATTTTGCTGATGCAATCCGTGCGGGATGTGCTGAGGCAAAGGATCAGGATAATTTAACATGCCGTCTTTATCACGATGCAATCCGTGCGGGATGTGCTGAGGCAAAGAAATTATCAACGGTTGCGGTTTCCCGATTGCCGCGATGCAATCCGTGCGGGATGTGCTGAGGCAAAGATCACCTAAATATAGCTGATAACTCTGTCGTAAGATGCAATCCGTGCGGGATGTGCTGAGGCAAAGCTCCCTCCGAATAGTCCACCTCAATCATCCGATGATGCAATCCATGCGGGATGTGCTGAGGCAAAGGTCCATGTCGTCGCTTGCCGCTTGCAGTCTCGGGATACAATCCGTGCGGGATGTGCTGAGGCAAAGTTGACCATCTTGAGTACGCTGCTCTTCGTTCGGGATGCAATCCGTGCGGGATGTTCCGAAACGAACGGAAGGTCATTGTATTCAAACGATCATGCGCAGAACAATGAAGTAAATAGAAAAGAGAGCTACCCGATTCAACCATCGAATCAGATAGCTCTCTTTTATGAATCATGAAAACTGTTGTCCAATCGTTGCCACAAGCGGGAATGACACTCGAAAAACTCAGCTATTGCGTCGCTTTTCGGAATGTGTATCTCATTCCCACTCGGCAAAGGGAACTGTTTTCTAAACATATTTGTTTAGAAAATAAGCAGATTTCGACCGATTTTTGTGGAAAATCGGCTCGTTTATCCTGAAAATGAAATTGTTTTGGTAGCGGAAAAGTAGCGTGTCAAATTGACCTCGAAAATGGGGGCAATTTGAGGGGGTCTCTATGCGTCCATTGTACCGGGAGACAGCACGAATGTCAAGCCAAAAGATGAAGGACGAGCGAAAAAGTTGTTACCGCGTATGACGAGTCACGAAAGAAACGAAAGTTTCTATACGGACATTTATGCGGACGTTTATCGGGACTTTCTGGACACGACCCAGCGTCCGGTCTTGTTGGAACCCTCGCGATGAAGCCTGTTTTGCGCCTTCAAAGATGCAATCAGACGGCGAATTTGACGATCGCTCAGACCGAGATGTTCAGCCATGACGGGAATGGTCATGCGCGGATCAGACTTGAGCAGAACGAGCAGTTGATCTTCCGGCGACTTGATATGCTGCTTCACATAGACGTTTTTCAGCGCTTCAAGAATCATTTCGAGCATGAACTCGATGAATACGGTTGCGTTGCCCTGTGTGTTGGCGGCGTTCAAGGCGGCATAATAGTCATCTTGATGCTCCAGAATCATGGATTCAATCGGCAGATAGGTGAAGATAGGCTCCCATTTGCGCAGAATCAGCGTTTGCCAAAGCCGCCCTGTTCTGCCGTTTCCATCCGCAAAAGGATGGATGAACTCAAACTCATAATGAAAGACGCAGGAAGCGACGAGCGGATGCGCAGTTGTGTTTCGCAGCCATTCAAAGAGCTGCTGCATGGCTTCCGGGACATATTGGGCGGGCGTACCGGCATGAATGAGCTGATCCCCTGCATAAACGCCGACACCTGTATTGCGGAACGTACCTGCGCCCATGACAAGCCCATCCATCATAACGCGATGGACTTTGAGCAGATCGTCGATGGAGTACGGATCGAGTGTCGGAAGCAAATCATACGCCCGAAAAGCATTCTGCACTTCCCACACTTCCTGCTGCGGAGCGAGAACGCGCTTACCGTTCAGCAGCGCAGTCACCTGATCGAGCGTCAGGCTGTTATGCTCAATCGCCAGCGAAGAATGAACGGAACGGATGCGGTTGGCGCGATGCAGCTGCGGTTGAGCAGACAGATTGCCGCGTACCGTGATTTCCTTGACCGTCGCTGCAATTTCGGTGGAAAGGCGGAGGATTGTGTCCGTCAGTTGATAGGGCGGGGTATAGGTGCTCATGGGGATCACCTCGATGGATTTAGAATTTCAGATTCGACTTCGTCCAACGTGTAAGTGCTAGGCAAGGCTTTGTAGGCTTCCAGACTTTTTCGATAGGTTTCAAGGTCAAATTCATCTTCGATCCGTTCAAGCACACAACGACGAATCAATTCGGAAACGGAGAGACCTTTTTCGGTGGCGTATTGGCGGATTAAAGCGGCATCGGCAGGGGGAAGATGAAGGGTGAGGGTCATAAGAAACCTCCAAGATACTAATTCAAAGGACATCATGTTTATAAAGCTATTTAATATTTTAGCATGATATATTGCGCTTCGCAAGTTGGTGGGAAAAATGATGATGTGACAATGAAATAATGCGCGTCGTATCTTTGCGGAGATGCTGATAATTTGCCTTATGAGAAAGTCGGTGATTTGAAGCTTGTTTGTATTCAATGAAAATAGTTTCCGGAAGAAAAGGTGGAACCGATTTGCCCGCCTGTATGGACATACTTCTGCCACCTGGCTGGCAACGAGAATTATGCCGACAACGCCGAACAGGTGCAGAAAAAATGCTATTTCGGATAAATCGGTTGAAGGAACTATCTACCGTCATGCGGTTCACGACGTGTTGTGGGATATTACGATGGTAGACACGTTTGAGGAGTATAAAGAAGATTTGACGCTGCATTGTAAACGAAAATATCTTGCGGATGTCCAATAAAGTCTATTTAATTCCAACAAAGTATGGAATTTTCCTCGTGTTTTTTCGCTAAATTCGTTGAAAAGTCAACTGATATGTGCTATATTCCTTGATACAAGGGAGGCTTGCGGCATGATTGAGGAATTGTTAACCGTATCACAGGCAGCGCAGTATTTGCAGGTCTGTGAAAAGACGGTTCGTAGACTGATTAATAGTCAGAGATTGACTGCTTCAAAAGTCGGTAGTCGTGCATGGCGCATTCGTAAGGAAGCCATCGACGAATACCTAACTGAACATACAAACGGAACGAAGGGAGTGTCTACCAAATGAGTGAAGAACTTATCCAGCGCAACTTGATAGAAGCTCCTGAAAAAATGGGCGACTGGAATTATTACAATATCGGCGCAACCACCTTGAAAGCACTCAAAAACGCAAAAATCATACCTGACCGTGATTATGATGAATTTGAGAACAAAAAGCCTGATGCGTTGATCGTTAAGAAGCCCAATGTGATTGCGGCCATTGAATATAAAGTTCCCAAGGAACTACGTACAGAAAAACAGATTTCTGCGGCTATTGAACAGGAACTAGGTACAGCACAAGCATTGAAAGCTAAAGTCTATATTGTCACCGATGGCACAAAATCTTTTTGGATTAATTCTGCCACTGGCAATCATATCTTGCAGGAGAATGGCAGTGAAATCACACTGAACTTTAACAAGAATAATACAGAGTGCATCACCCTGATTAACAAGATCAAAGCGTCAATCAGCGCGTCGAATGACACAATTAAGGCGGCTGCTGCTGTTGACCCGCTACCGTTAGCTGAAAAGGTTTGGCAGGATTTGTGGGCGGTTTCTGGTGCTACGCCGGAAAACTGCTTGTATACATTTGTTGAGATATTTATTTTTAAGTATCTTAGCGATTTAGGTGTTCTGACGGGCATGTATTCATTCTATAATTTGCTTGCACAGTATGCAGGAAATAATGATAATGAGGTACTTGAATTCTACGCGAATACTGTTCGTAAGAAGATAAAGGAACTGTTTCCTGGAAACGTAAAGGACAACACTACAATCATCAATGGTACGATTTTTGTATCTAAGGATGATAGGGCTGTTGCGGGCTATGCGACGGTGTTCCACCGCATTTTGACGCGTTTCAACAATTTTGGAACTCTTGAAAACATCGATTATGATTTCAAGAGTAAACTGTTTGAAACTTTCCTTAAAGAATCCATAAGCAAGAAGAATTGGGGACAATATTTTACTCCATTAAAAGTAGTGCGTGCTATTGTCAACATGGTCGAACTGTCACCGGGCATGAAAATTTGTGACCCTGCTTGTGGCGTTGGAAAATTCTTGTTGGAACCGATTCTGCACGACCTGCATCGTTTTTATATAGTAAACGATGACAAGCTGGAACCGCAAATTACGCTTGCAGGATTTGATAAGGGTTTCGATAAGGATGAACAGAAAACGATTATTCTTGCGAAAGCGAATATGCTGATTTATATGTCAGGCTTGATTAAGGAGCATCCTGGCATGACAAAGGAATTCGCGAAACTGTTCAATGACACCTTTCTGCTGCAAACGAATTCCATATTAGGAACGTTGGCGCGTCCGGAAAAAGAACAATATGATCTGATTCTGACAAACCCGCCGTATGTTATGAGTGGTAGCAGCAATCTGAAAGAAGAAATCGCAAAGCAATCCGAGCTGAGAGATTATTTCAGCATCAGCGCCATGGGCATTGAAGGTCTATTCATGGAGTGGATTGTACGCGCTCTGAAACCGGGTGGAAAAGCGTTTATCGTTGTACCGGACGGTATTATGAACCGGAGCAATGATAAGAAATTGCGCAATTTCATTCTGGACGAATGTATAATTGATGCAGTAATTTCATTGCCTCTGAATACGTTCTTCACTACAAACAAGAAAACATATATTCTTGCTTTGACGAAAAAGCAGGCTGTGAAAATTGGCGGCGTTGAATCGAAAATAAAACAGACTACTCCTGTTTTCACCTATATCTGTTCCGAAATAGGTGAAACCAGAGATGTCAATCGCTTTGATATTGAACAGAATGATCTGGAAAATGCATCCGATTTGTTTAACATGTTCAAAGGCTCAAAAATGAGATTCCGTACAGACGATAAACGGTGCAAAATTGTCAATATAGAGGATTTCTATACTAGTGTGCATTGGTCTGTTGATCGCTGGTGGACACATGAAGAAAAAATCGCGTTGGGTATAGAAGAAGACAAGGAAACAGTTGATCTTGAAGGCTTCATCAGCATGGTAAACGATGCAGCGTCTGCCTTGACGGAGTTTGATGAACCTCTTCGTGATCTTGTAAAAAAAAAATCAACGGTAACACAGTACGCTGAAATCTCATTGGCCGATAAAACGCTGTTTGACTTGTCTATTGGAAAGCGCTTGCTGCTGAAGAATCATATTACAGCAGCAGGCGATATTCCGGCATATAGTGCAAATGTGTTCACACCATTTGTTTATGTTGAAAAGTCAAATATTACGGATTTTTCGCATCCGTATGTGATTTGGGGAATTGATGGTGACTTTGCATTTAATGTTATTCCTAAGGACACAATGTTTGCCACTACAGACCATTGTGGAGCAATTAAGATTCTGAATGATGGAATAAATCCGTATTATGTTGCTTATATGCTGGAAGCAACCAAATATAAATATGGATTTGATCGTGGTCTTAGAGCTTCATTAACCAACATGAAGTCAATATCAGTAATTGTACCTGTCGATAATAATGGGATTTTCGATGTTGATGCACAGCGCAATATTGCAGAATCGCTGTTGGCTATTCAAGATATGCGGAAGACACTGAAAGACCAGCGAGGAAAACTTAATTCTGTTAAGGTGATACTCCAAGATGAAAACTTTAACTTTAAGTATTTTCCGATTACAGAATTGTTTGTAACAGAGAAGGGATTGTCTAAGTATACTAAAAAATATGGTAATGAGCATAAAGGTATATTTCCAGTTTATTCAGCATCAAGCCGTGCACCATTAACATATATTGATTCCTTTGATTACGATGGAAGGTATATAACGTGGTCGACAAACGGGCTTGCAGGTACAATTTTGGTGTTGGATGGTCAATTTTCGGTAAATGGTGATCGTGGAATTTTAGTTCCTAAAGATAGTCGTACTGACTTGGATTTCGACTATATTAAGTATACGATGGAGCCAATTTTTCGCGAACTTGCTAAGGGGCGAAAAGGCGATAATGGCGAAGATGAGTTTACAAAACTGTATCCATCAATGCTGGGTGATGTGATGATTCCACTGCCGGTCGATGAAACAGGGAGAATTGACATTGAGGCACAACGAATCATCGCTGGAAAGTATCGAACATTGGAACAATGCAAAGCTGATATTGTGAATAATTTGGATGTACTCATAAAACAAAATATAGAATTATGATGACACATTTTACGTGTGTGGTCTATTACATTAGGTGCAAGTATACCGCTTGCGCCTTTTCTCGTGCCTATACTGTTGACTACCGTTGGTAATTGCAGACATCATATTGTCGATTTAAGCGACAATATGCATATAAAGCAAGCAGCCCTCCCCCAAATATATCAAGGCTTTCGGCTGTTCAGATATAGTCTATCACAGAATGGAAATATCAACAAGGCGAATAAAGAGGATTATTCTTTAATAGGCTAGTTAAACGATTAGAGGGTAATGGAATATTTAGTTTTCCAGCAACCTCATCGCCCTTTTCCGAACCTGTTCCTCCATGAGCTTGAGTCTCTTAGGCGGCAGATTATACCGCACATGCCGCTTAAACCGAAAATTCAGCAGCTTTCGGAGCTGTTCCCGGTTTTCGTCGTTCATAAAGCGTTTGGCGGTGGCGAAAAAGTCGTCGTATACGCACGGAACGAGGGTGTCAATGTATTGTTGAAATGCTTCCGCGCTTTCGTAGTCTTCCGGTCCGGCTTGATTGAACAGAGAATTTCCGTGGTCAAAGAGCGGGGCGGGCGCGGCGATGGTGTTGGTTTTGTTGTCGATCATAAAGCCGAAATTGCCGTAGTGCCTGTCTGCGTTGCAGATCACAGCGTCAAACACCAGCATATCGCGGAAAACCTTCTGGAACGGTTCGCCCAGATTTTCATAATAGGCGGCAACTGCGTCGAAACCGCCTTTTTGCACCAGATTGCCGATGGGCATATAGGCATGGTCGATGTCGGTAAACAGCTCGCAGGTGGAACAGAGCCGACCCTTCCATTGCGACAGACCGTATGGAATCGCGTCAATTCCCATGGCGGCGGCGACCTGCGCAGCGTAGTATTCGCAATATGGCTCTGCGCCCGTGTTGTAGCCGCCGTCTGTGCCGCCCTTGTACAGCGTGACCTTGCCGCTGATTCTACGCCAGCACTTAGGCAGCATGCCGTTTGTCGTAAATTCGGGGCTGGAAGCCAGCGACGAGCGGTTGCTGCTTCCGTAGCCGGTGAAGGCGATGAGCGCCAGCACTTCGCTGAAGCAGTTTTCAAAGAGATTGTACTTTTCAAAGGTGCCTTCAAAGCCTTCTTCGACGACCCAATAGCTGTCATCCACGGAAAGCCCTTTGCAGAGCGCGAGAATCCCCATCGGGCGGTTGGCGTTCAATCCGCATTTTGCCAGAAGCCGATTGACGTAGGCGCGGTTGCGGGGAATGGTGCGGCGGCGCATCCAACGGCTGATCCCTTCCGGCGACAATTCCATATCCAGCGGCAGAAGATGCCTTTGATCTTCGTTGATCCAATGCACTTCGATTTCGGGCGTGCTGGAATCGTTGGTCGCGGAAAAACGCAGAAGCGGAATGTCATACTGCTTCAAAATAAGTTCCATATTGCCGCCTCCCTGTCCTTGTTTTTCTGATTCCTACTCTACCACGAATGGCGCGAACGTTCAAGATTTTTCAGAGTATAGATTACACAGGATGCAAAAAGAAAATCCGTCCCCATCGACCACCCGACGGGAACGGATTTCCTTCTATTCAATTACCGTGTAACCGCTTTCAGATATTCCTCGCTTTTCCCGCTCATAACCAGTCCGACATACGCCAGCGGGTCGTTGTAGATGAGCCAATCCAGCTCGGAACGCTGCTGCATGGTGTGCGCGACCGTGTCCTCGACGGCGGGTGTATAGATAGAAGGCACAAAGCCATCTTCATATTCGACATCCACACAGGCGGTGTCGATGTTAAACTGACAGGATATAATTCTTCTCATAGCGATTCCTCCTTGTGTTTCGGTTGTTCTTTCGGTGTTTCTTTCAGCAGCTTTACCTACATTCCGATATCAGGCAATATGCTGTACATGTGTGCTGTGCTGGATTTGTGCGGAAAGGTTGTTCTTGCGTGGAAAATCGGCGCTGACATGACTTCTTCTCTTGTCACGGACACTATCCGCGAGGCTCTGCAAACAGAAAAGGTCACTGGTGGACTCGCCCTCCACAGTGACCAAGGGTCTCAATACACATCGCAAGCATACTTCGACCTGGCGCAAGCATATCACGTTTCGCCTTCGATGTCCAGTCCCGGCTGTCCTTATGATAACGCGGCAATGGAGAATTTCTTCGGCACATTAAAAACGGAATGCTTGTATCGTGCGCACTTCACCACCCGTGCTGAGGTGGAGCAGCTCGTTACCGAGTACGTTGACTTCTACAATTTTGAACGCATTGCACTCAAAAACGGTCTCACCCCGGTTGAAATCCGAAGCAAGACCGCGTAATCCTATGAAATTCTACGACAGACTCTTATTTTCGTGTCTGTTGCTTGGGAAACAGTCCATCTTTTTTGCTCTTTTCAATTTGCGCAACTTATCTTACCTTATCGAGCCCTAAGTGGATATGCCTGCGTTTTCGCTTGTTTTTTCTCATATATGAAGCCCCATTGCGAGCACGCAGTGGGGCTTCATTGACAGGCTGAAGACTATTTACATAGTCTTGATGTGTAGCTGTAACACAGAGTGTGCAGGAAGCAACATGCTTCCATCTTGTGTTGATACATCGTACTCAGCAAAACGCGTTCCCATCATCAGGTTCTCACCCCGAAACAGTCGTGCTTCTATTTCCCCGGTTATTCCCTGCAACTCGAGTGACTTATCCTGATTGTAAGACTTGTTGATCAAAGTTGTAACATACGTGTTTGCCTGTTTGTCAAGACTAACAAGGCATCTTACGTCTTCGTCATCGGTCATACTTTGCAGCAGCATATTGCCTTTGTGCTCTTTCATTACAGCCATCATCTGTCCACAAGCAGTCAATTCGGCATAGGTCTTTTCCACAACGATGGCGCCTTCGTTAATGGGTTGAAAGTACATGACCATCGGTATGTTCAAACGCTGATGGTTCTTGCATAGCATGTCGAGCATCAATGCTGTATACAGTCCCTCAAGAACACCTGGATCATGATACCATGCAAAATACAAATTCCATTCGTCATACGAGATAGAAACTGCCGAACATCCATTCTCATTCATCAATTCACGAAGTTTCTCAACCGCCGTCAGACATTTGTCTGGAGCACCAATAATGGTAGCGTAGGTGTTTTTCAAGCCGTTATCCGTAACGAAATCTGCGCCACCCTCAAAAATTCGCGGTGCATAATTGTGATAGGAGATATAATGTACGCCTTCAGCCGCGAGTTTTGGCAATTCCGCCAGCCATTCTCTGTAGTCGTATTCAGGGCTGTAAGCCCCCGAAGCAAACAGAACAATCTCAGGATCAACTTCACGCATTTTCCGGGCATATTGCGTGGCTTTGGCTGTGTATGCCGCAGGCGTATTGGGGCCATCCATATGTCCCAAGCCTTGCTCGTTGCCCAAGGACCAATATTTGACGGCATAGGGCTGTTCAAACCCACGTTCTGCGCGCACTTTACCCCATTCCGTATCGGCAGTTCCATTGCAATATTCTACAAACTGTGCGCATGTCTCCGCCGTATCCCTGCCGAAATTGATCGTCAAATAAGGTTCTGCACCTATCAGATGGCATAGCTGAATGAAATCATCAATTGCCATTTCATGGAAATCGAAACCCTGCGTATAGGGATGGGTTTCCATCTCGCGAACGGATTTCTGCGCACCACGCATGTCCACATCCATTAAACCATCTTTCCAGTGATATTCACCGGCAAAGTTGCCACCCGGCCAACGTAGTACAGAGGGACCGATTTCCCTGAGCTTGTCAATTACATCAGGCCGCAATCCCAGCACATGATCCGTAGGGATCAGCGACACAACGCCAATTTTCATCTCTCCGCGATTGTGGGTAATTACTTCAAAACAGGCATTGTCCGTACTTTCAGGTGCCGTAAATACAAACGCAGTCTTTTCCCATTCGTGCTGTGCTGGCGTTTCAATATGTTCAGCGTACATGCGGCGCGTACGTGCGTTAACAATGCGGATGGTGTAGCTGAAAGCCTCATCACTATTTGTTTTAACGACTGATCGCACCTGGTACGATTTGTCCTTTTCAAGTACAATGCCGTCTTGGCCAACACCGGCTTCCATCCCAACGTACGGATTCTGTACCACCTGAGAGTTGCATTCATTTCTACGCTGCAAGATCCCTGTAAACCATTCCTCGCTGTGCCTTACATAGGCATCAAAGCGATCCAGCGTGAAATATACTTCCCTTCCGCCAATTCTGTACCATTCGGCTGCCTGACCAGAGTGAGCCGCTGGTTTGCCGGCAAACTTACGGTTACGCAGAATTTGTGCGCTCAACCCTTGATAGATGCAGCTGCGAGTATGCTCCAAATTGTGTGAAAATATATTGGGATGTATAATGCCTTGCGTTTTTTCGGGACAGATGATAACTCGTACTTTTTCCATAGAAGCGCCTCCTATTCAGCTTTTCACAGCGCCCAGAGCCATGCCTTCAATGACGTTTTTGCTAAGGATGAAGTACAGGATCAGCGTAGGCGTTACCGCCATCACAATAGCCGCAAAGGTCGGTCCCCATTCCACCAGACCAAACTCACCCGTGAAATCCTTCAGCGTGATAGGCAGCGTTCTCATTGCACGATCCGTCAAAAACGTATTGGCATAGGTGAATTCATTCCAAACATAAATGAAGCGGTACGTCAGAACTGTGACCGTTGTATTGCGCACCATGGGAACGACAATTCTCATAAACGTTTGGAATGTAGTCGCGCCATCAATGTAAGCGGATTCCAACACAGAATCGGGAACGTAGTCCATGAAGCTACGGTACATGTAAGTCACAATCGGTATGGAAAAGCCAACCTGTGGTAAAATCAGAGCCAAGTAAGTGTTGCGTAGATCCAGTGTGTTGAAAACCTTAAACATGGGAATCAGGCAGCAGAATACCGGAATCATCATGCCGAGCAGCACAAAGTTAAACACCTTTTCGCCGCCCTTCCAGCGAAGTTTGCGAACGGCAAAAGCAAAGGGACAGCAAATGGCAACCTCAAGCGTAAGCGTGACGACTGCAACAATCGTGCTGTTGAGAAACGAACGGGGGATGGTAGAAACCTCAAGCGCTTTTTTGAAATGGCCTGTATACAGGGAGGAAGGAAGAGAGAGGGCAGAAAGGTTGGTCAATTCTTCAGTGGTTTTAATGCTTTGCAGGATGACCCAAATAATAGGATAAACCTGTATGACAGCAAACAGTATGAGAACGGCATACAGAATCGTTCTTCCACGAGCAGACATCACATTTTTTTGCACGGCTTTCTCCTCCTTTACTCTACGTTGCTCTTGCGAGTAAACAGGTTCACAATTCGTACGGCAATCAGGCATTCCAACATCAGGAATACAGCCATGGCGCTACTGTAACCATAACGCATGGTTTGGAAAGCTGTTTTGTACATGTAAGTGGCGATCATTTCACTGGCTGTGCCAGGGCCTCCGTTTGTAAGCACATACGGCATTTCAAAAGATTTGAGTGTGCCGGAGATCAGCATGACCAAAACCACACCGAATACGCCTTTAATCATGGGCAGTTTAATGTAAAGATGTTGTTTAAACCAACCGCAACCATCAATATAGGCAGCTTCTACCACTTCCTGCGGAATGGATGTCAGGCCCGAATACAGAATGACCATATAGATACCGCAATATTTATAGCCGTCTACCAGAGCGAGGGTTGACAAAGCTGTTGACGGCGTACCAAGCCATGATTGCGGTTTGATTCCAATTGCCTGAAAAACGATGTTGATAACGCCCATGGGTTGCAGTGCCAGAAACTTGATAAAGATCTGTGCAATGGCAACCGTGCTGATGATGCACGGCACAAAGTACATCACTTTGAATAGATTGCGTCCCTTGGTGATGCTGCTGAGAATAACAGCCAATATAAGACCCAGCGACAGCTGATAGGTAGTGCTGATTGCAACAAATTTCAGATTATTCCAAAACGCTTTGTTGAAAGTACGCTCTGAAAGCAGCTTTTGGTAGTTTTTAATACCCACAAATTTGGCAGCAGTGATGCCGTTCCAGTCCTGAAAGCTCAAAACAATCGTCCACAGAATCGGAATAATCACCACAAAGGCAAAAACCAGCAAAGCCGGTGCGGCAAATGCCCATGGAGTCCATTTCTTTTGATATCTCATGTTTTTTTTACACTCCTGCGCTTCGTTTAGAATATAGAAAACTGCTGCGCCAAATTGTCAACCGCCTCAGACGGCGGCGGCCGTTCATTTGGCGCAGCAGCTATTAGGTATCCTTCTTCAGATGTTTAAAAAGCTTATTTCACATTTTCCTCGATGGCCTGATCCATGATCTCGGCAAACTCCTGAGGAGTGATCTCGCCAAGTGTCAGATTGTAGATCTCGCCCTTGAGCACTTCGTTGGATACGGGGTCAATAATAACATCCCAGCAAGCCGCATATTCGGTTACGGCATTGAATTCCTTATACAATTCCTTGTACAGATTGGACAGATTATCCATGTTGCTGGGCATAATGCCGGAACAAGTATTGTACTCGTAGAGATAGATATCACCGAAATGGTTGATGAAGTATTCCACGAAACGATAGATCTCTTCCTTGTTCTCCTCCACGAATGCCTTACTCATGAAGATGGCCTTGCCGGAGTTGGCAAAGTACATTGTCTCGTCGGTGGCATCATAGCCGTCCAGCAGCGGAAGCTTGAACCATGCGATATCATCCAGCAGTTCCTGATTCTCATCCGTCAGGTACTGCAGGCACTGACCGGTGGACTCATACCACATGGAAGCGCCCTTGCTCAGGAAGAGATCGCGCATAGCGGAGCTGTCCATGCCAGACCAGCCCTCGTTGAAGTAGGTGGCGTACTTCTGCATGAATTCGCCCATGGCGATACCAGCATCGGTACCCCAAGAAAGCTTGCCGGAGATCGCGCCTTCAATCCAGTCATTGCCGTACATACGGAAGGGGATGAAAGCAGCTGAACGCAGCATCATGGCCATACGGGGTGGAGCAGCTACAGGCGTCATGCCGTGAGCACGCAGTGCCTCGCAAACCTCAAAGAACTCAGCCCAGGTTGTAGGAGCTTCTACGCCGGCAGCCTCGAACATGGACGGATGATACCAGAACCATTCGGTGTTGGCGCCAATAGCCATGCCATAAAGCTCGCCATCACTGAAGCGGGGATAGTTGAGCGTGATGGAAAGGAAACGATCAGTCAGGCCCAGTTCTTCCAGCATATCGCCCACGTTATAGATCAAGCCAGCTTCGCGCAGCTCAGCAGTGAACGCATCGGGGTCCGCCTGGAACCAATCGGGCATCTCGTTACTGGCGATGAGGATCTTCAGCTTCTGATAGTAGGAAGCACTGTCGGAAATATATTCGGGCTCAAAGTTGAAATTGGGGTTAACCTCAGCCTTATACATTTCTGCAATTTTCTTGTAAGTTTTGGACTCAGCGCTATCTTCAGTTTTCTGGATCAGGAAACTCAAGGTCACTTCCGGATTTTCGCCTTCTGCAAAAGCAAGAGAGGAAGAAATCATAAGCGTTACCATCATCAAAAGGGTCAAAAAGACTTTTGCCATCTTTTTCATGCTGTTCACTCCTTTATTGTGTAATAACGTCTCATTCATAGGCGGCCGCCCTATATGAATATTGTATACACGAATGAAGCAGCAAACAAGTGGCAAAAACTTGATATGGAGGTTCAAAAAATTTTGTGTATCCTAAAACTTGGGTCGCTGTTACCTAAAGAATTATGACGTTTTAAAACTCGTCAAGCACTTCTGAATATCGCGGCAATTGAATGGTCACACGAACGCCTTTGCCTTTCTGGCTCCATACGGAAACTCCGTAACTTTCGCCATAGAGCAGGTGGATCCGTTCTTTGACATTATTGATGCCGTAACCGCTGGACAATTGTTCGCGATCCTCAACACCAACGCCGTCATCTTCAATAACAATAATTAACTTTTCATCCTTTTCCGTACAGGTAATGCGGATACAGCCTTGACCGACTCTGGGTTCAAACCCATGCTGAATGGAGTTTTCTACAAAAGGTTGAATCAGGAATTTGGGCAGAGGATAATTTTCCAATTCTACCGGGCATTCAATTTCAAGATGAAAACGGTTAGGGAAGCGGAAAGCCTGAATGAGCATGTATTTGTGGATATAATCCAGCTCGCTTTTCAGCGGCAGAATGCTGTTGCCTTTGTTGAGCGTGATTTTGAACATGTCGGAAAGGGCTTCTGTCATTTGAGCAATATCATCCACATTATGCAGCACGGCCATGAAGTATAGCGAATTCAGCGTATTATACAAAAAGTGAGGATTCACCTGTGCCTGAAGCGCTCGGTACTCCGCCTCGCGCTCACGGATCTGTAACTGTGTCATGCTTTTGTTGAGCTCGATATTCTTATTGACAGCCTCCTTCAAAACATTGCCAATCTCACCGATTTCTCCGTCATCAAATTCCGCTTTGATGGGCTGATGCGTATGATCGAAGTTCTGAATCACCTCTTTCAAGTGTTCAAGAGGCTTACTGATGTAACTGCTGCTGGCAATCGATACAACGAGACCCACAATTACAACAATGATCAGCAGACTGATAATATTGCTCAGGAGCAGCCTGCTGGCTGAGCTCAGTTCGCTTTTCAAAATGCTGTTGACAAACAGCCAGCCCGTTAGTTCATTTTGATGTGTTGTGACCAAATATTCAGACCGATCGTTCGGATCCAGCAATACATTTTTCAAATCTTCAAACTGGCGATCATACTCGTCCTCGCTGGCAAAAATCATATCTGGTCCATATTCCGGCTTCGAATCCACAATCATCATCACGTGACTTTCCTGCCCCACATGCCATTTCAACGCAATATCACTTACAATACTGCTGTCAAGCACCACGACCAGCATGCCGACGTGGTACAGCTCGTTGGGGTCGCGGATTTCCTTTGCAAAAGAAATTTGATTCTGGTTTCCTGTGATGACGTTCTGCCCGTAGAATACTTCTTTTCCCTGTGCTTCAAGGGCATGCTTATACCAGTCCTCTTCAATTTCAACATTTCTGTGAAGGTATCGGTCATAATCGCTTTCATAAGCATCAGACACGTACACATAGCGATTTTCATCACCAAACAGCAGCACCGCAGTAACGGCCATCTCCTGATAAAAGATTTCAACAAGCCGGTTTCGCAGCGCGCGGTTTTCCAAACTGTCCTGAATACGCTGATGCTTTGTCAGCGTCGGCGCTTTGAGATTATCAATAAAATCGTTGGCAAACACAATTTCACGAATATCGCGTACCATCGGTCGTAATTTGAGTGTGAGCGCATCACTGTATGCTTTCAGGTTTCCCTGATTAATTTCTGAGTACAACATTTCAAACTGCTGATTTGCCTGTGTATAAACCACCACAGCAGTAAGCAAACACATGAATAACACCAGCAGCATAAAAATTGCCAGCAATCTGATTTTAATTTTTCTTGGCTTGTGTTTATTCATGTGCTTCTTCCTCATCAAAGCCTGCTTCTGCAGCTGTCGTGGCACGGTATTCTGCGGGTGTCAGGCCGGTTTGCTTTTTGAAAACATCACAAAAGTAACGGTAATTGGAATAACCAACAGCCTCGCAGGTCTTGCTTACCTTATATCCTTTGGCAAGCAAAAGCTTGGCTTCTTCCATGCGTCGATTTGTGAGATATTTGATGAAGTTTGTTCCCGTTATTTCTCTAAAACGAGCGCTCAAGTACGTGGGATTGACAGCAAATTCTTCAGCAATTCCCGTCAAACTAAGTGGGGCAGCAAATTTTTTATCAATATAAGCTGTGATTTTTTGAATGTTGATTCCTGTTTCCTTATGTCCATCTTCATTGATTGCATCAAAAGCCATATCCAGCAGATCCAGAAAATAGGCTTCTGTTGTATGACTCTCTTCCATTTTGATAAAATCAACGGGCTTTACATTGTTTTGTTTAAAGAATTGTTCTGCGTCTTTTCCCAAAGCCTTGGATACACAGGTGCAGATCGTGTGATACACTTCTTGGATGGCAACGTGCTGCGCCTTTTGAGACTTGATTTCTTTGTAGAATTTTCGCAGTGCTTCTTTCAGTTGGAGGCGGTTTTCCTGCTCAAAAGCCTCCTGTACATCGTGTGCAAACACAACATCTCCGTCAGAATGAATCCTTCTTTTTTGCTCAAGCAATAGGACGGTTCTTCGCAAAGCCTCTCTAATTTTGGGAATCGTGGCCGGTTTATCGATATAGTCTACTACGCCAAGTTTAAGCGCTTTTTGCGCATAGGCAAACTCCTGATAACCGCTGATTACCACAAAAACGGTATTGGGTAGCAAATCATACACCGACTCGATCAGCGAAATACCATCCATTCCAGGCATATAAATATCTGTAATCACAATCTCAGGGCTTTCGCGTACAATAACGTCATAACCCTCTAAACCATTGCCTGCCCAACCAACGACACTGACATCATTACGAATTCTCGGAATGAGCGCTTTGATTCCCTGTATTACAATGCTTTCATCATCAATGATAACAAGTTTATACACTGTAAACCCTCCACACAAATTGGTAAGGTGGCCATATAAATGAGTCGCTGTCAGTTTTTACTATAGCATAGGTCACTGGGAATATCAATCCGGATTGTATCTGCAACGGAGGTAAACGGAAGACTGATGCTCAGCCGGCGCTTCTGTATATCGTACTCCGTTTTTGCTGGCACAGGTTTTCCGTTGATGGATGCAATCATTCCTGCTGCGCAATTCTTTTCCTCAGGTCATCCAGCTTTTCCCCATTATAGGCAAACCAGATTGTTCCCTGAACGGGATGGGTGAAGCCTTTCAGCTTCTGCGCCAGCGCAGACAGCGATGTGGTCTCGCCGTTATACTCAATATGCCGGTCATCAACCACCGTGGGGCGGACGGATTCATCGTCAACAAAAACGATTTCCGCACCGAAAGGAATCCTACATTCACTGAACCGAAAGGGACCGCGCCGGGCTTCTTCCCGTACTTCTTCAGCTATTTGCTCGTCAATGATTTCATGGCCTTCCGGCTGAACCCGCTTCAAACGCTCCTGCGTTCCGCTGATTTTTGCGATGCTCTCCAGCAGGCTGTACGCATCCTCCGCAGACATGGCGTAAAACTCCTTCACCCGCTCACGGCCATCGAAGGTTTCGATGGAGCGAAGGTCGGGATTCAGCCGGTCGATCAGCTTGTGCAGTTCCTTATCGGTCAGAGCGCTTTCAACCTCATAGACAGCATAAGCCCGAAAAGCAAAGGGGATCGTTTCGCTGCGGTTCAGCTGCTGCAGCCGACGCTCCAAATTCTTTGCATACCCGATCTTGATATAATCAGGAAAGGATGGATTGGTCAGAATATAGATAACGCCTTTCGACATAGGGAATACCTCCATCGTGTAAATTCACTGAGGGTCCTGGATCAGCTCCATAATATCATCCATGGTACAGCCCAGCGCGCCGCAGATTTTGACCAGCGTTTCCACACGCACATCCTCGTTTTTACCCAGCTTGGCCATGGCGTTGGTGCTGATCTTGGCCGCTTTGATGAGCTGCGTTTTACTCATACCTTTGTCGATAAGCAGCTTCCATAATTTATTGTAGGATACAGACATTGCGTTGTCCCTCCATATGCGAAATAACGGCAGTGTGTTCCTTGAAGAGTATACCACATCCTACAGTTATCTGCAATATAAAATTGCAATCCTCAATCGGTGCAATCCTTTCCTGAGATGCTGCTTCTGCCGTCATCATTGCACTCATGGCAGTTGTCCTTCCACGCCCGTCTCATAAAAAAGCGAAAAGGTCAAGGAGATTTTCAGGGCGGATATTGATTTCATTCCGTTCACAACCGGCAGCAAGCGCGGACTCGAAACCCGTGTGTCGCTCAAAAAGGCGTTGGAAGCACTCGGCTTTGCGGGCGGCACAAAAAGTCACACTGAGCTGAACCAGTGGATTGAATCCGAAAAGCAGGTACTTGCCTCCATCATGGCACGGCATGATATCGAGTGGGAGCAGAAAGGCACGCACGAAGAACATCTCTCCGTTCTGGATTATAAGAAGCAGGAGCGTGCAAAAGAAGTGGTTGCTCTGGAAAATCAGATTGACACCTTACAGGAACAAACGGCTGTCGCTGCAACTACACTTTCCGAAAAGCGGGAACAGCTCGATGATATCGCGCCGATTCTCAAGAATACCGAGAAGTTTGTCCGGAAATACGACGATCCCGAACGACTGCTCCCGGAAGCCGGGATGCTGGAATCCGGCAAGGCGTTTCGGGAGAAGAAAGCGCTTCCGATTCTCGGAAAGCTCCTGAAATACGCCCGTTCGCTCTTTCGGGAAAACACCGAACTGAAAGCCAAGGTGCAGAAGCTCGAAAAGGAGAATACCGCTTTCAAATCGGCAAACTGGAACCATGCCAATGAAATAGTCAAATTGAAAATGGAGAATCGGGAACTGAAAAAGGACAAAGGCAAGCTGGATGCGCTGGTCGGCAGAATCGGGAACGATGTTCTGCAAAAGGCGTTGGAAGGGATATCTAAAGAGCATTCTAAATCTCAAAAAAATAATAAAGATGAAATGAGATAAGATAAGTCCATATGGCATGATGCTTGTTCATTTTCTAATTAGCGGCTTAAATGCAGATAAAATACTTTTATTGATTGTCCCTGTCAACGCGTCGGTGTAGTTATAGATGAATGTGCCAGTGAAGTCCATTGTAAAATGAAGTTGCACTAATCTTTTCAATCGGTCATGAACGATTTTGCTGCGTTAAAAAGTTAATATTGATGCCTCTACTGTACCATATAAAGAAGTAGAAAAAAGTGAAAAGACGGAGAAAAAAGTAAAAGTAAAAATTTTATATAAAAACGAGATAAAGAGAAGAAAACAAGCGTCTTAATAAGTAGAAAATGAAAAAGATGCTTAGTAATGGAGGTTGGTGATTCCAGTGAATAAGAGCTAGTAGTGTAAGAATCTTTTACCCTTTTGAGAAAAATGAGAAGGAGACGTTTATGAAAAAATATTTTGCTGTTCTAGTTGCGTGCGTGGTACTCATGTGCTTGAACGTTGAAGCACAAGGAGAGCCGAAGGTGACCATTTACGGTGCGGCTTCTGGGATACCGAATAGCGTAGTTGCTGAGATTGTTGCTGAAAATCCTGACGCACAGGAAATCACTTTCTTAAAGTGGGAAAATGCTGTTTTAGACAATGAACTCGTTATGCCGTTGGCAGGATGGACATACTCTGATATCGTGGTTAAAACAGAAAGTACAAATGTAACATTGGCTGATAAGTTTATTATATCTGTTGCTAAAGGAGCAAAAACGACATTGTCGAAGGAATTTTCTGCGACGGTCAGTGCATCGGTAAATTTATCGAGTTCTGGCGGACAGAACACAGGCAAACCTTCGGCGGGTCAGCTAGGGGTGGCGGCAAGCGTGACGGCAAAATGTTCCGTTACACGGCAATTCAGTGGACCGCCGGAAAGTTCAACTGCTAACTCACGCGAGTATCGAGCACGTTTTATCGGCGATAAAGGCACGTGGTCGGCTACTGCAATACTTCAAGTCAATCCAACAGCTAGACCCAAAATCAATGGAACATGGTCATCGCCTACGAAGTGGGCAGAATATTCGATTGACAAGAAAATAAACTAAATCTTGGATAAAAGATGCGAGAAGGACTTGCCAACTCGCATCTTTTGTTGTAGTTTGGAGTTGAATATGGATCCATATAACGTGAAAATTATGCGGCAAAAGCGAAGTATAGAAAGTGATGTTAGGGCTTGAAAAAAATAAAAGAGAAATTTCTGCGAAAAGGTGAGATAAAAAGAATGAAATAAGCGTCTTTATAAATGGTGGAAAATAATTTAGGGGGGTAATGAAACACAAATGCTAGCATTTTACACCGTAGTTTGGACAATGCACAGTGAAGATGATCGAGCGTTTTTTCAACAGTTATATATTGACTATGAATTGATGATGTTCAAGAAGGCGTTGACCGTTTTGAGAAATGAGGAAGAATCGTTAGATGCTGTAAGTGATGCGTGTCTGATGCTTATGAAACGCATATCGACACTTAGACAGCTTTCCGATATGAGCTTGAGAAGATATATCATTATAACTGTTGAACATGCTTCGATCAATCGTTTAAGACGAATGAAAAGGATAAACCAGTATTCATTTACCGTAGATGAAGAATGCACACAAGAACTGGCGGCAAATGAGATGCCGATTGAGGAACAAATCATTATTGCAGCAGAAAAACGGCGCTTGAAAAAAGCCATTCAAAAACTTTCTGAAAAAGAACAGTGGATATTGTCGATGCGTTTTGATGAAGAACTGACATATAAGCAAATCGCACAGCAGATCGGGGTGAAGCCCCAGAATATTGGCGGAATTTTGGAAAGGATATATAAGCACCTGAGAAGGATACTTGAAGAGGTGGAGCTGAATTGAAAAAAATGAATAAATCGGAGTATCAGGACGATCAAAAGTTGAGAGCCGAATATCAGAAAGTCTTGATTTCAAAAGCAATGAGAGAGATACGGGATGAAGAAGCTGATTCACTGTTGGAATGTTCACCAGAGGATCAACGTTATTTGGAGTTTCTGGAAGCAAACAGAGAAAAGCGCATGGAGAAAATGATGCGTCGTTTGCGGTGGATCAGTCTGAAAAAGCAGTTTTTTACAGTAGTGCCTAGAACGATGCGCTTCGCGGTAGCCGCTTTGGGAATTCTGTGCATCGGGCTTACGACTGCGTTTGCGTCGAGTGAAACCTTTCGAGTGCGCGTGTTTTCGATGTTCGCGGAAGATCATGGGCAATATACCGCGATTGGGCTGCGAGAGGATGAGCAAAAAGCCTTTGATGTTCCTAATGGATGGGAAGGAATGTACTATCCATCCTATATCCCGGCTGAATTTGAGATTGAAAGCGTTGATAGTTCGTTCGGACGTGAGTTTTCTGTGTATATGCGCGATAAAAACAATTCGGACGTTCGCTTGATTTTTGAAGAAATGTTTGAAAACAACGAAATGAATGTGGATACCGAAAATGCGCGGGTATACCATACGAAAATACATGGAAGTGATGCAATCGTCTCGATTAAAGAAAAAACATCTTCCGTTATATGGAACGAAAGCAATAGGATTCTTTCGATTATGATGGACGGAGACAATGAGGAACAAATTCTTAAAGTTGCGGAAAGCGTGAAACAAATAAAATAAAAAATTTTGAAAAATGGAGATAAAAGTGCAGAAAGATGTGTCTATATAGGTAGATAGAAAAAAGGAGAAAACCCCATGAAAAAAGAAAGCGCGGTATTTGTTCGTGTGCCAATAATGGCATTTGGAATTCTACTGTTGATATGCAGCTGTGCATTGGCGCAGAAAGAACTTGTAATCGAATATACGGCAGAATCCGAACGAATGAGGTGTACGATAGAAGAATACGTTCAAAATGGAGATGAAATAAAGTACTCTGTACAGGATGAACCGGCAGATATTCAGATTATGACGTATAAACAAATGCAGAAAGCGGCGGAAAATGGAGACATACTTCCGATAGAGATTGATGATGTGCCTAGCACCATAAAGTTTGGAAATGATGTGTACGGATGCGCGATAAAAAATTACAGGACAGAATTCAAGGTACAGAATCTGGAACTATGGAAGGAAATGGGATTGTCTGTTCCTGAAAAAGAATTGAACTGGGAGGTACTTCTTGAAATAGCTGATAAAGTGTCAGATTATAATGATGAACATGGAACAAATCTGTACGTACTGGAAAATTCAAGCAGGTTTCCAAATTCACCATTGTTTTCACAGAAAGACGGAAGTGAATTGTGGAGTAGAATTTCTGAGTATATAAGTGCAGATAAAGAAACGGCTTTATTCAAAGAGGTTATTTTAGAGACAACTAAAAGTGAGGAAAGAGAAGTCTCGAATTCTGTTATCTCTCTTAGGCTCGGAGAACAAGTTTTTAGGCTTTCACAGCCTGAAATGAGGTGCTATGTGATATCGAGTCATACACAGGTTTATGAGCAGGCTCAACGATTTTTGAAAATATATGCGAAAAATGCAGAGCTGAGCGAAATTCGTTTTGATGAAGATTTATAACACTTATGAAGGCCTCGAAGAATTTGTCATTTCTGGCTATTTCAAGGTGAACTGAACAGATTGACAAAGGGAGCGAATGCTGAGCGGTATTCGCTCCCTTTTGCAATAGAGAGGAGAATACGATGAAAAAGCGCACATGGACGATGGCGGCTCTTGCACTGGTTGCACTATTTGGGGTGAACAGAGGAACAGCGAAAGCTGAATGGCAATCCATCAAAGAAGTTCAGGAAAATACGCCGGAAAGATGGACGGAAAGCTATGAAACAAAGTGGAGAACCATTCAGATTGATGCTCAAATTGATGTGCCGGATGTAGAAAAACTACCGGTTATTCGGGTAACGGGTGCTTCACCTGTAAATGGCTTAAAGCTGCTGCCGTATTCTGAGGTTGTTTACAATGAAGTTGGGCAGCTTTATGTCATATCGAAGGATGGAGAACCGGAAATTCTGGGAAACAATGAGGATTACAAGAATAGATATTACTTTGCAGACGGTGAAATTCCCCAGATTCAAGCGGAAGATCACCCTTTAACCGCGCAGCAAGCGATTGAAATGCTTGAAAACAAGTTAAAAGGCTTAACGGGCTATGGAAAAGATGATTTTGTTTTGGGGCCTATAACGGTGTATGACCGTGTTTGGAAGTATAAAAAAACCAATGGAGAGCGGGTGTATACTCAGCCTATCAGCAAAACGGGAGAATATTGCATTGAACTGTATCAGAAATTTGCAGGCGTTCAATATCAATCGTGCCGAGAATGTTATGACACTCGAGGAAAGGAAGCATGGCCGGATGCGGCAGGCGTAAGCGGAGCAATATGGGATGCAGACAGTTTTAAGCTGTGGGCAACTCTTCTTCAAGTTGTAGATACTCCGTATGAGGATGTTCCGATTCTTTCCTTTGGAGATGCAAAAAAAGCGATTGAAACAGAAATCGAAGCGGGACACCTGCGGAACATTGACAAGGTACAGCTTGCTTATGCCCCGTATCTGGATCCACAAGAGAAAGATGTGTTTTGGCTGCTTCCGGTTTGGTATGTGAAGGGTGGATATACGCGGAATGTTAAAAAGGAGTTTGAACCGAAGTATGGCGCCGGTGGTGAGATTGTGGATGATGGCATTGAAAGAGCGGAAGTTGTTTTTGAAGCTCAAAAGGGTGAATTGATGGATTACAACGATAGAAGTGCAAAGCGGCGTGTTGTGTCGAAAATTGTGACGTGGGATTCAGTACGATAAACATAGACCTCAAAAAATTTCAAGGAGGAGAGAAAAAGACCGCGTATGAAAAAAGAAATGAAGCTCATTTTCAGTGATGGCAAAATTCATCTGGCATTGCTGGTGATGCTGCTGTGCTTTAATGGATATTCAATACCTATATGGATTGAAATATGGGACTGGGATTTTGCGTATCGGGAATCGGCTCTCCAACTTACGATTGGCGGGATTTTCTTTGGCGGAATTATGCTGCTGATGCCGTTCCTTGCCAGTATTCCGGCTGCACCTTTGCAAGTAGAAGAAATCAGAACGCTGTTTGCTGAACAGAGAATTTTCAAAAGCTCTGTGGCTCAGTATGCGAAAGGTAAGTTGATTGCAGCATTTTTAAGCGGCGCGATCGTTGCCGGCGGCGCATTTGCGGCACAGGCCGTTTTGTGGAATATCATTGCGAAACCATGCGACGTGAACATATACGATTATCTGGTCATTGATTTTGCGGACAGCTGTATTTATAACTCGTGGCAATATATCCTGTGTGGACTCCCGATTTATATCTGGATGACACTGATGATTGCATTTTCGGGCGGTATATGGGCAATCGTAGGTGTCACGACTGCGGTATATGTGCGGGACAAGTTGATGGTGCTGGTTATTCCGTCGTGTATATATTATTTGTGGATGAGCGGGCTGCCACATGCGGTGTTTGGAAGAACGTTTCCATTTCCGGCTTCACTCTATAACGACAGTTTAACATGGGCTCTGGCGGGAAAGGCGTTTCTTGTTTATGCCGTGTTAGCGGGAGTCAGTGTGTTCTTGTATATCAGAAAATTGAGGGAGATTGCCTGCAATGGATAAACGGAAAAGAGGGAATATCTTTTCATCAACGGCGGCGATGATTCAAGGAAATCTGGATGCTTTCTGGCGAACGCCAAGAACGCTGTTGATGATGGTTTTTATCGTGTGCTGCTGCTTCTTGACGGTTCGCGGTTATGCGACGGGTTTAGCGCGTAAAAACTACACAATGAACATGGAAGAAAGTATTGCATGGTTTTTAATGACAGGGTTTAACAGCTTTAATCTGACCAGCGTAACATTTTTAATTATGGTGTCTGAACTGCCGAGGAGAATCCCTTTTCAACAATATACATTGATACGGTCAACAAGAGTGCGTTGGATTGTAGCACAGATGTTGTATTGTCTGCTGTTGGTCGTATTGATGCTTGTAGTGCTGATTGCGTTGACTGCATTGATGCTCATCCCCGTTGTTGTTCAGGGCAAGGGATGGAGTGACAATGTCCGAATAGCGGCAGGAGAAATGCCGGAACTCAGCTACGTTTCGGCATGGATTCGCCAGAATCTAACGCCGATTCAGACAAGCCTTTTGTCGATTGTACCGATTTTCTTGTTTTGGCTAACCATGACATGGAGTATTCTGCTGTGCGGCTTGTTAGGATACGGGCCGCAGGGCGTTATTTTGTATAGCGTCGTTTTGATGCTGGATACCATCTTAATGGTTGATACGCCAGACTTTTTTCTGCCTAAAATGTGGGCGCTATTTCGACTGATTGTTGTATCGCATCCTAAACAGGAGTGGAGCGCATATATCAAAATGATGTGTGGATACATGCTGATTGACGCGGCATTGGCTGGCGTACTGGTTGTTGTGGCGAAACGGATGGAAATGCCAATTTATGCAGCAAATAAGAATTGAAATGGGGAAAAGGCATGATTGAAATACAGAATCTAACGAAAATTTATAAAAAACAAACCGTTTTGAATGATGTCAATTTAAGATTAGAGATGGGGAAAATTTATGGGCTGGTGGGTGTGAACGGAAGCGGAAAAACAACTTTGATGAGGTGCATTGCCGGATTTGCTAAACCCACAATGGGAAAGGTTGTGGTTGATGGCTGCATAGTCGGGAAAGATATTGATTTTCCAGATAAAATGGGCGTCATTATTGAAAATCCAGGCTTTTTGCCGAGCTATAATGCTTTTTTCAACCTGAAAATCCTTTCAAGAGTTTCGGGAAAAGCTGCTGACGAACATATCCGAAAAGTGATAACGGAAATGGGACTTGACCCAGATAATCTTAAACCTGTTGGACAATATTCACTGGGGATGCGCGGAAGGTTGGGAATTGCGCAGGCAATCATGGAAAATCCGGATTATCTGATTTTAGATGAACCGTTTAATGGTCTGGATCAAGACGGCGTAGAGGACGTGCATCAGCTATTACAAAAGCTGAAAAAAGAGGGAAAGTGCATCTTGCTTGCGAGTCATAGTGCAACAGATATCTCAAAAGCCTGTGATGAAGTCTACAAAATAAAAGAAGGAAAAATATATCGGTCGTGAACTGAAAAGAAGAACCCAATTAACATCGATACTGTTCCCAAGCTTCAGCTCCCGGCACACATCCGCCGCTACAAAACCACAGCTCGTCTTCCAGCTTTTTTGAACGCCTCCCCATTCCAAAGTACTCCTACAGATGAGAATCCGTCCAATAAAATTCACTATGGTCAATAAGAAAAGAAAATGCTATAATAAAAATGTAGTGATCTCGTTATGAGGAGGATGAAACATGGATATTGGAGAACGGATAAAGTTCTGTAGAAAGCATAGAGGGATGACGCAAGACCGTCTGGCTGAAGAAACGGGGATTCATCCCGTTTCAATTCGTAAATATGAAACGGGGAAAATGGTTCCCAAACCGGAACAGATCGAACGCATAGCTAAAGCACTTAATGTGACCTATAGTGCAATCAGTGGAGATTATGATGTTGTTTTTCCGGTTGGACGCTTTCCGGAAGTGATAAGCCTATTGATGATGCTTTTCCATTCTGGGATTATCACAATTGAAGGAGAAAAGAACGGAGAGCAAAAGATTGAGCCGTCTACGGCAAAAATGAAGGTCAATCCGAGTATTGCACGCTTTTTTAATGTGGAATCCCCAAATGCGAAAATTGCGCTGGAACAGGGCTGGCTGACGGCGAATGATCCTAGAATTATGAATTTCTTTTCTGAATATGAAGCCGTTGTTTCTGCGTATGAACAGGCTGTTCGGGAAGGAAAAGAACATCCGTCAGAAGAACAGGAGCAAGTTATTCAGCAGAGAAAGCAGAAAATGGAAAAAACACAAATGCTGATGCAGCTGAAGCCGCTGGTTCTCCCGATGGACTTTGATTATGACATCGATACGGATGGAGATTACGATCCGGAAGATTATGGCCCTGTATTTGCCGAAATGCTGGAAGAAAAGCGTAAACGTCAGAGAAATCCCGAGGAAAAAAACGAGAAGAGTACGATGTGAAATCTGATGGTGGCAATTAAAATGTACTCATTTTGCACTCAAAGAATAAAGAAAAGCCCTGAAAATCGAGCTATTGCTTGACTTTCAGGGCTTGTGGTTTTATTCCCACTCGCTCACCAAGAAATTAACTTGACTAGAATTGTTTAATATAATCAAGAAAAATTATCGCTGATGCTTCTATTGTGTCTATTCGCTCATTTGCTGATTGGCGTTTTGCCGTATTGTTGCCACAGGCAAAATGGATCAGTTGCATCAGCTTGCCTCTATTGTACCACGATTACTGCGGTATTTCCAGAGTATCTTCAAGATTATGTATGGTGAACTAGATGCGCATCACAAAAAGATTACCGAGAAAAATGCCGGAGAAAAGTCCAAATTAATGTTGACTGCGCACATGTCACATGGCATATTGTGAAGATAAAAGATTCGGAATTTTGATAGCTTGTTTTAGATCGAATTGCTCTGCAATATCTTTTGTACAAGTATGTATATTCTTAGTTGACCAGATATTCATGCTAGTTTGACAGACATCCAGAAATGCTCTATTTTGCAAGACGGTACTTTTGAGTTTGGGGGAGATAAATACATTTTCAGAGTATTGGAAAAATATATAATTAACGATAGACAACCGAGTATCCAAAGATAATCGGCTGAATTGTTGAATAAATTGGTCATAGCGTTTGTTCCGAACATCCCGAAAACAGATAACAACACTCTCGTTTTCAAGAGGGAAAGCGGCAATATGAATACTTTGCATTTTGTAACTCGGAGTAATGTTGTATACATCGTTAATGATTTTTCCATCGAGTCCACATAGCAATATAATCTCTGCCTGTGCAGCTATGGGAATAGTATAGTTCAATTTTTGATAGAAAAATAATTCAAATCTATCGTTCTTATGTTTTTCGGCGGCGACTTTGGAATAACGAAATTCTTCCGTATAACCATCGAGATCGAGCGGTATTACTTTTAATTGCTGCTGAGTAATTTCTTGGGCGATAACGGAATCCTTTTCTTCCAAAATCTTATATAGTTGATATTCTATTTTTCGCTTGCTAATTAATTGTAAGGTATTTTTCATAGCGATTTGCGCTAAAATGGTTTGACTTATCTGCTGGTTGTAGCTTTGAGGATTCTCATACTCTTGAAATTTAGTATTATCACAGTTGTGGCATATTAGAAAAAAGATTCCTGCCTTTTTTACGCCAGTATCATCTCCTAAAAGAGGAAATTCCTCTTGTAGACCTGATTGAAGGACTTTTCCTTTATCTGCAATTTTTCTGAGACAAAATTGGGGAACAGAGTGCGAATTACAGAAGCTATCGCATTTATTCTTACAAATGAAACATTTTGATCCTTTTGCAGAAGAACGTGCTGATGATAACGAACGAGATAGTTCCTTGTTGATTTGTAGTTTGTGCATTTGATAGCTAGCACGATCTTCTTCATCAAATCGTATTTTTTGAAATTCAAAAAAATCAGAATCAGAGTATTGCAGCATGTGAATGCGCCCCTTTAATATTGTTATTAAAACATACTAATCTGCACAGAAATGAGATTTTCAGATTCAGATGGGGTATCATCTGAAGGCGAATCTGCGTTCTGCATTTCTTCAGCATTTTCTATGTTAAGATAGGTTTTAACCCGCAAGAGATCTTCTTCGGTAGGAATAAGTCCAGCCATCTTTTTGAGCTTCAAATCGCCGGGCTTAATCTTCTGAAAGTGTTTGGGATTCCGAGTGCAAATCCATCGCGGCTCTTTCTTCATCTCAAATTTGAAGGCAGCACCACACTTGCTACATCTAAATTCTCCGTTTGTGGGATAGACCTGTGCCGAACTTCGGGTATATCCACATTTTTCATTGGAGCACTTCCAGTAGATGCCACCCTTTCCGCCTTCTTGAATCACCATCTCACGCCCACAGCAAGGACATGATTGTTCATTTACACGTTCTGCTGCGCCACAGATCGGATCAATGTTAAACATTTGTTCATAATTGGCAACGATAGTCTGATCGGCATGACGCTCCATGACTTCGCCAGTTTCGCCTGTAAAGCTTAGTGCGTTTAGTGAACCTGTCCAAATGGCGGCGCTATCCACGAAAATAAGTTTTTCGTGCATTTTTTTCTTGTGGATAACGGTCACACCAATTTCCTTTAATTGTTTTTCACATAGGCAATACGTTGGCAATTCACGTTTCCCGCGGTCAGAATGGGCTTTGGTAATAACAATAATTTGCTTGCCTGCATGAATTGCATCGGCAAAGAAACCCAGAAGCTTGCTTATACGGCTTGTCGTCATAAATGCAGAGTAAATGATGAGCCGTTTCTTGAAATGCTTTACATCAGACAGAAAATAGTTGTCAAACACTTCTCCTTGACAGACCAGATGTTTTCCAGTGATTTCGTTTTCGGTGGTAATAGCAGAAGCCTTGCTGAATGCCAAATTGGGCAGCATACGCTTGGCATCTTCCTTGGGTAAGCATTTTTTATGAAGAAGATATTCCAGAAGTTCTCCCAGCGCGTTGCCCTTGGCTCTTTTTTCGCAATAGGAAAAATTACCTACCATGAAAAGCTGAAACTTAGCTCTGGTAACTGCAACATTGAACATTCTCCGCAAGTTGTCATTGATTGCTTTGCAAACTTCATCGGAAGAACTGTCTGGAATGAAAAGATTGGCTTTCCAGTGGGGTTCATCTACCACTAAATCAAAGATAACAATATCTGCTTCACTGCCTTGAAAGGAGTGAATTGTACCAGCTTTTACGAGAAAATGATTTGGATTCAGCCCACGATTTTTGTATTCAAGTTCAATTAACTTGTTAATCAACATGACGTGAGGCTTGTAAGGGGCGACAATCAGAACGGAGGCATTCTGTTCAATGTTTTCATTTTCGCTTAAATGATTGAGCTTTTTATCAAGGAGTTTGAACGCCAAATCCACATCCACGACAGCAGAAAAGCAATTAAGCCGACTGTTGCTGCGGCCTTGAGGAATACCAGTTACCCATGCGTGGAGACTTTCGGTATCAATGAGATGAATGGGATATTTTGAACGTTTTCCGATATACCACTGATAAAAGGCGTCACGTTCGATGCAACGCCGACTTGCACCATCATCAGATTTTAGACCGCCATATTCGCCATAGTACATGTTTGCAATGTCTGCAATGGCAGCTTCCATACGAAATTGATTATTCAGCATGACAAAATTTGAGGGACAGGTGGATCTGTCTTTTGCGCGAGTCTGCATGCCACTGTGATAGAAAATGTCCTGACCGAGCCACTTTTGTGCCATCGGTGTATTTGCCATGACGATAGGGGGTAATTGCAGAAAATCACCGACAATCACCAGACACTTCTTTGCCAGGTAACTGGCACACCACAGAGCAGGAATGGAAGCCATTGAAGCTTCATCCAGAATTACTGTATCGAACTTTCGCTCGCGCAGTATATCGCTCAAGTAGGTTTTCGCCAAGGTTGCACCAACAATCTTAGCGTTCATAATAGCTTGCTTTTCCAGTTCCTGCATCTTCTGCGTGATGGTGGTTAGTTCAGCTTGAATATGCTGGATTTCTTCTTTCAAATGGTTGATTTCACGACTGATAGCGTCAATATCTGGAGCATCTGCAAGCTCTCGCTGAATGATTCCTTTTTGCTCGATCAACAAGTGATACGAAACATGATTATTAGAACAGGGGGGAAGCGTGTAAAATGAACCGAATAGCGTTGCTTCATGGATGAATAAATTAGAACAATGCTGTACTTCTGCATCCAGTTCGGTATTCTTCGCAGTCAGTGATTGTTGGAAGTTTTGCAACTCTTGTTTTAAATTGTTTATGGATTCATATGAGGATTCTGCCCGACTGATTTGTAGTTTCAAATCCGCAATTTCTTTTACCAAAGATTCCTTTTTTGTTGAGAGGATTATCAACTGCATATCCAGTGTTTTCGATTTTTGTGTCAGACTTTCAAACTCTAATTCCCAATAGCTGCTGCTTTGTGTTGGAGCAAGAGCTTGCATTTCCGCTTGAATGGTTTTCAATTCATCAAGTTGTTTTTGATAACTATTAAGTAGATTCTGTGTTTGACGGAGCTGTTCATTCAGTTTGTCCTGATTCGACTTTTCACTGTCTATTGTATCCTGAGCCTGCTGTAAAGTATTCTTTGAAACAAACAGTTTGGCTAGTGCGTTCTTTTTTGCATAATCAGAAAGAACGTGCTGCGCAGCATCTTGTTTTTCCTGACTGGATTTCGTTTCTGCCTGTAAATTGGCTATTTTTTCCTTGGTAGCGTTGATTTCACTGTTCAGGAAAGGCGCAGTCAAACATTTAGATTCTTGTTCTCTCAATACGGCATATCGGGTGTGCTTTCTGAGTTCACTTTCTGCTTCCTGTAATTCATTACTGACTTTCTGCTTTTCTTGATTAAGTTTAGCATGGATGAGAAAAGTTTGATGAAATTCTTCCTTTTTAGATTGTAAAGATAGCGTCAAGCTTTCATATTGTGCATGTTCAGGATGAGCGGACATCTCTTTCGCTATGGAAGCATTCAGCATTGCAATCCGTTCGGTGATTTGTTGAACAGTGTCTGATAAAGCGTCAATTTTTTCAAGCACGATCTCAATCGTGCTCAGTTTATTCTCTTGAAGCCATTTGTGTTTTGCAGTCAAGACGGCATATTTTTCCAGTACAACCTCATTGTCGTGCTGCTTTTGTTCTAAGGCTTGCTGTTTTGCGGTCAGATCGCGTCCTAATTCATCTACATGAGAAGCGATTTTTGCTCTATCGGGAACGTCGGAACCGGGAGCGCCGATGCGAAGAATGGGGTAGGGCTCATTCGGATGATCTCCATATGCCTTAGCGGCTTTCTTAATTGCGCCATCGACAGCAGTGTTGGTATGAGAAACGACCAGTACAGTGCGGTTGTGCTGGTAAAGCTGCTCAATAATCTGTCCAATCACAGTTGTCTTTCCTGTGCCGGGTGGTCCCCAGATATAAGTGATGTCCTCCGTCAATGCAGTCCTGATTGCACGCTGCTGACTTTCTGTATTGGAGCTATCCAGCACCAGAGTGCTTAGATCATATATTTTTCGAGATGTATAAACATGTCCGTCTGTCATGAACATCCGGTTGCCCGCGGGATTGTCCGTATGTGCATTCTCTTCGATGCACTTGATAAGGCGTTCCATCAGAACTGTGGAGCCGTTTTCCAGCGTTGCCTTTCCAAGGGTATCCGGTAGTGCTATTTTTGAAGACAACATGAGTGAATTATCTTCAAAACTAATGACGGTTACATCGAATTGCTCATTACCAATTTTTAATTTGCAAGGAGTATCAGCAGGAAGATTAGGTAGGTATTCCACATCGAAACGATACCAGTATTCCCCGTTACGCCCTTCCATTTTCTGACCATTGTTTAGGAGCGTAGATGAAGCACCGCTTTTCTTTACTTCATCAATTTCTTCTTCTAATGCTTGGCGAAACTCACTTAAACGTCCATTTAGCGGTATTTTTTCAGGACGCATATTGCTCTCTTTGGGCTTCATATAAACAGTCACGCTTTCAGTCGATGATTTTATGCAGAAAAACATACACTTTAGAATATATTATAATGGGTTTTACAAGTGATGACAATACTGATGTGACGGGAAATGCGATTGCTTCAATATAGTGTTGGTATGAAAAATGGGGCTTTCCTTTGCGGAAAGCCCCATCAACTGGCTGACCACTATCCATTACCCGTGGTCAAGATGTCTCTTGGTATCGATCCCCAAGCGGATGCAGGTGTCAGTTCATGACCTAATATACATTATTGTACGATGCTTATGGGAGAAAGTCAACTTTCAAGATGCTTATAAACAGTAACATTCTTCAAATACTGACTTAGATCTCCGTTCAGAATTAGCTCCGCATACTCCACTGGCGCATTATACACCAGCCAATCCAGCTCCGAGCGCTGATACATATCGTTCGCAGCGGCATCCTCGATTTCAAGCGTATTAATTTCCACGAACACGCCGTTGTCCATTAGGACATTTACACACGCAGTATCCATATCAAAAGCAGCGGATACAATTTCCATAATGGTTTCCTCCTTAAATGCTTTATCGTTCTTCTCGGTTGTTCTTTCGTTCTCTGGCGCGGCGGTTAAACTCCTGCATTTGTTTCTGCATGATCTCTTGCAGGAAGTTCTTCACAGCCTCCGGCGCGTGCTTGACGGCGGCGATGTAATCCTTCGTCTGTTCGCGCAACTCGTCATAGCGGCTTTTCCAGAACGCTGATGCTTGTTTTTCCTGCTTTAAGCTCCGCGTCAGGTCGATGATCTTGGGGCGAGAAGTAACACCTTCCTTTGCCAGCGTTTTGAGTTTCGCGGCTTCGTCCTGCGTCATGGAAATCTTTTTGCCGATAAGGCTGGATGAACCCATCTCGTCGATTTCCTGAAATGTCAGTGCGGCAGTCTTCTGGACTTTCAGCCGCTTGTCATACTTTTCAAGCACGGCTTCTTTCTTGTTAGCGGCGGCTTCCAGCGCATCGAGCTTCTTCTGTTCCTGTGCAACCTTGAACTCGGTCACGGTCAGGTGTTCGGCGGTGCTGCCGCGTTCGCCGCGCTGTATGTCGGCAAACCCTGCGGTTGCCATGTGGTCGAAGAATTGGTCTTGCAGGATGCTGTACGAGGTTCGGTAGACGGGTTTGCCCTTGCTGTTCAGCACAGGCTGACCGTTCTTGTCCAAAGCCTTTTCAGATTTCCACTTTTTAGAATGGCTGACCTGATGAACGACTTCTTTCACCGTACCGATTTTCTCCGGGGCTTTGCAGCGCTTCGACCATCGGATTTCCTTATCGACCACGGGCAATGCCATGACGTGCAGATGATAGTGGTACACAGGCTTACCGTACTTCTCGGTCATCGCTGTGTTTAGCTCGTCGGCGTGCATGACGGCGGAGACGATGTTCTCCTTGCCGTAAAGCTGCTTTGCGAACCGATAGGCTTCTTCATAGAATCGGCAGGCGTATTCGTACCCGCCGTTCTGCTCAAAGTATTCCGTGTTCACGTCGAGGATCATCTCGTCAAAGACCTTGGCGTCGGGCTTGAGTCCGCGAAGAGAAACCTTGCCTTGATCGACAAGCTGATCCAGATATTCGTTATACGTCAGATTTCCGCAGCCCTTGAACGTGACATTCATGGGCGTGCGGGAGAGATCGACGTTCATGTTTTCATAGGTTTCGTTTTTCCGTTCGATGTGTCGCTCAAACTTGCTGACTGATGCACGGGTCCGGGTAGCGACACGGGCGAAACAAAAGTTTGCGATAGGCGATTCCTCCTAGGTTCAGTTGGTGGGGAACGGGGAGCGGCGGGGGTGCCGTTACGCATCTTTTTCAAAGTGCGTAACCCACTATGACACTTTCAGTCCTGCGGACTGCAAAGATGTCAGTGGGCTCTCCGAGGGGGTTACGAACAGCCTCTGCGGAGGCTGAAAGGGACGAATCGGATCGGTCTGAAACCTTGTCGTTTGATTTCTTGTTTTTATGCAAGAAATGCAATAAATGCAATATATTCGACAGGGCGACCGAGCCAATCCGGGACGTCACAGGTTCAGCACTTCGGGATTGACGATGACTTTCACATCCGGCGGGCGTCCAACGGAGCAGACAATCGGCTGTTCCAGCAGCAGATAGCCGTGATCTTCCAGCAGCTCAAGCGTCGGAAAAAGCTCATCCGTCTTTTTGAAGAACTTGCCACGGCACATCTGGAACAGCTCGTTCCGCTTGATTTCGCGGACGTTCTTTTTCGTGAGCTTCGCCATGACGAACTTTGCCTTCTGGATGCAGAGGTCGGTTCCCATCATGGAGTAGGCGTACTGCGCGTGCGCCAGAAAGTAAGCGCCGATGCGGATTGCCCGATTCATCGTCTGCGCGCTGATGGACGGACGATCTTCGCCGTTCAGTTCCGCTGCATGCAGCAGCCCGGCGATGCGCAACACGGTTCCGATGTACTTGCTCGCCCAGTCGGCAATCGCCTGGCCTTCGCCAACCAGATACCGCTCATGCGTGCCGAAGTATTCATCCAGAACCATTCCGGCTTCTGCGGAAAGAGCCAGCGTTTTCGGTTCTGCCGGACGCTGGATGTTCATCAGGTCAAACACCATCTTCCGATAAGCAGCGTTCACATCGGCGGGAATCGGCGTTGAACGAAACGTCCGCGTGCCGATCCGGGACGGCGGAAACGAGTACAGGAATCGGGCAAGCAAGCCGCGCCCGCTCATGGTTGTGTTGTCCATGATCTCTTCCAGCACACTGGGCTGAATCGTCAGAATCGCAGAGAGCGTCGGATGCAGGATGCTTTCTGCCTCGCGGGTCTTTCGATCCACATAGATCGCGTCGCCGCAGTGGCCTTTGAGCCATACGTCGATGTTGGCCCTGCTGTTGTAGCGTCCGGCCATCACATCGAATATGCCGCCCTCGGTGGAGATCACGGAGATGGTGCCGCTGTTTGAGGCCATCAGGCTGGCGAGGGCTTCGCTGGAACAGTCGTCCGCATAGAGACGCAGTGGTTTCAATTCCGGCATGTCCGCAAGCTGCTCTTGCAGATTGAACAGCTCGGATTCCTGCACCCGGTCAAGGGACGTTTCCTCCTTCTTTTGAAGCGTGTTAATCCGTCGCTGAAGCGTCTCTCGATCCCGGTGATTCTGCCGGATTTCGCTGGCGTGCTGCTCGTTGTATTCGTGCTCGTATTCGTACAACGGGCGCGTCATGGGGCGCATGACGCCGGACTTGCGTTCGCCGGACGAGGCGATAACCGCCGTGTACAGGCTGAGCTGCTCGGTATATCCCGGCGTACCTTCCACCTGATATTTTCCTTGCAGGCAGACGGACAGCACGCCGAGGCCGATTACGCTTGCCATATCAGGCGAAGTCTGGCTGTGCTCTGCAACGGCTGCGGCATAGCTGCGCAGCGTTTCGGGCAGCGCATCCAGCGGGAATGCAGGGAGGTCGCTCCACTGAGGGGTGAGCGGCCTGATCGGTATGAAACGGGAAATCGGCTTGGACGCAACTTCCTGCTTGACGGGAATCGCATCGGCTTTGATCGGTTTGACATCGGGCTTTTTCGGTGGCGTGTACGTCTCTCTGCATTGGCCGATGGCACGCTGGATTGTGCTTTCGCCGTAAGTGATGCCCGCGCGGGCGCTGTCCCACTTTTCGCGCATCAGGCCGGACTGTCGGAACAGGCTGTCCATTTGCACGGGGTTGCGGCCCGTCCAGAAAGCAAGGCGCATGCACAGCGCTAGATCGGCTTCGGAATGGGAGGGATAACCAACCGTGCTGCCTTCCCAGAGCGCCTTGAACGCGCTGCCGTTGGCTGCGGAAAGTGCTTTTTTGACGATTTCATCGTCACTGAGAATCGTGAAACCCGAATTTGTTGCATTTATTGCATTTCTTGCATACTTCTCGGATTTCAAATGTACGGGGGTTCGGCGCATAAACCGATCCAGTACGATGCTCAGTTCACGGCTTCTGTCACCAAATTCGTCGGCAGACACGCTCTGCCCAGTGACGGTCACATACTTGTTCGTAGCCCCGGCGACATAGACTTCGATGCCTAGCGAGCGGTTCATGATGTAGAAGGCTTCCGTATCGTAGACGAAGCCGGGAGCCGCGAACAGGATATGCACGCCCGTTCCGCTGGGGCTGACTTCCGTGTAGCTGTGCATGAGCTGGATCATCTCCAGCGCCGTTTCCGTGTACTGACCATCGCTGATGCAATGGTCAATGTCAATGGCACACAGACCGCCAAAGATGCCGATACCAAGCCCGTCATAGCCCTTGGCCCGAACGGCTTCGTCGTAGGAAGCAAAGCTGCCGGGAGCGTTGCTCTTTGCACGCTCGCCGGTGATGGGATTGTAAGGGACTTTCGTTCTCTGATTGCCGCGCTGTTCGTACCGCCAGCAGCAGAAGCGGCCAGAGGATTGAACGGAAGCGGGAAGGGAAGAAAGGCTGAAGGGCCTTTCTTCCTTTCCGTAAAATGCCGTATTGTCGTGTGAATTGTTGTATGGTATAATGGTTTCGGGTTTTATGGAGGACTGCTCTTCATCTGCGCCAACAGATGGAATAAGAGCGGCCCTTTTTTCATTTCTCCAAATTTCGCTCAAATGGTGTCACTTCCTTTCATGCCGTCCATCACGGTGGCAATCATGGAGATCACGGCGAGCAAATCTGCATCCACTTGATTTCCGGCTTCGATTTTTCTGAGTTGTTCCAGCACTTCTGCGAGTTCGTCCCGCAGCGCTTTGTAAACTCTGGGGTTTCCGTTCACGGTGATTGGCCGTTCCAGCATCCTGCTGGTGATGTAGTCCTGTTTTGTCAGACCCGACAGATGGACGTATCGTTCCAGCAGTTTGTTTTCCTCCGGGGAGATACGGAAGGCGATGGTCTTGTTTCGCCAGCGTCCCCGTAGGTCAAGACGCTTTCGTGTCATGAGATTCCTCCTTTGTTTCGGTTCGGAACATATCCAGCTTCTCGGCCATTTCCGTCTGGCGGGAGGGGAGCATATGCCCATACATACAGGTTATATCGACGGTTTCGTGTCCCACACGCGCGGCAATGGCGGTGAGCGGGAAACCCATGTCGATCAAAAGGGAGATGTGCGAGTGCCGCAGATCATGGATGCGGATTCGCTTTACACCAGCAGCTTTCGAACCGCGTTGCATTTCGCTGGTCAGGAAGTATTTGGTGAAGGGAAAGATTCGCTCGTCAGGTTCCGGCTTGTAGAGCGATTGGATGTAATCCCGCATTTTGTCGCAGACGTTCTGCGGCATCTGAACGGTTCGATTGCTCTTTTCCGTCTTGGGCGTCGTGATGACGTCCTTACGATTTAAGCGGGTATACGTCTTGCTGACGGACACGGTTCCCTTCTCAAAATCGAAGTCGGAAGGGGTCAGCGCCAACAGCTCGCCCTCACGGAGTCCGCACCAGTACAGCATTTCAAATGCGTAGTACGCGAGGGGCTTGTCCATAATCGCCTCTGAGAATTTTTCGTATTCTTCCCGCGTCCAGAACAGCATTTCACGGCTTTTCTTCGTTCCCATATGACCCGCTTTCTTTACCGGGTTTGCTGGTAATCCGTAGTATTTGACCGCGTGATTGAACAGGCAGGAGAGCTGACTGCTGACTGATCTGAGGTACACAGGCGAGAACGGTTTTCCGTTTTCATCCGTGTGTGTCGTTAGCTCATTCTGCCAGCGGAGAATGTCCTGAGACTTGATCTCAGACAGCTTCCGCTTGCCAAAGTAGGGGAGAAACTTAGTACGGATGACGTGCTCCTTGGTATGCCAAGTATTTTCCTTGAGCCGGGGTTTCATATCCTCCGTGTAGCGCTCGACGAACGAGGCGAACGTCATATCCGTATTGCCATTCAAACGGTCGAGCGTTTCTTTCTCCCATTTGACGGCGTCGCGCTTATTCTTGAAGCCGCGCTTTTGGCACTGCTTCATCTTGCCTGTCCAATCGACGTAGCGATAGACGACGCGCCAAGTGTTGTACTTCTTGTCCTTGTATACCGACATCAATGAACCTCCTTCGGCGGCAGACCTCCATAACAGGTCTTTTCAATAAAATAGTTTCGGTTGACGCGCCCGCACAGGGTTGTGAAGCCTTGGGCTTCCAGCTCCTTGTTGAGCTTTCGGATCGTTTTGTAAGCGGTGGACACGGAGCAGCCAAGCATTTCGGCGACTTCCTTCGGGGTGAAATAGGTTTTTTCCATGGCTTTGAGCCTCCATTGATGAATTTTCATCTAACTAAAACGTTAAAGCTTAAGTTAATCAAACATATTATAAGGGAGATGCGAATAGTTGTCAACAGCTCTCCTGTATTTTAATTTAATTTTTTTTGTTTAAGTTATCTTGACGAGAACGGAATCATCCCTTATACTGTGTGCATCAGGAAATGACAAGGGGATGTAAGGGGTATGGCAGTCGGTGAGCGCATCTATCACTTTCGGTTAAAGCGGAACCTGACGCAAAAGGAATTGGGGCAGGCAGTTGGATTCCCGGAGAAAAGCGCGGATATTCGGATTGCACAGTATGAATCGGGTGACCGCGTACCGAGGGCGGATGTCATCAAATCGCTGGCCTATGCGCTTGGTGTGTCGACGCACGCACTGGATGTGCCGGATATTGATTCCTTTGTCGGATTGATGCATACGCTGTTTGCCTTGGAGGATATGTACGGCTTGGGCTTGTACAAAGGTGAGGACGATTTGCCTGTTCTGTCGCTGCATCCGTCTGAGAGCAGCAATCCAGTCGCCGCACGAGAATTCAGTACCTATTTGGACGCATGGCTGGATCAGGCTGAGAAATTCAGAAACGGCGAAATCACCAGAGAGGAATACGACAAGTGGCGGTACGAATTCCCGAAGCATGACACCAGCAGGCGCTGGGTTCAGATTCCGCCGATCCTTGATTTGCTGTTCAATGACCAGACGCCCGTGAAACCACAGCGTCCTGTGCGACAGAGGGCAAAGCGAAAAAAGGACGATACAAAAGGCAACGAAGAAGAATAGAATACGAAAAAGAGAGCTAACCAACAATTCCTGTCAGTTAGCTCTCTTTTCTATGTAATGATGGGAAAATGTTGCCACGGCGTTGCCACAACGACTTTTGAACCTTGATTTTTCTTTGTATTGTTAGAAAAATCGGAGGGCGATTCTTATTCCCACTCGCAAAATGAAACTTAATTCTAAACGCTTTTGTTTGGGGGATTTGATACCATTTGATTTTTCCTGATACCTATTATCCTTATCCTATGGGCTTGCCGAACTTTTGCTATCATTTGGCTATCAAGGAAATGGCTATCAACGGTAAAATTAGATTGGTTTCTATGGTGGTTTACAACTACATTTTACCACGAAAGACAGGGAAATGCAATAACCTTCCTCGCTGTGGCGTATCAAGTGATCTTACTGAACATATGGCGCACCTTGTCCAGGCGGCTGTTTGGACGGCGGGGCTGGATGACCG
>ERZ857827.392-NODE-392-length-63898-cov-14.067259_pt1 | contig 63898 bp, 60 predicted proteins | sample MGYA00519761_ERZ857827 | MGnify/ENA primary metagenome ERZ857827 (study PRJEB31778, sample SAMEA3449370) | human gut metagenome | biome: human gut; feature: human-associated habitat; material: faeces | place: United Kingdom | collected 2010/2012 ... | reverse complement strand
CTTGTGTGCGCCTTTTCCCCACGGGTACACAGTATCCCGCGGGGTCCCCGATTTATGCCTCGCAATGACAAATAGTGAGTTGCGTGCAAGGAAAGAAGAAGTTTATGGAATATGTTTGCAAAACGCGCGCGCATAGTGTAGAATATCAAGTGAAATAATCAAAGGATGGACTAATATGAAATACGGCAAAATCAATCACGTCGGTATCGTCGTCAAAGACTGGAACGAGGCAACCGACAGATACGGCAAACTTTTCGGCATTAAACACTGGTATGAAATCGTCACCGACGAGGGCACTTTCGACCTTAAATACCACGGCGAAAAAAAGGACTGCAAGGTTCGCATCTTCTATGGCGGAAAGGGCACGACCAAACTTGAAATCATCGAAACGCAGGGCGAAAAGAATATTTACGATTACTTTTACGAAAAGCGCGGCGAGGCGGCGCATCACCTTATGTATATGACGAAAGACCTTGACAGGACGATTAAGGAGTTTTCGGAAAACGGATACAAGGTGTTCCAGAACGCGACGTTTTCAAGCGGCGGCGCGAAAATCCGCTACGCCTACATGGGCAAGGACGAAGATGGGCTTATTTTTGAATTCGTCGAATGCTCGTTAACCAAACATATCAAAAAAGGCGATATGCCTTTCGAGATGCAAATCGGCGCTCTTACGGGCAGCTATAAAAAAGTCAAATAAGGAGAAACTCTTATGGACATCAGAGAAATATTGAATCATTGCGACCACACTCTGCTTGCACAGACTGCAACGTGGGAAGAAATCAAGGCGATTCTGGACGACGGCATAAAATATCACGTCGCGTCGTGCTGTATTCCCCCGTCATTTGTGAAGCGCGCGAAAGAGTACGTCGGGGACAAACTCAGCATCTGCACGGTCATCGGGTTCCCCAACGGCTACAACACCGCCGACGTCAAACTCTTTGAGACGGAACAGGCGCTGAAAGAGGGCGCGGACGAAATCGATATGGTTGTCAATATCGGCGACGTGAAAGAACATAACTTTGAAAAAGTTACCGACGAAATCAAACTTCTGAAAAACGCCTGCGGCAAAAAAGTCCTGAAAGTCATCATCGAAACCTGTCTTTTGACCGACGAAGAAAAAATCGCAATGTGCAAAGCAGTTACCGACGCACACGCCGATTATATCAAAACGTCGACGGGATTTTCAAAGGCGGGCGCAACTTTTGAAGACGTGGAACTTTTCAAAAAACACGTCGGAAAAGACGTGAAAATCAAGGCGGCGGGCGGTATCGCGTCGCTTGACGACGCCGAAAAATTCCTTTCTCTCGGCGCAGACCGACTCGGCACGAGCCGTATCGTTAAAATCGCAAAAGCAAACGAAAATAAATGAGGTAAATTATGAGAAATATCCCCACACCCCACAACAGTGCAAATATCGACGATTTCGCAAAAACCGTCCTTATGCCGGGCGATCCCCTTCGCGCGAAATTCATTGCGGAAAACTTTTTGGAAGACCCCGTACTCGTCAACGGCGTGCGCGGCATTAACGGATATACAGGTATGTACAACGGCAAAATCGTGTCCGTCATGGCGTCGGGCATGGGCATACCTTCGATCGGTATTTATTCGTACGAACTTTTCAATTTTTACAACGTCGAAAACATCATAAGAATCGGCAGTGCGGGCGCGATCTCCGACGAGGTCAATCTTCGCGATATCGTCATCGGACAGGGCGCTTGCACCAACAGTAATTACGCAAGCCAGTTCAATCTTCCCGGCACGTACGCGCCGATCGCAAGTTATAAACTCCTGAAACAGGCGGTCGATTTTGCACAAGACGCGGGCGTCAATTATAAGGTCGGCAATCTGTTTTCGTCGGACACCTTTTACGACGACGCGGCAAGCCTTTCCGACTGGCGTAAAATGGGCGTGCTTGCGGTTGAAATGGAAAGCGCCGCGCTTTATATGAACGCAGCGCGTGCCTGCAAGAACGCGCTGTGCATCTGCACCATTTCGGATTGTCCGTTCACAGGGGAAAGTTGCACTGCCGAAGAAAGACAGAATACTTTCACCGATATGATGGAAATCGCACTTAAAATTGCGGAAATAAATGATTAAACGTGTTTTTTTGATTGTTCTGGATAGTCTGGGCGTCGGCGAACTTCCCGACGCGTACAAGTTTCACGACGAAGGAAGCAACACTTTGCGCGCGATAAGAACGTCAAAGTTTTTTGTGGGAGACAACCTGAAAAAACTTGGAATGTTCAACATCGACGGCGTTGAAGGCGGCATTGAAAATCCGACGGGCGTTTATGCGCGGCTTTCCGAAAAATCGGCGGGCAAGGACACTACCGTCGGACACTGGGAAATCGCTGGGCTCGTGTCGGAAAATCCGCTGCCCACGTTCCCCGACGGCTTTCCGAAAGAAGTCATCGACGAGTTTGAAAAACAGACCGGCAGAAAAACTTTGTGCAATAAGCCGTATTCCGGCACGGAAGTCATAAAAGACTTTGGCAAAGAACACGTCGACACGGGCGCGCTCATCGTTTATACGTCCGCCGACAGCGTGTTCCAGATTGCCGCGCACGAGGACGTCGTCCCCGTGAAAGAACTGTATCGTTATTGCGAAATCGCAAGGAAGATTCTGACGGGTAAATACGGCGTCGGAAGGGTAATCGCACGACCTTTTGTAGGCAGTTATCCGGACTTTGTCCGCACCGATAACCGCCACGACTTTTCCCTGACGCCCCCCGGCGACACCATGCTTGACCTTATCGAAAGAAAAGGGCTGGACACGATCGGCGTCGGCAAGATTTACGATATTTTCAACGGAAAGGGCATAAAGGAAACTTATCATATCCGCGATAACGCCGACGGCATGCACGTTACGAAAGAACTGCAAGCAAAGGACTTCAACGGGCTTTGCTTTGTGAACCTTGTGGACTTCGATATGAAATACGGCCACAGAAACGACGTGGACGGATATGCAAAAGCCGTCGCTGAATTCGACGCGTGGCTCCCGACGTTTATAAATGATATGAAAGCCGACGACGTTTTGATGATAACGTCCGACCACGGCTGCGATCCGCTCACGCCCAGCACCGACCACAGCAGAGAATATATTTTCCTGCTTGCGACGGGCGAGACGCTGAAAGAAAACGTCAACCTGGGCACGTTGGACGGGTACAGCGACATCTCGGCAACGATACTCGATATGTTTGGCATCGAAAACACTTTGCAGGGAAAAAGTTTCCTGAAACAAATCGAAAAAAATCAATGATTTTGCCTTGCGATGCCAACAGCCGCAAGACAACAGTTATCTTTTTTGAAGAAAGTACCTTTGCGACGAGGTCGAAGGTATGTGCGAATTGCACGTGGGTATGGCGAAAAAATGACGGATTACAAAAGTTTGATCAAAAAAGCAATGCAGGCGTCCGAAAGGGCGTATTCCCCGTACTCTCACTTTAAGGTGGGGGCGGTGCTTGTCGCAAAAGACGGGCGCGAATACGAAGGCGCGAATATCGAAAACGCCTCCTTTTCCGTCACGAATTGTGCGGAACGAGTTGCGCTCGGGAAGGCGATTTTCGACGGTGCACGGGAGTTTCGTGCGATTGTCGTCGTCGGACATAAGGACGGACAACCTTTCGATTACTGTGCTCCGTGCGGTGTTTGCCGGCAGGCTCTGACGGAATTCAACGACGGCAGTATGGAAGTCGTTTTGGCAAAATCGGAAGATGAATACAAGGTTTTGACGCTTAAAGACGTTTTACCGCTTGCTTTCACGGAGGTTAACTTATGAGAATGTACGATATTATCAAGAAAAAACGCGACGGCGGCACGCTTACGAAAGAAGAAATCGAGTTCTTCATTTCGGGTTACGTTTCGGGCGATATCCCCGATTATCAGGCGTCGGCGCTTCTTATGGCGATATACTTTCGAGGGATGAACGTCGACGAAACCACGTGTCTGACGCTTGCAATCACGAATTCGGGCGACAAGGTCGATTTGTCCGGCATCAAAGGATTTAAGGCGGACAAACATTCGACGGGCGGCGTCGGCGACAAAACCACGCTTATCGTTGCGCCTATCGTGGCTTCCGCAGGCGTTAAGGTCGCAAAAATGAGCGGCAGGGGGCTTGGTCATACGGGCGGCACCGTCGATAAACTCGAATCTATCCCGGGATACGAAACTTCCCTTTCGCGCGAAAGATTTTTTGAAATCGTGAATACCGTCGGGTGCAGCGTCATCGGTCAGAGCGGGGAACTTGCGCCTGCGGACAAAAAACTGTACGCGCTCCGCGACGTAACGGCAACCGTCGACAAACGCCCGCTTATCGCGTCCAGCATTATGGGCAAAAAACTCGCCTCGGGTGCGGACGGCATCGTTCTGGACGTCAAAGTCGGCAGCGGCGCGTTCAATAAAACATTTGACGAAGGGCTTGCGCTTGCAAAAATTATGGTCAATATCGGCAATAAGGCGGGCAAAATCACAAGAGCGGTCATCACGAATATGGATAAACCGCTGGGATACGCCGTCGGAAACGCCATCGAGGTCAAGGAAGCCGTCGAAATCCTGAAAGGAAACGGCGATAAGGAACTCAAAGAAATCTGCATCGAACTTGCAAGCAATATGCTGTATATCGCAGGACGCGGCAGCCTTGAAAACTGCAAAAAAATCGCAACCGCAAAACTCGAAAACGGCGACGCACTCGACACGTTCAAGGCGATGGTTCAGGCGCACGGCGGCGATACGTCGTACGTCGACGATCCTGAAAAATTCCCCCTTGGCAAGTTTTCGCGCGACGTCAAAGCCGACAAAAGCGGCTATATCGTCAATATGGACTGCGAAAAGTACGGGCTTACAAGCCTTGCTCTCGGCGCGGGGCGCAATAAAAAAGAAGACAATATCGACTTTGCGGCAGGGCTTGCCGTAAGAAAGAAAACGGGCGACTTTGTGGAAGTCGGCGACGTCCTTGCAACCCTTTATACCTCGGACGAATCGAAACTCGACGCGGCGGAAGAAATTCTGAAATCCGCTTTGTCGTTCGGCGACGTCAAACCGCCCGAAGTCCCGATTATCCTCGGTAGAGTGAAATAATATGTACAACGACCTGAAATCGGCAATCGAGTTTTTCAAAAACGATAAATTCGCGGCTTCGACCGGCGTTGAAATTTTGTCCGTCGAAACCGGCCGCGCCGTTTGCGCGCTTGAAATTTCGCAAGGTCACGTCAACTCGGACGGGTTCGTGCAGGGCGGGGCAATCTTCACGCTTGCCGATTCCGCTTTCGCCGTCGCCGCAAATCTCGGTACAGCGGACGATTGCTGCGTCGTTACCACGCAAAGTAATATCAATTTCCTTTCGTCAGCCGCTTCGGGAAGGCTCGCTGCCGAGGCCGTTTGCGTACGCGACGGACACAGCGTTTCGGTTTTTAAGGTTACCGTGTCCGACGAAACGAACAATCCGATTGCCTTCGCGACGTTCACCGGATATAAGGTCAAAAAATAATTATTTTCCGCATTCTTGCGGTTTTTTTGGAAGTTATGTGCATTTTCAGACTGTTTTTGAAAAAGGACGAAAAACCCGCCGAAAATTCCACCGATTCCGTCGTCCCGACGCCTGATGACATCGATGAGTTGGAATCTTTCGACGATATTTTCGACGACGACTGACTTTTATTCGCTTTCACGCATATTTTGCGCTATTTCGGCGAATATCGTTTGACAACGCCTTGTAAATTAAGTATAATTTTAGCGTTGTAAAATTTAATATCTTTTGGAGAAATCGCCTAGTTGGTCGAGGGCGCACGACTGGAAATCGTGTAACCGTGAGAAACGGTTCGAGAGTTCGAATCTCTCTTTCTCCGCCAAAAAAACCCGACGTTTCAGTCGGGTTTTTTGCCGTCAAAAGAGAGATTCTGTGCAATCAAAATATGATTGCACGCGGCTGCGCCGCCGAACTCTCCGTTGCACGCTCCACTATGCGAGTAAACTCGCCCGTTCTCGCTGTAAGGCGAATCTCTCTTTCTCCGCCAATTTAAGTAATCTTACGAGTCCGTAGGATTGCTTTTTTTATATTCGCAAAAAATGCTTGTATTTTATTGTGATTATATATGTTACTACCTGTCACAGCGCCGAACGATTAAAATTTTCTTGGAAATACATTGAATTTTAATATAAAATATGATATATTATTCGTGCGAGTATCTTAATATCCGTTCAAATGGTGTACAATCGGCAAAACGAACTCTCAACCATTGAATAGGAAAGAAGTTTTAACATTTGAGAGATTCGTTTTTTGGCGTGGTTCTCAATAAAATACGCTTTTTTTTGTGAGGTGCTTTATGAAAAAAATAGCAATACCTTTTTGTATTTTATGTTTGGCTTTATTAGTGGGCTTAACTGCTTGTAACAATCAAAATGACAGTGGTCAAACTTATTATTTACCGTATGAAATCGACAATACAGGGTGTATAAAGCGTTTTTATGCAAATGAAACTAATAGCGTTAATATTACTATACCAGCTACTTATAGCATAGATGAAGAGGGTAAAATAATAGCGGGTAAAGCATATGAAGTTAAAACCATAGGGAATCATTGCTTTGCAAATAACAATTTAATCAAGAGTGTACAAATCCCTAAAAGCATTGAAACGATAGAAGACTATGCTTTTTATAACTGTGCCAACATTTCAACAATAAACATTACATCAAATATCGTAAGTATCGGTAAAGATGCGTTTGAATTGTGTCCTCAATTAAAAACCATCACAAACAACGGAAAGAGCGGGCTTGTTATTGACACAAATAATAATTTAACTTCATTTATCATCCCGAGTTCTATTACTAAGATTGAAAATAATGCTTTTTCAAATTGGGGGGCATTAGCCACTATATCTATTGAAGACATAAATTATATAGGTGATAATGCGTTTTCAAATTGTCAAAACCTTTACCGTGTCAGTATCAATTCTTGTTTGAGTTATTTGGGAACTAACGCTTTTGCAAACTGCGAAAAATTGACATCTTTAACAAATAAAACAAGTAATGATCCTGGAATCTATTTTGCACCAAAGCAACAATTAAACAGTTTTGTCGTTCCGCTTTCAGTTACATCAATACAAAAAGAATTTTTTTATGGATGGGAGCAGTTAAAAGAAGTGGAAATTCATGGGGCAATCTCATCTTTGGATATGATTTTCAAAGATAACAAATGCCTAACGAAACTTACTTGCGGAAGTAACAATGTTTTATCACTGTTTTATCATTACACCAAATATGAAACAAGCGCCACTGATAGTACGATAACCGAAACCGGCGGTGATAACTTTTATGTTGTTAAACACAAGCCAAATAGCGGTTCATATGTTTACTATTATTTGATACCAAATAATTTAACGGAAGTACATCTGCTTAATGATATTGAATCATATTGTTTTTACAATATGACATCACTCAAAAAGGTGTATTTGCCAAATGATATAACTACTTTTGGACAAGGCGCATTTGCCGGCTGTTCGGGGCTTACAAATGTTTATTTTTCGACAGATAGTGATTGGAAATATGAAATATCATATTACACAACAACAGATACAGGAATCGTTTCAAAATCAGATATGAATAATTCTATAACGTTGGCAAATCAATTAAAAGCGCATAACGGGTACGATTGCTATTGGAAGAAAGTATGAAAAATTACAACAAATGACGCTTGTTCCCATTCTTGTATACGGTGAACGTGCAATATTTGATAAAAAAAGATTCGATGACGAAAATAATATAGGCTAAATTTACGTTTAGATTTGTTAGCGTTAAGTGATTGTATTATTCGATTTACGTTACTATGAAGAATGGCTATGCTTTTTCAAAAACGAAAGAGGAAATGATATGGATAACTTCGATAAAGATTTTTCAAATGTGTTTGATGGAATTAAAAAAACGATGAACGCAATTGATGGTGAATTAGACCTTTTAAAGCAAATAAATGCTGAGCAAAAAGAAGAGTTGCGAAAAGCAAAGCGATTCAACATTTTTATGTTGATAATCGCGATAATATCATTAGCAGTTACTATTGTTGGCTTGATAGTTAGCTTTTCGGTTAAGTAGAATTCGATTTACGTTATTACCGCTCCGCCAAAAAGCCCGACGTTTCAGTCGGGTTTTTTGCCGTCAAAAGAGAGATTACAGTAATTGTATTTAATATATAAGGTGTAAATAATTGATAATCAATAAATCGCGAGAAAGTGTGAGTTGTTTGCACGATTTTCAAAAAATGTACTTTTGTGCGATAAATCGGTTGACAAAGCGAAAGTTTGTTGATAATATGATAACAACAATTAAGAGGCGCAAAGCTTATGAGTAACCGCTCCGCAACGGATTGAAGGGGCGAGGGAAAGGAAGTTTTGCCGAAACGGGAAGTCTTATCCGGAAGATTTTGCCGTTGGGTTGCAGGGAAATACGTTGCAAACTGTCGCAAGGGAACTTGCGGAGCGCTTGATGTTAAATATTGATAGTTTTATCATTTTTGCATTTATTGTATCCGTTAGTTTCCGCTAACGGATTTTTGTTATTGAAAAAAATTTTCAGATAAAGGAGTAACTAAAATGAAAAAAGTAATTACTACGATTGTTTCCGTAATGCTCGTGTCTTTGTTGCTTGTCGGCGCGGTGTTCTGTTTCACCGGTTGCCAAAACAAGAAAGACGAAAACTCGATAGTTGTTGGATTGGAATGTGGATATATTCCCTTTAACTATACCCAAACGACCGATGTAAACAACGCTGTAAAAATTTCAAATGCAGAAGGTTACGCAAACGGTTATGACATAATGATTGCACAAAAAATTGCCGATTCGCTTGGAAAAAAACTTGTAATCAAAAAACTTGATTGGGATTCTCTGCTTCCCGGTGTTACCGCAGGAACGCTTGACTTTATAATTGCAGGTATGAGTCCGACAGCAGAAAGGCTTCAACAAATTGATTTTTCTGACGCGTATTATCAAAGCCAACTTGTCCTTGTTGTAAAAAAAGATGGCAAGTATGCAAACGCCACGAAACTTGCAGACTTCAGAGGTGCAAATCTTGTGGCTCAAAACGGTACTTTCCATGATAAGGCTTTGGAAAGACAAGCGACTGACATTGGATACACGAGAAGAACTCCGATGGATTCTTTCCCCGCTATGGTAAGCGCTCTTAAAAACGATAAAAACCTTGATGGTTATGTTGCAGAAGAACCCGGTGCGATTGCGGATTGTGCGGCAAACCCTGAATTTACTTATATTCCGCTTAAAAATAATACAACTGGCTTTATTGCAAGCGATGAAGATACCCAAATTGCAATCGGCATGAAAAAAGGGAGCCAATATAAAGACGCGGTTAACAAGGCTCTTGCGGCAATCACCAAAGAAGAACGCGAACAAATGATGGAAAAAGCTAAACTTTGGTCGACTCAAAACAACTAATTTTTAACAGCGATGGGATTTTTTGAAAGAATTGGAAAAATAATATCGACATATTATTTGTGGATATTAAAAGGCGTTGGATATACCATGCTAGTGGCAATCGTAGGCACAATAGTGGGCCTGATGATTGGTGTTTTAATTGGCATGTATCGCACTATCGACACACCAAAGAATAAGTTTTTGGCGGTGCTTAAAAAGATAGGTGACTTCATTTTGTCGGCATATATCGAAATATTCCGCGGCACGCCGATGATGGTGCAGGCGATGGTAATTTTCTGGGGTTTTGCGTTATTGAACGACGGCAATACCATGAACGTTACCATTGCGGGTTTAATCATTGTATCTATAAATACAGGCGCGTACATGGCGGAAATCGTCAGAGGTGGTATTATCTCGATTGGAAAAGGTCAATTTGAGGGTGCACAGGCAATCGGTATGACACACGCGCAAACGATGTGGTATATTATACTTCCGCAATCGTTACGCAACATTATGCCAAGTGTTGCGAACGAGTTTGTTATCAATATCAAAGATACGTCCGTGCTGAACGTCATAGGGTTTACAGAGTTGTTCTTCTATGCAAAAACTATTGTTCTCAAGACATATCAAACATTTGAAACATATCTTGTCGTTGCAACTATCTACTTTGTGCTGACTTTCACTATAACACGTATTCTGCGCCTTATCGAAAAGAAAATGGACGGCAAAAAGAACTATACGGTGCAGGGCTCGCAAAATATGGACGCGGACTCTATCTTGCGTGAACAGACCGCCGCCGGAGGTAACGGCAATGACTGACGAAATCAGAAACGATAATTTTACAAACGAAACGGAATGCGAAACCCGCGCGGATAACGCCCAAAACGAGGTCGTCATCGAAATCAGACACCTTGGAAAATCTTTTGGCGATCACGAAGTCCTGAAAGACATCGACTTCACCGTGCGCCGCGGCGACGTTACCTGCATAATCGGCGCGTCGGGCAGCGGCAAATCCACGCTTCTTCGCTGTATCAACCTTTTTGAAACTCCGTCTTCGGGCGAAATCCTTTTGAACGGAGAGAACGTCGTCAACACCAAAAACCCTGCGGAATTCAGGAAAAAGGTGGGTATGGTTTTCCAGTCGTTCAACCTTTTCAAAAATATGAACGTACTGAAAAACTGCACGGTCGGCCCCAGAAAAGTCCTGAAACTTTCAAAGGAAGAATCCGAAGCCAGGGCAAGGAAGTATCTGAGACTTGTCGGTATGGAAGCGTACGTTGACGCGCGTCCCGGACAACTTTCGGGCGGGCAGAAACAGCGCGTCGCAATCGCAAGGGCGCTTGCAATGGAGCCCGAGGTGCTGCTCTTTGACGAGCCGACTTCCGCGCTCGATCCCGAGATGGTGGGCGAGGTTTTGTCAGTCATGAAAACGCTTGCCGAAAGCGGGCTTACGATGGTTGTCGTCACGCACGAAATGGCTTTTGCAAGGGACGTTGCGACCAACGTCGTGTTTATGGATCAGGGCGTCATCGTCGAAGAAGGCGCGCCGAAAGACATCTTCACAAACCCGAAAGAAGAGCGCACGAAAGAGTTTTTGTCCAGACTTCTTGGCGAGAACAAATAATTTTTCAAAAAACGACGTCGGACGCCCGAGGAAAACCTTGGGCGTCTTTTTGTTGCGAAATTTGTCGAATATGGCAAAAACGGGTGTTCTTGCAACCGAATTATCGCATAAACTTGCGGTTTCATTGTTTGAGCAAAAAACACGACATGCGTATATTTATGTTTAAATAATAAATCCTTAATAATAATTTCGATTTAGTCTTGACATTTTTTTTTGAAATAAGCTATAATCAAATTGACAAACGGTTGAGGTTATTTTCTTTGACCGTTTCGCTATGTATAAGGATGGTTAAGCAGACTAAACTGCTAAATTATAAACCTAAAGGAGAAGAATATGAAGAAAAAAGTATTACTCGTAACGCTTCTTGTTGTGGCTATCGTTGCAAGTTGCTTCGCGTTCACCGCGTGCAACAAAGACAAAGGTGACGGCGACAAAGGCGTAAAAGTTGCGATGATTACCGACTACGGCGACATCACCGACCAGTCTTTCAACCAAACCACTTACGAAGCGTGCAAGGCTTACTGTGATGCTAACAACATTAAGTTTAAGTATTATAAACCTACCGGTGACAGCACAGAAGCCCGTGTTGCTTCCGTAAACGCTGCTATTGCCGAAGGTTATACAATTATCGTTATGCCTGGTTATGCATTCGGCGGTACGATCGTTGAAGTTGCCGACAACAATCCCGAGATTAAATTTGTTGCTTTGGACGTTGCAAGAGGCGATTTGCTTGAAGCAAAGTATGGTAAAGAATATGATTATAATCCCGATAATCCGAAGTGGACTTATCAACTTCCTTCGAACGTAACTTGCTTCGTATATCAAGAAGAAATCTCCGGCTTTATGGCAGGTTATGCTGCTGTTAAAGAAGGCTATAAGAAACTTGGCTTCCTCGGCGGTATGGCAGTTCCTGCGGTTATCCGTTTCGGTTTCGGTTTCGTACAAGGCGTGAACGCTGCTGCTGTTGAAATGAATATCGCAAACGAGGTTTCGGTAAACTACGTATACGGTGGCAAATTCAATGGCACTCCCGAAATCACTGCTGTAATGGACACTTGGTATCAAGGTGGAACAGAAGTCGTATTCGCATGCGGCGGCGGTATCTTTACTTCTGCTTGTGAAGCGGCGACGAAAGCAGGCGTCAACGGCAAAGTCATCGGCGTTGACACCGACCAGAGCTATATCATTAACGGTAAATACGGCGCAGGTTTGTGCATTACTTCCGCAATGAAAGGTCTTGCTCCTACTGTCAACACCATTCTTACTGATATTTTTGCAGGCAAATGGGAAAACTATGCAGGCAAAATCAATAAATTAGGTATGGTATCGGGCACCGACGCTTCCTTGAACTACGTACAACTCCCGACGGACACCTGGTCGATGACGAACTTCACGAAAGCAGATTATGCAACGCTTGTCGGCAAAATCTTTGACGGAACCATCACGATTTCCGACGCAATTGACAAAATGCCTACGACTACGATTAAAGTAACCACGCAGGATAACATTCACTAATTGAAAACCAAAAAGAAAGGAAGGCTCTGCCTTCCTTTTTTTATGCGTTGAAAAACTAAATATATATAAATTTCTTGAAAACACAGCCGATATATAGTATAATAAAAATATCAATTTTGAGGTTATATCGATATGGCAGAAAACTATGTAAAAAATGACGCATCCGAAGACTTCGTCATCGAGATGCGCCATATCACGAAAGAATTCCCCGGAATTATCGCAAACGACGATATTACGCTGCAACTTCGACGCGGGGAAATTCACGCCCTTCTTGGTGAAAACGGCGCCGGAAAATCCACGCTAATGTCGGTGTTGTTCGGCTTGTATCAGCCCGAAAAAGGTGAAATTCTGAAAAACGGACAAGTCGTAAAAATCAATAATCCCAACGACGCAACCGCTCTTGGCATAGGTATGGTGCATCAGCACTTCAAACTTGTGGAAGTGTTCAGCGTGCTTGACAACATTATTCTCGGGGCGGAACCTAATAAGGCGGGCTTTCTGACGAAAAAAGAGGCGCGCGAAAAGGTTGTCGCGCTTTCCGAAAAGTACGGTCTTATGGTTGATCCTGACGCGATAATTGAAGATATCACAGTCGGTATGCAACAGCGCGTCGAAATTTTGAAAATGCTGTACCGCGACAACGAAATCCTGATTTTTGACGAGCCGACGGCAGTCCTTACCCCGCAGGAAATCGACGAACTTATGAAGATTATGAAAAACCTTGCGGCGGAAGGAAAGTCGATTTTGTTCATCACCCACAAACTCAACGAAATTATGGCGGTTGCCGATCGTTGCAGCGTATTAAGAAAGGGCAAGTACATCGGCACCGTCGAAATCAAGGACACGACAAAGGAAGAACTTTCCGAAATGATGGTCGGTCGTCAGGTGAAGTTTGAGGTCGATAAGGACGAGGCGATCCCGGGCGACGTCGTTCTGGACGTCGATAAACTGTGCGTCGAAAGCAAGATTCACAAAAAACTTGCCGTAAAGGACGTGAGTTTTCAGGTGCATGCGGGCGAAATCGTGTGTATCGCGGGCATTGACGGCAACGGTCAGACCGAACTTGTTTACGGCATAACGGGGCTTGAAAAAATTGCGCCCAACGTCAAAGAAGAGGTCGAAGAACACGTTGAAAAACCCGTATGGCAAAAACTGAAAGAAGTCGAAAAGCAGGAACGCGCGAAATTGTTCTTCACGCAGTGTGGGGAACAGCTGAAATTCTTCTTTGTCGAACTTGGCAAAAAGATTTGGAAAAAACTGAAAAAATTTGGCGAAACGGTTGCGGCAAAATCCGTTGCTCTTTGGAACAAACTCGTTTTGCTGTTCAATAAAAACAAGGCGCAGGAACTCGATCCGAACGCCGACGTGAAGGGAAGAATCACCCTTTGCGGACAGGATATCACGAAAGCACCGATAAGAAAACGCAGCAAAACGGGCATGAGTCACATCCCCGAAGACAGGCATAAATACGGACTTGTGCTGGATTATACTCTGGAACAAAATATGGTGCTTCAACGCTATTGGCAAAAAGAGTTTGAAAAAGCCGGTTTCATAAAAAAGAAGGCGGTCAGGAAGTATTCCGACAAACTTATCGAACAGTACGACGTCAGAAGCGGACAAGGCTCCGTAACAATGGTCAGAAGCATGTCGGGCGGCAATCAGCAAAAAGCAATCGTCGCGCGCGAACTCGACCGCGAGCATAAACTTCTGATTGCCGTACAGCCCACACGCGGACTTGACGTCGGCGCAATCGAATATATCCACTCGCAAATCGTGAAAGACCGCGACGCGGGGGCGGGCGTACTGCTTGTTTCGCTGGAACTTGACGAAGTAATGAATCTGAGCGACCGAATCCTTGTAATGTACGAGGGCGAAATCGTGGGTGAACTCGATCCGAAGAAAACCACGGTGCAGGAACTCGGTTTGTATATGGCCGGCGCAAAGCGCGATAACTCTGAAAACAACAAGGAGGACGAACAATGAAAAACTTCGGTGAAAAAACAAAACGCTGGTTCAAGTCGTTATTCGTCCAGACCGACGGCAACGAACCAAAAATGCTGACTTTTATCAAAAAAGAAGGCACGCAGACGGTAATTTCGTCGATACTGTGCGCGCTTCTCGGTATTCTACTTGGTTATATCGTATTGCTTTGCATTAATGCGGAAAACGCAGGAAAAGCAATGGGGGCAATACTTAAAAACTTTGGCAACTTTTCGTCAAACCCACGACTTGAAAAGTATTATTTCGGCTCGACATTGGTGAAATCCGTGCCGCTTATCATGTGCGGACTTTCGGTAATGTTTGCATATAAGGCGGGCTTGTTTAATATCGGCGTCGGCGGACAGTACTGCATCGGAATTTGCTTTTCGTTGTATGCCGCGCTCGTGTGGCAACTTCCCTGGTATGCGTGCATAATCGTTGCCGCATTGATTGGCGCGCTTTGGGGTGCGCTTTCCGGATTGTTCAAGGCGCTGTTCAATGTGAACGAAGTCATCGCCTGCATTATGACAAACTGGATTGGGCTGTATCTCACAAATATCATGCTGAGCCATCCGAAAGCAATGAACCCTACGTTGTCGGAAACTTACAGAATAGGAAAAAAAGCAATTATTCCCGACGGTGGTCTTTCAAAACTTTTCAGCAATAACCAATACGTTACCCTTGCGATTATTTTCACGATAATTATTGCGGTTATCGTCCTTATCGTAATGAACAAAACGACTTTCGGGTACGAACTGAAAGCAACGGGCAACAATAAATTCGCGGCAAAATACGCGGGTATGAAAGATAAACGCAATATTATTCTCACAATGGCGATTTCGGGCGCGCTTGCGTCCCTCGGAGCGGCGTTTTTCTATCTCACGGGTATCGAAAACTTCAAGACGGCAAGCTCCGTTCCCGCAATGGGATTCAACGGCATCGCCGTCGCATTCCTTGGCGGTCTTAACCCTATCGGTATAGTTGTTGCGGGTTTATTTATCGAACATATCACGCTCGGCGGCGGATACGTCGATACGACGTACTACAACCCGCAGGTTGCCGACCTTATGATCGCAATCATTATTTATCTGTGCGCGTTCGTACTGTTCTTCAAACAATTCATGAAAAAATATCTGAATAAACTCACCGAAAAAATCGCCGATAAAATTGGCGCACAGGCGGAAGTAGCGGCTGACTCAACCGTCACCGAAACGGCGTCCGACGCGCCCGACGGCGAAATAAACGATAATTCGGAAACCCCCGAAGAAGAGTTTAAGAAAGAGGTCGAAACGGAGGTCGAGGAAATGCCCCCGATTGTCGATGAAAAATCCGGAAAGGAGGTCGATGAGAAATGACGTTACTTGTTCAATATACTTTGATTTATGCGGCAGTTTTGACCTTGGTTGCTCTCGGCGGCATGTTCTCGGAACGCTCGGGCGTTATCAATATCGGCCTTGAAGGTATCATGGTTTTCGGCGCGATGGGCGGCGCAATGACAATGGTTTTGTTGCCCGCAACCACACCCCCGGGACTTATCGTAATTCTGACTCTTATCGTCGCCGCGCTTGTCGGCATGGTTTCGTCGCTTCTTCTTGCGGTGGCGTGCATCAACTTCAAAGCCGACCAGACTCTTGCGGGCACTGCGCTGAATATGCTGGCGACGGCAACCGCAACGGTGCTTATCAAAGCGTTCAATACCAAACGCAGCAACGGCTCCAACTTCTCGGCAATACTCGACTACATCGACGCAAGGCGCGGCTTTATCTTCAAAATCGGCAAACTCGAACTCAGCTGGTTTATCGTGATTGCGATAATTCTTCTGATTGTCTCGTGGGTTGTGCTGTATAAAACCAAATTCGGTTTGCGACTTCGTTCCTGCGGCGAGCATCCGCAGGCGGCAGACAGCGTCGGTATCAACGTTTACAAAATGAGATACGCGGGCGTTATTATTTCGGGCGCGCTGGGCGGTCTTGGCGGTCTTATTTATATCGCCGCGGCAAACAGCACCTGGCACTTCGACGTCGGCGTTGCGGGCGCGGGCTTCCTTGCGCTTGCCGTCATGATTTTCGGTCAATGGAAACCGATAAGAATCGCGCTTGCCGCATTGTTGTTCGGTTTGTTCAGGGCGTTGTCGAACGTGTATCTCGGCATCGACTGGCTTGCGAATATCGGCATCAGCGGCACGGTTTACAATATGTTGCCGTATATCGTCTCCCTTATCGTTTTGGCGTTCACATCCAAAAAGTCGCGCGCGCCGAAAGCGGAGGGGATTCCGTACGACAAGGGTATGCGCTAAACTATGGCAAAATTATATTTCAAATTCGGGGCGATGGGCTGCTCGAAAACAGCCCAGGCCCTTATTACCAAATTCAACTATGAAGAGCGCGGCATGAAAGTGCTGCTTCTGAAACCGTCCGTGGACGTGCGCGACGGAGAGGAAATCGTCAAATCGCGAATCGGGCTTACCGCAAAAGCCGTCGTCGTGAACGATAAGGAAGACCTTTATAAGGCGTATGAGGAAAAGTACCGCGACCGCGACGTCATCATCGTGGACGAGTGCCAGTTTCTGACGCCCGAACAGGTGGACGAACTCGGACAAATCGTCATCGACTTCAACGTGCCGGTGCTGTGCTTTGGTCTTCGCACCGACTTTCTGACGCACTTGTTCCCGGGGAGTCGCAGACTTTTTGAAATTGCCGAGTCTATTACCGAGATCAAATCGGTGTGCAAATGCGGCGCGAAGGCAACCGTCAACGCGCGCCTTGACGATGACGGCAACGTCGTGTATTCGGGCGAACAGGTGTGTCTCGGCGGCAACGACAGGTACGTCGCGATGTGCAGAAAATGCTGGCTGAAAAAGAAAGCCGAACAGGAAAACGCAAAAGAGTTATGAACAGTATCTTAATTGGTTTTACGGGCGGCACGGGCAGCGGCAAAACCACGCTCGCACAACGCCTGAACGAGGTTTTCAAAAACAACTCCGTCATAATTAAGCAGGACAGTTATTACAAGGACTTTCCCGATAAATCGTTTGAGGAGCGCGTGCAGATAAATTACGACCACCCCGATTCGTTCGATATGGAACGGTTTACCGACGACGTAAGACGCCTTAAAGCGGGCGAAACCATCGAGTGTCCCGTCTATAACTACGCCGAGTACAAGCGCGATAAGGACACCGTCACGGTGGAACCAAAAAGAATAATAATTCTGGAAGGGCTGTTCCTTTTTGAGAACCCTGCGCTCAGCGATCTTATCGACATCAAAGTTTTTGTCGACACGGACGCCGACGTAAGGATTTTAAGGCGCATTATCCGCGACGTCAAGGAAAGAGGCAGGAGCCTCGATTCCGTCGTTTTGCAGTACCTTACGACCGTCAAACCGATGCACGAAAGGTTTATCGAGCCGGAAAAGAAGCGCGCCGATATCATCGTGCCGGAAGGCGGATATAACGAGGTTGCTTTTGACATGATTGTGGACGCGATAAAACACAAGTTGAATTAAAAAGTGAAAGACAATAAACCGTTTACGGCGCAGCGATTATTAATCGCTGCGCCGTAGTTTTTGCAATGCACAGTGTGCGCCTTTTCTCCACGCAAGTACAAAAGTATCTTGCGTGGGATTTATGAAAAGGATTCCCTTCCGGGCGATGCGGCGCACACTGCGCTTTTGAAATCGCATTGTCGGGGCGGCAATGCTCACTCTTTTGCTTGTGTGCGCCTTTTCCCCACGGGTACACAGTATCCCGCGGGGACCCCTGTTTATGCCTCGCAATGACAGAGGGCGTTGCACGGAGCGCATAACAAAAACCCCTCGCGGTGGCGAGGGGTTTTCAAACGGAAAATTATTGTTGATTGTAAACGTCGTAAGTGGGAACTTCGTACGTCATGCCCGAATAGGGGACTTCGTAAGTTTCGGTTGCGGTGTCGGTTGCGTCGGTTGCGGCGTCGTTAGTATCCGCAGCGGCGTCTTCGGTAACAGGCGTATCGGCGTTTTCATCGTCGTGTTTTTTGCCGTCCGTGCCGGGATTATCAAGGCGATATTCTTTCATACGGATTGCGCCGATAAGAATCGCAAGGATAACCGTAACGCCGGAGAAGATATAGCAAGTCTGACGAATTGCGAACAAGCCGGTGATTGCGAAGAGCAGACCGTTTGCGTCAACCCAGCTGTAACGCATATAGTCGATTGTACCGCGAGAGTAGTTTTGCGAATATACGCCGAGCTGCGTGGGTTTGTCGCCGACGTTGCCGTAGTAGCTGCCGTTGGTGGTGCCGACAACAGAGCCGTCCGCATTGACGAGTTTCAGGAACAAGGGCGCGAAGCCGTATCTCCAACCCGAAGAACCGGTGTTTGAATTATCGACGGTGATGCCGTCTTCCGCAAATCCGGGGGTGCCTGCAACGTTGGGATTGCCGACCGCGTATGCGACGGAATTGAGAATGCTGTCAAGCAGGTAATATACGGGCGGGATTTCAAGAACGCCAAGGAGACTTGAAGTTTCGGTCAGGCAGTTTTCAAGCCCAATCGTCTTCAAAAGTTCGCCGACGTTGAGTCCGTTTGCGCTGCCAATATTGATGCCGCTGATCATTGCGAACAAGCCGCCTTCGCCGAACGTGCCGGAAAGGTCAACGGGAAGGGTAATGTCCGTGCCGTCGATTTTGTCGGGGTTGTAGGTGTAGCCGTCGCCCATCATATCGAGGACCGTCCAGCCGACTTCGATCATTTCAACCTTGCAGGTTGTGGGGTTGTACCACGGATAAAGGTGCAGGTTGGGCTGCATTACGCGGGTTTCGTCGGGATTTTTACTGATGCCTCCTTTCTGGTCGCCGGTCACAACGGAAGGACGCTGACCGAGAACAAGATTCAGGACAACGGGAATCGTCATGCGTTTATCGTTTGCAAGGTCAACCCACGGACCAACCCAGCTTTCGTAACCGGAAAGGTTCAGGCTGTCGTACATATTGTACTTGCCGTCGCGGGCAATAAGCGACTTAACTTCTTCGCTGCTGTAACCCATGTCGGTGTACTTTTTGATTTTTTTCTGGAAGTATTCAACCATGGTGGCGATTTCTTCGTCGGATTTCAAAGCGGGTTCCGCCGCGTTTGTACGGCAGTATTCTTTGTCAAAATCCTTATAAGAAGAGTCGTTGGAACCTACGATATCTTTCACGTAGAAACCGTATTTGCAAAGGACAAGGGGATTGCCGTCTTTGTCAACGACGCGTCCGGTATATGCGCCCGTGTAGTTGAACACCCCATCAGCGTTTACTTTATTACTGTGTTCGGACTGTTTGTAATAAGAGAAGTATTGGGTGTAACCGTCTTCGTTTTCGCCGATGATACCGTTAAGCACGCTTCTGGCGATAATTGCGTCAAGCATATCTTTGTTGAGCGTCGCGCGGTTGTTTGCGGCGTCGGACTCCGCAACGTCTTCATAGAAAATCGTGCCGGAAGTAAGGTCGCCGAAAATCATGGGCAGCGCTCCGTCGAGAACGAACATAAGTCCCGAGCAGAGCATCAGGCTGACAACGACCTGACATGCGGTTTGTTTTCTTATCTTTTTCGCTTTGTTTTTGACGTCTTTTTTGGAAAGTTTAAGTTCCTGCACCAAGACGACAATCGCCCATATTACCGAGAATAAAACGGCAACGATAATGCTTGCGTAGGTCAAAAGACCGTACGAGCCGCCTTTTTCAACGTTGTGCATCGACGCAAGGATTGCGAAAACCATAAACAGCGGGAAGCTGCATACGTAACATACTATTTTTGCGATTTTAAGCAATGCTTTCATCAATATTCACCTCCGTTAAGAGCGATTTCGTAAGCGTAGAGTTTTTCCTTATTGTGGAAGTAGGTCGAAAGGAAGATGCTCATCGCGAGAATGCCTGCCCAAATCGAGAAGTAACGTCTTGCGGCAAGCAAAGGATACATATCGGGCTGATAGGCAATGTCTGCCTGCAACTGATAGCAGTCGGCAAGGGAAATCGCGGCGTCGGCAGAAGTGCCGTTACCGATTGTCTTTCCTGTGAGAAGACCGCCTTTTGCAGCAAGCGCGCAACCGGACGTAATACCGAAATCTTCGCAGGTGTATTTAACCCAGGCATAGTCGCTCATATCGACCGTTGTGCCGGCGGTTGTGGCAAGCGCTTTGTCGGTGTCGGACACGAAGTCGGACTGCCAGCACTTTTTAAGAAGCGGGTGGCTGTAAAACGAAAGTTCGCCAAGGACGGTGTCCAGAAGTTTTTGCACGCCTTCGACGGTAACGCCCGTAAGATCGATCTTGCTGAGAACCTGCGTGAGAATCGCGTTCAGGTCAAGGTCGGGAGCGACTGCTTTCAAAATTGCCGAAACGTCAAGTCCGGGAACAAGACCGCCGATTATGTCGTTGAGGTTCAGAAGACCGCCGACAAGTCCCAGTGCGGGTTGCAAACTCTTGATAATGTCGACAAGTGCAGCCGTGTTGGGGTTTTTGTTGTCGCTTTCAAGTTTCGTCTTGTAAGCAGTGTAAGCCGTCCCGAGCTTTGTCTTTGCATAAGTGTCGCCCGTGGTGTATTTCTGCTCGGGAACGATCTCCGCGCTGGTTTTGGGAAGTTGTTTCATCGTTGCATTATCGAACGCTTCGCGGGTAATCTTTGCGGTAAGAACGGGGGTGCCGTCATCGTTGACTTTGTCGATGGTGTACGTGGTAACGTATACTACTTCGTCCGCGGTCGCGCCGACTTTGAAAGCGTTTTTGCCGGTTGATTTGTAAACCTCTTTGGACGTGAAGTCAAGGTTGCCGAAGAGATATTGTGCGGGCAGCGCAAGACCTGTGGTTTCGCCACCTTTACCGTTGTTGTAGCCGTAAAGAAGTTGCGATACGACGTTGCCGATATCGCCGCTTGAAAGGTCGGCGCTGTTTTCTTGAAGCAGGGAGTTGACAAGGTCAAGCAGTTGTTGCGCTTTCAGACTGTCAAGGAGCTTATTGATTGCCGGGTTCATCCCGAGATATTCAAACAGCGTGCCGAGCACCGCGTTAAGACGCGAATCGGTCAGACGATAATTGTCCTCTTCGATACGAAGGGTTGAATAATTCGTCATTTTGCCGGTGCGGGTGTCCAGAATTTCGGTAATATCGTTGGTGTAGTTGTACCAGGCGTCGCTTGCGTATGCGGACGCGTTGGTCGCGCTTTCTTCGATTTCGCTTACCATTTTCTTGTAAGCGTCGGCGATTGCGAGCTGCTCGTAATATATCGTGCCGGGCTGCTTTGAGAATGTTTCGCCCGCTGCTTTCATCGTGACGTACGCGCCGTCTTTTATGACGTAGCAGCCTGCGCTGAACGCTTCGGCGTAGTCGGCAACGGTATACTTAGTGGGACGATAAACCGTCAGTTTTGCGTATTCGTTGTATTTGATGAGAAGTTCCAGCGCGTTTTCGACGCCGAAGATATAGCCGTCGTATAACAATCCGTTGGGGTTGTATGCGTACGGGCTTTGCGATTGCAGACTATCGAACAAGCCGTCGATGTTGTCCCCGGTGACCTTAATCATTTCACCGTCAAGCCCGCCGACCTGATAATATGCGACCGCCGTATTGAGTTGCGTGCGTTCACGATACATTTTGGGATAATATTCCGAAAGACCATAAGTCCTTATCACGTTGTCGACGCGTTCGTTCAGTTTATAGGCGTATCCCGACTCGCGTTTGTCTGCGGAAAGGGCGTTGAACCACTGCTTTTGCAAGGAGTAGTTTTCAACCTTAACGCCTTTGTCGGAGTATTCCGTCCTGATCTTGTCAAGTTCCTTTTCGTTGCGAATGTCAAGTCCCGCAACCGGGGCGAGCATGAGCGCAACCGCAAGAACGACGAGTATAATTGTGCGGGCAGCCTGTTGTTTTTTCAATACAAGGTAAAGCCCGATTTGAAGCAGCGTGAAACCTGCCCACAAAACGAGCGCCGCCGTAATGCCGTTTTTCGCCGTTTCGGAAAACGCGCCTTCGTTGAAGAAGATCATGCTGTCCTTTGCGACAAACAACATAAGAAGCGGGAAACCGAGTAAATAGAAAATTACTTTCAGAACTTTTGCACAAGTCAACTTTTGCATTTTGTTCATAATTTTCCGTTCTCCTTAATCTAGAATTGCAAAATTATTGCTACTAAATGATATTATATACTACGCGTGCGAGCGTGTCAAATGTATTCTATTCAATTTAAGCTATACTTATCCATAAAATAGTGCCCGGAGTCCCGTGTAAACAACGCACGACAGGGCAAAAATTTTACAAATCGGACGATTTATAAAGTTTCCGTCAAAATTCGCGCCGGTCGGGATTTTGCCGACGAAAGAACGTTTGTTCCCGCAAAAATCGGATAAATTATTTTTACGTCGTGGAGTTTTAAGACGTACGTAAAAAGGGCGGAACAAAAAATACAAACAATTTTTTTTCGAGCCGGAATTTCCATAAAATAACCGCACGATAAAACGGTCGATTTTTCAAAAGTGAGCGACTTTAAATGATTAAAACCAACAAAGTCGTAACAAACGACAGTAATCAGTGTCATATTGACACTAAACAATTTTATTTTAATTCCGAATAACCCCCTAAATCGTTTGGCGAAAACAAAATAATATGATAAAATATCAATAGAATTTTGGAGGTTACCAATGACACCTGCTTTTGAGACCGTATTTTCCGAAGACGAAATCCCTGCATATCCCCTTGCCATAATCGCTTTACCCGGCGCGGAAGAATTCGCCGAAAAAGTCGATAAATACCTTGTTGACTGGTATGGCAGAGAATGTGCAAAGAAAACCCCCGCATCTTTTATCGTTCCAACCAACTTCCCGCGTTTTACGTCGGGCGACGGCAAGGCAATGATTCTCGACAGCGTACGCGGCAAAGACCTGTACGTCATTATCGACACCGGTAACCACGGCGTGCAATACAAAATGTTCGGACAAATGCAGTGTATGAGTCCCGACGACCATTTCCAAAATCTGAAACGACTTATTTCGGCGGTCGGCGGCAAAGCGTCGCGCATCACAGTCGTTATGCCGCTTCTTTACGGCGGACGTCAGCACAGAAGAAACGCAAGGGAATCTTTGGATTGCGCCATTATGCTGAGAGAACTGGAAGTCATGGGCGTGAAAGACATTATCACTTTCGACGCTCACGATCCCCGCGTTCAGAACGCCGTGCCCCTTATGGGATTTGATAACTTCTTCCCATGTTATCAGATTCTGAAAGCGGTCGTGAGGAAATATCCCGACATCGTTTTTGACAAAGAACACACGATGATTATCTCCCCTGACGAAGGCGCGATGAGTCGTAATATTTATTACGCTTCGGTTCTGGGGCTGGATCTCGGTATGTTTTACAAACGTCGCGACTTCTCTGTCGTCATCAACGGCAGAAACCCCATCGTCGCGCACGAATACATCGGCAATCCCGTTGCGGGCAAAGACATTCTCGTCGCCGACGACATTATCGCAACCGGCGACAGCATGCTGCACCTTGCCAAAGACCTGAAAGACAAGGGCGCAAGACGCATTATCCTCGTCCCCACCTTCGCAATGTTTACGGAAGGCACGGAAAGGTTCGACAAAGCCTATGCGGAAGGTGTTTTCGACGGCGTTATCTCCACAAACCTTTCATACACCTTGCCCGAACTTTCGGAAAGAGAATGGTTTTCAAAGGCGGAATTGTCCAAATATATGGCGTATATCATTTCGGCGTGCAACCACAACGCGTCTGTATCGGGGCTTCTCGATCCGCATGAGAAAATCCATGATTTGCTGCGCAGGCACAACGAAAATCTTAACAAATCTAAATAAGTAATTTTATATAAGGAGTTTATTGTGAAAGTTCATTGGTTGGGGCATTCCTGCTTCAAACTCGAAGAGAGCACAGGTACGTCAATCATCACCGACCCGTACCACCCGTACGTCGGTTTCTCGATGCCCGAAGTTTCTTGCGACGCCGTGACGCTCAGTCATAATCACGAGGATCACAACTTCATCGAAGGAATCAAGGGCAACCCCGTTATTATCAATAAACAAGGTCTGTTTGAGGTCAAAGGCGTTCACATCAGAAGCCTCCTTACCGACCACGACAAGGAAGGCGGAAGACTGCGCGGACAAAATCTTGTGTTCCAGTATCGCCTTGACGGCGTCGAAGTATGCCATCTCGGCGACATCGGCGAAGAATGCAACGCAATGCTTGCGGAAGCACTCGTCCCCACAAACGTCCTTCTTATCCCCGTCGGGGGAAACTATACCATCAATGCGGAGGAAGCGAAAGAATACGTCGATAAACTTATGCCCGACGTCGTTATCCCCATGCATTTCAAAACCGAAGATTGCAGCCTTGACATCGACGGTCTTGACGATTTTCTCGATTTGTTTGATAAAGACGAAATCGTGTATCTCGACAGCGATACGGTTGAGTTCGACCGCTTCGACTTCGACGGCGAAAGCACGAAAGTCTACGTTTTCAAAAGTCAGCAATAACGCACACTTTAACGTATAAAGCACTTTTTATCGTATAAAACGCTCCGTAATCGGCATATACTTATTATGCAGCGTTTTGTGTTGCGTTTTTATATTCAAAATTTCAAAAATTCGGAGTTTTTATGGATTTTTCACGCGAACAGTTGCAGGACAAAAACCTGTTTGAATTGCGCGAAATCGCGCGCGAAAACAGGGTGCAGTCCCCGACAAAATTAAACAAGGAAGAACTTATTTCACAAATTGTCGAAGCGTCTTCTCAAAGGGTAAAAGGGCTTAAAATCCGCCCGGTTTCACGTCCGTCGAAACTTGTCGACGCCCCGAGAAGGAACGCGCAGAACGACGTCCCCGAAAAAGCCGCGGAGTCGATAAACGAGATTATGGCTGTCGATGAAACCTGCGAAGAAAGGGAAGGTATCCTGGAAATTCACCCCGACGGCTATGGCTTTATCCGCGTTAGAAACTGCGAACACAGCGAAAAGGACGTTTACGTTTCTGCAATCAAAATCAGGAAAGCGGGACTTCGTCAGGGGGATATGATCAAGGGCATCGTGAAGGTCGCTTACGACAATAAGCCCGCCGCGCTTTTAATCATCAATACCGTCAACGGCGTGCCCGCGGAAGAACTCAGAAAACGCCCGCGCTTTGACGACCTTGTCCCCATTTATCCCGACGAGCGTCTGAAACTTGAAAACGCGCGCAGCAAAAACGACTTCGCAATCCGCGAAATCGACCTTATTGCGCCAATCGGAAAAGGGCAGCGCGGTATGATCGTTTCTCCTCCGAAAGCGGGCAAAACAACCCTGCTTAAAAAAATCGCGAACAGCATTTCGGAAAATTATCCCGACGTAACCCTTATGGTATTGCTCATCGACGAGCGTCCCGAAGAAGTTACCGACATGCAAAGAAGCATTAAAGGCGAGGTCGTTTACAGCACTTTCGACGAAATGCCGGAACATCATACGAAAGCGGCGGAACTGTTGCTTTCCCGCGCGAAACGACTTGTCGAAAACGGCAAAGACGTCGTGATTCTGATGGACAGTTTAACCCGCCTTGCGCGCGCATATAACCTTACAATTCCCCCGACGGGCAGGACGCTTTCCGGCGGTATCGATCCCGGCGCGTTGCATAGCCCGAAATCGTTTTTCGGAAGCGCGAGAAATATCGAAAACGGCGGAAGCCTTACCATTATCGCAACCGCTCTCGTCGATACCGGAAGCCGTATGGACGACGTCATTTACGAGGAGTTCAAGGGCACGGGCAATATGGAAATCCACCTTGACAGAAAACTGTCCGAAAAGAGGATTTTCCCCGCAATCGATCTTAACCGCAGCGGCACGAGAAGAGAAGACTTGTTGTTGTCGCAGGACGAGCTGGAAGGCGTGTGGACAATGCGAAAAATTTTGTCGTCGGGCGATACGGAATCGGCGGCTGAAAATCTGTTGCAAATGCTTGTCAAAACTTCGTCCAATGCGGAGTTTATCGAGCAACTTAAACTGCAAATGCGACTTATCGACAAGGAAGGATATACTTTCCGCGGAACCGGCTTAAAATAAACTTTATTGATGAAAAACGCCGCGTTAAACGGCGTTTTTGATATTATTTCAAACGATTATGGACAAAAGAACACAGCAAAACAAAGACTTTTTCAACAGTCTTGCAAAGGACTGGGACGCAATGCAAAAACTGTCCGATGACGATGTTTTCAATCTTGTAAAACTTGCGAATATCAACCCCGGCGACAAGGTTCTGGACGTTGCTTGCGGCACGGGAATTATCGACAAGCACCTTTTGAAACTCGGCGCGAAAAACGTTGTCGCAATCGACCTTTCGGAGAATATGATTGCCATTGCAAAGTCCAAGAACAGCGACGAAAATTTGCGATACGAAATTGCCGATTTTTACGACTTTTCGGAAGGCGATTTCGACAAAATCGTGATTTACAACGCTTATCCGCATTTCACGGACACGCAAGCGTTTTTGACGGCGATAAACAATAACCTTAAAAAAGGCGGCGAGTTTTCGATAATCCACAGCGATCCGCCAAGCGTTATCAACGCGCGCCATTCGGGCGGGGCGAAAAACGTGTCGAAAGACCTTGAATCTGCAGACGAAGAAGCGAACATTTTCAAGGAACTTTTCGATATCGTACAAACCGTCGACGACGGGGAAAAGTACCTGGTACGCGGCAAAAAAAGATAATGAAAGACGACGAAAAACGAGGCGAATGACCTCGTTTTTTTATTTGCTTTCTTCACGCAAGTACAAGTATCTTGCGTGGGTTTTATGACAAGGATTCCCTTATCGCTTTTATAAGGTGCTACTCGTAAAAGCCGAGAGAGACCATAAGTCCTTCGTTGACCTTTCTCATTGCGCCGTCGGACAAATCGCCGATTTTGTCTTTTAATCTGGTTTTATCAAGGGTTCTTAACTGTTCAAGCAATATTACGCTGTCTTTCGGCAGCCCGAACTCGCTTTGCGGAATATCGACGTGAGTCGGCAGTTTGGTTTTGTTGAGTCTGCTGGTTATTGCCGCGGCGATAATCGTCGGTGAATACTTGTTTCCGACGTCGTTCTGCACGATAAGTACGGGACGCACGCCCCCTTGTTCGCTCCCCACGACGGGGCTTAAATCGGCGTAATAAATCTCACCGCGTTTTATCATATCGACACCTCCGAATACTTACAATTATGTACACGATGATTTTACCCAAGGGAAACTTCTTTAATACACCCGTCAAAAGCATATTATGAAAAATCGGCGCGCCGCGTGAAGTAAATCGCCGTAAAAGACTGCATATAATAGGGAAAAAGGCGGTGTTTTATGAAAATCGGAATCGTGGGATACGGAAATCTCGGGCGCGCGGCGGAAATCAACGCAAAAAATCTCGGATACGAAATAACGGGGATATTTTCAAGGCGGAACGTAACGTCGCCGTTTAAAACGAAAGTTTTCGACTTCAAAAATTTCGGAAGTTTCGATACGGAAACGGACATTATGCTTTTGTGCGGCGGCAGTAAAACCAATCTTAGGGAACAAAGCCGAATCGTCGCGAAAAGGTTTAATACGGCGGACACTTTCGACACCCACGCGGAAATCGCGGAACACATTAAAGAACTTGACGATATTCAGCAAAAAAGGCGCGGCGTGTCGATAACGGCTGCGGGGTGGGACCCGGGAATTTTCAGCGTTGCGAGAGTCGCGTTTTGCGCGTTCCTTTTTGAAGAGCCGTATACGATCTGGGGCAGGGGCGCGTCGCAGGGACACGGGGAAGCGGTCAGAAGCATAAGTGGCGTGAAAAACGCGGTGCAATACACCGTGCCGAAAGAAAAGGTCGTCGATATGATATTGTCGGGCGAAAAACCTTTGAACACGCCCGAAAGCCTGCACACGCGCGAAGTGTACGTCGTAAAGGAAGACGGCGCGGACGAAAAGGAAATCGAAAATAAAATCAAAAATACGGAATACTATTTCAAAGGTTACGAAACGAGCGTGCGGTTTATCGACGAAAACGAGTTTGAAAAAAACCATAAAAGTCTTGCCCACGGCGGCAGAGTTGCGGCGACGTCTAGCGGGGCAAAACTCGATTTTTCGATTGCGCTTCAAAGTAACCCCGATTTTACGGCAAAGATATTGTTGACTTATGCCCGCGCCGCGGTTAAAATGAACAAAGACGGCGTTATCGGAGGGCTGTCCGTTCTGGACGTTCCGCCGAAATACCTTTGCCACGACGATGATTTTTTAAGGTTTTTGTAATGATTGACGAGTTGAAAAATATCGAATACGTCCTTTTCGACCTTGACGGCACGGTGTCGGACAGTTCGGAAGGAATAACGAAAAGCGCGGACAAAGCGCTTAAATCGGAAGGGATTAACGTTCCTTTTGAAACGCTGACGAGTTTTATCGGACCCGCGCTTCGCGTGAGTTTCGGCCGCTACACCGACGACGTGGAAAAACGCGACAGAATGCTGGACGTTTATCGTGAAAGATACAGCGAAAAGGGCTGGTGCGAAAACAAGATTTATCCCGGCATGGCGGAACTTTTACGCGATCTTCAAAAAAGCGGGAAACACGTCGTGCTTGCAAGCGCGAAACCCGAGTATTTTTGCAGAAAAATCATAAAATATTTCGGAGTGGAGCAATATTTCGATTTTATCGGCGGCAGCGATATGGAAGGAAAGCGCGACGACAAAACCGTGCTTCTGACCTACGTCCTTGACAACATCGGAAACCCACCTTCGGACAAAATCGTGATGATCGGCGACAGAAAATTCGACGTCGAGTGCGCGCATAATCACGGCATTAAGTGCATCGGCGCAAAGTACGGATTTTCGGAAGGGGACGAGCTTAAAAACGCGGGCGCGGATTTTCTTGCCGACACCGTCGAAGATTTAAGAAAAATGCTGTTATAAAAAAAATTCCGCTTGAACACAGGCGGATTTTTCGTTATTTTTTAAGTGTTTATATAATAATGTCTTTTTGTATAAAAATACAACATAATTTTTCTTTTTACAAAAAGTCGAATATTTTTCGCTTGAAAAACCGAAAGTCTTATGTTATAGTATTTTTATAACTATTTGAAAAAAGGGGGCTATTGTATGAGAATAGCAATCGGATGTGACCACGGCGGATTTATTTTGAAGGCTGCGGTCGTTGACAAACTCAAAGAACTCGGACACGAAGTCGTCGACTTCGGCACAAACTCGGACGCATCGGTCGATTACCCCATTTACGGAGAAGCGGTGGCAAACGCCGTCGCAAGCAAAGATTGCGACCTCGGCGTGTTGCTTTGCGGCACGGGCATCGGTATTTCGATTGCCGCAAACAAGGTCAAAGGTATCCGCGCGGCAGTCGTTGACAACCTTTTCTGCGCGCAAGCTTGCAAGGAGCACAACAACGCTAACATCATCGCAATGGGCGGCAGGGTAGTACGTCCCGAACTTGCGGTGCAAATCGTGGAACTTTGGCTGAAAACCGAATATGCGGGCGGACGTCATCAAAGACGCCTTGACGAAATCGCCGCAATCGAGGACAAAAACTTCAAATAATAATTACACGAGGAATTTTAATGATTCAGGAAGTAATAACAAATATCACGAGCGCCGAAAATCAGGCGGAAGAAATCGTCCGTGACGCGACAGCCCGCGCAAAGGAAATCAGGCTGAAAGCCGAGTCCGAAGCCGACGTTATTCTGAAACAGGCTGCAAAAGACAGCAAGGACGCAACCCGTCTTCGTCAGAACAACGCGGAAGTCGCAGCGCAAAGAAAAACCGAAATGATCGCAAGGGAAGGCAACAAGGAAATCTCGGACTTTATCTCAAAATGCGTCGTGAACGAAGACGCCGCGGTCGAAACCGTAAAAGAAAAACTTTTCACAAAATATGGCAATCGTTGATATGAAAAAACTTACCCTTGTCGCTTACGGCAAGGATAAGCACGCGCTTTTGAAAACGCTTGAAAAAACGGGCGTCGTCGAAGTGCAGCGGTCGGAACTTATCGAAAACACTTTTAATAAGGAAAACCTTGACAGACGTGACGAAATCATGTCTGCTATGTTGCGCCTTCAATTCGTTTTCGACTTTCTGAAAACCGAAAGCCGCACCGCGGTACTTATTAAAAAATCGGAAGCCAAGGCGGAAAAACATAAAACGCCGGTCGCGCCCGAAGACGTCCTGAACGTAACTCCCAAAAAGAAAAAATTCATAAATCCGACGCCCAGAATCGGCTTTGAAAAGTTTTATGAAATCGAAGGGCGGGAAGACGAAATCATGTCGAAAGTTTCCCGTCTGGAAGAAATCAGCCGTCGTTACGCCGATATAAAGGCGGAAACGAACAAACTTTGCGCGACAATCGACGGGCTGTCGGTTTATTCCGACGTCGCCGTCAGAATGTCGGCGTTTTGCGATACCGCGCATACGTCGGTCGTTCTCGGCGTTATAGATTCTTCAAAAACTTCCGTCCTTGAAAAAATCAGGAGCGAATATCCCGTATATATCGAAACTATGGGAGGCGGAAAAATGCTGCCCGTTGCGGTCGTCGCGCTGAAATCCGACGCCGACAAGGTTTTTGAAGCCCTAAACGTTGCGGACTTTGTGAAAACGTCGTATAACTTCGACGTTACCGCAAGCGAAAAAATCGCGGAACTCGAACAGAACGTAAAAACGCTCAACAGGGAAAAGCAAAGCCTCCTCGAAGAATCTTTGTCTTTTGAAGACGATATTCCCGACTTCAAACAACTTTACGATTATTACACCGTCGAAAACGCGCGACTCGTTGCGTCCGACGGGCTTGCTCTTACGAAAACGTCGTTCGTCCTTGAAGGCTGGTTCCCGAAAGACGAGGAAGAAAAGGTAGTCGGCGCAATTAAAAACACCACCGACGCGGTCGTTATCGAAACGCGCGATCCCTTTGCCGGCGACAGCGTGCCGACTCTTACCAAAAACAACAAAATCGTCGCGCCGTACGAAAACATTACGAACATGTACTCGCCCCCGTCGTATAGGGACGTCGATCCGAATCCCGTCGTCGCGTTTTTCTATTTCCTTATTTTCGGAATTATGATGGGCGACGCCGTGTACGGACTTATCCTTATGCTGGGCGGTTTTTTGGGATATTTTTTGTTGAAACCCCCTCCCGGAAAAGGCAGAATATTTCTGATTATCGGAATGGGCGGATTATCGACGTTCATCTGGGGCGTGGTCTTCGGCGGCTGGCTTGCGTTTGACGTATCGGGTACGTTTTTGGAAAAACTTATCTGGTTCAAGCCCATTGACGAAACAAACCCGAACACCGCGCTTTATATGCTGGGATTAAGCCTTGCGGTCGGCGTGGTGCAAATCAACGTCAGCCTTGCGATGAAAGGATATCTCCTTGTAAAACGCGACAAAGACGTTATCGGCTTGTTCAACGAGGTCATAAGCTGGTTTTCGATACTCATCGGCATTATCCTGCTTGCGCTTAACATGCTGCTGAAACTTGCCGACGGGTTCAAAATCGCGGGTATCGTGTTTATGGTGGTCGGCGTACTGCTGATACTCGTTCTCGGCGGGCGCGGCAAAAAGGGCATCAAAAAGATATTCGGCGGGTTTTCGCAACTTTACGGCGGCGTAAACTTTTTCAGCGATATATTGTCGTACAGCCGTTTGTTCGGCTTGGGACTTTCAACGGCGGTCATCGGAATGGTCGTCAACGAAATCTGCAAAGTTATCATCAATATACTGACATTCAACGGCATATCCGTGCTTGGCGTTATCGTGGCGATCCCCATTTTTGCGGTCGGGCACGTCTTTAATATCGCAATCAACACGCTTGGCACTTATATCCACGACGCAAGACTTCAATTTATTGAATTCTTCGGAAGATTTTTCGAGGGCGGCGGACATGTTTTCAAACCCCTCGGCTCAAATACAAAATACAACTATATAGAAAAGTAGGAGGGTACTTTTTATGTCATTAGGTTTAGTTTTTGCAATGCTCGGCGCAGCGCTCGCGGCAGGACTTTCAGGCGTAGGCTCGGCAATCGGTGTCGGTATGGTCGGTCGCTCGGCGGCAGGCGTCACTGCGGAAGATCCCGACAAATTCTCGAAACTTCTTGTTTTGCAGCTTCTTCCCGGTACGCAGGGCATCTACGGCTTGCTTATCGCCTTTATGGTATTCCTTAAAATCGGCGTTTTCAACAGCGCGGGTATGACGGATATCTCCTGGCAGGGCGGTCTCACCATTCTGTTCGCTTGCCTCCCCATGGCAATCGTCGGTTTGCTGAGCGCACTCCATCAGGCAAAAGTCGCAGTGTCGGGCGTCGCTCTCGTTGCGAAGCGTCCCGAAGAATCGGGTAAGGCAATCACCATGGCGATCATGGTCGAAACGTATGCGGTTCTCGCGCTCCTTATCTCGTTCCTCGGCGTATTCATTCCCAAAATCGTTTAATTAAAATGGAAGGAAAAGACGTTATTATTGAAAAAATCCTGTCGGACGCAAGACAAGAAGCCGATAAAATCGTCGCGGAAGCAAACGACTACGCAACCGCTACGCTCGATAAGGCAAGGGCGCAGGCAAAGGACAAAGTTTCCGTTGCCGAAAAAGCCGCCGAAACCGCGGGCGTCGAATACGTCGGTCGTCGCATAACCGTCGCCGGGCTTGACCTTAAAAAGGCAAAGCTCAACGCAAAAATCGCGCTTCTGGACGACGTTTACGACAAAGCGGCGGACGCGGTCAGAAACGTTCCCGACAAGGATTACAAAAACCTTATCGAAGGTATGCTCGATTCTGCTGCCGAAGACGGCGACGTCGTCACGATTTCAAAAAACGACGCCAAAGTTCTGACGAAAGCATTTTTCGATTCTTATTCGAAAAAACGCGGCATTAACCTTTCGTTAAGTAAGGATCTCGGCGACTTCAAAGGCGGCGTCGTGCTCAGCGGCGGCGGGGTTGACAAAAACCTTACGCTCGAAGTCGAAATCAAGTTGTTGAGAGAACAAACCGAAAGCGAAATCGCCGGACTTTTGTTCAAAGGTGTCTGAAATGGCGGATAATTTGTTGTACGTCAACGCGCGTATAAAAGCGCTTGAAAACGGGCTTATGAGTCAACTGCACGTTTCGCGTCTTATCGACGCCGAAAACGTTAAGGACGCTTTCAAAATTTTGCAGGAATGCGGGTTTTCCGAAGGCGTTGCGCTTGACGATTACCGCTCGTACGAAAACCTTGTCGCGCTGAAAGAAAAAAACGTCGTCGACTTTTTCAAGGAAAATATGCTTGAAAAAACCGGTATGGACGCCGTGCTTCTGAAAAACGATTATCACAACGCGAAAGTTCTGATAAAAGCGAAGTATCTGCGCCTTGACGACGTGAAAGACATGCTTATGCCCGCAGGGCTTTTCGACACCGACAAAATGAAGGCGGATATTTTTGACGACAATTACGAAAGTTATCCGTCCTTTATGGCGGAAGCACTTGACGCAATCGACGTTCAGTTCGCAGACGGCAACAGAAGCCCGAGGTTTATCGACGTAACCCTTGACAAGGCGATGTTTTCCGATATGTACGCCCGCATTTCAAAGTGCAATCAGCAGGCTTTGAAAGACTGGCTGAATCTTTTAATCGACACCGCAAACGTTTCGGCGTTTTTAAGGTGCAGGAAACTTCACCTTGACAAAAGCGTGTTTGACGAAGGATTTGTCGAAAAGGGAAGCATAGACAAGGCTTGGTTTGACGAATTGTACGAGTCGTCGGACGACGTCGTGAAAGATAAGGCGAAACTTTTAATAAGCGTCGGCGATCTTATCGACGTTGCGTTGTCGGACGCGGACGGCATGGTCAGGTTCGAAACCGCCGTCGACAACAAAATCACGAAACTGTTCAAGGACAATAAATACGACATGTTTTCGGTTGCGCCCATCGTCGGGTATTACTTCGGCAGGCTCACCGAAATCAAAGCCGTCAAACTTATCGTGTCGGCGGTCAAAAACAACCTTGATAAAAATCTTTTAAGACAAAGGACGAGAGATCTTTATGCTTAAAAAAGACGAAAACAATACGGTTACCGGCAAAATCGCCGTCGTGGGCGACAAAGACAGCGTCCTTGCGTTCAAGGCAATCGGGCTGGAAGTCCACGCCGTCGAAAGCGCGGACGAGGCGGCAACCGTCCTTAAAAAACTCGCGCGGGACTGCGCGGTCATATTCATTACCGAACAAATCGCCGAAAAAGTCAGCGACGTCATTCAGAGATATAAGGCGCGTCCTTATCCCGCCGTCATTCCCATTCCTTCGGGAGAGGGCAGCAACGGCTTTGGTATGGACGGCATAAGAAGCGACGTGGAAAAGGCTATCGGCGCGGATATTTTGTTTAACAGAGAGGATTAACATTATGCAGAAAAACGACTTAAACGTTGGTAAAATCGTAAAAGTCAGCGGCCCGCTTATCGTTGCGGAAAATATGGGCGACAGCAAAATGTACGACGTCGTCCGCGTCAGCGATAAGAAACTTATCGGCGAAATTATCGAACTTCGCGGGGATAAAGCATCCATTCAGGTCTATGAAGAAACCTCGGGACTGGGCCCCGGCGAAAACGTATATTCAACCGGCTATCCTCTGTCGGTCGAACTCGCGCCCGGACTTATCGAAGGTATTTACGACGGTATTCAACGCCCGCTGGAAAAACTTAAAGAGGCTTCGGGCGACCGTATTTCAAGGGGTATCGATATCCCCGCTATCGACCACGATAAAAAATGGCGTTTCGTGCCGACGAAAAAAGCAGGCGACAAAGTGTCGTCGGGCGACGTTATCGGCACCGTCAAAGAAAACGAAATCGTTACCGTGAAAATCATGGTGCCTTTCGGCGTCGAAGGGACGATTGAAAAAATCGAAGAAGGCGACTTCACCGTCGACGAAACAGTCGCGGTCGTCAAAACGGCAAAGGGCGAGAAGAATCTGAAAATGCTGCAAAGATGGCCCGTCCGTAAAGGCAGACCTTATAAAGAAAAACTTTCGCCGTCGATGCCGATGGTCACCGGTCAGCGCGTTATCGACACGCTGTTCCCGATTGCCCGCGGTGGCGTTGCTGCCGTTCCCGGTCCGTTCGGAAGCGGTAAAACCGTCGTTCAGCACCAGCTTGCAAAATGGGCGGACGCAGACATTATCGTTTACGTCGGTTGCGGCGAACGCGGAAACGAAATGACCGACGTTTTGAAAGAGTTTCCCGAACTGAAAGACCCGAAAACGGGACAATCGCTGATGAAGCGTACGATTCTTATCGCGAACACGTCGGATATGCCCGTTGCGGCGCGTGAAGCGTCCATTTACACGGGTATCACCATCGCCGAATATTTCCGCGATATGGGCTACAACGTCGCTATCATGGCGGACAGTACCTCCCGTTGGGCGGAAGCGCTTCGCGAAATGAGCGGACGTCTGGAAGAAATGCCCGGCGAAGAAGGCTATCCCGCTTACCTTTCAAGCCGCCTTGCGGAATTCTATGAAAGAGCGGGTATCGTAAAAGTTCTCGGAAACGAGGATACGGTCGGCTCGATTACGGCAATCGGCGCAGTTTCGCCTCCGGGCGGCGACCTTTCCGAACCCGTTTCGCAGGCAACCCTTCGTATAGTTAAGGTTTTCTGGGGGCTTTCGGCGTCGCTCGCTTACAAACGTCACTTCCCGGCAATCGACTGGATTCAAAGTTATTCCCTTTACGCAGACAGGCTTGCCGATTGGTACACCGATAATATGGGCGAGGAATGGAACGTAATGCGTCAGGAATTTATGTCGATTTTGCAGGACGAGGCGCGACTGGACGAAATCGTCCGACTTGTCGGTATGGACGCGCTCGGCGCAAAAGACCGCTGGACGATGGAAACCGCAAAATCCATCCGCGAAGACTACCTGCATCAGAATGCTTTCCACGAGGTCGATACCTACGCATCGCTCAAAAAACAAGCCGAAATGATGCGGCTGATCCTTGAAAACTACAAGCTCGGGCTTGAAGCGCTTGAAAAAGGCGTCGATATCGAAGATATGCTTGCAATTCCCGTCAAGGAACAAATCGGCAGAAGTAAGTATATCCCCGAAACGGAAATAAATAAATTCAACGACATCGAAAAAGACCTTAAAGAAGAAATGCTGTCGCTTGTCAGCGAGGGAGGACGTGACTGATGCTTAAAGAATATAAAACTATCCGCGAAATCGTCGGACCTCTTATGCTCGTTGAGGGCGTCGAGGGTGTGAAATACAACGAAATGGTTGAAATCGTCGCCGCAGACGGCGCAATCCGCCGCGGTAAAGTATTGGAAATCAACCGCGATAAGGCGCTCGTTCAGTTGTTCGAGCCGTCGCAGGGCATTCAGATGTCATCGTCCAAAGCAAGATTTTTGGGCAAGAGCATGGAACTTGCGGTGTCCGAAGATATGCTCGGCCGCGTCTTCGACGGTATCGGCAATCCCCGTGACGGCGGCGCGCCCGTTATCCCCGAAGACAGACTTGACGTAAACGGTCAGCCCATAAACCCCGCCGCGCGCGATTATCCCGACGAATTCATTCAGACGGGCGTCAGCGCAATCGACGGGCTTAACACCCTTGTCAGGGGACAAAAACTGCCTGTGTTCAGCGTATCGGGACTTCCCCATGCGGAACTTGCGGCGCAAATCGCAAGACAAGCGAAAGTTCTGAACAGCGACAGTAAATTCGCCGTCGTGTTCGCCGCTGTCGGTATCACCTTTGAAGAAGCGGATTTCTTTATCTCCGATTTCAGAAAAACAGGCGCAATCGAACGCGCGGTGCTTTTCATCAACCTTGCAAACGATCCCGCGGTCGAACGTATCGCAACGCCGCGTATGGCACTGACCGCAGCGGAATATCTTGCGTTTGAAAAGGGCATGCACGTGCTTGTCATCACGACGGATATTACGAACTACGCCGAAGCCTTGCGCGAAGTCTCCGCCGCACGAAAAGAAGTGCCCGGTCGCCGCGGCTATCCCGGTTATCTGTACACCGACCTTGCGACGCTTTACGAACGCGCGGGAAGAATCAACGGGAAAGAAGGCTCGATTACGCAAATCCCTATTCTTACGATGCCCGAAGACGACAAGACGCACCCCATTCCCGACCTTACCGGATACATCACCGAAGGACAAATCATTTTGTCGCGTGAACTTTATAAAAAGGGCGTAACGCCGCCTATCGACGTGTTGCCGTCCCTCTCCCGTCTGAAAGACAAAGGTATCGGCGTCGGAAAAACGCGCGAAGACCACGCGGACACGATGAACCAGTTGTTCTCGGCTTACGCAAGGGGCAAGGAAGCAAAGGAACTTTCAACCATTCTCGGCGAAGCGGCACTTACCGAAATCGACAAAAAATACGCGCATTTTGCGGACGAGTTTGAAAATAAATACGTCTCGCAAGGCTTCAATACAAACAGAAGTATAAATGAAACTCTGGACATCGGCTGGGAACTTTTAAGACTCCTTCCGAGGAACGAACTCAAACGTATCAAGGATAAATTCCTTGACAAGTATTATGACAAATCCGAGGGATTAAATGGCTAAAATGAACGTTAATCCCACTCGTATGGAATTAAGGCGGCTTAAAACCCGTCTTAAAACCGCAACGAGAGGGCACAAACTTTTGAAGGATAAGTCGGACGAAATGATAAGACAGTTTATGGTTTACGTCCGTGAAAACAAACGCCTTCGCGAAGAAATCGAGGCCGAACTTTCAAGCGCGTTGAAAGGCTTTACCCTGGCGCGCGCCGTTTCGTCCAACGCCGTCATCGAAGAGGCCGTGATGATGCCCGCAACGAAAGCCGAAATTTCGCTTTCGTCCGCCAACGTCATGAGCGTCGAAGTGCCAAGTATCTCCGTTGTCGAACACGAAGGACAGGACAAATATCCTTATTCTTTCGATACCGTTACGTCGGAACTTGACGCGTCGATCGGCACTCTTTCGACGCTGCTTGTGAAACTCGTAAAACTTGCGGAAGTCGAAAAAACCTGCAATATGCTCGCCGACGAAATCGAAAAGAACCGCCGTCGCGTCAACGCTCTTGAATACGTAATGATTCCGCAAATCGAAGAAACGATAAAGTATATCAATATGAAACTTGACGAGAACGAAAGGGCGTCGACGATAAGGCTTATGAAAGTTAAGTCTATGATTGAGCAAAAGTCATAATTTTGCAATATTTTGCTTTTTCGGCGGAACCCGAAAAATCGTGTACGCCAAGTACACTGGATTTTTCAGAACCCGCCGAGAAAACCACAATCTCATCAAAATTCTGACTTTTGCAACATTAAATTTTATCAAATTCTCGCCGTTTTTAGGGGAGTTAAATTTAAGCACCCAAGCGGGTGCTTTTTTTTTGTATTTTTTCGTGCAACGAACTTTACGTCATTCAGAGCGAAAAACAGGGGTCCCCAAAAGATACTGTGTACTTTTGGGGGAAAGGCGCACACAAACAAAAGAGTGAGCGTTATCGCTTGCGATAACGTGATTTCAAAAGTGCAGTGTGCGCCGCATCGCCGGGAAGGGACACGATATTAAAAGCATCGATTTAAAAGCACCGATAAAAAATCGGTGCTTTTTCTTTTTTTAATATAAATTGTTGTTAATGTTATTATCTTTGAGGTTTTTTGGATTTTTTGAAGCCTTTCAGGAATTTGCGGAAGCCGCCTTTTTTCTTGTTGAAAATATCGACAAGTCCGTAAACGCTCGATTCCGAAACAAGCCCGCCCGTGAATCCCGAAAAACTCCTAAGTGGCATCGTTACGATACTGTTCACCGCCATCATCTGGTTTGCCGCGCCTTTCGTGAGGATTTTTGCGCCGAAAACCAGCACTTTTTTCAGGAATTTTCCGAATCCAGTAATCGAAACCTCGTCGACGGTGCTGTTTATGTCAAACTCGCCGCGTTTCGGGGGGATATTTTCGGGCACTTCCGCGCCGTATACCGCCGAAAACTCTTCAATGGGAAGTTCGGTTGCGGACGCAATGTCATAGTACGAGGGCGCTTCCTTTGAATAATCTTTGATTTGCACCGTAGGGGCGTTGACCGTAACGACGTGCGACAGTTTAATATCGCGGCTGCTTGCGCCGACAAGGATTTCAAACTCGCCCGATTCGACCGTCCAGTCGTGAGCGAGAACGTTGTAGAACGCGAACGCGCGCTTGTCAAGGGTGACGGTAATCGTCTTTGTTTCGCCGGGTTCAAGATAAACTTTATCAAAGCCTTTCAGTTCCTTTTCGGGACGGAAAATCGTGGATTTCACGTCTTTAACGTAAACCTGCGCGACTTCCGCGCCGGCGACTTTGCCGGTGTTTTTCACGTCAAACGTAACGGTGAGCGTGTCCGCGTCGGTTATCGTGTCCGCTGACACTTTAAGGTTGGAATATTCAAACGTCGTATAAGACAAGCCGAAACCGAAGGGGTAGCGCACGGGTTTGTTCGCGCTGTCGAAGTAACGATATCCTACGTATACGCTTTCGCGATACTGCACGTTTTTCGTGCCCATCGGGAAGTATGCGCTGTTGATATTGTCGTTGAGATGTTTCTGGAAAGTTTCGGCAAGTTTGCCCGACGGGTTTGCGTCGCCGAACAGCACGTCAACCGCGCCTTCGCCGCCCGCTTCGCCGCCGACGTAAATATTGAGAAGGGCTTTTATGCGTTTCGTCCAGGGAAGGGTAACGGGCGAGCCGCACACCAGAACGACCACAAGATTTTCGTTGACTTTTGCAAGTTCGTCCACAAGTTTGTTGTGTCCCATCGGCAAATCCATATGACGTCTGTCAAATCCTTCGCTTTCGTACTCGGGAGTGAGGCCGATGACAACAATGACTTTATCGTGCGATTTTGCACACTCAACTGCCTCATTCAGCAATTTCTTGTTGTAGCCGTCGCCTTTTAATGAGTACCCGCGGACGTAGTCGTAAGAGATATTTTCCTTATTCATTGCGTCGAGAATCGACACGAGATTTTTGGGGTGAATCTGCGAAGATCCGCCGCCCTGATACCTTGGCGTTTCGGCAAGCGCGCCGATAATCGCGACTTTGTCTGTCTTTGAAAACGGCAGAACGCCGTTGTCGTTTTTCAGAAGTACCGCGCCTGCCGCCGCCATTTTTCTTGCAAGAGCGTGGTGCGCCGCGTAGTCGCAAACGTAACCGTCGCGCTTCGACTTTTCGCCTTTTTGGACGTATTCCAGAACGTGCGTAACCGCCTTATCAAGGTCTTCCATGGAAAGAGTGCCGTTGTTCACCGCGTCGATAACCGCCTGATCGTGCAAGCCGTTATTGCCGGGCATTTCAAGGTCGATACCGCCTTTCACGCCTTCGACGCGGCGGTTGATTGCGCCCCAGTCGGAGACGACCATACCCTTAAAGCCGAACTCGTCGCGCAAAACTTTGTTAATCATCTTGTCGCTTTCCGAGACGTATTCGCCGTTAAGGCGGTTGTAGCTGCACATAACCTGCCACGGATCCGAGCGTTTGACCGCGGTTTCAAAAGCGGGGAGATATATTTCGCGAAGAGCGCGCTCGTCAACGATTGCGTCAATCGACATACGGCTGTTTTCCTGATTGTTCGCGCAGTAGTGTTTCAGACTTGCACCGACGTTTTCGGATTGAAGCCCGTCGATGAACGCGGAAGCCATTTGTCCCGAAAGATAAGGGTCTTCCGAAAAATATTCAAAATTCCTGCCGCAAAGGGGAGAACGTTTGATATTCGTGCCGGGTCCGAGCACCGTGCATACGCCTTGCGTCGCCGCTTCCTGTCCGATTGCTTTTGCACATTCGTAAGCGAGATTTCTGTCCCACGAACTGCCGTAAACGACAAGAGAGGGGAAACAAGTCGAAGGAATGCTGTCTTTCATCACGTTGGTGATGCTGCCGCCCTCGATTTCTTCACGCGTGCCGTGCGGGCCGTCCGTCATTTTCACCGACGGAATACCAAGCCTTTCAACGGGATAAGTCGTCCAGAACGTCTTGCCGCTTAACAAACGTACCTTTTCTTCAAGAGTAAGTTTGCCGACGAGAGTTTTTACGTCTTCCATATACTCCTCCATATTAGCATAGTATAAAAATATTTTACCATATACGAAAAAACTTTGCAATCGTTGAAAAGCGGTTGGAAGTCATTTATTATTAAAGATATATAAAATTATTACTTTGTTTTCTGCATTGCTAAATTAAGTTTACACAAAAAACAATATGTGTTATAATATCACGTATGTTTTGATTATCTTACGGTGTCAAAACGAATATCTCTTCGGAGTGATTTTATGGAAGACAAACCAAATAAACTTGTTTTCAAAAAGGAAGATATCTGGCTTATCCCCAACGTCATCACGTATTTCAGAATGTTGTGCATTCCCGTATTCGTGACGTTGTGCCTTGTCGGCGGACTTAAAGGGAAGACGGATTTGATTTACTGGGCGCTCGGCGTGTTTTTCGTTGCGGCGTGCTCCGACCTTGTCGACGGCAAAATCGCAAGAAAATACAATATGGTGTCGGACATCGGCAAAGTGTTTGACCCCCTTGCGGACAAACTAATGCACGTTTCGTCGATACTGTGTCTGGTCATCATCAACTACATGCCCTGGTATTTCCTTGTGCTTATCGCGGTGAAAGAACTGTTGATGATTTGTTTCTCGCCCATGCTCCTGAAACGCAAAATCGTCATTCAGGCGGTGTTTGCGGGAAAAATCGCGTCGGCGGTCATTTCGGGCGGCGTAGTGCTTACTTTCTTCCACGCGCTTCTTGTCAAATGGTGGACGTTCGGCACGACGGTGCAGGGCATTGAGATGAGCCTTGACTGGATTGTAATGCTTATCGGGTGCGTGCTTGCCGTTTACGCGCTTGTCACTTATATCGTCATTATGCTGAAAGAACTTAAAAAATTCGACGCCGATTTCAAGGCGGGCAAAATAGATAAGTTCGGCAACAGGCTTGACGAAACGACGGAAGACGCAAAATCCGAACCTGTGGCACAAGACGCAGAAAACGAATCGGCAACAAAGTAAACGCACGGATACTTTGAACTCTTGCAAAGTGGCGGCAACGTCGCTTTGTATTTTATATTGAAAAATTTTTAGTGGTACGTATTATGGATATGGAAAAAACTTATCAACCGCAGAGTTTCGAACAGAAAATCTACGATTACTGGATGAAAAACAAATTCTTTGAGGCTCACGTCAACAAAAAGAAAGAGCCTTTCACGATTATGATGCCGCCCCCCAACGTCACGGGACAGCTGCACATGGGACACGCACTCGATAATACCATTCAAGATATTATCATCCGCTTTAAGCGTATGGACGGCTACGAAGCGTTGTGGCTTCCCGGCACCGACCACGCAAGTATCGCAACGGAACTCAAAATCGTCGATCAGATGAAGGCGGAAGGGCTCACGAAAAACGACGTCGGTCGCGACGGCTTCCTTGAAAGAGCCTGGGCATGGACGCATAAGTATGGCGGCAGAATCGTCGAACAGCAAAAACGCCTCGGCACGTCGTGCGACTGGTCGAAACAAGCGTTCACAATGGACGAAAATCTGTCGGCGGCAGTGCAAGAAGTTTTCATCCGCCTTTATGAAAAAGGTCTTATTTACCGCGGCGACAGGATTATCAACTGGTGCCCAGGTTGCCATACCGCGCTTTCCGACGCGGAAGTCGAATATACCGAAAAGGACAGTTTCCTTTGGCATATCCGTTACCCCGTGAAGGACAGCGACAAATATGTCGTCATCGCGACGACTCGTCCCGAAACGCTCCTTGGCGATACGGCGGTTGCGGTCAACCCGAAGGACGAAAGATACAAGGATATTCTGGGCAAAACACTGATTTTGCCTATCGTCGGGCGTGAAATCCCCCTTATCGCCGACGACTATTGTGAGATAGGTTTCGGCACGGGCGCGGTGAAAATCACCCCCGCTCACGATCCCAACGACTTTGAAGTCGGGCTTCGTCATAACCTTGACGTCATCCGCGTGATGGACGACAGCGGCATTATGAACGAAAACGCCGGCAAATACCAGGGGCTTACCCGCGACGAGTGCCGTCAACAAATCGTGGAAGACCTGAAAGAACAGGGCTTTTTGGTGAAAATCGAACCGTACAAGCACAACGTCGGCGAATGCTATCGCTGCAAAAACGTCGTTGAACCTATGGTGTCGAAACAGTGGTTCGTGTCGATGAAACCCCTTGCAAAACCCGCAATCAAGGCGGTCAAGTCGAAACGTATCGAATTCATTCCCACCCGCTTTGAAAAAATCTACTTCAACTGGATGGAAAACGTCAAAGACTGGTGTATTTCCCGTCAGCTCTGGTGGGGACATCGTATCCCCGCGTATTACTGCGAAGAATGCGGCGAAATGGTTGTCGCAAAGGAAATGCCCGCGGTCTGCCCGAAGTGCGGCTGCACTCATTTCAAGCAGGACGAAGACGTTCTGGACACCTGGTTTTCCAGCGCGTTGTGGCCGTTCTCGACGCTCGGCTTCCCCAGAAATACCGAAGAACTGAAATATTTTTACCCCACGAATTTGCTTGTCACGGCATACGACATCATCTTCTTCTGGGTTGCGCGAATGATTTTCAGCGGCATCGAAAATATGCACGAAGTGCCGTTCACGGAAGTCCTTATTCACGGCATCGTTCGCGACAGCGAAGGCAGAAAAATGTCGAAATCCTTAAATAACGGCGTCGATCCCTTGCTTATCATCGACAAGTACGGCGCGGACGCATTAAGGTTTTCGCTTGCGACGGGAGTTGCTCCCGGTGGCGATACGAGATTTATCGAAGAAAAGGTCGAGTCTGCAAGGAACTTCATCAATAAAATCTGGAACGCGTCCCGTTTCGTCCTTATGAACAGCGAGGGCAAAGATTTCAAAAAATTGGAAGATATCCGCCTGACTTACGCCGATAAGTGGATTTTGTCAAGGCTCAACAACGTCGTGAAAGAAGTCACGATAAACCTTAACAAATACGAAATCGGGCTTGCCACCGGCAAACTTTACGACTTCGTTTGGAGCGACTTCTGCGACTGGTATATCGAAGCGACCAAACCCATGCTTTACGGCGATAACGAAAGGGCAAAACTTAACGCGCTGACCGTTCTCAATTTCGTTCTGGACGAAATTCTGAAACTAATGCACCCGTTTATCCCGTTCGTAACCGAAGAGATTTATCAGTATAAACAGACCGGGAAATGCCACGCGCTTATGATGCAGGAATGGCCGAAATACAACAAAAAGTTTAACTATTATAAGGAAGCGAAAGCCTTTGAAGGCGTGATGGATATCATTAAGGCAATCCGAAACGTCAGAAACGAAATGCAGGTTGCGCCGTCGAAGAAAATCAAAGTGTACGTCAAAGCGGGCGAACACGCGGCGGTCGTCGAAAAACTTTCGACCTACATCGAAAAGATGGCGGGCGTCGGCGAAGTCGTGATGACCGATGAAAAACCCGACGAAAAGAAACTGTCCGCACTCGTTACCCCTTACGCCGAAATCTTTATCCCGCTTGGCGAACTTATCGACACCGATAAGGAAATCGCAAGGCTTAATAAGGAACTTGACGGCGTGAACAAGGAAATCGCAAGGGGCGAAGGCATGCTCAACAACAAAGGCTTTATCGCAAAAGCGCCGAAACAACTTGTCGACGCGGAAACCGAAAAGTTGAAAAAGAACAGGGAACTGAAAGAAAAACTTGTCGCCCGTATCGAAGACTTGAAGTAAATTTTGTCCAATAATAAAAGGGATTAAGGAACGTTGCCTTAATCCTTTTTTCATGCGAAAATTTGTTAAAAATCGGGAATGTACGCGGTGGTCGCGCTTTCGAGATCCTGCACGAAACCGTTTTCGATATTAAGTTCCGACAAAGCGTTGAGCGCGCGTTTGTATTCAATCGGAGTGATACGGCGGTTGATGTCGGGGAAGTCCTGAACGTTTATCGGCACGTACTGCGCCATGAGCGAAAGAAAGGCAGAGTCCTTAAAATTGTCCGCAAAAACTTTCAGTACAGCCAACGTGTTGTCGATATGAGAAGGCAGTATAAGGTGTCTGACGATAACGCCGGATTTGATAAGTCCGTTTTCGATTTTCACTTTTCCGGAAAGCCTGATCATCTCGAAAATTGCGTCAAAAGCGTACTTAAAGTAATCGGATTTACCGGATAAACGCCGTGATAGCGCGCTGTCAACGTATTTTAAGTCGGGAAGCCAAACGTTGACGAAGGGCGCGAGCGCACGCACCGTTTCAATAGTTTCAAAGCCGCTTGTGTTCCATATGACAGGGTTTTTCGGGGTGTAATAAGAAAACGCTTTTATTATGCCGTCGGCGTATTGTGTTGCGGAAACAAGGTTGATGTTGTCCGAAACCGAATCATAGTATTCAAAAAGCGCGGCAAGTTCTTTCGGCGAATAAGCCTTTCCCGTAACTTTCCTGCTTATTTTTGCGTTCTGACAAAATACGCAGCGCATCGTGCAACCCGAAAAGAAAATCGCGCCCGATCCGCGCCCGCCGCTTATCACGGGTTCTTCCCATTCGTGTATGCCGTGATACGACACGTGAATGTCGCCATCGGCAAGGCACAAACCGTAACTTTTGTCGCGGTCAACGCCGCATAAATTCGGGCAAAGTCTGCACGTCATAGTCGCATAATCCTTTTAAGTTGACGTTTTTATTTGCAATATACGTCTTTATTGTATATAATTATAGAATAATCAAAACAATAAGGCAATCTAATGAAAGATAAAATCCGCTCAAAAATCGATTCCGAAAAGAAGAGAATGAAATATTTCAGAATGACTCTTCAATACAGCAATAAATATATCTGGTATTTGCTGCTACTTGCCGTGTGCCCGTCGGTGCTTACGGCGTTTGTGTTTTCTCCGTACGGCACGATCGATTATTTTTGCAATTTCAGGGCGTTTTACGGCGCAGATTTCAGGACGATTTACCTTGTCGCGTCCGGGATAAATCCGAAGTTATATTATCTTGGCATAGTGGGGCTTATCGTTATCCCCGTGTGTTTCAGCATACTTTTCGGCGCGGTTGAAAGGCACATGCGCGTCGGGGAATTCAATCTCGGTTTCGACAGGATTCTCACAAGGCTCAATTTCAACTTCTTGACTGCGCTGAAATTTTCGATGATGCTTTTCGTCGTATATGAAATTTTCAAGTTTTTGCAGGTAGTTATGTTTTATCTGCTGACGCACTCCTTGCAAATCGAATGGGCGTTCGCGTTGTCGCTTATATGGTACGTCGCGCTGTACGCCGCGGAACTTTTCCTGCTTGCCGCAACGATACTGTGGGTGCCGACAATGTTGCAGACGGGGCTCAGCAGCACAAAGGCGTTAGGGCTTGCGATAAGACAGGGCGCAAAACAAATTTTCCCGACGATGGTCAGTCTGATGATTCCGACGCTTCCGATGCTCATACTTATGGTTGTGAACTCGGTTCTGAATCTGAAACTCGACATCGTGCTGGACGCAATACTCCTTACGATTTCAATCGTATTTTACGTAATATATATGTACACGATGTTCTTCGATATCAACGGCATCGACAGGGAAGACCTGAAAAAAATCGATATCTGGAAAGAGAACAAAAAACGCAGGAAAGGTAACTGATATGGAAGTAAGAAGCGCAATAAACATTTTATTCTCAAAATTCAACATAAATTATCGCGTGTTTTTGTATTTGTTCGTCGTCACCGCGATCGTTATCGCAATCGCCGCAAGCGCGGTTATGCCGACCTTCAACGAGGTTATCAAAAACCCTGAAACGACCGAATCGTTCACCGCCGTCACAAATACTTTCGCCGATTATTTAAGGGGGCAGACGACGTTTTCGCAGGTTATCGCAAGCGGTAAAACCTTTTATCACACGGTAATCGACCTTATGAACGCCACGAACGCGACGGCGGCTTTCTGGGTAACCGTCGTTGTGGTTTCGTTTTTCATAAGGCTTGCGATGTCGTTTTGCTATCCCGCGATTTCCGACGTTATAAGCAATTTCATGAGCAGCAATATGTCGTACGGGCTTTTGAGTAATATATTGAAAAACTTTTCGCTGTGCGCCAAGTACGCGTTTTTCCATACGATAATCACAATGGTTACGGATATTGCGATATTTTTTGCGATTTACGGCGTTACAAAACTGTTTTTCCCGATTATCGGCGTGTTTGCATTCGCACTTGCGCTTGTTTGCGCCGTCGTACTTATCGCGCTTCGTCTGACGTTTTCGTCTGGCGTTATCCCCGAAATGGTCGTCGGGGGAGAGAAAAAATATTTCGGCGCGCTTAAAACCGGCTTTTCTTATATGAAAAAATACTTCGGCAAAATTTTCGGCGCAAACTGCATCGTGATTTTCGTCATATACTCGCTTATGATGCTGACGACGCTTATCACGTTCGGCGTGGCGTTTTTCGTGCTCGGATCCATGCTCGTGACGTACATTCACGTTATGCAACTTGTGTTTTATTACGAAAGCAAGAGCATGCGTTATTACACCGACGCTTACACGATCGTCAATACCGCGCCCATTTCGGAGCGTATCGACCTGCAAGACGAACTTCTGAGAAAAGACGACTGATATTTAAGAAAAGAACCTTTTCGACAAAACTTTTTATATTTTGACATTCGCGCAGATTTTTTGGAATCCGCGCTTTTTTTCGCACTTTTTATAATTTCTTGAAAGAGATGACAAAAAACTTGTCTTTTCGTCCTTTTTTGCGACGTTTTTCGACGCTTTTCGCCGATGTCATAAAACGTTGACTTTTCAAATTTTCGGGTTGTATAGTGTGTTTGTCAGCGGGAGGAAAAGGTATGAACGACGCACTTAACACCAAAATTTTACTTACATTGTACAAAAGAATCCCGGAAGAAATCCGGCGAAACGAAAAGAAAGTATTGAAAATTGCAAGCCGCAGTTTTTACGGGTACGGCGCGGCTGAAACAATGAAAACTTATGAAAAAATCATTGATATGAACGACGAAAAAATCCGCCTTATCAACCTGAAACTTCTTATCGACAAAGCCTTTAATCTGCTTGTGTCGGAAGATATGCGCGTAATCATAATGCGCTTTATAAAAGGGCTGACGTTTCAGGAAATGGCGGACGAGCTCGACGTGTCCATAAGACAGGTTTTCAGGCTGTACGACACGGCGATCACAAGTTTCACGACGCAGCTCGAATACCTGAAATTTCCGCAAGAAAAAATCGCCGCAGAGTTCGGCGATCTGATGATTTACAAGGAAACTTGTTTCAGACTCTCAAACGAGTACGGCGTGATGGATTAGTAACGACGATTGTCGTAATATCCGTCGTCGTAGTCGTCGTCGGGGCGCCTGTCGCGGCGATAATCGTCACGTCGTCTGCCGTCGTCGTAATCGTCGCGGTAACGACTGCGGGGACGGTCGTAGGGCGACGCGCCGTAATCGTTCATCGTGCTGTTTCTGTCGTAATCGTAGCGACCTTTTTTGGAAGGCTTGAACAGCAGAAGCACAATGACAAGCGCAGGCACGACAATGCCGACGATAAGGATAATGCGGGTGAGTTTGTTGGGATCCGCCGCTTTCGTTTCAACGGTTTTGTCGGGAACGTCCTGCGGCTTATAGTTATCGTGCAAAGGTATATCGGTGACTTGCGAGCCGTCGGTTTTCGTCAACGACGATTTATCGACGAAACCGTACGTCGTGCCGACTTTGACGTATGCGGCATTGTACAACGTCGTGCCTTCGGGGGTGATGAAGTCTGAAAAACCGATTAAGGTTATTACGCTGTCGTTGTCGATTTGATTTGTCATCCAAACAGTGCTTTGTACGTAAAAAGTTGTGCCTTTCGTAACGTTTACGTCGCAAGAATAACCCTCGCAAGTGCCGACGTCTTTTTCGGCGTTCAGTGACATTGCGGAAGTTTCTTTAATATAGATTCCGTCGGAAATGCCGTTGTAAGAAATATAGTTGCGGCCGTTCTTGCCGGAATTGCGATAAGTGAAGTAGTACGTTTCAGGGATTGCAAACAGCGCGTATTCTTCGTCGTCGATACTTTTGTAAACCACATAACGTGAGCCGATAGGAACGCGGTATTTGGTTCCGTTTTCAAAAACGGTTGCGTCGGGCGTTTCGCTGTATGAAGACGCGGCGTGAGAAACCGCGCTTGCGGGCATGAACGCAAACGTCAGACACGTAACGGATATCAAGAGTATGACAAGAATACTTAACTTTTTCAAATTCGCACCTTTAACAATATTAACCATACGCATTAAATTATATAACACTATTCAATAAAAATAAAGTGTTTTATCACCGGAAAATGAAAGAAAACCAAATCGAAATTATCAAAAAAATCCGCGCAATCGAAAACGAGATGTCGAAAAGGCGCGGTCTTGACCGCCTCGTCAACTACAACTCGGGCGAGGTCGTGCATAAAAAACAAATGGAGTTTCATAAGTGCGACAAGAAAAACCGCTGGGTTTTCGGCGGAAACAGAACGGGAAAAACCGAGTGCGGCGCGGTCGAAACGGTCTGGCTGCTTCGCGGAATCCACCCCTATAAAAAGAATAAGCCCGACGTAACGGGGTGGGTGGTGTCGGTGTCGTACGAGGTGCAAAGGGAAGTCGCGCAACAAAAGATACTTTCGTATCTTTCGCCCGACTGGATTTTGGACGTCGTAATGCAGCAGGGCAGGAAAGACAGCCTGAAAAACGGCGTCATCGACACCATCGTTGTCAAAAACGTGTTTGGCGGGACAAGCCGTCTTTCTTTCAAAAGCGCGGATCAGGGGCGCGAAAAATTTCAGGGCGCGAGCCTCGATTTCGTGTGGTTTGACGAAGAACCGCCGAAAGATATTTACGAAGAATGCGTGATGCGCGTCCTTGACAGGTGCGGCGAGATTTATTGCACGATGACGCCGCTGAAAGGACTGACGTGGGTGTACGACGAGATATATCTGAACGTCCGTCAAAATCCCGAAATATGGTATGAGCAAATGGAGTGGAAAGACAACCCGTACCTTGACGAAAACGAGGTTGAAAAACTTATCGCCTCGACATCCGACGACTTGCAGGAATCGCGCCGTTTCGGCAGATTTAAGTCAGAAGGCGGGCTTGTGTATTCTGAATTCGACGAGAACGTGCACGTTATCGATCCGTTTCCCGTCCCGCGCGAGTGGCAGTGCAATATTTCAATCGACCCAGGGCTTAAAAATCCGCTGTCGTGCCACTTTTACGCGGTGGACGGCGACGGCGTGATTTACGTCGTGGGCGAGCATTACGAGGCGGGAAAGGACATTAACCACCACGTCAAAAAGATTTTTGAACTTGCGGACAGTCTTGGCTGGGCGCGCGACGGAAAAGGAAGACTTTCGGCACTTATCGACAGCGCGTCCGAGCAGCGCACGCTCGCTTATCAGAAAAGCGTCGCCGAACTCTTTTACGACAACGGAATACTTGTTAATTCCAAAGTCGACAAAAACCTTTTCAGCGGAATTTCAAGGATAAAATCGTTGTTTTTTGAACGTCCGCCGCGCATTTACATTTTCAGAAACTGCGTGAATATGATAAGGGAAATCAAAGGGTACAACTGGGGCGACGGCGACCGTCCCGTGAAGCGCGACGACCACGCCATGGACGACCTCCGCTACTTTGTTATGTCCCGTCCCGAACCGCAGGACGCGCTCTTTAAGACGGACAAGGGGCTTATCGGCGAAGATAAAGACAATCTTATCAGAAAATTGAAACGAGGAAGATATGAAAAACGATGACGTTTACGTTGACGCCCTGAAAAAGAAAGCCGAAGGCTTTACCGCAACCGAAATATCCGAAGAATACTCCTCGGACGGCGACGGAAACCTCGTGCTTGTCAAAAGGAAGGTCAACTCAAAATATTATCCGCCCGACACCGCGGCAATCAAAAGCGTTCTCGATATGGACATTCTCGAAACCCTGTCCGACGAAGAACTCGAAAACGAAAAACGCAGGCTCCTTACCGAGTTTGCAAATATAGAAAGGAAAGGATGACTATGAAAGAAAAAGACAAAAAAGCGCTTCACGACCAAATCGTGAAAGAAGTCAAACAGGATTTTGAAGAGCGACGTCAGAAACGCCGTCCCGTCGAACTTGCCTGGCGGCTTAACATGAACTTTCTTATGGGAAATCAGTACGCAAGCATCACGCCGACGGGTGACATCGACGACTACGGCAGGCAGTATTACTGGCAGGAACGGGAAGTTTACAACCATATCGCGCCTATCGTCGAAACCCGACTTGCAAAACTGACGCGCGTCAAATCGGGCGTGTCGATCCGTCCGAAAACAAGCGACGAGTGCGACGTGCAAAGCGCGAAATTCGCAACCGCAATCCTGCAAAGCATAATGGAAGAAAATTGCTTTTCCGCGCTTTTGCAAAAGGCGAACGGATGGGCGGAAACTTGCGGCAGCGTATTTTACAAAATCGCGTGGAATAACGAAAAAGGCAAAAAGTTTATCCTTGACGGAAAGCCCGTTTACGACGGCGACGTCGACATCACGGTGTGTCCGCCTTTTGAAATTTATCCCGAAAATCTGCAAATCGAGTCGTTGCAGGATCAGCCGTCGATTATCCACGCAAAGGCTTATTCCGTGGACGACGTGAAGCGTATATGGGGCGTCGACGTCAAAGGCGAGGACGTGAACGTGTTCACCCTTGACAAGACGGGCGTAACAGGCGGATTCGGATACACCGCGTCGGTGCCGAAAATCATCGACGAAGTGCGCCACGATGCCGTCATCGTCATCGAAAAGTACGAAAAACCCACGGCAAAGTTCAAGGACGGGCGGCTTATCATCGTTGCGGGCGACACCCTGCTGTACTTAGGCGATTTGCCTTACGTCAACGGGGAAGGCGGCAAACGACAGTATCCGTTTATCAAGCAGAACTCGCTGGATAACGTCGGCGTGTTTTTCGGGACTTCCGTCATCGAAAGAATTATCCCCGTCCAGCGCGCGTACAACGCCCTGAAAAACCGCAAGCACGAATTTCTGAACAGACTTTCGATGGGCGTGCTTGCAACAGAGGACGGCAGCGTCGATACCGATCAGCTGGAAGCGGAAGGGCTTGCACCCGGAAAAATCCTTGTTTATAGACAGGGCAGCAATCCGCCCGCGCTATTAAATCCCGGCAGTATTCCGCACGATTTTTATCTGGAAGAAAACCGACTGCTTGAAGAATTTACGATGATTTCAGGCGTGTCGGAGATTATGAAGTATTCCGAACTTCCCGATAACGTGACGTCGGGCGTCGCGATTTCCATGCTTATCGAGCAGGACGACACCCGAATATCCGTCACCGCAGAAAATATTCGCGAGGCTGTCAGGGAATCCGGCAAACATATATTAAGACTTTATAAACAGTTTGCAAAGTCAAGAAGACTGAGAAGTATCGCCGGCGAAAACGGGGAACTTGAAATGCTGTATTTCGGCGCGTCGGATCTGACGTCTGACGACCTTGTCTTCGACACCGAAAACGAACTTATCGAAACGCCGTCGTCAAGGAAGAATATGGTGCTGGAACTTATGAACCTGGGACTTCTGACCGACGAAAACGGCAGATATTCCGAACGCACGAAATGCAAAATTCTGGAAACTCTCGGCTTCGGAAACTGGGAAAACAGCAGGGATATCGCCGATTTGCACCTTAAAAAAGCGCAGCGCGAAAACCGCGCTTTCGGCGAAAGAGAAATTATCCCCGACTCTTTCGACGACCACGAAATCCATATCGAGGAACACACGAAATTTATGCTTTCGCCCGAGTTCGACATGGACGTGAAAATGAAAGAAACCATCGCCGCGCACGTCAATAAACATCGCGAGTTTATCGACGCGGCAAATATAAATTTATAAGGAGAACGTTATGCAAGAAAATGAAGTTGAAACCACCGTTCAAACGGACGCACCGTCCGAAAACGCAGGCGAAACAACGTCCCGTTTCAAAACGCCCGACGAATTGTTGAAGGCGTACGAATGCCTTGAAAAAGAGTTTACGAAAAGGTCGCAGAAACTGAAAGCCCTTGAAAAGGAACTTTCGGAAAAAGCCCCTTCAAACGTAGCGTACGCACAAAACGACTGGCAGCAAAAAGTCGACGACTTTTTTGAATCGCGTCCCGAAATCGCGCCATTCAAGAAGGAAATCGCCGAGGAAATATTGAAAAACGACCTCGGCAGCAACGAAAACTGTCTGGAAATCGCCGGCGCGCGCGTTGTCCTGAACAATTACAAATCCCCAAAAGATTATCTTTTTGACGACGATTTTGTTGTCGAAAACGTGCTCTCCAACGAGAAAATCTGCGACAGAGTAATCAAAAAATATCTGTCCGATCTCGACGGCGTGAAAACCGTCCGCACAATCAACGGGGAAGGACAAGCCTCTCTCGCAAAACAAATTCGCCCCAAAACCGTCGGCGAGGCTGGCAAAATGGTGATGGCTATGGCGGGCAAGGGCAAATAAATTAACAGGAGATTTTTTATGATTACAATTTCAAACGCAAGCGACGCGTTAAAAACCATTTACCTTGGCGTGATTGCCGAGCAACTCAACACGAAAATCAACCCCTTCCTTGCGGCGATTGAAAGAACAAGCAACAACGTTTTTGGTAAGGAAGTCAAAAAACTCGTAACCTACGGCGTAAACGGCGGCATCACGTCGGGCACCGAAACGGGCGCGCTTCCCAAGGCGCAGGGTAATTCGTATGTAACGCTTACCACCGACCTTAAAAACTTTTTCGGCAAAATCGAAATTTCCGACAAAGCTTTAAGAGCCAGCATGGACGACTCTGGCGCGTTCGTAAACCTTCTTAACGCCGAAATGGAAGGACTTTTGTCGGCAAGTAAGAGAAACTTCGCACGTATGCTTTTCGGCGACGGCAGCGGAAAACTCGCAACTACGGTCGTATATGCGGAAAACGAAGATCTTGCAAAATTCAAGGTTGACGACGCGTCGAAAATCGAAGCCGGTATGGTCATCGACATCGAAACGAACGGGGCGATTACAAGCGCGACGAAAAACAAAGTCGTCAAAAGTGTCGACCACACGAACAACGTCGTTACGCTCACCTCAAACCTTCCCTCCGTTCAGGGCAAGGACAGCATCGTTTACGTACAAGGCAGCCGAAACAACGAATTGACGGGTTTAGAGTCCATTTTCGGCACGTCAAGTACGCTTTACGGTCTTGCCCGCGCCGACTACGACTTCCTTACACCGTACAAAGACGCAACCGGCGGCGCAATGTCTGCGGCACTTATACAAGACGCAATCGACCACGTCGAAGAACGCTCCGGCGGTATCGTCAACTTTATCGTGACAAGCTACGCCGTCAGGAAAAAGTACGTCGCGTACTGTGCAAGTTCCAACCACAACGTCGACGTCATGAATCTTGACTGCGGCTATAAGGCGTTGTCGTACAGCGGAATTCCTTTCGTCGTCGACCGCTTCTGCGGAAAGAAAGATATGTACCTTCTGAACACCGACGACTTCAAACTGCATCAACTTTGCGACTGGCGTTGGATCGAAGACGCGGCAGGCGGAATTCTGAAACAGGAATCGGGCAGCGCGGCATACAGCGCAACGCTTGTCAAGTACGCCGACCTTATGTGCGAACGTCCCATCGGTCAGGCGAAAATCACTAATATCACCGTTGACTGATCGACGGAAACTTAAAGATAATTCCGGCGCGCGCTTTGCCGCGCGCCCCTTTGCGGGGGACGCTATGAAAATACGAATTTACAACGATTTATACGACGTGTGCGACAGGGTGAAAGAAATCCACCCCGATTACAAGATTTATTACGATACGACGGGGAAAAGATACGAGGTGTTCGCAAAAGGAAAATTGCAGGTCGTGTGTCCTTACGAAAAACTCGACGCAAGGCTTATCGACTACCTTTATAAAACGAGAATCGAACGCCTTGACAAAATCCTGAAAGAAATCGACGATCGGAATCTGAAAATCGAAGCCGCAAAAGAAAAAGAATTGAAAGATAAGGTCGATTATAAATCGAAAAACGCGTTCAGGTATTACGAAAAGCACCCCGACGCACGAAAAGTTGATTTTGAGGAGATCTGAATGAAAGTTAGCGATGTAATTAAAAACTGTTTCGTCAAACTCGGGTACGGCGTCGTCGACGTTACCGACGCCGAAAACCTTACCGCGGAACAAAAAAGACTTGTCGATATTTTGTTGTGCTCGGTCGAAAACGTACATTCCGAGATAATAAGCGCGTATTTCCCGTTCGTTATGACGGAAAACGTGACGCTCGTCGACGAAAAACTTCAATATTCGACGTTGACAAACCAGAAAATCGTGTATCCGATTTCATTGAAACGCGGCGCGGAAACAAGGAAAATCAAGGCGTATCCGACGTATATACAAAGCGATTTTTCCGGAGAAGCGACCTTTGAATATTGCGCGCTTTTGCCGTCGTATTCGCTTTCGACTGAACTTCCGGGCAACGTCCCGTGCTGGCTTTTGTCGGAAGGCGTCGTTGCGGAATACGCATACGCAAACAACCTTATTGACCTCGGCGCGCAAGCCGAAAAGAAGTTCAGAGAAGGTATTTGCGCGCTGAAAGCGCACAGCGGCGCGGGAAGATACGTGAAACCGAGGAGGTGGGCGTAGTGCGCGGAAAAACATTCACGAGAATAAGGATTAAAAGCGACGAATTCCGCGGAGTTTCGACGACGAAAGACGAGGCGATTTCGTCACCGACGTCATCGCCGATGTCGTATAACTTCACGTACGAAAAGGGCGTGCTTGCGGGCAAATACGGTATTTCCGCCGCGACTTTTCCAAGCGACGTTACCCCGGCGTTCCGTCACGCCGTCGCGTCGCTCCCCGAAGGAGTCGTGCCGATGAGCCTGCATTTGTTCAGAAAGTTCGACGCGGCGACGAACAAGCGCGACGACAGACTTATCGTCAGAACAACGGACAACGAATATTACGAAACGAGCGTCTTTACCGTCGGCGACACGTTCAGAAAAATCGTAAATCTTGCGGCGGCCGGAAAAGATTGCAGCGCGTGCTATCGGTATAACGGAAAGGATTTGTTTCTCGCGTCGAGCGAGCGCGGATTCTTTTACACCTACGACGGCACGACCTTGAAAAAAATCGAGAACGCGCCGAATATGACAAGTATGTGCGTGCATGCCGAAAGAATTTTCGCAACCGTTTCGGGAGAACAGAACAAGGTGTGGTTTTCCGCCGACTTCAACCCCGAAAACTGGAAAGTGTCGGGCGACGGCGCAGGCTATATCGACTTCGACGACGAGGGCGGCAAGGTAATCAAAGTCGTGAAATTTCTGAACTACGTTTACATTTTCAGAGATTTCGGCGTGGAAAGGCTGACCGCATTCGGCGCGCAAACCGACTTTTCGGTGTCGAAAATTTACACGGCGTCGGCAAGGATTTATCCCGACACGATCGTGCCGCTCGGCGACCGCATCGTCTTTTTGACGGAAGAAGGGTTGAAGTGTCTGGACGGCTACAACGTGCAGAATATTTTTGCGGATTTGTCCGATTTTTTGTCGTCGGACAAAAGAAACGCCGTCGCAACGGGTATGGACGGGAAATATTTCATTGCCGCCAACATGGTTTTCCCGGGGGACTTCGCCGTCAAATTTCTGGACGAAGTAAGAGATCAGGGCGTTTACAACACGAACGGGCTTGCGGTGTGCGACGTGAAAAAGAACAAAATGACCTTGCTTCGCGGTATGGATATACGCTTTATAAAGGCGGTCAACGTGCATACGCTTTCGGCGGTTTACATGACGTTTTCAGGCGTGAACAAGCACCTTATCGGTATGTTTTCGGACACGGGCAAGTATTTTTCCGACAAATTGCCAAGGTACTGGACGACGGGTTACACCGACCTCGGTTATCCCGAAAAGCAAAAGAGCGTCAGAAACGTCATGCTCACGGCGCACGGTACGGTAACACTTGGGCTGGAACTTGACGGAAATAAAATCGAATATGCCTTGGAAGGCGCGGATCTTCCGCAAAAAATCATTGTAAACCGTGCGTTTTCAAAAATGCGCGTATATCTGAAAGAAAACAGCGAATCGGGAAGTTATACCGTTACTCCGCCGTCGATCACGGTGGATTTATCGTAAAAAAATGCTTATGGATAATAAAATTAACGAACTTTTTATCACCGTTGAAACCCTTGAAAATTATTTGCGTGCGCTTGAAAAACGGGTGGCGGCTTTGGAGGAAATCAATAATGGCAAATAGTTGGTGGGACGATATCAAAGAACTTTTCAAAACAAAAAAGCAAAAGGCAGCAGAAGAAAACGAAAAAGTCAATAACGCGTTAAGGCGCGAAAGTCAAATCACGGGGCAGTTGAAAGCGCTTGAAGACGAGTACAACAAAAATAACCCCGCCGCGCCCGATCCCGACTTTGACGAAATCTTCAAACCGGTGAAATACGACAGGGTGAACTACGACGTGTTGTCCGACGACGAAATCAAAGCCGTCGCAAACGATAAGGCAGAGTCGAATTACAAGTCGAGCCTTGAAAAAATCGACAAACAGGCGTACGACGACCTTGTAAAACTCAACGAGCAGCGCGAAAAAGCCAAAGAAACACACAAGAAAACGCTTTCCGAAATCGAAAGTCTTTTCGACGCGTACAGGGAAAACAGCAAAAACAAGGCGGTGAAACAGGGCATCGCAAGGGGCAGTATCCTTGAAAGCGCGATTAACGAATACGGCGAAGCCGCAAACGCGGGTAGAGCGAGAGCCGACGATATTTTAAGCGATGCGCTTTTAAGTTTTGAGGAAAAATCCGACGCTCTGAACAGAAGGCGCGACGAGGCTTTAAGCAACCTTGACCTTAAAAAAGCCGTCGAAATCACCGAAACAATCAATAAACTGCAAGAAAGCAGGGATAAACAACTTGCCGATCAGAATCAGAAAAACGCCGCGCTTGAAAAGAAAGAAACCGACGAAAATCTGAAACTCGAAAAGGAAAAACAAAAATACGTCGAAAACTACAAAGCGAACAAACGCCTTGAAAAGCAACAACAGGACGCGTACGAAAAGGCGAACGGCTACACCGGCGAAAAAGCAAGAAACTTTGCCGAACGTTACAACGTCGCTTTGGGTTTTTATACGTCGCTCGATCCCGACGTCGCGGTAAAAGCGCTTGAAGCAAGCGGCACAATGAAGGGCTATCTCGGAAACAATTACGAGAAACTTTTAAGCGTCCTGAAATCGCGCGCAACAACGAAAACTAAAAAATATATTTAACTGATATTTTGGGGGCGGACGATGAAGGAAAGAATAAAAAATTGGTTCAATTGGTTCAGGGAAAAGATTAAAAATTACGGGTATCTGATGACGCTTGCGGGCAGTGTGTTTTACCTTCTCGAGGCGTGCGGTCTGAAAATAAACGAACCCGTAGCGTACGGGATTGTCAACGCGGTCGCAGGGCTTTTAATCGTGCTCGGGCTCGTCAACAATCCCGACGGGAGAAAAATCAAATAATTTCGCGGACGCGATAAACTTCGCGCGCGGCGGCAAGTTTTGCAACTGAATCGGACGAAAATCCTTTGTCCGAGTCGATGATTGCGTAAAGATTGCCGTTTTTTCCGGAACAGGTTACTTTTCCATCGTTTTTATCCGCAAAGTCGGCGATGAGCGACAAGACCGCAGGGTTATCTTCCGCAAGGACGGTAATCCTGTGGTTTTTTCTTGCTGCAAAAACGGCGGGGTAGTTCACCGAGTTTTTGATATTGCCGTTTTCAAAGTAATCTTTGAGTTCGGTCGCGACCATAACGGCGCAGTTGTCTTCGGCCTCCGGGGTGGACGCGCCGAGATGCGGGCAGGCGATAATGCCGTCGACGTTCAAAAGCGGCTCCGACGGGAAGTCGGTGAAGTATTTATGTACTTTTCCGTCTTTGACCGCGGCGATTATATCGGCGTTTTGTACAAGTTCGCCCCTTGCACAGTTGACGATGACGACGCCGTCTTTCATTTTTGAAATCGCGGCTTTGTCGATCATGCCTTTCGTGTCGGCGTTGTAGGGAAGATGAAGGGTAATAAAGTCGGATTTTTCGTAAATTTTGTCCAAAGTATCGACGACTTCGAGATCGATTCCCAAATCCGTGTCCTTATTGAAAAACGGATCGTATCCGATGATATTCATACCAAGGGCGTTTGCCGCGACGGCGACTTTTCTGCCGATTGCGCCAAGACCGACGACGCCCAGCGTTTTTCCTGAAATTTCGCCGCCGACGAATTGCGCTTTGCCTTTTTCGACAATTTTCGCAACGCCGCCTTCCGCGTTATTTTGAGAGTTTACCCATTTAATTCCTTCGATAATCTTACGGCAAGAGAGCAAAAGGGCGGTGATGACCAACTCTTTCACGGCGTTTGCGTTCGCACCCGGGCTGTTGAAAACTACCACGCCGCGTTTTGCGTATTCGGCATGGGGAATATTGTTCACGCCCGCGCCCGCGCGACCTATTGCGACGACGCTTTCGGGAAGAACAAAATCTGCCATCTGCGCGCTTCTCACGAGAATAAGCTCGGGGTTATCGCATTCCGACGTAATTTCGTAATTTTTGTCCAATATGTCGTTGACTTTCGGGCTTATCGAATTTAACTTTAATACTTTTACCATACCAACCTCTTATTTGTGTTCCGCCGCGAATTTTTGCATATAGGCGATAAGATGTTTGACGCCTTCGACGGGCATCGCGTTGTAAATGGATGCGCGCATTCCGCCGACAAGACGGTGTCCTTTGATTGCCATGATTCCGTTTGCTTCCGCGCCGGCGACGAACTCAGCGTCGAGCTCCTTCGAGGGGGATACGAAAGGCACGTTCATCATGCTTCTGTCTTCGGGACGGACGGGGTTTGTATAGAAACCGCTGTTGTCGATGTAATCGTACAGCATTTTTGCTTTTTCTTCGTTGATTTTCTGGATTGCGGGAATGCCGCCGAGGTTTTTAAGCCATTTGAGCGTCAGGCTTGCGATGTAAATCGAGAAACAGGGGGGAGTGTTGTAAAGGCTGTTCTCTTTTGCCTGAGTTGACCATTTGAGCATAGTCGGGCAAATGGGCATCGCCTGATCGAGAAGGTCTTTTCGGACGATGACGACGGTAACGCCCGCGCATGAAATATTCTTTTGCGCGCCGGCATAAATCACGCCGAACTTATTTACGTCGTACACTTCGGACAAAATGTTGCTGGACATATCGCAGACGAGCGTTTCGACAGACGGGAATTTTCTCATACGGCTGCCGTAAATGGTGTTATTGCTGGTGCAGTGGACGTAATCGATATCGCTTCTGAAAGACGAGTCGTCAAAGTCCGGGATATAGGTGAAGTTTTTGTCTTCGCTGGACGCCGCAACCTTGACGTCGCCGTATTTTTGCGCTTCCTTGTATGCCTTTTTCGCAAAGTTTCCGGTCACGATATAATCGGCGCGGCCTTTTTTCAAAAGGTTGAGTGGAACTGCTTCGAACTGCGTCGACGCGCCGCCTTGTACGAGAAGCACGTCGTAGTTGTCGGGAATGTTCATAAGCTCGCGGAAAAGGGCGATACATTCGTTGTGAACGGGCTCGTAAACCTTGCCGCGGTGCGACGCCTCGATAATGGAAATGCCGCTGCCTTTGAAATCAATGAAGTCTTTTTGTGCTTCAAGCAAAACTTCCTTGGGAAGTACGCCGGGACCTGCTGAAAAATTGTACATAAGAATAAGAAACTCCTTATCAAAAGATTTATATAAAATATGATATATTATTTCGTTTATATTTGGCAACTGTTTTTTTTGCGCGTATAAATATTTAAGGTTAAAACATTATAAATGTATGAAAATTCAGGCGATAATTATGGCGGGCGGCGTCGGATCGCGTTTGAGACCGCTGACCGACGATACCCCGAAACCTATGGTAAAAATCATCGACAAACCCGTGCTTGAAACGATAATCGAAAGGTTGAAGTATTTCGGGATTTACGACATCGGGCTGACGGTGAATTACAAGTCCGACGTCATCAAAAACTATTTTTCAAACGGGCGGCGTTTCGGCGTAAGGCTGACGTATTTCGATGAAGAAAAACCGCTTGGAACCGCGGGCAGCGTAAAGCAGGCGGAAAAGTATCTTTCCGACAATTTTTTCGTTGCGTCCGGCGACGCGTATTCCGAGGTCGATTACGATGCGCTGTACAAAGCGCACGTCGGGAAAAATCTTCTGGGCACGCTCCTTGTGAAAAGGGTGTCCGACGCGCGCGGATTCGGGCTTGTGAAAATCAGAAACGGCATTGTGGAAGACTTTATCGAAAAACCGCAAGTTCCGACAAAAGGATATGTTAACACGGGGATTTACGCACTTAAACGTGACATTTTGCAATTTATTCCCGACGGGTTTTACGACTTCGGGCGCGATCTTTTTCCGCGGCTTATCAACAATCTGGCAGCTTTTGAAATAAGCGGATACTGGAACGATATCGGCACGCTTGAAAGATATTACGAAAGCAATCTGTACGCCGTGAAAAAGCTGAAAGAACAAAACAATACCGCGTTTTTTTGAGATAATTCTTTGAAAAAACCGGAAATCCGATTATTTTTTTGCCCCGAAAGTTTTCAGGGTAACCCCTGTATTACTTGATTTATATCTAAAAGTTTAGTATAATATCAACAATAATTTTCGGAGGACTTCTTTTGGCAAAGTCGTTAAAAGTAGTATTCCTCGGCGGCGTCGGCGAAATCGGCAAAAATATGACCGCTCTGGAATACGGTGAAAACATCATTATCATAGATATAGGTATGTCGTTCCCGACGGAAGACACCCCCGGGATCGACGTCGTCGTACCCGACGTTACCTATCTTTCGCAAAATAAAGAAAAAATCAAAGGAATTTTTATTACTCACGGACACGAAGACCACGTCGGCGGCGTGAGTTATCTCTGGCCCGAACTCGGCTGCCCGACGATTTACGGCACGCCGTTTTCGCTTGCCATCGCGCGTCATAAAATCGAAGAAAGCGGACTTCCCGTCAAAAACATGAAGGAAGTCAATGCGGGCGACGTCGTAAACGTCGATTGTTTCAAGGTGGAATTTATCAAAGTCTGCCACAGCATCGCGGAGGCGTCGGCGTTGTCCATCACGACTCCCGTCGGCGTCGTTTTCGTGACGGGCGATTTCAAAATCGACTTCACCCCCATCGACAACAAACTCACCGACCTTGAACGCATCGGGGAAATCGGCAAAAAAGGCGTGCTTTTAATGCTTGGCGAAAGCACCAACGTCGAAAGAAACGGACACACCATGTCCGAGCGCACCGTCGGGGAATCGTTTGACGTCATTTTCGGCAAAAACCAGAAAAAACGTATGATTGTCGCGACCTTTTCGACCAACAATTACCGCCTGCAACAACTTATGGATATTTCCGTGAAGTACAACAGGAAGGTCGTTTTAAGCGGGCGCAGCATGAAAAACATCGTCGATATGGCGGCTAAACTTAACGAACTTACGTTCCCGAAAGACCTTATCGTCGATATTGACAAAGCCAACAAACTCCCGCCGGAGCGCGTTACCATTCTTTGCACGGGCAGTCAGGGCGAGCCTATGAGCGCGCTTTCCAGAATGTCGCAGGGCACTTTCGACAAGGTTACGATTTCGGCGACGGACACCGTCGTTATTTCCGCAACACCGATCCCCGGCAACGAGCGCGGAGTATACAACGTCGTCAACAATCTTTACAAACTCGGCGCGGACGTCATCTACAACCCGTCCGACGATATCCACGTTTCGGGACACGCCTGCAAGGAGGAACTGAAACTTATGCTTTCGCTCGTAAGACCGAAGTTTTTCATTCCCGTTCACGGCGAGTATCGCCACCTTAAACTGCATCAACGTCTTGCCGGCAGCATGGGCATTCCCGAATATAATACGTTTATCCCCGACGTCGGCAACACCGTCAACGTATATAAAAACAAAATGGTCAAGGGCAATAACGTCCCCGCCGGCAACAACTTCATCGACGGCGTCGCCCTTGGTGAAAACGCCGAAACCATACTGCGCGACAGAAAGGCTCTTTCCGACAACGGATTTATCGTGATTCTTCTGACAGTACGCCTTAAATCGGGCGAAATTCTGGCAGGTCCCGACATTATCCTTCGCGGATTGCATCTCGGCGACACTTTCCCCGACGAGGCGAAAGAAGTCGTATTGAACGCATTGAAACAAGTCGACTTTGAAAACGTCGAGGATATTTACGAATTAAAGACGATAATCCGCAAAGCCATTCGCAAGTTCATAGACAAGAATTACAAGCAGTTGCCTATGATATTGCCCATCATTATCGAAGCATAAAAACGGCGATAATTCGCGCCTTTTCGGCGTTTTGACGGAACCCTGCTCAGTTAC
>ERZ857827.381-NODE-381-length-65201-cov-7.447426_pt1 | contig 65201 bp, 72 predicted proteins | sample MGYA00519761_ERZ857827 | MGnify/ENA primary metagenome ERZ857827 (study PRJEB31778, sample SAMEA3449370) | human gut metagenome | biome: human gut; feature: human-associated habitat; material: faeces | place: United Kingdom | collected 2010/2012 ... | reverse complement strand
GCTCGCCCCCTACGTATTACCGCGGCTGCTGGCACGTAGTTAGCCGGGGCTTTCTGGTATGGTACCATCACACTAAGTTCATTTCCTAACCTAGTCGTTTTTTCCATACAACAGAGTTTTACAATCTATAAGACCTTCATCACTCACGCGGCATTGCTCGTTCAGAGTTTCCTCCATTGACGAATATTCCTAACTGCTGTCTCCCGTAGGAGTTTGGGCCGTGTCTCAGTCCCAATGTGGCCGATCAACCTCTCAGTTCGGCTACGCATCGTCACCTTGGTAAGCCATTACCTCACCAACTAGTTAATACGCCGCAGGCCCATCTAATCGCGAAGCTTTAAAGGCTCCTTTCAATGTAAAATTGACTCTTACATTTTATTCGGTATTAGCAATCGTTTCCAACTGTTATCCCCAACAAAAAGGTAGGTCACCCACGTGTTACTCACCCGTCTGCCACTAGATGGGAATCCAGATTCAGTCTCGTGCAAGCACTCAACCTTCACTGGGCCATCTCGTTCGACTTGCATGTCTTAGGCATGCCGCCAGCGTTCATCCTGAGCCAGGATCAAACTCTCAATAAAAATATATTTTAATTATTTATTCATAGTTTTAATTCCTAGCTACTCAAATTGACATTTTGCTCAGTTTTCAAAGAACAATCTCTTTTGCATCTTTTCACAAGTGCATTAATAATATATCAAATATATTCGACATTGTCAACTGTTTTTTTTATTTTTTTTCTTTTTTTACTTAATTTAAGTAAAGCAAGTAAAAAGTAAAATAAAAAAACAATTTAACCAGTCTTATATATACATATTATATTATGCATTGACTATTAAAATGTTTCCAATTTTCTTTCAAAGATACAACTTCGACACTCTTTCGCATCGACAGATAATATCTTACCACTTAATTACCAACTTGTAAAGTCTTTTTTGAATTTTTTTGAATTTTTTCTCTTTTTTTAATTGTAAAGTTAAATGCAGTCCCTAAATATGTCAAATACTACATTTAAATAGTAGTAACATTACTATTATATTTTAAATAAAATCAAATATTAAATTAATTATTTATAATCAAAAATACAAAATAAACTAATATATATTTATAATATAACTCAAAAATTAATATTATAACCTTAAATATGCCGAATAACGACGATAATCATTTCGTTAATATTGAATTACCAATACTATATTAAAATAATCATATACACAAATATTTGCAGATTTTAGTATCTTCAAAAAAAAGCCATAACCAAAGGTTATGACTTTAATATAATTAATCTAAAAACTCTTCTTCTAGCACTTCAGAAGCATCTTCATCAAAGAATTCCTTCTCTAAAGAATAACCAACATCCATATACTCTTTAGCACCAGTACCAGCAGGGATTAACTTACCAATAATAACATTCTCTTTTAATCCTTGAAGTTTATCAACTTTACCCTTAACAGAAGCCTCAGTTAAGATTCTAGTAGTTTCTTGGAATGAAGCTGCTGATAAGAATGAATCAGTCTCAAGTGCTGCCTTAGTAATACCAAGAAGTATTGGTTGTCCAATAGCGGGTTTCTTACCTTGAATAATAACATCTTTATTACCCTTAGTAAATTCTTGTAAAGAAACAGTAGTACTAGGAACTAATAAAGTATCTCCAGCATCCATAATTCTAACTTTAGAAATCATTCTCTTAGCTATAATTTCAACATGTTTATCACTAATATCAACACCTTGAGATCTATATACCTTTTGTACTTCTTTTAGAATATATTGTTGAACAGTGTTAGGATCAGTTACTGCAAGTAACTCTTTAGGAGAAACACTACCTTCAGTAATTCTATCTCCAGCTTCAATCTTATCACCTTTTTCTACTCTAAGTTTAGCACCATATAAAGTAACATGTTCTCTAGTCTCAGTATCATTCTTAACATATACCTTAAACTTACCACCGGCATCTTCAATCTTAGATACAGTACCAGATATCTCACTAATAGTGGCTTTACCTTTAGGATTACGAGCTTCAAATAACTCTTCAACTCTAGGAAGACCTTGCGTAATATCCGCACCAGCAACACCACCAGTATGGAATGTTCTCATAGTAAGCTGAGTACCAGGTTCACCAATAGATTGAGCACCCATAATACCAACAGCTTCACCAATTTCAACTAAGTTACCAGTAGCAAGATTTCTACCATAACAATGTTGACATACACCATGATCAGTCTTACAAGTTAAAACATTTCTAATTTCAACTTCAGTTATACCAGCCTTAATAATCTTATCTGCTATAGCGTCAGTAATAAATTCATTTTTATCAATAATAACTTCTTTAGTTTCAGGATTAATAACTTTCTTATTAGTATATCTACCAACAATTCTATCATATAATGGCTCAATAATACCATCTTTATCATCCATAAATGCACTAACAACAACACCTTGAATAGTACCACAATCTTCTTCTTTAACAATAATATCTTGTGCTACATCAACAAGTCTTCTTGTCATATAACCAGAATCAGCAGTCTTTAATGCTGTATCAGCACTACCCTTTCTAGCACTATGTGTAGATAGGAAGAATTCAGATACTGATAAACCATCACTAAATGAAGATAAAATAGGAATCTCAATAGTTTCACCGTTAGGTTTCAACATCAATCCTCTCATACCAGCAAGCTGTACGAAGTTAGAGATAGATCCTCTGGCTTTAGAGTTCATCATTATAAATATTGGATTATCAACATATTCCTTTGCATAAACTTGCAATTCATCTTGAATTTCCTCTTTAGCCTTAGTCCATATTTCAATTACATGATTTAATCTTTCTCTATCAGTAATAAGTCCTCTTTGGAATTGCTTATTAACTTTCTTAATCTCTTCATTAGATTTCTCAATAATAGCATCCTTATTCTTACTAGTAACAACATCAGATACCGCTATCGTAATACCAGAGAAAGTAGAATACTTAAATCCTAAATCCTTAAGTTTATCTAGGAATATACTAGTTTCAGTAGTCTTATATCTCTTAAACATTTGAGCAATAATTTTCTCAAGTGCACCCTTATTAAATGGAGTAGATAAAGGCATCTCACTAATTCTAGCCTTAACATCTTCACCATAATCAATAAAGTATTTACTAGGAGTAATACCTTCAATATTTTCACTAGTAGCCTCACATAAGTAAGGGAATGAATCAGGTAAAATCTCATTAAAGATAATCTTACCAGGAGTAGTAACTAAATACTTATTCTTATCTTCATCCAAGAATACCTTATGTTTAAATGAATTAACAGGAACAACAATTCTTGTTTGAAGAGTAATCTCTCTTCTTTGATAAGCCATTAAAGCTTCATTAGTATTCTTAAACGCTCTACCTTCTCCTTCTACACCAGCTTTTTCCATAGTAATATAATAGTTACCAAGAATCATATCCTGTGAAGGAGTAACAATAGGATCACCATTTTTAGGAGAAAGAATATTATTAGAACCAAGCATAAGAATTCTAGCTTCAGTTTTAGCTTCTTCACTTAAAGGTACGTGAACAGCCATCTGATCTCCATCAAAGTCAGCATTAAATGCTGTACAAACAAGTGGATGAAGTCTAATTGCCTTACCACTAATCAACTTAGGTTCAAATGCTTGAATACCAAGTCTATGTAAAGTAGGAGCTCTGTTAAGCATTACAGGATGTTCTTTAATAACATCTTCAACAATATCCCATACTTTAGGATCTTGATTATCAATCATCTTTTTAGCAGACTTAATATTATTAGCAAGACCTCTTTCAGTTAAACCATGAATAACATGTGGTTTGAAAAGCTCAAGAGCCATTTCTTTAGGAATACCACATTGATACATCTTTAAATCTGGTCCTACAACAATAACACTTCTACCAGAGTAGTCAACTCTCTTACCAAGTAAGTTTTGTCTAAATCTACCCTGTTTACTCTTAAGCATAGAACTTAGACTCTTAAGAGCTCTATTACCTGCTCCAGTAACACTTCTACCTCTTCTACCATTATCAAATAATGAGTCAACAGCTTCTTGAAGCATTCTCTTTTCATTTTGAATAATAATTGAAGGTGCACCTAATTCAATAAGTTTCTTTAATCTATTATTTCTATTAATAACTCTTCTATATAAATCATTTAAATCACTAGTAGCAAATCTACCACCATCTAGTTGAATCATCGGTCTAAGTTCAGGAGGAATAACAGGAAGAGCCTCAATAATCATCCATTCAGGTTTATTACCAGATTGAACAAATGAATTAATAACATCAAGTCTCTTAACAAGTCTAGTTCTCTTCTGACCAGTAGCACCATCTAATTCTTTTTGAATTTCTTCTAATTCCTTATTTACATCAACTTCAGAAAGTAACTCTTTAATAGCTTCAGCACCCATACCAACTCTAAAAGTATTACCATATTTTTCATAATATGCTCTATACTCTTTATCAGATAAAGTTTGCTTCTTAATTAAAGTAGTAGCTCCTGGATCAAGTACAACATAAGAAACGAAATATATAACTTCCTCTAAGTCTCTCGGAGACATATCAAGAGTAAGTCCAATGTATGAAGGAACACCCTTAACATACCAAATGTGACTTACTGGAGTAGCAAGTTCAATATGTCCCATTCTCTCTCTTCTAACAGAAGATTTAGTAACCTCTACTCCACATCTATCACAGACAATATTCTTATATCTAAGTCTTTTATACTTACCACAAGAACATTCATAATCTCTAGTAGGTCCAAATATCTTTTCACAGAATAATCCATCCCTTTCAGGTTTTAAAGTTCTGTAATTAATAGTCTCAGGTTTTAATACTTCACCATACGACCAAGACCTAATCTTCTCAGGTGAGGCAATTCCAATCTTAAGAGCCTTAAAATCATTAGCTTCTAACATTAGAAATCATCTCCTTCCTCAATTGAATCTTCAATATCACTATCTATATCATCAATATTTTCTTCATCAAAATCATCATCATCGATTTCATTATCATCATCAAGATCATCAAACGATCTTTCATTTTGAACTTCTTCTGCTATAGGATTATCCTCCAAATCAGCTTTTCTTTCAAGTTCACTAAATGATACTTCATCATCATTATTATTAATAACTGAAATATCAAGTCCCAATGCCTGAAATTCTTTAATAAGAACTCTAAATGCTTCAGGAATACCAGGTTTAGGTAGTGGTTGTCCTTTAACTAAAGCTTCATATACTTTAACTCTACCTACAACATCATCAGATTTATAAGTAAGAATTTCTTGAAGTACATGAGATGCTCCATAAGCTTCAAGTGCCCAAACTTCCATTTCACCAAATCTCTGTCCACCAAGTTGTGCTTTACCACCAAGTGGTTGCTGTGTAACAAGAGAATATGGGCCAGTTGCTCTAGCATGTAACTTATCATCAACCATGTGATGTAGTTTAATCATATACATAACACCAACAGATATTCTACTATCAAATGGATCACCAGTTCTACCATCATATAGAATAGTCTTACCATCTTCATCCATACCTGCTTCTTTCATAGCGGCAGCTATATCTTCTCTCTTGGCACCATCAAGTACTGGAGTAGCAAAATGAACACCAAGTTTTTTACCAGCCATACCTAAATGTAACTCAAGTATCTGACCAATATTCATACGTGATGGAACACCTTGAGGATTAAGCATAATATCAACAGGAGTACCATCAGGTAAGAATGGCATATCCTCACTAGGAAGTATAAGTGAAATAACACCCTTATTTCCGTGACGACCACTCATTTTATCTCCAACTTGAATCTTTCTCTTTTGAATAATATATACCCTAACAACCATACTTACACCACTAGGTAAGTCTTCATTATCATCTTTAGTATAAACTTTAACATCATGAACAACACCATCACCACCATGTGGAACAGTAAGTGATGAATTTCTAACTTCTCTTGTCTTCTCTCCAAAGATAGCATGAAGTAATTTCTCTTCACTAGTTAAATCAGCCATTCCTTTAGGAGTAACTTTACCAACTAGAATATCACCTTCATGAACCTCAGTACCAATCTTAATAATACCATTTTCATCAAGATTCTTTCTAGCTTCTTCTCCAACACTAGGAATATCTCTTGTAATTTCTTCAGGACCAAGTTTAGTATCTCTACATTGAACTTCATAATCTTCAATATGTAAAGAAGTATAAACATCATCCTTAACAAGTCTTTCATTCATAATAACAGCATCTTCATAGTTATAACCATTAAATGTTGTAAAGGCAACAACTACATTCTTACCAAGAGCAAGTTCACCTTTATCAGTACTTGGACCATCTGCTATTATTTGCCCTCTCTTAACCTTATCTCCTTCTCTAACTATTGGAACATGATTAAATGTTTCACCTTGGTTAGATCTTTCAAAAGTAGCTAAGTGATAAATATCTTCACCTTTAGCATTACGAACAACAATTTTTTTAGCATCAGCATAACTAACAATACCATCAGCCTTAGCAACTACTACAGAGCCACTATCTCTAGCAGCAATATATTCAGCACCAGTTCCAACAAATGGAGCCTCTGTCTTAAGAAGTGGTAATGCCTGTCTTTGCATGTTTGCACCCATTAAAGCACGAGTAGCATCATCATGTTCAAGAAAAGGAATTAAACTAGTTGTAACAGAAACAACTTGTTGCGGAGAAACGTCAATATAATCAACTTTATCAGGGCTAACAAGAACATTCTCTCCTCTATATCTACCTGCTACTATATTATCAGTAATCTTATTATCATCATCAACATTAACAGTAGCTTGAGAAATATAAAAATCTTCTTCTTCGTCAGCAGTCAAATAAACAACTTCATCAGTAAGATGTCCATCTACCACTTTTCTATATGGAGTTTGGATAAATCCATATTCATTAATTTTAGCATAACTAGCAAGTGAAGTAATAAGTCCAATGTTTGCTCCTTCAGGAGACTCAATAGGACAAATTCTACCATAGTGAGAAGAGTTTACGTCTCTTACTTCAATACCTGCTCTATCTCTAGATAAACCACCAGGTCCTAATGCTGATAATCTTCTCTTATGAGTAAGTTCAGCAATTGGATTAGTTTGATCCATAAATTGTGATAGCTGACTACTACCAAAGAATTCTTTAATAACCGCAGTAACTGGTCTAATATTAATAAGTGTTTTAGGAGTAACCGTTTCAATATCTTGAGTAGTCATTCTCTCTCTAATAACTCTTTCCATTCTACTAAAACCAATCTTAAATTGATTTTGTAATAATTCACCTACTTGTTTAACTCTTCTATTACCTAAATGGTCAATTTCATCATCTTTACCAATACCTTCATTTAAGTTTAGATAATAACTAACAGAAGCATAAAAATCAGACATTGTAAGATTCATAATATTAGCAGATGGATCATTACCAATAACTTTAACAATTTTCTTATCATCTACATTAGAATATAAATGAATAACTTGAATCTTGTTATGTTCATCTATACTTGAATTAATAGTTAAATCCTCATTAACTTTTGCCTCAGTAACACCATAACCATTATCTAAATAAGTACATAATTCTTCATATACATCTTTATTAATAAGAGTTCCTTTTTCAATCTTAACTTCACCATCGATAATAATATCTTCAGCAAGTCTATTACCAAGTAATCTATCTTTAACATTTAATTTTTTATTAAACTTATATCTACCTACTTTAGCTAAATCATAATGAAAATCATCAAAGAATCTAGTAATCAATTGGTTCTTTGAACTGTCTAAAGTAGTAGGTTCTCCTGGTCTTAATTTCTCATATATTTCAATAAGAGCCTCATCAGTATTATGAGTAGAATCTTTCTCTATGGTATTTTTTAAATATACATCATTATCAAATAAAGAAAGAATATCCTCATCACTAGATAAACCTACTGCTCTTAAAAGAGTAGTCATTGGTACTTTTCTATTTCTATCTATTCTGATATAGATAACATCTTTAGCATCAGTTTCATATTCAAGCCAAGTACCTCTAGATGGAATAACTTTAGATGCAAAAACAGGTTTACCATTTTTATCAATTTCCTTAGAATAATATACACTAGGAGATCTAACAAGTTGCGATACAACAACTCTTTCAGCACCATTTATGATAAATGTACCAGCATCAGTCATAAGTGGCATATCACCTAAGAATATCTCTTGCTCTTTAACTTCCCCAGTTTCATTATTGAATAGTCTAGTCTGTACCTTTAAAGGAGCAGCATAAGTAATTTGTCTATCCTTGCACTCTTTAATAGAGTATCTAGGAGTACCAAATTCATACTCACCAAATTCTAAAGATAAACTACCAGAAAAACTTTCAATTGGTGAAAATGTTTCAAAAACCTCTTTTATCCCTTCTGTTGCAAACCATTTATAACTTTCAGTTTGCACCTCTAATAAATCACTAATTGCTAGTGAATTTTTGATCATAGAAAAGTTTCTTCTTTTTCTATAATCACCGCTTTGTTTTAACTTATAAGCCATTAATTTTTCACCCCAATACCTAGAATTTTTTTAAATTTCAGTCACATTAAAAGATGTGTTACCAATTTATAAGTTTATCAGCATTTTACGAGTATGTCAATAACTTTGACATCACTTTTTCATTTTTTTCACTTTTTTTAACAAAAATACAAAAAAGCATCATTATCGACACTTTTTTAACTCTACAACATAAAAACCCTTATCTTTATCAATAACATTAACCATATATTTATTTTCTAATTCTTTAATCATTGATTTAACACCATGATCTTTCCTCATAACAAAATATATTACTCCATCATCTTCTAAATAATCATATCCATCAAATAAAAATCTTCTTATAACAGCCTTTCCTGCTCTAATAGGAGGATTAGTAATAATATAATTATATTTTTTATTAACATTATCATAAACATTACTAACAAATACATCAGACTTAACATTATTAAGTATAAGATTATCTTTAGTAAGAGAAATAGCTCTCTCATTTACATCAATCATATCTATATTAATATTCCTATTAAAAGTACCAAGTATAATACCTACTACTCCAAGTCCACATCCGAGATCAAGAACGTTGCCAGATAAACTATCTATATCAATACTACTAAGTAAAACTCTTGTACCATAATCAAATCTATCTTTAGAAAACACTCCATTATCACTATATATAGAAAATTCTTTGTTATTAAAATTAAACTTAATTAATCTTTTCTCACTCTTAATATTTTTATCATTATCAAAATACTGACTCATATCAATCACCAACAATATTATAATAGAATTATATCAAAATTACAATATATTTTTTATTCCTTCAGAGCCTATAGTCTCTGAAGGTGAGTCTGAGCCTAAGGTCTCATCCTCAAACTATTCTTTAACTAAATGTTTAACTTTCCAAGTATCAAATTCTTCTCTTTGTTCTTCAGTTTCAATTTCCATATGATAAAAATGCTTAGTAAATTCACCACAAGAACTACCAACTTCTCTACCAGGAGGACTATAAGTTTTAATTCTAATATTTGGTACCCTATTAGAAATCTCTCTTACCCATAACTGTTCATTTTTACTTATCTCTAGTTCATTAATAGGATTAAATCTAATAAACTTTATTGTAATATTATATCTGTCAAGTAATTTACACATTCTATCAAGCTCTTTCATATCATCATTAACACCATTAATTAAAGTATAATGTATTTCTATAGGATCATTATTACTATGTAGTTTTACATACTTACCCATTAATACTTCATTCTTTTGTAATAAATTTCTATAACTAACTAAATATGCAAGAGCATCTTGAACAGAAACCTTAGTACCAGGAATTAATTCATTTCTTTTTACATCAATAGGATTATGTAAAGAAAAATGTACTTTAAGGGGCATATCTAAATTATTAATCATTTCACCTAATTTAATGATATTATCATTAGGCATCATCGTAGCAAGAGCATACCCAATATTCTTATAACCAAGTTTCTCTCTAATTAAATCTTCTTTTCTATATACATCTTCAATTAACTTCAAATTAAGAAGAGGCTCACCTACTCCCATAAAAGAAATAAGTAAATTCTCCTTATCAGTTCTTCTTTTGCCATTAATAGATAATGTATTAATTAAACAATAAATAAAGTCTTCCCATTTAATCGGAGTCATTCCTTTATTAAGGCCTTTATTAGTTAAATGACACATCTTACAACCTAAATTACAAAAATGATGAGTAGGAACACAAACTACATCTTTATCATTCTTATTAAATAATAAAGACATTTCTATAATATTATTATTCCCAACATCAAAAACAGTTTTTAATGTACCATCATTATAATCCTTAAAAGTACCAATTTTATTAATCATAATTATTACCTCCAACAACACTTGTTTTCTATTATAACATATTTTTTTAATCTACAACAAAAAAAAGAAACCTAATTAAATAGATTTCTTATAATTCTGAATGTCTACAAATTAATTATTTTAATTCAACAGTAGCTCCAGCTTCTTCAAATTGAGCTTTAATTTTTTCAGCTTCTTCTTTGTCGATGCCTTCTTTAACATTTCCACCATTGTCAGCAATGTCTTTAGCTTCTTTTAATCCTAAACCAGTTAAATCTCTAACTAATTTAATAACAGCAATTTTGTTAGCTCCAGCAGCAGTTAATACAACATTAACTTTTGATGGGCCTTCTTCTACAGCAGCTACTGCAGGACCAGCAACAGCAACAGCTGATGGGTCAACACCATATGCCTCCTTCATTGCGTCAACTAATTCTTTAATTTCAAGAATAGACATTTCATTTAGTGAATTAATAAATTCTTCTTTTGTTAATTTAGCCATTTTAATTTCCTTCCTTTCTTATAACTATATTTTTATTAATTTTCTTCTTTTTGTTTAGCATATAAATCTAAACAGATAGATAAATCTTTAACAGTACCCATAAGTCCTGCAGCAAGCATTGTAAGTAATCCATCTCTTGATGGAATAGCAGCATATTTAGCAAGCTCTGAAGCTTCAGCAACCTTTCCTTCAACAATACCAGCTTTTAATTCAAGATTAGTATGTTTTTTAGCAAACTCACTAATAACCTTAACAGGAGCAAGTTCATCGCTAGAAAAACTAATCGCAGATGGTCCTTCTAAGAACTCATCTAACTTAATATCTAAACTATTAACAGCTCTTTTTACTAAAGTATTTTTATATACTTTGTAATCAGAACCAGACTCTCTAAGAGCTCTTCTAAGTTCAGTTACTTCAGCAACATTAAGTCCTCTTGGATCAAATACAACTACTGATTTAGCATTTTCAAACTTACCTTTAATCTCATCAACTACTAAAGATTTTTGCTCTAATATTTTTGCATTTGCCATAGTATCAATCCTTTCCTATACCAAAATAAAATCCCTCTACATCGAGGGATAAAAAGAACATTTCTTATTCCTCGGTAAGATTTTCAAGCATTACTGCCCTTACTGTCTTTGGCATAATATTTTCTCAAACAAACTTATTATATATTAAATATTATTATTTGTCAAATGAATTTAAATCAATTTTAACACCAGGACCCATAGTTGAAGAAATACTAACATTCTTAACGTATGATCCTTTTACAGTTGAAGGCTTAACTTTCATAATAGCCTCAACGAAAGCTTTAAGATTCTCTACTAATTTAGCATCATCAAAACTTGCTTTACCAACGATTCCGTGTACATTTCCAAAACTATCAGTTCTGTAATTAACTTTACCTTTTTTAGTTTCTTCAATAGCTTTAGCAGTATCCATAGTAACAGTACCTGTCTTAGGGTTTGGCATTAAACCTTTAGGTCCAAGTAATTTACCAATTTTACCAAGCATTGGCATCATTTCAGGAGTAGCAATAATAACATCATAGTCAAACCAAGATTCTTTTTCAATTTTTTGAATCATATCAAGGTCTCCTACAAAGTCAGCACCTGCTTCTTTAGCAGCTTTAGCTTGATCTCCTTTAGCAAGAACTAAAATTCTTTTAGTCTTACCAGTACCATTAGGTAAAACAACTGCTCCTCTTAGTTGTTGATCATTCTTTTTAGTATCTAAGTTTAAGTTCATAGCTACTTCAATAGTAGAATCAAACTTAGCATTAGAAGTCTCTTTAACTAATTTAACAGCCTCTTCTACAGAATATGCTTTATTCTTATCAAGTTTTTCTAAATTAGAAACATATCTTTTACTTCTTTTCATTCGTCTTCCCTCCTTATGTGGTATTTGCGGACTAAACAATATCCTTCCACATAGGTATAAACCTATATGACATATTAATTATTTTTTATTATTCTTCAATTTTAATTCCCATATTACGGGCAGTACCTTCAACTATTTTCATAGCTTCTTCTACTGTATAAGCATTTAAATCAGGTAATTTAGTTTCAGCAATCTCTTTTAATTTATCTTTAGATAAAGTTGCAACTACTTCACCCTTACTAGAGCCAGATTTAATCCCAGCAGCCTTCTTAAGTAAAAATGCAGCAGGTGGAGTCTTAAGTACAAAGTCAAAACTTCTATCATCATAAATAGTTATTTCAACTGGAAGTACATCTCCCATCTTATCTCTAGATGCATCATTAAATTTAGTACAAAATTCTTGTAAGTTAATTCCTGCTGGTCCAAGTACAGTTCCTACTGGAGGAGCTGGTGTTGCTTTTCCTGCTGGAATTTGTAATTTAATTTTCTTAGTAACTTCTTTAGCCACGAAAAACACCTCCTATTAAAATTTCTTTTTCGCGTGTGGTCCCATCGGCCAGTCCGCCTTCCACTTACTAACATAATAATATGTCTCGCACCGATAATGATATCACACTTTTTTTAAAATTACAACTATTTTTTTTATTTTTTTTCTACTTTATGTTTTATTTTAATCATATTACATAGTTTCTACTTCTTGCATATCAACTTCAACTGAAGTTTCTTGACCAAATAAATCAACTAAAACAGTAAGCTTTTGCTCTTTTAGATCAACACTATCAATCTTAGCCACCATATCTTTAAATGGTCCAGCAATAATCTTAACTTTCTTACCTTCAGTTAAATCTTTACTAATATCTACTCTACTCATTCCCATACTATTAAGTATTCTATCAACTTCTTGAGGAAGAAGCGGAATAGGTTTAGCACCCTTACCAGATGATCCTATAAATCCGGTAACACCTTGCGTATTTCTAACAATATACCAAGCTTCATCAGACATAACCATTTCTACCAAAACGTATCCTGGAAACATCTTCTTAACTTTTTCTTTTTTAACACCATTTTTATACTCTATTTCTTTTTGTTCTGGAACAATAACCCTAAAAATATTTTCTTGTAAATCCATAGAGTTAATTCTCATTTCTAATTTTTCTTTAACCTTATACTCATGTCCACTTACAGTATTAACAACATACCACTCTTTTTTCATTATAAACTACTCCTTAACACAGCTACTAGTAAATCGATTAGATAAAAGAATACACCAAAGAAAATCATAAATGCAATTGTAGATGTAGCATATTTAAGTAAATCTTTTTTACTAGTCCATTTAATTCTAGATACTTCTTTTTTAACACCTTTAAAATATTCAACCATTTTCAAATCCTCCCAACATTTGATTAAAATAAAAACACCTTTCGGTTGACATAACTATACCACAATATATATATATTTGTCAATTATTTTTATTACTTTTCTTTTATTTTTCTATAGTTTGTCAAGCCTAAGGTCTTGGCAAATAGTTTTGAGCTTGTAATCTCAAAACTAAAACATTCTTGTTCTAACATATTCACAGTCAAAATTTATATACTTATAACCTTATCAATTAATAAAAATATATAACATTAAAAATATAGGATAGGTCGTAAATAATAAAAAAAGAATCTATCAATAATAGACTCTTAATTATCAAATGGCGGCCAATGTAGGGCTCGAACCTACGACCTATCGGTTAACAGCCGAGTGCTCTACCGACTGAGCTAATTGGCCAGTACATCCACAAGACTTCTTAATTATATAACACTTTTTTTAATTAATCAAGTACTTTTTTTAACTTTTTAAATATTTTATGCATTTTTTAATAAAAAATACCAAAAAGAAGAAAAGTTTATCAACAAAAATTGTTGATAAACTTATAATTTTTTAAGTTCTTCACCAAGTACCATGTTAGTAACTCCAGGATTTACTTTACCAGAAGTTTTTTTCATAATAAGTCCCATAATAAAACCATTAACATTTTTACCAGACTTAAAATCATCTATAACTTTAGGATTTTCATCAAATACCTCATTAATAATTTTTCTAATTTCTTCTTTATCACTTATTTGAGTACCAATAGATTTAGCAACATCTAATACATTTTTATCTTCATCTAAAGCTTTAGTAAAGATATCCTTAACCTGTTTATTAGAAATCTTTCCATCACTCATCATTTTAATAATTTCACTAAAATCTTTTGGTTCAATATTAATATCTGCAATATCTTTATAATTCTTATTCAAATATCCAAGTAAAAAACCAACCACTACGTTAGAAGTTTCCTTAGGATTAGAACCATAACTAATAACACTTTCAAAATAGTCAGATAACTTCTTATCCTTAGTAAGCGTACTAGCATCAATATAACTAATACCATACTCATCAATATATTTACACTTTCTTTCATATTCAAGAACAGGCATATTCTTCTTTATATCATTAATAAACTCTTCTCTTAATTTAATCGGAGGAATATTAGGTTCGATATAATACTTATAATCAATAGCATCACTCTTTTCTCTCATAGATACCGTAGTTTTACTAGCCTCATCATATCTTCTAGTTTCCTGTTTAATGATACCACCTGCCTCAAGTATTTCCGTCTGTCTTTTAATTTCAACATCAATAACTTCCTTAACAGTAGAAAAAGAATTAATATTCTTCATCTCAGTTCTAGTACCAAGTTTACTATCCCCTTCTTTTTTCATAGAAACATTAACATCTACTCTAATCTGACCAAGATCAGCTCTTGCATCACTAGCATCCAAATATAAAAATATATTTCTAAGTGCTTCTAAGTAAGCAATAGCTTCTTTTGAAGAACTAATACAAGGCTCAGAAACAGTCTCTAAAAGAGGTACACAAGCTCTATTATAATCAATTAAAGAATAAGTACTTAAATGATCCATATTCGCCGTATCCTCTTCCAAATGCGTATCATGAATACCTATCTTCTTATGAACTCCATCGACATTAATCATAACAAAACCATTAGTACCAATAGGATTATGAAACTGTGTAATCTGATATCCCTTAGGTAAATCAGGATAGTAATAATTTTTTCTATCAAAAGTAAGTTTTTCAGGTACTGTAGTGTTTAAAGCTAAAGCAACCATAATACTCTTTTTAACTGCCTCTTTATTAACACAAGGTAAAATACCAGGATAACCAATATCAACTACTGATAAATTAGTATTAACATCTCCATTACCATTTTTACCAGTACTAAAGTTCTTACTATTACTCTTAAGTTCGCAGTGAACCTCAAGCCCAATAACCGGAATATACTTACTCATCTTTAGCCACCATACCTTTACATCCAAGTACTTCTTCTATTTTATTAGCCATATTAAGTACTAAATAATCTTCTCTTGCTCTACCAGTAATATTTACACTAACAGGCATATTATTAACAAAACCGCTAGGAATAGAAATACTAGGAAATCCTCCAAAATTACCAATAACAAGATGATTGCCAAGAATCAAATATTCATCCGATAATTTATCACTAGCTTTATCAAATAATGGAGCTATATCACCACTCGTAGGCATAATAAGACCATCATACTTTTTAAATAATTCATTCATTCTATCAACAATAAGTCTTCTAACTCTAGAAGCATTTAAAAATAATTTTTCTTGATTCTCTTTTTGAAGAACATAACTACCAATAACAAATCTTCTCTTAATAAGTTCAGAAAAACCTTCTGTTCTCGTCTTCATCATAATATCATAAACATTACTTGCTTCTACTCTACTACCAAATGGAATACCAGTTAAATTAGAATTATTACTAGTAGCCTCTGCACAAGAAATAACATTATACACAGGATATATAGCTTCAAGCAATTCCTTACCAAAAGTAACTTCTTCTACTTCAAATCCTAAAGATTTACATTTACTAATAACTTCTTTAAAATTGTCCATAATATTTTTTAATTCATCATTATCACTAGTTATATCCATAGCCTCTTTAATATAAAATAATTTTTTGCCTTTAATATCATTATCTATATTATCAACATAAGAAATATCTTCGTCAGGTAAACTAGTCATATCCTTTTCATCATGACCTTTAACTATATCCATAACATAACTTACATCTTTAACACTTCTAGCAAATACTCCAAGATGATCTAAACTAGAAGCAAAAGCAAATAAACCATATCTAGATATTCTACCATAAGTAGGTTTATATCCAACTACCCCACCATAAGCAGCAGGTTTTCTAATAGAATCGCCTGTATCAGAACCAATTGCAAAAGGAACAATACCAAGAGCAACTGCAGCAGCACTACCAGCAGAACTACCACCAATCATTCTTTCCTTATTCCAAGGATTTTTAACAATACCAGTGTGTCCAGTAGTACCAGTACCACCCATAGCAAGTTCATCAAGTACAGTTTTACCCATAAGTACAGCACCTGATTCCTGTAACTTCTTATAAATAGTGGCATCATATAAAGGAATATAATCTTTAAGTATATTTGAAGAAGCAGTAGTAAGTATACCTTTAGTAGAAATATTATCTTTTAAAGCGTAAGGGATTCCTCTAAGTATACTATTTCCTTCTAGTTCTTCTTTATTATCCATAATTGTAACAAACGAGTTATATTCATCTTGATATTTTTTAGCCTTACTAGTAGCCTCTTCAAATAACATTTCACTAGTAACATTACCATTGTCTAAATTATTTCTAATTTCATCAATAAGCTTATTTGTCATTATTCCACCACCTTAGGAACCTTTACCCTATTATCTTCATAATCCTTGACATTAATCTTCATATCATCAAAAGTAATTTCATTATTATATACATCTTCTCTTAAATAATCATCATTTAATTCTAAATCAAAAGGAAATGTCATTGGTTCCACTTTGTCAATATCTTTAATATTGCCAATTAAATCCATTTGTTTAAGAATAACATCAAATTCTTTTTCCAAAGTTTCATACTCATTATCATTCATTTCAAACATAAGTTTTTTAGCTAAACTCTCTAACTCACTTTTTGATATCATAACTTCCTCCATTCAAATCATTAATATTATAGCAATTTTATACTCAAAAAACAAGAGACTTTTAATCTTCTCCCTCAAAAAGTCTCTTTTGCATACCATATGGATTATCTAAATACAATCTATAGAGATTATATATTTTTGTATCTTCATATTTGGTAATTTTAAAATTATTATCTAAATCCAGTATTACTCCCTTATAATAAGAAATCAAAATAGGAGAATGTGTTGCTATAATAAATTGACATCCTCTTTTTACTAAATCATCTATCAAACATAAAAGAGACATTTGTCTTTCTGGTGATAAAGCTGCCTCCGGTTCATCTAAAATATATAAGCCATTATCACCAAATCTATTTTTAACAAGTTTTATAAAAGATTCACCATGTGAACAGTTATGTAAGTTTCCACCATAAGATCTGTAAAGTTTAAAATAATGATCTTCTTCAACTAATCGTTGCACTTCTGAAGAAAAATTATAAAAACTTTCTGCTCTAAGAAAGAATTTATTTTCAGGATAGTTATGTCTAGATATTTTTAAATAATTAGATAAACTTGAACTTGTATTTTTAGTAACAAAATTAAAATTCTGTGTACCACCTTCAGCATTAAGTCCCATAGCTATCGCTATTGCCTCTATAAAAGTAGATTTACCAGTACCATTTTCGCCTATAAAAAAGGTAACTGGTTCTGTAAATTTTAATTCATTAAAATTTTTAATAATTTCAATATTAAAAGGATATTCCTCAAAGCTACTTATTCTATCTCTATTAAGACTTATCTTATCAATAAATAAATTTGTTTTCAAAATAATCACCTCTAAAATAATTATATCAAAAATATCTATTTTTTACATAGAATAGTAAAAATCAGATAATAATTATTTCAATCTTGGTAATAATATTATCATAGTATTACAAATAAAAAATAATTTATTATAATAAAACTAGTTTTTGGAGGTAAAAATGAAGTTAGGTGAAAAAATAAAATATCTAAGAAAAAGTAAAGGGATATCACAAGAAGAATTAGCAACAATGTTAAAAATTAATAGAAATTTCTTATCTAGAATAGAAACAGGAAAATCGGACCCAAATGCTGGTATACTAAAAAGTATTGCTCAAATTTTTAATGTTGATCTAAACTCACTATTAGACATAAATAATAGTGAAGAACAAGGTATTGATAAAATAAAATACATAACAGAAAATTGCAAATACTTACAGGACAAAGACTTAGAATTTATTGTAAGAATAATGTCTGTAATGCGTGAAGAATATGTAAAAATAAATACAGACATAGATTAAGAATGATATTTTTATCATTCTTTTTATATACTTTAATATGAGTAATAATAAAGATCTTTTAAAAGAAGTAAATATAGATATTGTCTTTTTCTTTTTAATAATAGTTAAATCATTAATTTCCTTTTATATAATAACAGAAAAAAAGAAAAGCATCTTAAATATTCCCAGTATAACCAACAAAGAAGCTAATAAATTATATTATTATAATCGTAGGCTAAATGTTATAATAGCTATTTATTTCTTTATAAATGCCTATAACAATTATCAAGATAGTGATCCAAATGACAATACTAAAGAGAGATACTTACTTGCTGCAACATTCTTTATATTAATTGGTTCTCTTTTATATTTACCATTAGGAAATAGTAACTTAATAATAGAAAATTAGTATAAAAATATTTTCCTATTCCATAATAAAAAAGAAAGGAAGATATATATGCTATCAAAATATTATTTAAACGATTACTTTCCTCTTATTGATTCTCCACTACTTAAAGAAAGAGAATATATGAAAACAGATATAAGAGAAGAAGTAAATAAATACATTATGGAAATAGATTTACCAGGATTAAAAAAAGAAGATATACTAATAAATTATGAAAATGGTTACTTAACAATTAAAGCAGTTAAAAAAGTAGAACTAAAAACAGAAGTATATGTAAGAAGAGAAAGATTTTATGGCGAAGTAAAAAGAAGCTTCTATATTGGTGAAAAAAAAGAATCCGATATAAAAGCCAACTACGAAAATGGTATTTTAACTATATCTTTTCCTAAAGAAGAAACCCCTAAAAAAGAAATACCAAACATAGTTATTAAATAGACTAGTAAAAAACTTCTAGTCTATTTTTAAATATAATGGTATAATTAACTTGAGGTGCAAAAATGAATATAAGTAATAAATGGAAAGATTATGAATGTATGAAAACAGGAAACGGAGAAAAATTAGAAAGATGGAAAAATATTATTCTAATAAGACCAGATCCTCAAATAATATGGAGTAAAAAAGAAAAATGGAATAGCTTTGATGGCCACTATCACAGAAGTAAAGAAGGGGGCGGATCATGGGAATTTAAAAAAAAATTACCAGAATATTGGACTGTAAATTATAATGATTTAACATTTAAAGTATCTCCAACTAATTTTAAACATACTGGTATATTTCCTGAACAAGCAGCAAATTGGAATTTCATCCAAACAAAAGTAAAAGAGTACAAAGAAAATCATAATGAAATGAAAGTATTAAACCTATTTGCATACACAGGTTGTGCTTCAATGGCAGCCTCAAGTGCCGGAGCAGATGAAGTAGTTCATGTTGATGCCTCTAAAGGAATAAATGAATGGGCAAAAGAAAACATGAAATTATGTCACCTAGAAAATAACAAAATAAGATTTATAACTGAAGATACTATTAAATTTTTAGAAAGAGAACAGCGAAGAGGAAGAAAATATGAAGGTATAATTATGGATCCACCAAGTTATGGTCGTGGTCCAAATAAAGAAGTATGGAAATTTGAAGATGATTTTTCAAATTTATTAGATAACGTAAAAAAAGTTTTATCTGATGATTTCTCATTCTTACTAATCAGCTGCTACACAACTGGTATAAGTCATATTTCTCTCGAAAATATCTTAAAGCAAAATTTTCCTAACTGCAAAATAGAAACTGGTGAAAACTGTCTACCTGTAACTGAAGATAATCTAATATTACCATGTGGAATATATGGAAAAGTTACCAAAAATTAATATAATATATGAAGATAATCATCTTCTAGTAGTAGAAAAGCCAGTTAATATACCAGTTCAAGAAGATATAAGCCAAGATATAGATATGATAACACTATTAAAAAAATATCGTATTAAAAAAGAAAATAAAAAAGGTGATGCCTATATAGGTTTAGTTCATAGACTAGATAGACCAGTTGGTGGAATTATGGTATTTGCCAAAACTTCCAAAGCAGCTTCTAGACTAAGTGAAGAAATAAGAAATAATACTTTTCATAAAACATATCTAGCCGTAATTCAAGGTACCATGCCTAAAGAAGGTAAGTTAGAAGATTATCTAATCAAAGACAATAATAAAAATATCAGTTATATAGCCACTAAAGATAAAGGCAAATATTCTGCCTTAGAATACAAAATTCTAAATACCAAAAATAATTTATCATTAGTAGAAATAAATCTAATCACTGGTCGTTCCCATCAAATAAGATTACAATTTGCTAGTAGAAACCATCCCTTATTAGGAGACTCCAAGTATGGAAATAATCCAAACAATATAAATATAGCTTTATTTGCTAAATCAATAACTTTTACTCATCCAACTACCAAAGAAAAATTAACATTTACTCTTGATATTCCAAATAGATATCCATTCAACATATTTTAAAAATCACATAATTATACCATATTTAAATTCTATAATTATAAGCAAGGAGGAAAATAAAATATGAATAATAATATAATAACCTACGATTTACTAATATGGATAGGACTACTCATAACAATAATATCACAAATATTAGTATCGGCATCCTATAGTAGATTTAAAAAGAAATTAAATAATAAAGATATTACTGGCTTTGATGCTGCTAGAAAAATATTAGATAAAAATGATCTTAAAGATGTAATGATACTTGAAACAAAAGGTAATCTAACTGACCATTACGATCCAACCAAAAAAGTAATTAGATTATCTACCGATATCTACCATGGTTCAAGTATAGCATCAGTTGCTGTAGCAGCCCATGAATGTGGTCACGCTATTCAAGATAAAGAAAACTATAAACCAATGCGAATAAGAAGTAAAATAGTCCCTACTGTTAATTTATGTACAAAACTTGGTTATCTTGCCATTGTAATAGGAGCAATCTTCTCATACAAATTAATGGAAATAGGTATAATTTTGTTACTTGCCCTATTAGCATTTCAATTAATCACTTTACCAGTAGAATTTAATGCTTCTAGTAGAGCCTTAAAAGAGTTAAAAAAATTAAAATTATTAGATAATGAAGAAATCCCTAATGCTAAAAGTATGTTATCAGCAGCCGCTTTCACATATGTAGCAGCAATGCTATCAACACTATTAGAGATATTAAGATATGTATTAATCTTTACAGACAGGGACAACTAGTCCTTTTCTTTTTATCAATGATATGCTATAATAAAGCACATAAAGGAGTCTAATTATGAAAGAAAATTATTACAAAAAATTTATACGTTTTTTAAAAGAACACAATTTATATGATGCAGAAGCGTTAGAGTATTTACGCAATAATGGAGTATTTTTTGACTTTTTAGAGGAAGAAAATCGTGATTTCATAGGTTGTAGTTATATACTAGATAAAAATGAAAAATTACAAAAAATACAAATATGTGCCCCATTTATTAGAGATGAAAAAACTATCCTAATAAATATTCACGAATTTACTCATGGATTAATGCTTTATAAATATCTTGGAAAAAAAATTAAAACGGGAAATGATATAGAAATACTTCCTATGTTATATGAAAGAGTATACTTAATAGAAAATTATAGTGATCAAGCAAAAGAATATATTGATTCTTTAAATTCCCAAATTACAGAAAAAAGTAAAATTGCATATAGAATTGCTTTAGAAGTTCAAGATGAGATGCTATTATATCAAAAATCAGAAAGCAATCCACAAAAATTAAATATCAAAGCTAAAAAATTAGCAAAAAAGTATAAATTAAAATAACTATTTTTAATTAAAGAAGGTTTTTAAATGAAAAAAAATAAAAGAGAAAATAAAAAGAAAAAAAACATACTGAATATTATACTTTCAACAATAACAATAACATTTATAATATTTCTTAAAATAATAAATATATTGCCAACACTATATTTCATAATAGTATCAGTAGTAATAATATTATTTACTATATTACTTCTAGTTCTAAATAAAAAGAAAAAAGAGATAGGTTATATACTAAGTATCCTCATAATACTAATATACTTATTATTATCATACTATCTAGGTATAACCAAAAACTACTTTAGTTCTTTTTCCAAAATACATTATAATGAAGACACATATTTAGTATTAGTAGATAAAGATTCCCCATATGACAAAATAAAAGATTTAAGTAATAAAAGTATTGGTTATATAAATAGTGAATTAAAGGATATGAATAAAGTACTAGAAAAACTAGATAAAGAAGTAACTATGAATAAAGAAGAATATACTGATTATGATAAACTATTTAGCGATTTAAGTAACAATAATATTGATTCACTATTGATAGATGAAAGTTACTATAATATAAAAGCAGAAGAAACTGGAACAGATAATTATAAAATAATATATAAAATAAAAATAAGAAGTTTAGTAAAAAGTGATACCAAGGAAGTTGATATAACTAAAGATCCATTTACTATTTACATAAGTGGTATTGACACCTACGGTAATATTGAAACAGTATCACGTAGTGATGTAAATATATTACTAACTGTCAACCCCACAACTAAACAAGTACTATTAACATCAATACCAAGAGATAGTTATGTTCAGCTAGCGGGTACAAAAGGTTATAAAGATAAACTTACACATGCTGGAAACTATGGTGTAAACATGTCAATTGATACTATTAAAAATTTGCTAAATATTGACATAAATTATTATATTAGAGTAAACTTCTCAACAGTAGAAAAAATAATAGACTCCCTTAGAGGAGTAGATGTTTATTCAGAATACTCATTCGTATCATATATAGATAACTATAAATTCTATAAAGGATATAACCATATGAATGGCAAGCAAGCATTAGCTTTTTCCAGAGAAAGAAAAACATTACCTAGTGGTGATATAGATCGTGGAAGAAATCAAGAGGCCGTAATTGAAGCCATAATTAGAAAAGCCACTAGTAGTGAAATAATTTACAACTATCCAACTATTCTTAAAAATACTAAGAATACTTTCCAAACAAATCTAACTGATAAAGATATAACTAGCTTAATAAAAAAAGAACTTACTAATTTAGGAGGATGGAATGTAACATCAAATGTCATAACAGGAGAAGGAAAATTAGATTATACATATTCTTATCCAACCCAAAAATTATACGTTATGAATATAAATAATGAAAGCTTGAATAAAACTATCAATTTAATAAATAAAGTAATAAATGGTGATAAGCTAGATAGTTCTTATGGCCAGCCAGGAAATATTAAAAATCCCGATAAAGTAATAGTTACAGAGCCTAGTCAAGATATTGAAAAGTCAAAAGAAGATAGTAAAGATAATGATACAAAAGATAATGTAACTGATAATACTAAAGACCCACTAGATGATATCTTACCAAATGATGATAAAAGCAAAGATAATAATGTTAACACTAGTAATAACAATGAAGAAAATAACAATGATAGCAATGATAACAATGAAGAAAATAATGATCAAAAAGATGATAATCTTAAAGATATCTTACCAAATGAAGAAAAAGCAAATAACCCATAATTTGCTTTTTTTCATATCTTATGATAAAATTATTTCGGTGAGAAAATTATGAAAATTAATACAATCGAATTAATAATATCAGCAGTACGTGAAAGTCAGTATCCTACAGATCAAAAAAAAGAATTCCTACTTGTAGGAAGAAGTAATGTTGGTAAAAGTAGTTTTATTAATTCAATAATCAATAGAAAGAACTATGCAAGAACATCTGCTACGCCTGGGAAAACTCAAACATTAAACTTCTATAAAATAAATGATGAATTCTATCTAGTAGATGCCCCAGGATATGGTTTTGCTAAAGTAAGAAACTCTCTAAAGAAAAAATTTGGTCTAATAATAGAAAACTATTTAAAATCAAGAAGTAATCTTCAAATGGTCTTCTTACTAATAGATTTTCGTCACAAGCCAACTGAAGATGATGTTTTAATGTACAATTATTTAAAATACTACAACATACCAGTAACAGTAGTATGTACAAAAGTAGACAAAGTGTCAAAAAACAATCATCAAAAAAACAAAAATGTTATTATTAAAGAATTAAACCTAAATAATGAAAATGATATTATATTATTTTCTAGTATAACAAAAACAGGTAAAAATGAAGTATATGATGAAATAGAGAAATATCTATAATAGAGTTCCCCTTTTCATCTTTTTTCATAAATTATAATGGAAGTGAAATATGATAATATCACAAATAAGTAAAGATAACTATCAAATAAAACTACCAAGTAAAATAATAAATATTTATGACCATACTGAAATACAAAATATAACTAAAAGAGTAATTAAAAGAATAAGCAAACATAACAAACTATATGGTCTAGCCATATTAGAAATATATCAAGATATAAACTATGGAACAATAATAGAAATAAAGAATATCAAAAAAATCTTTTCTTCTAAAGATGAACTAGAAATAAAAATAACTATTCATACTGATACCCCATTTCTTTATAAAATAGACTATTTTGATATAACCCAAAATAACAAAGATAATATTTATTATTACCAAAATAATTTTTACTTAGAATTAAATAAACCTATAAATAAAAGAAAATACCTAGATATTTTAGAAAAATCAGAAATACTATATAATGACACTTATAAAGTAATAAATGAAGGACTAAAAATAAAAGTATAGTATTTTTTTTTATTTTCTGATATAATACTAAACGAAGAGGTGATTTACATGAAAGTGCCATCAGTAGCCATAGTCGGAAGACCTAATGTTGGTAAATCAACAATATTTAATAAATTAATCGGAAAAAAAGTTTCCATAATTGAAGACACTCCTGGAGTAACTAGAGATAGAATCTATGGAACTGTAACTCATAATAACTACAAATTTCATTTAATCGATACTGGCGGAATAGATGTATCTGAAGAAGATTTTAATGATGAAATAATAATTCAAGCAAACATAGCTATTGAAGAAGCAGAAATAATACTATTTGTCGTAGATGGATTAGAAGAATTAAACCAAAACGATTATGTTATAAGAGATATATTAATGAAATCAGGAAAAAGAGTAATAGTAGTAGTAAATAAATTAGATAATGTTAAAAGAGAAGAAAATATTTATAACTACTACGAACTTGGTTTTGAAGAAGTATTACCAGTAAGTGGTGAACATTCTCTAGGATTATCTGATTTACTAGATAGTATTACCAAAGACTTTAACGAAATAATTGAAGAGGAAGAACCAGACGACCGCATAAAATTTTGTTTAATAGGAAGACCAAATGTTGGAAAAAGTAGTTTAGTAAATGCTCTACTAAATGAAGAAAAAGTTATTGTATCCCCAATAGCGGGAACTACAAGAGATGCTATCGATACCGAATTTACTTATAATAAAAAGAAATATGTTGCTATCGATACGGCAGGTATTAGAAAAAGTGGTAAAATATTTGAAAGAATAGAAAAATATTCTGTACTAAGGTCAATGAAAGCAATTGAAAGAAGTGATGTCTGCCTTCTAGTAATAAACGCTGAAGAAGGAATAATTGAACACGATAAACATATCGCAAGTTATGCTCTTGAAGAAGGAAAACCAATTGTAATAGTAGTTAATAAATGGGATACCGTAAATGATAAAAATGATATAGCAGCATTTACTAAACTCGTAAGAGCAGAATTCAAATTCCTATCTTATGCTAAAGTAACATTTGTATCAGCATTAACTAAGAAAAGAATTTTTACTATCATGCCAGAAATAGATAAAGCCTATGAAAATTCACATCGTGAAATAAAAACAAGTATTTTAAATGAAGTAATAAGAGATGCAGTAATGATGAAAGCACCACCTTCATATAAAGGTAAAAGATTAAAAATATCCTTTGCTCAGCAGACAGGAACAGTTCCTCCAAAATTCACTTTATTTGTAAATAGTAATAAATTAATACACTTCTCATATGAGAGATATCTAGAAAACAAATTAAGAGAAAATTTTGACTTTGAAGGAACACCAATAAAATTAGAATACAAAAATAAAAACGATTAATTAACAAAAAAGAATCTCCTAACATATAATGTACTAGGAGGTTTTTTATGTTTTCAGATAATTTTTTTAAAAAAGTAGAAAAGAAAACTAATGTAAATAAAGAAACAATACTTTCCTTAGCGGATAAATTACAAAAAGGAAATATGAAAGATGAGACAACTTTAAAAGAAGTAATAAATGACTTAGCCAAAATGACAGGTAGAGAGGTATCTAAAGAAAAAGAAGAAAAAATAATAAACACTATCTTAAATGACAATGTACCAAAAAATTTAGATAAATTCTTAGATAAATGAGTAATATAACTATTGGTCTTATAGCAAGAGATGATAAAATAAATGATACTCTAGTACAAATAATAACTAAAAATAATTTAAAATATTTACATAACAAGTGTAACTATATAGGTATCCTAAACTATGATAATTCTTTATTAAATACTAATATCCTATCTCTATGTGATGGTATTATCTTTCAAGGAGGAAGTGATATATACCACTATCATTTTCAAATACTAAATTATGCCATAAATAATAATATCCCAGTACTAGGAATATGCATGGGACATCAAATAATAGGTCTCTATAGTCAAAACACTACTAATGATAAAGCATTAATAAAAATACCAAATCACAATAACAAAGAAAAAACTCATGACATAAAAATAAAACCAAATACCATTCTCTATAAAATATTTGGCCCCACCCTAACAGTAAATTCAAGACATAATGAAGCACTATCTAAAGTAAATTATCCCTTTAAAGTATCAGCAGTCTCTAAAGATAATGTGATAGAAGGCATCGAATATGTAGATGATAATCACTTCGTATTAGGAGTTCAATTTCATCCCGAAGATTTAGATAATACTGAAAACTTATATAACTATTTTTTAAAAGAAGTATTGAAAAGAAAAAAATAATTCTTTTCTTTTTTCATATTTACAAATAAATAACATATAGTTTAGTGATAAAAAGAAAAGAGGTATGTTAATGGAAAAAATAGAAGTTATAAAAAGTATTGGTAAAAGAACAGGAGGAGATATCTATCTAGGTGTAGTAGGAGCAGTAAGAACAGGAAAATCAACTTTCATAAGAAAGTTTATGGAAAATTTAGTAATACCTAATATTGAAGATGAATACGAAAGAAAAAGATGTTTAGACGAACTACCACAAGCTGCTGCGGGTAAAACAATAATGACAACAGAACCAAAATTCGTTCCAGCTACTGCTGCCAAAATAAAAGTAGAAGACTTTAGTGCTAATATAAGAATGATTGACTGTGTAGGCTATGTAGTAAAAGCCGCTAAAGGATATGAAGACGAAAACGGACCCCGTTTAGTAATGACCCCATGGTATAGTGAACCAATTCCTTTTACTGAAGCCGCTGAAATAGGAACAGAAAAAGTAATAAAAGAACACTCCACCATCGGAATAGTAGTAACAACTGATGGTTCCATCGGAGACATTCCAAGAAGTGAATATGTTGAAGCTGAAAAAACAGTAATTGAAGAATTAAACACTGTTGGTAAACCTTATATAGTATTATTAAATAGTGTTCATCCAATGTTACCAGATACCGAAGCACTAGCAGACAAACTAAAAGAAGAATATAATGTTCCAGTAATGCCAATAAGTATTGAAGCAATGCAAGAAAGAGATATGTATAATATTCTAAAAGAAGCCCTATATGAATTTCCAATAGAACAAATAAAAGTAAATATGCCCGAATGGATAGCCATATTAGCACCTGACCACTATTTAAAAAAAGAATATATATCCAAAATAAAAGAAGCCATAACCGAAGTAAACAAATTAAAAGATATAGATAAAATAAATAACAACTTTACCGAATCAGAATATATAGCTAAATCATATATATCCGAAGTTGATCCTTCAACAGGAGAGGTAACCATAAATTTAGAAGCACCACAAGGACTATATAGCAAAACATTAAATGACATCATGGGTATTTCAGTATCATCTAAAGCTGAATTATTATCACTATTCCAAGAATTAAATATTGCTAGACGTGAATATAATCAAATAAAATCAGCCCTAAAAATGGTAAAACAAACAGGTTACGGAATCGCTTCCCCTACTCTAGATGATATGAAATTAGATAAACCAGAAATAATTAAACAAGGTTCTCGTTATGGAATTAAATTAAAAGCCAAAGCATCATCAATTCATATAATGCGTACAAAAAGGAAGCGTATGTCTTTAATAGATTATGTAGATACAAACATCATCAAACTCACGAAGTTACTTACTATGTCGATGTAGATATTTGTTTTTATAACTATAATGAATTATAACATTATACTACTTAAAATTGAAGTAGTATTTTTATTTGATGAAATTCAAATCTCTTTTATGTAAAATGTAACAGTTTTATATATTTATTATGAGAGGAGTTAAAAATATGACTGAAAAAGATGTTAAAGATTTAAACATAGGAATAAGTATAGAAGAATTACAAGAGTTTTATGATTATGTTGCTGGTAAAGCAAATAAACCATCATTTGTAGATAAATTTATGACTGATTTAAACGGAAGACTAAAAGAAATGGTAATAATTGTTACTGAATTACAATTAGCACAAATACCTGCATTAATCGAATATAATAATAATATAAAGGAAATAATATTTAGTAAGAGTAATTTAGAAACTAATGACCTTGCAGAACTAGTTACATCAATGTGTAATATTAACAAAGATATTCGTTCTATTATAGAAACGTCTACTAAAGCAATTCAAACTATAAATAGTTTTGAACCTTTAAATAGTGAATATAGAAATTTATTAAATGGTATATTGTTATTACCAGAAGATAAATTAAGAGAATTACAAGAAAAGCTAAAAGATTAGTAACTTTATTTAGGAGATATGTTAAAACTATAAAAAATAAGATATAATAAGCCACCATAAAGAAAGGTGGTTTTATTATGAGTAGTATTAAAGAATTAACTACAACTGACCTAAATATAAATATACTTTATTTTAATTCTGGGAAACTTTTACTAAATCTTAATAATTTATATTAGATTTAGTTTTTCTTTTAACGGAGATATTCCAAAATAAATGTGGGAATGCTTTTATAGCATTCCTACTTCTTTTAACCATTCTTCTATCTTTTCATCTCTACCTAAGTTATTCAAACAAGACGTTTTGAAATACGATAATAAGTTGTTTATAGGTTGTTCGTTTTCATCTAAATAATTATTATGCTTTACTTTAGTTACAACATAAGCAGTAACTTTCATTAATTCATCGTAAGTATATCTTTTTTCAGTAAGTAAATTGTTTAGGAAGTTATCATAGCCAAATAAGTTTATATCATTTAACTTAATGAAGTTCCAATCGATTAAATATTCAGTTAGAAAGCATAAATTGAGTTTATTTTTATCTATATTTATCTTAATATTATTAGTATTTATATTATCTATGCAGTTTTCCACCAATGGCGAATTATTTAGTGGTGGAGAGTTAGAATTATCAACGTTTGTAATGGTTTGACTAGTGCTGTCCACTATGTAATTTTTATATAGTGGGTTTAATGAGTTGTTTTCAAAGAATATATAATCAAAGTAAAAGTGTCCTTTTTCATCTTGTAATTTAGTTGTTTCTAAATAACCATTATCTCTTAAATTATCTAACATCATCTTAATACTTCGATAATTTGCTTTTTCATTAGTAATACTAATAAGACTTTTCATTGTTATTTTAAAAGTTGGTGGTAGTGATAGTATTATAGTTAATAATCCTATGCTATCTACTCTAAGATTTTTATTCTTTAAATAATCATTATTAACAATTGTATAGTTTTTATCTTTTACTACTCTGAATATATTAGCCATACTATCAACCTTACCTTAAAATACAGAAGATTATTATATCTTGTTTTTCAATGAGATGTAACCTTTATGCTAAAAGTTAATTAGGTTATGTTCGATTTTTAAAATTTATGGTACTATATGTTATCAAACTAGGAGGTGTAGGTATATGAAGAACTTTGAAGAATTACAAAAAGAATTAAAAGAGTCTGAAAGTAAAATTAAAGAAATAGAATTTACTAGTGTTGAACTATTAAAATCTATATTTGATGTTACTAATAGGCAAAAAGATTTAATAAATGAGATATTGAAACCAAATAAATGTCCTTATTGTAAAGAAAATGATACTGATAGTATTGACCCAAATATACTATGTCCAGATTGTCGTGAGACTTTTGGGCATAGTTTTTTTAATGAATTATAGAAATGGAGATGTAGTATGTTGAACCAATTTATAATAGTTGGAAGAATAGTTAAAGATTTAGAAAAAGAAAGTAATGTTATTACAATAGCAATACCAAGACATTATAAAAATGAAGATGGAGAATATGAGACAGATTTTGTTGATGTAGCTATTTCTGGTACTCTTGCTAAAACAACGATAGAGTATTGTAAAAAAGGTGATATAATTGGAGTTAAAGGAAATATAAAAAGTGAAATATCTAATGATATTAGAAAGATGTTATTAGTTGCTGAAAGAGTCACTTTCTTATCAAGTAAAAAGGCAGATGAATAATGAATATTTATGATAAAGTAACCATAGAAATATTAAAATACGTAGATAAAATGAATAATGACGAAGAATTTAAAAAGGTAAATCCAGGAATAACAGCACAAGAATTTCTTTGTGCTAGAGTTAATCCAGATATAACTCCAAAAAGATTAATCAATATCTTAAATGGTAAAGCAAAAAGAATAACAATAAAAGAACTCTGCATTATATGTTATGCTTTGAATATTGAAATAACAGATTTGCTTAAAGGTATAAAGTAATATTATTTTGTGGAAGAAAGAAATTTTTCTTCCTTTTTTTACGTCTAAATGTCAAAAAATGTAGAGTTTTATGCTATAATTATAAATGGGATAGTTATTTGAGGTGATAGATAGTTATGGAAATAAATAAAGAAAAAGCATTAATGATTTTTAAGAATAACTTTAAATATGAAATATGTGATACAGTTTTAGGAACGGCTGTTAAAATGAATTCTTATGATGCCTTTTTATATGCAAATGTGACTGGTGCTGGATATTTAGATAATTATGTGTTGCCATTCACACCTAAAGGATTAACAAAAATTTTTTATAACGCTTTTAATTATAATTTTGTCACTGGAATATTTGATAATGGTTCATTAAAATATTCACCATACAATTTATCTTTGACTAAAGAATATTTATTCAATGGAAATAAATATATAATATTTGTTGAGTTTAACTCTGAAAATGAATTGAGGCAATATTTAAAAGAGTATATCAGTATTTGCAAAAATAATAATATTGAATCAACAGATTTTATTATTCAAAGAATTGAAACTTCTAAAGTTGGTAATGGAATGGAAAGTTTTTTAGAATATATTGCTTGTGAAAAATTTAAAGAGGAAGGATATATTGTAGAAAATCAAGTACCACTAGCAGCAACAGTTGGTTCTCCAGATTTTGCTGGTTATTCATTGTGTGAATTAAATAAAATAGATGATTTTAAAAGTATTTCTAATATAGGTTTTCATATTATTGAGTTATCAATGTTACGATTTGCACGCATAAATAATGAAAATGATAATACCTATGATAATAAAAATATTGTAGGAGAAGCTAAAACCAGTACATTGAAGATGGCTTCACAATTAGAAAAATATTTAAATACTGGTTTGTATAAATACGGATTCGAAATGCATCCTTCTAAAAAAAATCCTACTTATGATAGGTTTGGGTTGTTAACTATTAATAGTGAAGATAGAATAATTATCACATATCCTAAAACATTTCAAAATTATGAATCGAATAATTATTCATATGAAGATTACGAAAAATGGCTAGCAAATTATATGAAATTTTATTTGTTGGCTAATTTATCAAACGACGAATTGAAAAAATTTTGTTTAGAAAAGTATAATATGCAAATAAGTAATAATAATTTAATCAGTATAATTGAAAAAGTTTCAGTGAAGGAATTATTAGAGTTTATTAAGGAGGTTATATAGATGTCAGCAGGTTTATCTAGTGACCAAATTGTTAAAAATGAAATAATTGAAGAATTAGGCTTTAACAAAGAAGATGTTGAATTACGAATTTTTCCAGAAGGATCTAATGACGACCAAAAATTATTTCAAAACGGCGGATTAACTTTTGGTTTTAATAATGTAGAATATGGTTCTTGTGACGCAGCTTGGTATAAAGAAAATACTACATGGATAGATGGTTATAATGATAAAAAAATTAATGAAAAACCTATAATTGCTTTAGAAGGAACTGATGCATTACAAAGAGGAAGTTCTGGAAATGCACAGTATCAAAGATTTCATCATGCACTAGGTGCTGTAAAAAATGGATTAATTGGTGTTTATTATTTAAAACCTGGTGAATTGAAAGTTCAACCCGACTTATATGGAATGGCATATTTTGCTAGTAAATATGAAAAAGGCACTTATTTAATTATTCAAAATCTGGGCATCATAGATGAATTGTTAGATATTTATGTTAAATATGGTGAACAATCAAAGGAATTAAGAAAATTTTTAGAAGAATGTATAGATGATATGTATAATATTTGGTATAGAGAAAAGTTTTCACAATACAACTATGATTGGTCAGTATTTGATGATAAAAGGTCCACTACAATTAAAAATAATATAGTAATAAAATATGCTGGACGAAATAAAAGAGGTTTTACAGACAGTACGCAAAGATCTGGTCATATAGCAGTTGGAGAGATGTATTTAACAAAATATTATCATCTTGGGAAAAAATTTTATTATCTTTTCCCAAGGTTTACTCATCAAGATATAATAGATTTGGATAATGGTAAAAAAAATGATAAAGAATGGTATTTATTACGCCATGAACCTGATGTATTTATAAAAACTATGGATGATTTAAAAGGATTACCTTTAGATATTAAAAATAAATTGCTTAAAATAAAAGATGAGCCTTTAAAAGGTGAGGCTAAAAAAATATATACCGAATGTTCAAATATTATTTTTGAAATGATAAAAAATGATGAAATTGAAATAATTTAGGAGGTGAAAATATGAATTACTATTTCTATTACAAAAATACGAGTAGAAATATAGTTCCGGTTGAAGATAAAGACTTAAATATAATTGCAAAAAACATGTTAGAAGATATTTTACAAAAACATAAGAACGAAATACCTCAAAAATATTTAGAAGATTGGGATAATGTAAAATTATATAGTCCAACAGGAAAAATAGAAAAAGCTAAAGCTTTAATTATAAATGAAAAAGATGGTGCTTATGATTTGTCAAACAAATTAAATGAGTTAACAGGAAAAGAATGGACAAAATTTACTTGTAGTTGGTTTATATTTAATGCTTTGCCAAGTGATTTAAAAGAAGAAAGAGAAGTTACAAAAGATACGGAATTACACCCTGCAACTTTTTCACCAACGATGATTTCTGATTTTATAAGTTTTTTTACTAAATCAGGTGATAAGGTTTTAGATCCTTTCGCTGGTATCGGTAGTACATTGGTTGCATGTAAAAGAACAAAAAGAATTGGGTATGGTATAGAATTAAATAAAAAATATTTTGAAATAATTTTAAAGAGAGTTCCTGAATTTAAAAAGAATGTTTTTAATGATGATTGTAGAAATATAGATAAGATAAAATTACCTACTATTGACTTTTCAATATCATCTCCACCTTATTGGGATGTATTAAACAGAAGTACAGACAAATTTGAAAGTGAAAGAAAATCAAAAGGATTAGATGTTAGTTACTCTGATTCTTTATTGGATTTAGGTAATATTGATGACTATGATTTATTTTTAAAAGAAGTATGTTCTGTTTATGAAAAAATGTATGATATTTTAAAAGATGGCGCATATTTAGTAATAATTGTTAAGAATGTTAAAAAGGGAGGAAAGATGTACCCACTTGCTTGGGATATGGCTAGAATATTAAGTAAAAAATATGTATTGAAAGATGAAAAAATATGGATTCAAGATAAAATAGGCTTATCTCCATACGGATATCCAAATTCTTGGGCAAGTAATATTTTGCATCATTATTGTATAATACTAAGAAAGGAGTAATATGAAAAAAGTATTAGATAAAATATATAAGCAACTATATGATGAAACTGACTATAATCATAATTATTCCGATATATATAAGATACATAAGTATTGGTCAAGAAAACCTTGGTATTTAGTAGAAAAGTATATTGAAAAACATACAAAAGAAAATGATTTAATTTTAGACCCATTTATGGGTAGTGGATGTACTGGCATTGAAGCCGCTATTAATAATAGAGATTTTGTAGGATATGACTTAAATCCAATATCAATAAAAATATCTAAAGGAACTTTTGAAATAGTACCTGATATTAGCAAGTTAAAAGAAGATTTTCAATTAATAAAAAATCTTTGTTATGAAGAAATAATGTCAGAATATAAAACAAGCTTTGAATGTCCTACATGTAATAGCAAATTATATATAAAGCATCATTGTATAGGTCCAAAAACTAATAATAAAAACTTAGCATATTTATATTGTCCTTCTTGTAGTTCAAAGAAAACAATTTTAAAGGAAGAAATAGAAATATTATCAAATGATTCTGATTACGAAAAAAAGTTAAAAAAATTGTGGGTACCTAATAAAAAGTTTCCAAATAAATTCTATAAGGATAGATTTTCTTATAAAGGTGTATCCACAGTAGCTGATATGTATACAAAGAAAAATTTATTTTGTCTTTGCAAATTATATGACACAATAAAAAAAAGTAAGTTAAACTATCCAGATTTGATTGATTTGGTATTTACAAATACTGTGCTACACGCTAGTAAACTAAAAGGAGAAAACGTAAGACCTTTAAGTGTTAATAATTATTGGATACCAGATGATTATATTGAAGAAAATGTATGGTTTAGATTTGAAGATAGATTTAATAATATGTTGAAAAGCAAAAAAGCTTTTAACGCAAAAATCAAAGAAAAAAATTTAAATAAGCTTGGGAAATGTGATTTTAGACTTGAATCATGTTTAAAAATGAATTATAGCAATAAATTTGATTATATCTTTACAGATCCACCTTATGGAGAAGCTATACAATATTCAGAATTATCTTTTATTTATAATGCCTGGCTTGGAGAAGAATATGATATTAAAGATGAAGTTATTATTAACCCATGTCAGAATAAAAATGAAAATAAGTTTTTATCTTTAATAGATATATCTTTAGAAAAAATATACAAAGCGCTTAAAAAAGAAAAATACTTTACTCTTTGCTTCCAAAATAAAGATTTTATAATTTGGAAAAACATAATCGAAAAATGCAAGGAACTAGGATTTAAACTTGAGGATATAAGCATATATGATACATATGGCAATCCTTATAATAAGTATTGGTCAAAATTTTCTCCAAAATCGGATATATATGTAACTTTTAAAAAAACTGATAAGCCTTTAAAGTCAAGATTTTTTAAAGAGAACATCAATTTAGAACAGCTAATTTATGAAGTGGCTGATTATACATTAGATGTAAAAGATAATAATAAAATATATGACTTAACTGTCGCATATATTATTTGGTCATTATTTTATAATGAGGGCACAATGAATATTACAGATTTTAATTTAAAACAATTTATAAAATATATAGAATCACATCAATTAAGAAGAGAACAATTAACTTTAGATATTTAAAAGCTCAAGACTATTTAAAATCTTGAGTTTTTAAATCCTGTTAGGTACATCTTTATGAGTTTCATCATATTTAAGAAGTAAATAAGTTTCAATATTTAATGCTTTTGCAAGTGAGTCTATTGTCTGTAATGATGGGTCATATAAATTTCTTTCTAAATCAGAAATATATTTATCACTTAAATTAGTCATCTCTCCAAGTTTTTCTTGAGATATGCTCGAATTCACTCTATAGTATTTTAAGTTTTGGCTGAATATTTCGCGAATTTCAGTTGCTTCAGTTTTATTTGCCATAATACCACCTCTATATAAAATTATAGAAGTCTGACTAGGAGAAAAGAACAAGGGCACACTTTGAGAAAATGAAAATTTGTGTTATACTATATTATATCAAAGCGTGACGTAGGAAGCATTACGTTACAATAGAGTTAAAAAGAAAGAGGTTGATATAATGGCTTTAATAAAATGTCCTGAATGTAATAAAGAAATAAGTGATAAATCTAATACTTGCGTTCATTGTGGTTATAAGTTAAAAAATAATAAGAATTATTTAAAGATTGTTATAGTTATAATAATTGTATTAGTTGGTTTTTCCATCTACTTAAAAAATAGCAGTAATGATAATAAAAAGAAAAACTCAGAAGATTTAGTAAGTTGTAGTAACAAATATTATTATATTCAAAAGTTAAAAGGTGAATATAATTTAAGTAAAGATTATAATTGTACTGCTCGACCATATAGTGGGTATATGTATGTTAGTTGCGGTACTATAGAAAGAAAATATAAGTGTGGTTCATAGAGTATGGACTATGGAGTTGATAGAAATGAAAAAGAAAAATAATAAAGAAATAAAAGTAATTGACGGAAATATACCATTTGAAAATATAAAAGATGAAAAAGATATAACCTTTGTAGTCATTACTAAAGATGAAAAAAGATTAGAAGAAACTATTAAATCTATTGCAGAGTTTTATAAAGAACATAAAGATATGAATATCAATGTTGTTATATCGAGTGATTATGAAAAATTGCACGAAGCAAGTAATGGCACTTTATAGTGTCCTTTTTCTTATAAGTGTTATATAATATTATTCAAACTAGATGGTGGAGGAACTACTAATGATAAGAAGAAATAAAGACCTAAATAAACTTACTGATGAGGAATTTGATAGTATTGTTGGTCCTTTTGATGAAAAGATAACAAATTATATTACTAATGAGATAGTTAATGAGTTTGTTGCCTATTATATCTCTACTGCATTTGAAATGGATGCTATATGGGATGAAAGTTTTAAACTATCTTGTTATGCTGCTGTTGAAACACTAGCACAATTAGATAGTGATAGTTGTGATTTAGATAAGATTAAATCTATATTAGAAAATAAGTATAAGTTAAAAGTTATACAAGACAAACCTACTATTATTGAAAAAATAAAGTAATTATAGTGTATAATATATAACCAGGAAAGGAACAGATAATATGTTAGAGAAGAATAATTTAATTATTATATATGGTAAAGGTGGAAGTTTTAAATCTAGTTTAGGAGTATCACTACTTAATAACTATGATAATTCATGTTATATTAACTTGGAAAATAATAGTCATATCAAGATAAATGATAGTATAAAAGTCTTTAATGAAGTAGATAGTATTGATTTTATTAAGCAATGTATAAATGATTATAGTATAATACTTATTGATTATATAGAACTATTAGGACTAAATAAAGAAGAATTATTAGAACTAAAAGAATTAGTTAAAAATGAGAGTAAAATACTAATAATAATATCTTGTTGTTCTACTAATAAAGAACTAATGAATAATGACTATTATAGTGAATTAAAACAAATTGCTGATTTAGTGATATTAACTGATAGATAGTACAACCTACTATCTTTTATTTTGCTCCAAACTTATATATAGATAACGAAAGGTAACGAAAGATTACGATAGATAACGAAAGGTTATTAAAGGTAACGATTTGGAGGAACATATGAATACAGAACTAATTAGATTAAAGAATATAAGTGAAATGACTTCTCTTTCAGTTATAACTTTAAGGCGAATGATAAAAAGAAATGAACTTAAAGCTGTAGTTATTGGTGGTAACTATTACATCCGACCAAATGATTATATTGAATTTATGTTTAATTTAGAGTGTGAAAGATTAGGAATAACATCTGAAGAAGCAAAAAGACTTATGAAAGAAGAACAAGAAAAGAAAATGGCTGAATTATCTAATAAAGTGAATAGTGCTAAAAATTAGGCTATGTACTTCTTTATTTTCTTGTATTAAAATAGCCGTTATGTCAAAAGTGTTAAAATTGGCAAAAACTGGTTAAAATGAGTAAAAAACCGAAATGTTTAAATAAAGGTTGGCTTATTTTATACTAAATAAGGAGTGAATTTTATATGTTAAAAATCTATGGTGCTGTCAGAGTCAGCACTAAAAGGCAAAATTTAGAAAGGCAGATTAGAAATATTTTAGATAAGTACCCAAATGCTTATATTGTAAAAGAGACTTATACTGGTACCACTCTTAAAGGAAATAAAGAATTAGATAAATTGGTTAATATAATCAAGAAAGATATATCTAATAATGATGAGGTACTTTTAGTTTTTGATGAGGTATCTCGTATGTCAAGAAATGCAGATGAAGGCTATGCTTTGTATGAAGAACTTTTTAATCTTGGAGTTAATATCGAATTTTTAAAAGATAAACACATTAATACAGATGTGTATAAAAAGGCTATGAGTGTTGATATTCAAATGACTGGTACTAACGTAGATATTATATTAGAAGCAGTTAAGAAGTATTTAATGGCACTTGCAAAAGAACAGATTAAACTTGGCTTTCAAAAGGCAGAAGATGAAGTCAATTATCTCCATAAGAGAACAAGCGAAGGTTTATTAACAGCCAAACTTAATGGAAAGCAAGTTGGTCGAGTTACTGGAAAGAAATATAAAACTAAAAAAGAAATCTCTTGCAAAGAGATTATCAAAAAGAATAGTAAAGACTTTAACGGAAATAATAATGATGATGAAGTTATTAAGATTTGTGGTATATCAAGAGGTAGTTATTATAAATATAAGCGAGAATTAAAGGAAGATATTTTTATGAGTAATGAGTAATTGTGTAATATTACTGATTACTCATTTTTTTCGCATTATAATTTTTTTGAGACCTTAATCTTTGATAATAAATGTCATCTATTTCGTGAGTATCTGGAATTTCTTTATCTTTTAATTTTTGTAATTCTTTTTTTATAGTTATAATTTTAGTGTCAGATACTCTTTTTTCTTTAAGGATTTCGTTACCAATTATGCTTTTGCATTTTAAGCATAATCTACCGCTATATATAAGTTTTTGATTACATCTATCACAAGTTCTATCTTTTTTAGTAGATATTTTATTTGTTAAAATCATAGGTAAGAAATATTCATAAGCGCCTAAAATTGCATTTTTCATTATATAGTTGTTATTGAATAGTTTATAACTCTTTTTTTTCTTTATATCTAGTTCAATTTGTTGGTTTAATTCTATATCAATAATGTTTTTTTCAGATAAATTAGAATAAACATATTTATTTAATTCTGAAAAAAGATTATTTGCAAAAGCAGAAAGTTGATTTGCAAATTTTTTAGTATATATATGAAATTCTTTTTTTCTCATTTTCTCATATTCAATTTTTAATTCATCACAAGCATTTATTATATTAACCGTATCACCAATTGTGGTTTTATATAATGTCTTTTTAATTTTCACTAATGCAGACATAGTTAATGAAATAATAACTAAAGAAGTTATATTCCATTTAAAATTATTTAAATAAATAGAACTTTTCATAACATCATCAATTTGGTGAACTTTTGTGTCAAAATAAATAGGTAATCTAATATCTTCTTTTATATGAAAATATTTTTTAGCAGTTTCTTGCAATAAAATTTCAAATTCTTTATATTGAAGGTCATCATAATCTAATTTATCACTTATATTTTTATAATCAATTAAACCATATTTTTTAAGCCATTCTAAAATGTGTTTTTGACTCTCTAAATTATTTTGTATTTGTGGAACTAGATTATTATATATATCTATTTCATTTGTGAATTTAATATCACTTAATATTTTCCATAGATTATCACCAAGAGTAATAGTTGCTTCACATACATTTAACAATGAATTAAATTGTATTAACTCATTATTAAAACCTCCATTACTTAAACAAAACACTTCTTTATCTGTAAATTCTAATTTGTAATCAGTAAATCTTATCGTATCTAAAAACACTTTATCATACATAATTACTCACTTCCTTTTTAACAATTTAATATGTTACATCTATTGTAAAAATAAGTCAAGAAAATTCTAACTAATTCTAACTAAAAAGTGACTGCTAATTTTCGTGACAAAAGAAGTAACTACCATTAGAATAGTTGGTGTCTTTTTGGAAAAACTATCTTAAATTATAGTTTTACATGATTTAATAAGAAATTTTAAAAGACAAATTTTAAAGAAAGGAGTATGTATTATGACTAAAAAGAAAAGCCAAAAAGAACAATGTACCATCTCATCTGTGATTATAAAATCTTTAAATAATTCTTTTAAGACTACTGATGAAGTAATGCATCTTTGTCAGCATTGGTGTGAAATACCTTTTATAAAAGATAATGACTTTAAAGAAATAGTTAAAAATTTAATTTTAAATATGCTTGAATTTGATAACTATAGAGTGAATTTATTTTTTTCTATTTCAAAAATGTTATCAGAAGAAGATATTGAAGAACTTACTAAAATGACAAATCTAAATGTTAAGAATTGTATCGAAAAATATAGAGTTTTTAGTTAAGTAAATAGTGAAAACAAAGAAGAAAGTGAGGAATAAATATGAACTTTATAAAACTCAAACCAGGTACTAAACAACCTATAAATAGACATATATTTTATGAAAGTTTAGATAATTTAGATGATGCTGCTATTGTTTTAGATAATGAAAATGGTGTTGTTTTTATAGATTTTGATAATTTAGAAGATAACAAAGGGTGTGAGGCTCGTATTATTAAAGGAATATTAGAAACATACCCAAGTTCATTAGTAGTTACTACAACAAAGGGAAAGCATTTATATTACAAAACTGATAAGAAATTAAAGCAATGGACTAGAGGCTTTCTGAACATTGGAGTTCAATGCGATGGAAAAATTGGTAATGCTTATGCAGTTATTAAACAAAATGGTGTTGTTAGAGATTATGAGGGGGAATTATCTTTTGATAATCTTACACCACTACCAGATATATTGTTACCAATGTATTATGGCAAAGAAATAAATAATTTATGTGGACTTAAAGATGGTCAAGGAAGGCATGATAAATTATTAAGACATTTGTGTCAAGTTAGATTAAACTATAGTGATGTAGATATTGAGGCAATAGCGAAATTTATCAATAAGTATGTCTTTGATGAGCCAATGGCAGAAGAAGGACTACAAAATGTTATAACGAGTGCTATGGAATATGATATTAATAGTGCTGATATTGAAGATGGTGCTATTCCAAATAATTCTAAAACTAAAAGTCTTATTATAGAAATATGCAAAAGCATTGTTAAAAAATATGATATTTATATTGCTGATAATCAAATATATTACTATGAAAATGGAAAATATGATAGTAATGAAAAAAGACTTATGGAAATAATATATGACGAATATGAATTCTCAAAAAGTGAGTATGATGAAATACTATTTCAACTTAGAATATTAGGAACAAAAGAACAAGACAAAAAGTCTATTATATTATTGAGAAATGGCGCTATTATAAATGGAGTTTATGTTAGTGATAATAAAGAATTTTCAAGTTCTTACCTAGATATAAATTATGATAGTGACTCTTATGATAATGAAGTTGATAAGTTTCTTCAATTTATAACTAATAATGAAAATAGCACTGAAAAAAATGATTTAAGGCTTGTTCTTGAAGAAATGATAGGACATTGTTTAATGACTAAAAACTTTCCACATAAGATATTTTTACTTATTGGTAATGGTGCAAATGGTAAGTCAACTCTTATGAATGTACTATTTAGTATGTTTGGCGATTTAGCAACTAATGTACCTATCAAAAAATTGGAAAGAGATGATTATGTTGCAAGACTTACAAATAAATTAGTCAATATATCTGATGATGTTGACTTTAGTTATATTAAATCATCACAAAATATTAAGACACTTGCTTCTGGCGATATTGTTCCGGCTCGTGAATTATATTCAAAAGCATATTATTTTAGAAATAAAGCAACGATGATATTTTCAATGAACGAATTAGTAATTTTTTCAGACCATACTTTTGGTATGGAAAGAAGATTATGTATTCTTCCATTTGAAAATAAAGTTAAGAAAGCAGACCCAAGTATATTAGATAGATTAACTACTGATAATGCTAAATCTTATCTTTTAAGACTTGGACTTGAAGGTATGAAAAGAATTAAAGAAAACAAAGGACAACTATCCTATTCAAAAACTATTGAGAATATAGTTAAAAACTATATGGCAGAAAATGATTCGGTTTATAGTTTTATAGAGTATGGTAATTTTACTATAGATAATCAACCGTTTTCAATAGTATATGAAGAATACAATAATTACTGTAGTAGAAGTGATTTTACACCTTATAAAAAGAATAATTTTAGTAGGAAATTAAAAACTAAAGGTTACATTACAAAAGTAAAAAATTTAAACGGTGTACCAACTAGAGTTATAGTTAAAGAAATGAGTAATTGAGTAATTTGTTAAAAAGTTACTCAATTACTTAAAAATTAGAAAAATGATTATAACTCAAGAATATATAAAAGATTATTTAAATCAACAGTGGAATAAATATTTTAGAAGTAGTGTATTCTATGGAGTTGGTTTGATTAATAATGTTCCTACTGAAATATATAGAGATTATTTAACTTATATAAAAAATAATTTTATACAAGATATACAATTTGAATATTTTTATAAAGGTTATGTGATTTTTATAAGTAATAAATATAAAAATTGTAATATCAATTATTTAGATGAAAAATCTTTTGAAAAACATCTACAAGATGTTAAATTAAAAGCTTATGTGATTATGGAAGATGATTACAATGTTTGCAAATATATTTGTTTTGATAATAATTTAAAGCAAAAATTATATTAAAAAATAAGGAGATTTGTATAATGACAAATAATATTTAATAATATGTACTTTTAAATGAGTACAATATATAATATTCCATTACCATAGGAAGATTTGTTTATCATAATCTACTACTCTATGGAATAAAGTTAGTTAGGAGGTTATATATGGACAAGAATACATCACAAAGTATTATTGATAAGATTAGTAATTTTAAAATACAACTAATCTTGAACAAGAACTTATATATTGATGAAGTAATAACAAAGGAATACTATGAAGTTGTAGAAAATAACCTATTAGAAAAGATACATACTCTATCTAATGAATTGGAGTTGTATGTATAATGATGACTCTATTTGAAATAAGAAATGCTTTAGCTGATGGTACTTCTATCTATGAACTACCTCTTAAAGTAACTTATTATGCTAGAGTTTCAACTGATAAATATGAACAACTAAACTCATTAGAAAATCAAGTGACCTACTATGAGAATTACATTAAAGAAAATAGTAAATGGACTTTTGTTGAAGGTTATATTGATGAGGGTATTAGTGGTACATCTACTAATAAAAGAGACTCATTTAAAAGAATGATTAGAGATGGTAAAAATGGTAAATTTAATCTAATTATAACAAAAGAAATCTCTAGGTTTGCAAGAGATACTTTAGATAGTATCTCTTACACTAGAAAGTTATTAGAATATGGTGTCGGTGTATTCTTCCAATATGACCATATAAATACATTTAATAGTGACTCTGAATTAAGACTTACTATAATGGCTTCTATTGCTCAAGAAGAAGTTAGAAAATTAAGTGAAAGAGTTAAGTTTGGTTTTCAAAGGTCTATTGAGAGTGGTAAAGTATTAGGTAATGATTTTATATGGGGTTATAAGAAAGATAAATGCAAGTTAGTTGTTGTTGAAGAAGAAGCCGAGATAATAAGAAAAATCTTTGATATGTATGTTAATGAACATTTAGGTATGAGAAGTATTGGTAATAAACTTGCTGGTGAAGGTATATTAAATAAAAATGGTAAACCTTTTCAACAAGGTACTATAAAATATATTCTAACCAATCCAAAGTACAAAGGTTATTATTGTGGTAATAAAACAAGAGTAATAGACTATCATACTAAACAAAGAGTAAATATAAATGAAGAAGACTGGAAGTTGTATGAAGATAATATAAATGTTCCACCAATAGTTAGTGAGTATATATGGAATAAAGCACAGGAAATAGTAAAATCAAGAAGTGATAGATTTAGTACTCATAAGGAAGTATATCAAAATAGATACCCTTTTAGTGGTAAGATATTTTGTATGAACCATAACACTACTTATAGAAGAAAGAAACAAATAAGTAGTGGTAAAAAGAAAAAGGTAGTTATTACTTGGAGATGTAGTCATTTCTTAAAGTATAATACAACTGGTTGTGATGGACCAATATTATATGATGATGAACTTAAAGAAATTGTTGGTAAATCAATATTAAAGTATATATCTAATGTATCAATAGTAGATGACTTAATTAAGGAGTATAAAACTATTGAAGATAATAAAGACTATTCAAAAGATATAGAAAAGAAAAAAGATGAAATAGAAAGATTAGAAAGAAGTAAATCTAAAATACTAGACTTAATTGTCAAAGAGTTAATTAACGAAGATGACTTTAAAAAACAAAGTGATGAGATAGTATCTAACATTCATAAATTAGAAAATGAAATATCGGAGTTAGAAACTAAAAGTAAAAGTATATTAACTAACTATAAGTATCTAGAAGAAGTAAGAAAGAAAGCATTGGAAAAGTTAAAATATGAAAATGCTGATATAGATAGTTTGATTTATGAATTTCTAGAGAAGATAGAAGTTTATAAGTTAAATGATAACAACTATATATCTTTAAGAGTTATATTAAATACCGGAAATCAATATGGTATTACTTTTAAACATGGAGAGCATCCTTTTGGTACGAACTATACATATGATAAAAGTAGATGTCGAAAGCACCTTTGAGCCAATAATAGGAAGTGAATTACAAAGTAAAGAACTAATAAACTATCTAACTGAAAATAAAGAAGGAACAGATATTTGGAAAAGCGAAATATTTGGTCGTAGTCTAGATGTTATAGTTCAAGAAGGAATTCAAGCCAAACTATCAATGATGCCAGACAATGTAAGATATAAACTATGTCAAACACTAACTAAAATAATCAATAAAGGTTCATCAAATATGATAGCCATAGTATTATAAAAAGACTTAACAATCAAGTTAAGCCTTTTCTTTTACTTTAGTAACAATCTTATTACTCTTAAGTCTATCATTTACCATCTTAGTAAATAAAGCATATAATAAAGAACATAATGGTGTAGCAATAAGCATACCAAGTATTCCACCAATACTACCACCAACAGTAACCGATAGAAGAACCCACATACCAGGAAGTCCAATACTCTTACCAACAACTCTAGGATATATCAAGTTACCTTCAATTTGTTGAAGAACAATAATAAATACCACGAATAGGATAGCTTTAACAGGACTAACCATCATAATAAGAATAAATCCAATCGCCGTACCAATAAAAGCCCCAAAGATAGGTATCAAAGCCGTAAAACCAAGTAACACTCCAATAGTAGAAGCATATGGAAATCTAAATATAAGCATACCAACAAATACCAAACTACCAAAAATTAAAGCCTCTAAACATTGTCCAGTGACAAAGTTAGAAAAAGTTTTATTAGCAAGAGTACCAACTGTATTAATATTATTAATAGTTTTAGGTTTTAAATAAGCCTTCATAACTTTATTAATCTGTCTACTAAGAGTCTCTTTTTGAGCAATCATATAAATAGCAAATACCAAAGTAATAATACCTTTACTAATAATATTAACAACCGAAGTAGCAACCTCAGTAGTAACAGTAATAACATCCTTAGAATTACCCTTAATATAATCAGTAATAACTTTACCAAAATTATCTAAGTATTCACCAACCTTGTTAACAGTAGACTCATCAATATCAAACTTATTCAAAATACCAATAATGTCCTCCTTATAAGCAGGAAGTGTATCAGTAAATAAGGAAGCTGAATTCTTAAGTTGTGGAATAAGTAAATTCATAACAAAGAAAATTGTTAAAAATACCAATATCAAACTAAGTGTAATACATAGCGGTCTTTTAATCTTATTCCAAATCTTACTAGGTTTAATCTTACCAAAAATCTTCTTTTCAATAAAATTATTCAAAACATTAAGTACAAACGCAAGAATAATACCAAGTAAGAATGGTGAAAATATACTAATAACCTTTCCTAAAAAAGTAAAAATTTTACTAAAATTAACCAAAGCAAATATAACAAGAGCAATATAACTAATAATTATAATAATATCCTTTCTCGTTTTATCCTTCATACTAACATCTCCCCTCAAAAAACAGCCTTATTATACCACAAATAAAGAAAACTTACAATAATATTATTAACAATGAGTAAAAAGTTATACAAGTAGTTAATTTTCGTAAAATAATTACTATAATTTCCTTAAAATACTTGATTTTATTGAGATATTATGGTATCTTTATGTAGTAAGCATAACATATATTGCTTAGAAAAAATAATGGAGGTAATAAAAATGACAAAAGCAGAATTAGTAGATTTCATTGCTGAAAAAGCAGATTTAACAAAAGCTGATGCTGGTAGAGCATTAGAAGCTATGATGGAAGGAGTTACAAACGGTTTAAAAGAAACTGGAAAAGTAACATTAGTAGGTTTCGGAACTTTCACTGCTAAAAAAAGAGAAGCTAGAACTGGAAGAAACCCTCAAACTGGAGAAGCAGTAAAAATCGCTGCTAGAACAGTTCCTGGATTCAAAGCTGGAAACAAATTAAAAGACGCACTAAACTAATAAAGTGTCAAGGACTTCATTTAAGAAGTCCTTTTTTTGTATCATAAAAAAAGAAATAAATTACTTTATCTCTCTACTTAAAGTCTCTACTTTACCAAGTATCATATCTTCTGAAAAGACATTAACAACAATAGTTTGATACTTAGGATTCATAGCCTGAAGAATAATAGCCTTACCACTTTTATACAGTCTTCTAACAGATAAAACATTACCCTTAACAGCAATAACAATATCATCACCACTATTATAACCATCTTTTTTTCTAAAGAATACCCTATCACCCTTCAAATAAATTGGAGCCATCGAATCATCCATCAACTTAATAGATAAATCACACATCTTACTAACTGGCTCGTAGGAGGCATTCCTATAACTATTAACAATCTTTTCTCCTCTAGAAGTAATATTATTATTACCAGTCATTGTATTAACATAACTACGAATCATTTTCTTCTCAAACAAATCTTTCTCATCCTTAGTCATAGGAATCTCATCAAATACATCAGAGTTAATATTAAAAATATTAGCAATATCAAAAAATATCTCATAAGGAATATTCAGAGTACCAGTTTCATACTTATGTAAAGTCTGCCTATTCTTCTTATAATTAAGCGCTCTAGCCAAATCCTCTAAAGAATAATTATACTTTTCTCTATATTCTTTCATAATATTACATACAAAAGGTTTTAAATCATCACTAACTAATTCTTGTTTTCTTGTTCTCATAATACACCTACTTATCTTTCATCTTAACAATTGTATATACAGGAATAAGTCCTATCATACCAATAATAATTTTAATTAAATATCTAATAACAATCATTCCAAATAACAAAGTAAAATCAAATTCTCCAATATAAGAAATAATAACAAAGATAATACTTTCTAACATTTGAATAAATAACATTGTACCAATATTACTAAACCAAAGAATATTCTTACTCCTTCTAATATAGTAATAAATATAACTACTACTCCAAAGCATCAACATAATTGATACAAAACCACCAATAAAAATTCTAATATTATTTATATCATAACCAAATAAACTATTAAAAATCTCATTACTAGTAAGTACATAATCACTATTAATAGTAAGTGACAGTAGTGAAACAATAATTCCCACTACTACATATGCTATCCCACTAGTAGTCATTATTCTCTTAACTTCATCAATGCCAAATCTTTGAATAATAATATTATTACATATAAATAATCCCATAATAATAGGAATACCAAGATTTACCTGAAAAGAAAATAAATCTATTGTCTTAAACATAATAATACTAGCTATACTAGACATTAATACCATATATAAATATAAACCATTCTTTTTACCAACTTTATAAAATATAAACATTAGAAAGAAAGTAAAAATAACTTCTAATAAAATTAATATATAATTCATTACTTCACCTTCTTTACACTAAGTATTTTATTAATAATAAATACATATATAATCATAATAATACTCTTAATAAAATAATTCTCTATAGCAATAATAATAGCCTTATCAAATCTAATAAGAAAAGCATAACTAAAATAAATAAAGATAAAAGTATCAATAAACATAAGTCCTACAATAGTAGCAATAATCTTAATATTTTTCTTTTCTTTTTCTTCTTTTAATGCCTTAAAACAATAACCACCTAAATATAAAGTAACAATCATTGCTATTGGATAAGTAATAAACATAACTAAATTATCTAAAACTAAACTTTGATATAAAGAAGAAGTTTTATCATATATCGAAGGAATCATAAAAGCATTAGATAAAAGAAACATATAAAGTACAACATTAGTAATTAATACTAACATACTAAATTTCTTATATTCTTTAACATCATATCTCTTAATAAAATAATATAAAATAGCTAATAAACCACTACTAAATATAATACTAGAATTAATATTTAAACCAAATATATTTATTAATTTAAAAGACATTAAAAAAGAAATAACTGTATAAATAACACCTAAAAAATAAAATTCATACTTTCCAAAATATTTATGTACTATATATATAAGTCCTATACAAATAACTATAAATAAAAGAAATAATACTTCTCCCACTATAAACACCTTCTTACTCATATCTATTATATCACACTTCTTTTAAGATACAAATAATTTTATAAATATTTATATTAAAATTTTTTCATTTGTCTAGGAAAGCTATAATCTTTCCTAGTAATTTATAGCCAATAAGTCTATAAATTATAAACTATCATATTCGGGGTGTAAACTTGCTTAAAAAAAAGAAACCTAAGTCTGTTTCCTTTTCATTTTGATCATGTCATAGAAGGCTTCTAGTCTAGTATCAACGCCAACTTCATTATCTTCAGCATCAAAACTCATATAAATTATTGGAATACCATATTCATCACTAATAAATGGCATAATACTCATCGCAGATATCTCTGGAGTACATCCAAAACTCTTAAGATGTAAAATACCATCAAATCCTTCTAATCCATATAAATAACTTTTAACAACACTACCACTAGCATCTGCCCCTAAATGATATTTAATATATTTCTTACCCTTCCTAATCATTCTATTAAGTATAAATCTCTTAGTAATAAGTAAATAAGTAAGATCAGTATCTCTATATACTTCTACTCCCATTTTCATAATCTTTCTTTCACTATTATAAGTAGTATTAGCATCAATTAAAGAATATAATTCTCCAAGTATAGCAACTCTAAGAGGTTTAGTAGGTTTATTAATTAAAATATTTCTAAATTTCTTTCTATACTTAAAATAGTTATAAATATTTTTAAATATCCCATTATCCTTAAAACTATCCAAATATTCTTTTTCTACATTTTCAAAAGAACCATCTACTACTTCAAATCCCATATTAAGTCTAATATATTTTTCTATCTTATCCATACAAATAATCATAACTAAACTATTAATCAAATAATAAAAAGTACTAATAGGATTAGCCCTTTTATTCATTTTTTTACAAAACTTATATCCCTTCTTAAGAGAAATATGATTATCGCTAATCATATTATAAAACTCAAAGTCATAACCTAAATCTCTTAATATATTTTCTTCAAGTTCTCCATAATATCCATATCTACATCCACCACCACCTTGAACTAAAGTATTAGCCCCTTTTTCTAATGCCTCAATATAATTACCAAGATTATATTTAAAAGGTACACATACAAAAGAAGGAGCATACTTACTACCAATTTCAATAGTTCTTTTAGTAGTAGCAGGTGGCACAATTACTTTACATTTAGTAGCCTTTCTAATAAAATAATCAAAAACAATATAATAATTTCCCAAATGCGGAAAAGAAATAACCCTATCCATTATCTCGCCTAGCCTTTATAATATCCACAAAACTCTCTAGTCTAGTCATTAACCCACTAGTAGCGGTACTATCATCAATAATAATATTAATAACAGGTACATCTTTTAACTTTCTAATAGCAAGTTCATTAACTAAAGAATCAGAAGCACAAGGAAAAGAAGATAAAAAGACAATACCATCTACACAATCTTTGTAATAGAAAGAACTACCAATATTCTCTTTAGAATAAAGAAAATATAAAGTATTAGAAAAATCTTCTGCATAAGAAATAGCAATTTTTCTATTAAGCCTATCAGAATATAAAATATCAATATCTTCATCCTTAAAATAACGAATAATATTACCACATAAATATTCATCATAAACAACATAAGAATGTGCTACAATAAGAATCTTCATTTTATTAGATCTAAGAATCTTATCTTGTTTATTAACAAGACTTAAATAATATTTTCTATTTTTAATTTTACCCTTAATATAATAAAATAAAACTTTAAAAATATTCTTATTAAATTTAATTCCCATCTTAATAAAACCAAATAATTCAAATTTACCCTTTATATAATCAATATCATAATTAAGTATTTTATCTTCAAATAAATTATTCACAACATCGTATATCCCATTAAACTTCATACATACCCTATTGCCTTTTCCATAATTACATATTCTAGGTACTAGTATATAATCACATTTTTGAGATAGTTCTTTAACATGTCCTAAATAAATCTTAGCAGGAAGACAAGACTCATCAATTGATATATTACCTCCTTTATCAATAATACCCTTATTAGTAGGAGGACTTAAAATAAGTGTGCAACCAATCCCCTCAAAAAAAGTCTTCCATAAAATATAATCACGATAATATAGTAATCCTCTAGGTATTCCAATTCTAATCTTTCTTTTCATATAGCCTCCATCTAATACTATGAAAAAATTAAAAAAAAAGAACTAGTTTTCATCTTCTAGTTCTTCGTCATCTACTATAGTTAAATCAGCATAATCATCATCTATTAAATCAGCATCAATATCATCAGTATAATCATCATCATAATTATCTTCTTCACTCATGTTCTCATCATCAATAACATCTTCATCTTCTTCTTCAGAGTCAACTTCTTCATATATATCATCAATATCAATTTTAACAGAATGATTAGCTCTTAAATCCCAATTACCATCATTAAGTAAAATAAATTCTTTAGAAGTAGTAAGGGATTCAAAGAAGTCACCAATTCTTTCTTGGTACTCTTCATCAGATAACTCAAGTAATTTACATACCTCTTTAAATAAATCAGCAGTATTCATTGGTTTTTTATTTTCCTTTAAATATAATTCTGCTATTTTAGCATAAGATAACATTTCAAGATTTTCTTTACTCATTTTACTAAGCATAATATTTCCTCCTACATTTCCTCTCTAAGAATTAACCCTAACATATATGCAGCATTGTTAATAACAACTTTTACTGCATTAATAAGAGCTATTCTCTCCTTAGTATATATTTCATCATCAGTAACAATCTTCTCTACTGAATAATAACTATGGAATAATCCAGCAAGTTCAAATAAATAATTAGCAACCAAATGTGGTAATCCTTTTGAAGCTGCACTAATAATAACATCTTCAAATTCTAATAATTTATTCAAAATAGTATATGCACTATCACTCTCTATAGTACTAAATTTAATATCTTTTGGAATTTCTTTTCCTCTAAGAATAGAACTAATTCTAGCATTAGCATACTCAATATAGTAAATTGGATTCTCATTGCTATTTTTAACTGCTAAGTCAAGATCAAAATCCATTTGTGTATCTAAACTCTTAGAAGCAAAGAAGTATCTAGCAGCATTAACACCAACATCTTCAATTAACTCATTAAGAGTAATAGTTTTACCGGTTCTTTTACTAAGTTTAACCTCTTCACCATTTCTAAGAAGTCTAACCATCTGAAGAATTCTAATATCAATCTTAGATGAATCATATCCAACAAATTCAAGTGAAGATCTAAGTCTATGAATATAACCATGGTGATCTGAACCTAATACATCAATAAGTCTATCATAACCCCTATTAAATTTATCGCTATGATATGCAATATCAGGAAGAAGATAAGTATAATTACCATCACTCTTAACTAATACCCTATCTTTCTCATCATATAAATCAGTAGTCTTAAGCCATAAAGCCCCTTCATCAATATAACATTTACCACTATTTTTAAGTTTATTCAAAGTATTTTCAACAAAACCACGATCATATAAAGACTGTTCACTAGTAAACACATCAAAATTAACTCTAAACTTATCTAAATCCTTCTTAATACCATCAAGTAAAATATCAAGACCTTTTTGTCTAAAGAATTCAATATCTTCATCTAATTTACTATCACCATATTCATCATGTAAAGATTCCGCTATTACAATAATTTCTTTACCATGATAACCATTCTCTGGAATAGCAAATTCTACTCCACATCTTTCCTTATATCTTTCTTTAATAGATACACCTAAATTATACATCTGATTACCAGCATCATTAATATAATATTCTCTTGTAACATCATATCCAGCAAAAGACATTATCTTAGATAAACAGTCACCATACACAGCACCTCTACCATGACCAATATGTAAAGTACCAGTTGGATTAGCAGATACATACTCAATATTAATCTTTTCTAATTTACCAAAATCACTCTTACCATAGTTCTTTCCCATATCATTAATAACATTAATATTATTAAGTAAATAATCTTTATTAATATAGAAATTAATAAATCCAGGATTAGCAACCTCTATTCTATCAATCATATCATCACTAATATTCTTAATAATATCATTAGCAATATTAATAGGACCAGACTTAAGTTCCTTAGTAAGTAAAAAGGCTACATTTGTAGAATAATCACCATTTTTCTTATCTTTAGGAATCTCAATAACTATTTTATTAACATCCATATCTACTGGTAAACTCTTTTTTATAATATACTGTAATTTATTTTTTATACTCATAAAATATCACCCATTTCAATTAGTAATTCATATTCGCATTCTGTATCAGCAATAACATACTTAATATAAATCTTATTATCATTAACATCAAACATCTTCATATTAATATCCATATCAACAGAATAACCATGTTCTTTAAGATAATAATTACTTTTACCATGTTTCTCGTTAAAAGAAAAACTATTAATAAAATCATTACCATCTCTAACAAGTAAAATATCATTATCATTAATCTTAATAGAATACTTAACACCATCAAATACAAAAGATATCTTTTCCTTATTTTTAATACCTTTTTCATTAAAAGTAATAAGTTCATTTTCTGTATTATTTTTTAAATAACCATTAATTTTAACTCTAATAATATCACTTCCAAACATTTCATTTGAAATCATATCATATCTTTAAAAAAAATACAACATATTTTACGCAATTTTTATCATAATAATAAATGACATACAAAAACAACAAAAATGAGGGATATAAATGAAGAAAAAAACAAAGAAAATAATACTATTAAGTTTATCACCATTACTAGTATTTATATTAATCCATATAGTAATCTTTACCTATGCTTTTATAACACCAAAATTAGAAATAAATAAATCACAATCATTCTATTTATATGATACTAAAAATGAATTAGTATTTAATGATGATAAAGATTGGATACCATTAAAAGAAATAAGTCCATATCTAGTAGAAGCCACTCTATCAACAGAAGATAAATATTTTTACAAGCACATTGGTTTTGATTATCTAAGAATAGGAAAAGCAATGATAACAAATATTATCAAAAAGGACAAAAGTGAAGGAGCCTCCACTATTACTCAGCAGTATGCTAGAAATCTTTTTCTAAACTTTGAAAAAACTTGGAAAAGAAAAATAGATGAAGCCCTTCTAGCCACTGAATTAGAAGTACATTATAGCAAAAATGAAATACTAGAAGGTTATCTAAATACCATTAACTATGGTGGAGTATATGGAATAGAAGCCGCATCTAAATACTATTTCAATAAATCAGCAAAAGACCTCACCCTAGCAGAAGCATCCCTACTAGCAGGAATACCAAAATCTCCTAATAACTATTCACCAGTAAAAAATTATACTAAGGCCAAGGAAAGACAAAAAATAGTCTTAAAGTTGATGCAAAAAAATAAAAAGATAACTACTGAAGAATATAATAACGCTATAAATACTAACCTAACTATTATAGGTAAAAAAGAAAAAAGCAATATCACAAGTATTAATTATTTCAAAGACTCTGTATTAGAAGAATTAAAAAGATTAACAAACATACCAGAAGAAATAACTAAAACAGGAGGTTTAAAAATATATACAACTCTAGATATAGAAGCTCAAGAAGATTTAGAAAAAGCTGTATATAGTTATATAAATGATGAAACCAAAGTAGAAACAGCCGCTATCATGATGAATCCTAATACTGGAGGAGTAATAGCCATGATAGGAGGCAATGATTATAATAAAAGTGAATATAATAGAGCCACTAAAGCCAAAAGGCAAGTAGGTTCTACAATGAAACCATTATTATATTATACTGCTCTAGAAAGTGGCTTTACATCATCATCATCATTTACTAGTGAAAAAACAACTTTTACCTTTGCTGGAGATAAAACATATAGCCCAAATAACTATAATAATTCCTATGCCAATTGCCCAATATCAATGGCAGCAGCCATCTCTTACTCAGATAACATATATGCTGTAAAAACTCATCTCTTTCTAGGAGAAAATATGTTAATAAATACTGCTAAAAGATTAGGAATAACTAGTAATCTAACCGCAATTCCATCTCTAGCCTTAGGTACTGAAGAAATAAGTTTATTAGAAATGACAACAAGTTATTCATCATTTGCTAATTTAGGATACAAAGTAGAACCACATTTTATTAAGAAAATAGTAGACTCCAAAGGAAATATTTTATATGAAAATAAAGAAGAAAAAGAACTAATACTTAATCAAAGTCTTACTTTTATATTAAACGAAATGTTAACATATACCTATAATAAAAACTTTATTGACTATAACTATCCCACTCTAATATCATTATTACCTAACATAACTCATAAATATAGTATTAAATCAGGAACAACTGATACTGATTTATTAATAATAGGTTATAATAAAGATGCTGTTCTAAGTATTTGGAATGGTTATGATGATAATAGTAAAATAGAATCAAAAGAATATTCATATCATAAAAATATATGGATAGATACTATGGAAGCATATTTCAAAGATAAAGAAACAACATGGTATAATATACCTTCTAATGTTGTAGGAGTATTAGTAAACCCTATAACAGGTATAATAGCAAATGATAATGATACAAAAAAAGAAATGTTCTTCTATATAAAAGGAACAGAACCAACATTAAATGGAACTACTAAAGATCTAGATTCTGTCTTCAAAGAAGAAAATAGTTTAAACGAACAAAAAGAAGCACCATAAAAAGATGCTTCTTTTCCTATCCACTTCAAATGCTAAATATCACCAAATAAATAACTTTTTATAGACAATTTTAATTGTAAACAATAATCATATATAAATGTAATAAGTAAATCTAAACTATAAATTTTTCATCACCAATCGATTACATAGATATAAAGATTTAAAATAGATAGTAATGGCTTGAAATAGTTATCCCAATTTAACTCTTAAAATAACTTAAAGAGACCACTTACATTACAAAGAAATTTCAAATTCAATAGAATTTAACTTAGATATTTCAAAGTCAGTTCTTTGTATTTGTTCTTCTAATGTCTTAGATTTTTCTCTTATTTCATCAGCATTATAATTAACATCAACACAATCAAAATAAGAATTGTTAACCTCAGTAACTCTTCTTTTAGCACTTTTACATTTTAATAAATCATCATAAAAGGATTTTAACTTCCTTAGATAAGTATTATCAACAATAGCGCTTTGAATAGTTCTACCATCAGATAACTTAAATGAGTTATTTTTTTCATATAAAGTAGCTTTTAATTTAGATATCTTTTTCAAAATATTCTCTTGTTCCATCAAAGCCTCATCAAAGTCTTTCTTATAATCTTTAATAACATTAGCTGTTCCATCAAGTTCGATAATAGTTTCATTGAAAATCATTTCTTCAATATGAGAAGTTATATTGGTAAATTTCTTTTCCTCATCCGCTATTATATTCATTAATTCTGAAATATTTGTTTTCATATATATTACCTCCGCTTTCGTATACAATTATATAACAAAGATTAAAAAAAGGGTCTCTTTAAAAGAGACAATGTTATTTTTATAAAATAACACCAGCATAAGTATATAGATAATCATTTATAATATTAATATCATAAATATCATTTTCTATACAATAAGATATAACTAAGTCAAAATTATTATTTTTACTTAAACTATATCCAGCACTTGAAAGTAAATTATTAAACCTATTTTTATCTAATGATAAAGATAGACATAACTTAATAACAGTATTTTTTTTAGGAATATAATTATTATTACATCTTATCTTAGAAAACAACTTTCTATCTATACCTGCCCTTTTATAAATCTCCGCATCTTTATAGCCTCCTTCATCTATGTAAGAAAAAAGAAGACTATTAAATGTCAAAGATTTATTTTGATTTAGATATTCTTTAATTTTGTTATTCATTGCTATACCTCCTGCAGCACCTTTGCTGACACCAAAAAATATAAACAATTCAAAAAATCTAAATCAATAGTATTATATAAACTTTTTCTATAAAAGTCAATATAAAAAATCACTAGTATTAAACTAATGATTCCAAATAAATATAAATCTATCTCTACCACTATAATCTTTTTCTAAAGATATATTAACATTATCAAAATATTTATTAATAATATTAAGAATATCATTTCCTTGTTTATAACCTATTTCAAAAGCTATAAGAAACCTATCATTCAAGTACTTTCTACATTCTCTAAGTATTTTATCATAAAAATATAACCCATTATCATCAGCATATAATGCCATATGTGGTTCATTATTATAAACAAGATCCATAATATCTTCATCATAACTAATATATGGTGGATTACTAATAATAACATCATACTTATCATTAATATTAGAAAAAACATCACTCTCTATAAAATTAACATCAGTATTATTAATTTTATTATTTTCTCTAGCAACATCAAGAGCATCTTTAGATATATCAACAGCAGTTATCATACTATTATCTAATAATTTATTTAAAGTAATAGCAATACACCCACTACCAGTACCAATATCAAGTATTTTAATTTCATTATTAAAATACTTATTTATATATTTAATAGTTTTTTCTACTAATAATTCAGTCTCAAATCTAGGTATTAAAGTATTCTTATTAACTTTAAATGTATTACCATAAAAATCAACATTTCCAACAATATATTGCACTGGTATACCACATTCTAACTCTTTAATAGCAGTCTCCATATCTTTACCTTTTAAATGTTTTTTTAAATATTCTATTTCTTTATTCATAAACTTATTAAATAGTTCCTTCTAATTTCTTTCTTTGATCTTCATTAATTAAAGCCTCAATTAAATCTTCCATATCTCCATCCATAACTCTATCTAAGTTCATTGAAGTATATCCAATTCTATGATCAGTAATTCTATTTTGTGGATAATTATAAGTTCTTATCTTCTCACTTCTATCTCCAGTACCAATCTTAACTTTTCTTTCAGCGGCTTCTTTTTCTTCTTGCTCCCTAAGTTTCATATCATAAAGTCTAGTCTTAAGTATTTTAAAAGCAAGTTCTTTATTCTTAATCTGACTTCTTTCAGTTTGTGAATAAACAATAATACCAGTAGGAATATGCGTAAGTCTAACAGCACTGTCCGTAGTATTAACACCTTGTCCACCACATCCGCTACTTCTTGTTATATCAATTCTAACTTCTGATTCATCAAGCTCAAAATCAAATTCTTCAGCCTCAGGCATAACAAGAACAGTAGCAGTACTAGTATGCACTCTACCCTGACTTTCAGTAGCAGGTACTCTTTGTACCCTATGAGCACCACTTTCATATTTTAGTTTAGAATAAACACAATCGCCCTTAACCATAAATTCAATTTGTGAATACCCACCGGCAGTACCTTCAACAGCATTAAGTATTTCTATTTTCCATCCCTCATTAGAAGCATATTTACTATACATATCAAACAAATCACCAGCAAAAATATTAGCCTCATCTCCCCCAGCAGCTCCTCTAATTTCCACAATAACATTTTTTTCATCATTAGGATCATGTGGTATTAATAATACTTCAAGTTCACTTTCTAACTTACTTTTCTTTTCCTCAGCATTAGTAAGTTCTTCTTTAGCAAAATCAACCATATCCTTATCTTTTAATAATTCCTTAGCTTCTTCAATATCTTCTAACACTTTTTTATATTCTTTATATACTTCAACAGTCTTCTCTAACCCTGTTCTTTCTTTAGAAAGAAGAGTCATTTTCTTAATATCCGATATAATCTCAGGACTAGCAAGTTCTTCTCCTATCTCATTATATCTCTTTAATGTAGCCTCTAGTCTATCTATCATAGATTATCCCTCATTTCCTTAATTATTATATAATAAAAAAATAAAAAAGTAAATTAATAATACTAAATTAACTCATTTTCTAAGTATATATTATTAACTAATATATAATATATATGGTTGATATCTCAACTTAAGACTACTTTAGTAGGCTCAAGTTGACACTTCAAAACCATAGATTTGAAGTGAATAAACAAAAATTTAAAAAAAATCATAATTCATTATTGACAATAATAATAAAATGTAATACAATTTAGACATATTTATTAAACAACGACGAATATCAAGTAGTTATTTCAAATAGTATTAAATAGAGAGTTAATGTTAGGTGGAAATTAACAATACCAAAATAATGAATTACAATATTAAGAGTTTAATCGGTAAAAACCGTTATCATATTAAGACAATATAATATTATTAAGAAATATATAAAATATTGTAAATAAAGGTGGTACCACGAGTAATTTCGTCCTTTTGGTATCATCTTTTTTTATATAAAAAAGGAGAGGATAAATATGAAATTATATGATGATTTAATATGGAGAGGACTAATAAAAGATGTTGCAAACGACAATCTAGAAGAAGTATTAAATGGAGAACCAATAACCTTCTACTGGGGAACAGATCCAACAGCAGACTCACTACACATAGGGCATTATTCATCATTAGTTACTGCTAAAAGATTAGCAAAATATGGACATCATCCAATATTATTATGTGGAGGTGCAACCGGTAGAATCGGAGATCCAAGACCAACAGCTGAAAGAGAAATAATATCTAATGAAACAGTAAGCAAAAATATAATAGCAATTAAAAATCAAATAGATAAATTATTTAATGGACAAGCCGAAATAGTAGATAATTATACATGGACAAAAGATTATACTTATTTAGATTTTTTAAGAGACATAGGAAAATATATAAATGTAAATTATATGTTAAATAAAGATATAATATCTAGAAGATTAGAAACAGGTATAACCTATGCCGAATTCTCTTACACCCTACTACAAGGATATGACTTTTTACATCTATATAAAGAAAAAAATTGCATTATGCAAGTAGAAGGTTCAGATCAATGGGGAAATATAACTACAGGTATAGAATTAATTAGAAAAATACTAGGTAAAGAAGCATACGGTTTTACAATGCCATTAATACTAGATAAATTTGGAAATAAATTTGGTAAAAGTGAAGGAAACGCCCTTTGGCTTGATAAAGAAAAAACTTCCCCCTATGAAATATATCAATATTTATTGAATTCAGATGATTCAAAAGTATATGAATACTTAAAAGTATTTACATTCCTATCAAAAGAAGAAATAGAAGAAGTAATGCAAAAACAAAATGAATGTCCAGAAAAAAGAATAGCCCAAAAAACACTTGCTTATGAAGTAGTAAAAGACATACATAGTAAAGAAGACGCTGAACATGCCATCAAAGTATCAGAAGCATTATTTACAGGAAATGTAAAAGAATTAACCGATAAAGAAATAGAAATGGTATTTAAAGGTATGCCTTCTATTGAATCAAACGAAGATACAATAATAAATATTATGGTAAATAATAATATAGCCTCATCAAGAAGAGAAGCAAGAGAGTTTCTATCAAACAACGCTATCACCATAGACGGAGAAATAATTAGTGATGAAAATCATATCATAACAAATAACAAAAAGAACCATATCATCAGAAGAGGAAAAAAGAAATATTACCTAATAAAAATAAACTAAAGTTCCCTATGAAACTTTAGTTTTTGTTTTAATCTTAATAAAATTAAATTTATTTTTCTTACAAATATTAAAATATTTTCTCACTTCATCACTAGTTATACTATATAAATAATTCTTAAGTGTCATTGAACACCCATTTATATGAATAACAGTATCATAATCACAATTAACAAATAAACATTTATCATTAAATTCAAAAAAAGAATCAAGCTCAGAAAAATATTCACAATCATCACTAATATAAATTCCTGTTTTATTAGTAAAATCGTCCATTAAAAAAGATAATTCACTATAACCAACTTCTCGTTTCGTAAGAAATACACCTGCAAAAAAAGAATAAAACGGGAGTATTTCATCATCAGTCTGCATTAAGTTCACCTCACAAAATAGAATTATATAATAAAATCAAATAAAAGTCAAAACAATATTTAAAAATATTCATTTTTCTGATATAATATATGCTTGAAGGAGGCACTATGAAACAAATATTAAATGACATAAATTTCGATAATTATATTGTAGTAGGAGTATCCGCTGGTCCTGATTCAATGTGCTTACTAGACTTATTAGAAAAAAAGACTAACAAAATAGTAGTATGTCATATAAACCACAATATAAGAAAGCAAAGCATAATTGAAGAAAATTATCTCAAAGACTACTGCCAAAAGCATAATTTAATTTTTGAAAGTATGACCATAAAAGAATATAAAGAAAATAATTTTGAAAACGAAGCCCGTAAAATAAGATACTCCTTTTATGAAGAAATACTAAAAAAATATCATTCCAATAAATTATTTCTTGCTCACCATGGTGATGACTTAATAGAAACTATTCTTATGAAAATAGAAAGACAATCAAATATTGAAGGATATGCCGGTATAAAAAGAATAAGTAAATTACCAAATTATGAAATAATAAGACCATTACTTGTATATACAAAAGCAGATCTTATAGAATATAATAAATCACATAATATCACATATTATATTGATAGTTCTAACACAAATACAGATTATACTAGAAATTGGTATCGACACAATGTTCTTCCATTACTAAAAGAAAGAGATAAAAATATTCATCTTAAATTTTTAAAATATTCCAAAACACTTCAAGAATATAACGATTATATAGACAGAGTAATAAAAGAAAAAATACCAAGCATCTATAAAAGCAATACTATCTATATTAAAGAACTAAATAAAGAAGACAGTTTTATCAAGAAAAATATATTATATTACATACTAAATGACTACTACGAAAACAAAAGTGATATAGTAACAGAAAAACATATTCAATGTATATTATCTTTAATAGAAAATATTAGACCTAATATAAGTATAGATCTACCCCTAAATAAAATACTAATAAAAGAATATGACAAAATATATATAAAAGAAAAAGAAGCAACTAATAATGAAGAATATAAAATAATATTTGAAAAAAAATTAAAAGTAAATAATTTTATATTCAAACAAGAAAAAGATGAAAACTTAGATGGAAATAATATTTGTCGAATAAAAAGTAACAATATAAAATTTCCATTATATTTCAGAAATAGAAAAGATGGTGATTATATAACCCTTAAAACAAGTAATGTAAGAAAAAAAGTTAAAGAAATATTCATCGAAAATAAAATTCCATTATCAAAAAGAAAAAATTATCCACTACTAGTAGATAGCAATGACACTATAATATGGATACCTAACTTAAAAAAAAGTAATTTATGTTATAAAAAAGATGAAAACTATGATATAATAATAAAGTGTATTGAAGGAGATGAAAATTATGAATAAAAAAGATATTAAAAAAAGTCTATTACCATATGTATTTCTATTAGTATTCTTCATAGGTTGTTTAGTAATGTTTAATTTATTTAATAATGAAGTACATGAAATAACATATGATGAATTCTTAAGAGATTTAAATGGTGGTAAAATCACAGAATTAACAATAACACCAAAAGTGAGAACTGAAACATATAAATTAACTGGTAAAACAGAAGATTATAAAGATAACGAAATGTTTGTTTTATATATTCCACAATCAGAAGAATTTATATCAAAAATAACTACAGTTAAAGAAGGAACAAATAATTTCAAATTAACAATCATAAATGATCCAGAAGCTTCATCATGGTTAATGGTTATTGCTAATGTAGTTCCTTACATAATACTAGGAGGTTTAATAATTTGGGTATTCACCAAACAACTTGGTGGCGGAAACAAATCAATGGACTTTGGAAAATCAAGAGCCAAATTAGTTGAAGAAAGCAAAGCAACATTCAAAGATGTTGCCGGTCTAACTGAAGAAAAAGAAGAAGTACAAGAATTAATAGACTTCTTAAAAAACCCAAAGAAATTTACAAGCATGGGCGCTAGAATACCAAAAGGTGTATTATTAGTAGGCCCTCCAGGTACTGGTAAAACATTACTTGCTAGAGCCGTAGCAGGAGAAGCAAAAGTACCATTCTACTATATAAGTGGTTCTGATTTCGTAGAATTATTCGTAGGTATTGGTGCTTCAAGGGTAAGAGATATGTTTAAACAAGCAAAAATGAATGCTCCATGTTTAATATTTATTGATGAAATAGATGCTGTCGGAAGACAAAGAGGTACAGGACTTGGTGGAGGACATGACGAAAGAGAACAAACACTTAACCAATTACTTACAGAAATGGATGGCTTTGGTGCCAACGAAGGAATAATTATCATTGCCGCTACTAACAGACCAGATGTTCTAGATCCAGCATTATTAAGACCAGGAAGATTTGATAGACAAGTAACAGTAAGTTTACCAGATAAAAATGCTAGAATAGAAATATTAAAAGTACATGCTAAAAATAAAATACTAGATAAAGGTATAACTCTAGAATATCTAGCCAAAAGAACGCCAGGATTTTCAGGAGCAGACCTAGAGAACTTACTTAACGAAGCCGCTTTACTAGCAGTAAGAAGAAATAAAAAAGCTATTACAATGGCCGAAATAGATGAAGCAACAGACAGAGTTCTAATGGGACCTGCCAAAGTAACAAAGAAATATACAGACAAAGAAAAGAAATTAGTAGCCTTCCATGAAGCAGGCCATGCAGTAATGGGATTAAAATTAGATGGTGCTAATGAAGTACAAAAAATCACAATCATTCCTAGAGGCCATGCTGGTGGATACACTATGATGACTCCTAAAGAAGAATCATTCAATTATACAAAAAATGAATTATTAGAGTCAATTTGTGGATTGCTTGGAGGAAGGGTTGCTGAAGAAGTAACATTCCATGAAATAACAACAGGAGCTCATGATGATTTCAAAAAAGCAACAAAAATTGCCAGAAGCATGGTAACAGAATATGGAATGAGTTCCCTAGGACCAATGATGCTTGAAGAACCAGATGGAAATACATTCTTAGGTAGAGATTATACAAAAAATAGAAATATTTCCGACACAGTAGCTCATGAAATAGACGAAGAAATGCGTTCAATAATAAACAACTGCTATGAAAAAACAAAGAAAATAATAACAGAAAATAAAGATTTATTAGCTCTAATAGCTAACACACTTCTTGAAGAAGAAACAATAACAAAAGAAGAGATAGATTATCTAGTAGAACATGGACATTTACCAGAAAAAACAAATACTGAAGAAATAAAAGAAGATACTAAACTAGATACAGCAAAAGAAGCAAATAAAAAGACCAAAAAAGATACAAAAAAAGAAGATACTAAATCAAAATAGTATCTTCTTTTAGTTACTTGTATTATCATCATCCGGAAGCCTAATAATAAGTTCTCCATCTTTAGAATACATATATTTCTCTCTTGCATATCTAGCAACATACTCAGGATCCTTTAGTTTTTTTATATCAGAATTAAGTTTATCCTCTTCATCTTTTAATGTAACCAATTTATCATTCAAAGCTTGTTTTTCATTTTTAATTTCAATAATTTTACTAACATTAGAAAAGAAACTATAACTAAGTGAAGTTATAATAGAACCAAATATAATAAAAAATAAAAATATTCTAGTTTTAGCTTTCTTATTTATCTTCTTTTTATTCTTAGCCATAATACCATCCTTTCTACAAGTCATTATATCACACCTTACTCTTTTTTACAATCAAATTTCTATAAATGACAAAAGATAACTCTAGAGAAATCAATCATATGTTACACTTTTTATAAAAAAGTTCTTTTCTGCCTA
>ERZ857827.359-NODE-359-length-67500-cov-8.337312_pt1 | contig 67500 bp, 54 predicted proteins | sample MGYA00519761_ERZ857827 | MGnify/ENA primary metagenome ERZ857827 (study PRJEB31778, sample SAMEA3449370) | human gut metagenome | biome: human gut; feature: human-associated habitat; material: faeces | place: United Kingdom | collected 2010/2012 ... | reverse complement strand
GAGCGCATGACTGTTAATCATGATGTCACTGGTTCGAGCCCAGTTGGGGGAGCCATATAAAAGACTCAGACAAAAGTCTGAGTCTTTTTTTTGCCTTTTATTACTTTAACTTTTCCGTATTGTGTTTTTTGAGATAAAGTTGGGGAATAAAACAGATTATATCATAATAGATACGGTAAATTTTATAATCAGTCGTTTCAAATTATTTCGAGATTTTGTTGACAAATGAAATGAACATCAGATATAATATTTACAGAATTTGTAATAGAAATATACTGTTTCTTAGACAAATCATTTATAAATACTTGATTGATAAGAAAATTCGTGTTTTTGAAATGTGTAAATCAACTAAGATCACATCTGGTGAAGCAGAGGATTGATGGTGTAAAATGAAACAAATTGACTTCTCTAAGAAAATATCATATATTCAAGCGCTATTTTTGCCGTTTAAAATAACTCCTGGATATATGGTTGTGTCCTTAGCAAACATGATTATAAAATTAGTACTCGCACCTCTTGAGGTACTTTCTATCGCAAATTTCATTGACGCCGCTATTCTTGCTGTTCAAAATTCTTCGAACGAAACATGGAAGAGAGCATTTGTATGGTTAGGTTTGATTTTATTTATTAAGGTATATAAATGTATCGAAGAGCCATTGCTAAGTTTATTATCTAAATTAAAAGATGAAAAAGAATGGCTTGCGATTGATTATCCTGCGATTAAGGTTCGAGCAAATTTAAATATTAAGCATCTTGAAAACAGTGATACCAACGACATGATTTCACGCGTAGCTTCACCCGCAGGTTCACTGTGTGGAATGCTACAAAACGTTATCAATCTGGTTGTTTTTGTTGGACAAATTATAAGTTATATTATTATTTTGATAAGCAATGCGCCGATTTTTGGCAGTGTCATTTTGCTTTCATCTATACCAATTATTTTTTTGGCACATAAAAGCGCTTTAGCACAATTCAAAATAAAAAAAGATACAACCAAATCTGAACGTTTGGTGTGGACGTTAAATGATTATTTGAGAAGCCGGGATGCGGTATCAGAAAGAAATTTGTTTTCTTATCACGATTTTATTGAAAATAAATTGCATCAGGAATTTCATGTTTCTAGAAAAAACGTTTTAAAATCCGAAATAAGCTGGGGCATGAAAAAAAGCATATCAGGTTTTATGCTTACAATGCTCTGCGCAATTGTTATATTTTTACTTTTACCGGCAGCGTCAAGTGGCACTGTTTCTATTGGTATTTACATATCACTTGTACGTTACCTTTTTTCTGCGTCCGAAGATATTACGTATAATTTATCCCCATATATAGAGAAAATTGCAAATGATCTGAGCTTTTTGAAAGAATATAATCAATATATTGCTTTAAGTCGAATGCCGGAAGCAATTGATCCAAGTTCGACAACCGTTGAACCTTTTGAAAGTATAGAATTTAAAAATGTAAGCTTTGTATATCCAGGAACCGATAAGGTGATTTTAAAGAATGTTTCTTTTCGCATGGAAGCCGGGAAGCATTATTCGTTAATTGGTATAAATGGTAGTGGGAAGAGTACCTTGATAAAATTGATTTTACGTTTTTATGATGATTATCAAGGCGAAATACTTTTAAACGGAAAATCTATTCGTGAATGGAAAATATCAGAAATAAAGTCGCTTTTTTTTGCAGTATTTCAAGATTTTGTACACTATGATATTTCAATCGCTGATAACATTTCGTCAGGCAAGGGGATGCGCGCCACTGCCGAAGAAATTGAAAACGCAATTTGTGTTTCTCACCTCTCCGAAACCGTCAGTATTTTGCCGAATGGAAAGGATACACTCCTCGGTACTATTGATGAAACAGGAACCGAACTATCCGGAGGTCAATGGCAAAAAATTGCATTGGCACGTGCAATTGTAAACACAGCAGCTGTAAAAATATTTGACGAGCCAACAGCATCGCTTGACCCGATTTCGGAACGTGATGTATATGAGCAATTTGAAAAAATCAGTAAAGGCGCAACAACCATTTTTATTAGCCACAGATTGGCATGTTGTGTAAATGCCGATCAAATTTTACTTTTAGATCAAGGTACCATTGCAGAGCAAGGAACGCACCAAGAGTTAATGGATAAAAACGGAAAATATGCTGAAATGTTTGAAAGCCAACGAGGATGGTATATATGAAGAATCGTGAGTTATCTTCCGTCAAGGCAATATCCTATCTCGTACCACTAATTATAAGAACTTTTCCTGTTCTTACCCTGTGTTATGTTTTTCTTTCCGTAGCATTGTCTGCGCAAGCGGGGCTCACTGTTTATGTGAACCAGTTTTTTTACGACTCGTTAACTGCGTTTGTCGTTGAAAAAGCATCCATAAATAATGCGGTTTATGGCGCAATATGCATGATAAGTATGTTGGTTGTCGGTCAATTGTTAGGTAAAATATATGGTTTTGTTTGGATGCATTTAGGTGATAAACTTGAATATAAGCTGTTAGCTACTTTAAATGAAAAAATATCACAAATTCCTGCGCAAAATTTTGAAGATGCGGTTTTTTTAGCCGAAATTGATAAAGCACAGGATGGAATATATGGAGCTGTTGGAATGGCAGCCACATTATTTGAAGTATGTATTTATTTTTTAGGGTATTTCACTATTACTGGATTCTATTTATGGAATGTACATCCCCTTTTGGTCTTATCCTTGGTCGTCATTTTCATTCCATCTCTTTCTGTTATTTTACTTCAATCGAAAATGTACGCAGAAGAGGCAGACGAACTCATTTTTTTGCGCCGAAAAGTTGGCAGTTATTACGGTGCAGCAATCAACCATCGAGAAACAAGGCTTTTTGGTATATTTGGTTATTTTTACAACCTTGTTTATCAAACAAAAAAAGAATTTTTTTCACGTAAAAGACAAACTGAGAAAAAATTTTTTTACATAGCTATTGCACTTGATCTTATCAGAATGATAGGTTGGTGTGGTGTTGTATTTTTTATGATTTTTGAATTAATCAAGGGAAATATTTCTGTTGGAGTTTTTGCAGCGGTTTATGCATCGGTCGGTGGCATGTTTGACAACTGTGAAGCTTTGTTGTCACGAATTAAAATAGATTTTGTCGAAAATTTGGGAATGATTAGTGATTACATTGCGTTTATAAAATTAAAAAACAGACCTAATACCGGTGTCATATGGAATGAAAAAGAAGGGATTCGCGTTCAAAACATTACGTTTAAATATCCGGGAGCAGAATTTAATGCTGTTGAGGAAATCAGTCTTGATATCGCACCTGGAGAAACAGTTGCAATTGTTGGAGCCAATGGGAGCGGAAAATCAACTCTCGCTAAACTACTGTGTGGGTTGTATATGCCGGAAAAAGGTAATGTTATTATAGGTGGTGTTGATTCTCAACTACTTGATTTTAAAACTTTATTTTCAAAATCAACTGCTGTATTCCAAAATTATATGAAATATGCCGGATTAACATTAGCAGAAAATGTCATAATAAGCAAGACACCAACTGCTGAGTGTGACGTGGATAAATATTTTCGTATTGTAGATACCGATTTCGCATTTCATCTTCCCGATGGATATAATACGATTATGGCACGGTCTTTTGACGGAATAGAATTATCCGGCGGCGAATGGCAAAGAGTTGCCATGGCTCGCGGTATACATCGTCCTCATGATATTATTTTACTGGACGAGCCTACTGCGGCGATTGATCCTTTGGAAGAAACGCGAATTTATCATTTGTTTGCGCAATATTCAAAAGAAAAGACCTGTATTCTTATCACACATAGACTTGGCTCTGTTAAAATGGCAGATAAGATATTGGTAATGAAGAGTGGCCATATTGTCGAGCAGGGAAAACATGAGGAGCTTTTAAAATTAGGTGGATTGTATGCCACCATGTGGAACGCTACTGTTAAAGGATATACAAATTAAGAAAAAAGACTCAGACAAAAGTCTGAGTCTTTTTTGCCTTTTATGTTTGAATTTGTTCTAATACACTTTGCAGTGTTTTGTATGGAAAGATAGCATTGTATCCTTCGGTGTGTATTTGGGTTGACTTAATAATATACAATTCCTAATGAAATTGATGTCATATCGGTAGTACCCGTTTTTTTAAAGAAAGATATACAAAGCTTTTTCTTGATTTGTGCTGGTATTTGTTGTAGAATTGTTGTGTGAGGTGATGTATCATATGTTTGGCGCAATATACGGTGATATCATAGGGTCATATTATGAAGTTCATTGCACAAAAAGTTATGATTTTCCGCTCAGGAAGGAATGTCATTTTACGGATGATAGTGTTTTAATTGTAGCAGTATGCAAAGCCATTTTGAATGATGACAGCGACATCCATTCATATTTTGAAATAAAGAGACGCTCCAAAGAATATGCCGCGCAGTATCGCCAATATTACTCTTGGTTTCCAAATGCAGGGTTTGGCGAAATGTTTTCCGCATGGGCAAAGGATCCTCATTCCCGTCATGGCAAAAGCTATGCAAACGGTGCGGCAATGCGGGTGATTCCGATCGCGTATGCCTATCAATCTCTTGATCAAGTTCTGTTACAGGTGAAAGCGAGTTGTATTCCGACACACAATCATCATGAGGCAATCATTGCGGCAAAAGCAGTCGCTGTGGCAGTCTATTTGTCACGATTTGGTGAAAGTAAAGAGTACATCAAAACATATATCGAAAAAAACTATAAATATAACCTTTCAATACCTCTTTCTGATATAAAGAAAACATACACATTTAATAGCCGCGCATCCTATAGCGTCCCTCCGGCAATCATTGCTTTTTTGGAATCGACGGACTATGAAAGTGCCATTCGCAATGCGGTATCGCTCGGTGGAGATGCAGATACGCAGGCGTGTATTGCAGGGGGAATTGCGGAAGCATACTATCATAAAATTCCGGAAGAGATAGAAAAATTTTGCAGAATGAAAATTGATTCTTCTATTAAATCAATTGTCAATGCGTTTTCTGAAAAATATGTCAATAAAAAATGAAAGCCAGAAAATTTTGCCTGTTCGTTTTGGAATGAGCAATATATCAAAGACTCAGATAAAAATTTGAGTCTTTTTTCTTTTCGTCAAGAACAGAAAATGGATATCATACAATGTGCCATGGAGGTGATAAATTTGAAGATACAGTGGAAAAAACTGTTTGTGTGTCTTGTCATACCGCTGGCAGTCGGTGTGTTATCTACATAATTGAGTGGAAATAAATTCTCACCTCTGAAAAAACTGTAAATAACGGCTTTTTGCCGTTTAAGTGTCCCTTGTGGCAACAAAATCGCGACATTATTTGAATACCAAAAAAGTAAAGAACTATCAGATTTTTTGAAAGTCTGATAGCTCTTTTTGCTTTTATTCTGCATGCACTATTGTCTTTGGTTGATATACCAGATATGCATTTCGTCTGTAGCGGGAATTTCAAACAACGAATTTATTTTGTTTAATAATCCATCATCCACATAGTAGTCATCACTTTTTCCTGAAATAACAGCTTCGTTTCTTGATGATATGTTACGCTTCCAATCCTCCTTTGTAATATCAACATAGTGCCACTCATATTCAATACCGTTTGATTGGTAGTAATTAGATGTCTCTATTCGTTCTTCTTTCGTCCAAAATCCCCAATCAAGCACTACATTGCAACCGACGGAAATAATGTCAATTGCTTTTTTGTGCAAGTATTTTTTGATATCTACAGCAACAATATCATGATTTTCTCCAAGTGAATGATGAAAAATTTGGCTTTCTATTTCATCGCAAGACAGTAAAACAGCATTGTATGTTTTCTGCAAGGTTTTACAATAAAATGTTTTTCCGCTGCATATCTTCCCGCATATTAATATTACCTTTGCCATATTACTATCACCATCCTATACAAATAAAATTTTACATATCTTTTAGCTTATCCTTGAACACTTCCGCCATTGCATCGCTTAATTGCTGTGAGGGTAGTTTTACATAGCCGAAGGTTTCATCATATTTCGGATAGTTATATCGCCAATGGTCGTATTCCTCTTTTGTTATTTTTCCATTTTTGAGTTTTTCAGCCTGTTCCTGCCACGCAGAGAACATCTCAAACATAGTAATGTAATTTGTACCCATTCCCTTATCCAAGTGCAGATACACTTTTCCGTTAAGCTCGGTGATTTTTAAGATCGTATAAATCTTCAAGGGTAAATAAGGTGTGCATAAGACCGTTGTAGCTGTTGATATCGGGAACGGTTAAAGCCTGCGGTGATACTTCAAACATCTTTGCATGCGTATTTGTTAAATCAGCATTTGGCGTTCTTGCGTCGCTTTCCTACTGCGCCATACGAATATCAGCTGTTTTTCACGAAAAACCACCTGAATACCAATATACTTTTAGGTCATACCTTTTGAATTTCTAAAGAAACGGATTTTTTCGCCGATTGCCATTGTACTTCCTCCGACGATCTATTGATAATATATATTATACAGATGCGCTTAGTGTATATCAAGATAACACAAATAAATAAGCTATAATTTATAAATGATGTCTGTTACACACTACAGTGAATGAATGCCAGAAAATTGTTCCCGTTCGTTTTTCAATGAGTGACAAATAAAAAGACTCAGATCTTTGTCTGAGTCTTTTTTATGAAAAAATATGTTTTTATCAAAAAGCAACATGATAAACATAGTGACGTGGTGTCTAACATGAAATCTCCGCAATTGATTCAATATAACCGCTTTTCAAAACCATATCATCAACTTTTTGTCTTAAAAGAAAGACCGGTATCAATTAATAATCTTTATATAACTCCTTTAGTTTTCTCTCACATTCTTTTCTTTCTAACAAATCTGGATTTTCTTCTGTATAATACTTTAATAAATCTTCATAAACATATATTGCTCTTGCTATTTCTCCGTTTTTGCCTTTTTCCATCTCTTTTTCTACAAATTCTTCTTCAAGCAGTTTATCTAACTTATTTTTTGCATTACAGTAGTCTTTCCAATAAATATCTTTCATTTCTCCACGTTCTGCTTGCCACTCTTGACGTATCATCAGCTTTTTCATTTCTTCTGATACATCTTTATCTTTATTAGAAGAAGCAAATATAGTTCTCTCCAACGGAGGTTCTGAACTATTGTAATAACAAAACTTATTATAGCTCTCTTGCATTAAACCGTTCAACCGCATTTCTTCTTTGATATACTCTTCTTTTCTTCCTTTTGCTTTTTCCTGTTCGATATATTCATCAATTTCTTCTTGCTTTACTTTTTTCACAAAGCCGTTTCTGTTTTGATAATAACTAATACAGTATGCGAGATATGCAATGGTAAAAAATACGTATGCTGTAACAAGCAACATAGGATCATAAAAGGACATGTCATTATCAGATGCTAATCCAATAAATTTCATAGTATTTACTAAAGAAATATAAAATGCGAAAAAATATAAAACGCTTAAAAGAAGTTTTTTGATCATGTAAGAACCAAATTTTTGAAATTTCATGTGACTCCCTCTTTTCCTGTAATTTTCATTATAATATGTTTTTTTCAAATCACGACCTAACTCTTAAAATAGTATAGCAGAATGTTTATTTTAACCTTATTTTATTTAATTGTTTGTTCTTGTCAACAAGTGTTTAGAACAGTGATGCTTTTTTATACGATATAAGTGTTTGAAACATTGCATGTTATGATTTTGCGTTCAAAGCCAAAATTATTGAAAATTTCATTGATTTGATCATTCCGAGATACTTTTAAAAAATAAAATGAGTAATTTTTGAAATCCTATTGACAAAGCAAATTAGAACAATTATAATGTTGGTAGGATCACATTCACATATCAAATGATATGTATCCATCTATCAAACGCAAGGGAAAGATACCGGTTTGTAAAACGATTGACAAACGCTTTGACACGTGTAAAAAATCGCGGTGCTTTCCTGTGTGGACTTTCCCGTAAAACCATGTTACAACAGCCGACATACGGCACGAAAAAAAGAAAGAGAGGGAAACATCATGAGCAAATACGAAGGAACACAGACAGAGAAAAACCTACAGGCCGCATTTGCCGGCGAATCACAGGCGCGCAACAAATATACATATTTTGCATCCGTTGCGAAAAAAGAAGGGTATGAGCAGATTGCTGCATTGTTTTTGAGAACTGCTGACAATGAAAAAGAACATGCCAAAATGTGGTTCAAAGAAATGAACGGCATCGGTGACACCGCCCAAAATCTGAAAAATGCCGCAGAGGGCGAAAATTACGAATGGACAGACATGTACGACGGATTTGCAAAGACGGCGGAAGAAGAAGGATTCCCGGAGTTGGCGCAGAAATTCCGTCTGGTCGCAGCCATCGAAAAGCATCACGAAGAGCGGTATCGTGCACTTTTACACAATGTAGAGATGGCAGAGGTATTTGCAAAGAGCGAAGTGAAGGTTTGGGAGTGCCGTAACTGCGGACACATTGTTGTGGGTACCCAAGCACCCGAGGTTTGCCCTACCTGCAATCATCCACAGAGCTATTTTGAAATTCATTGCGAGAACTATTAAAACACAGAAACCATGGGAAAACAGCATTATATTTTATGACTTTTTTCCATATTTGCCTAAATTGATTGAAGCGCATATGATCCCAAACAATCATGCGCACGCGATCTTGATTCTACACGGAAATAATAAAAACCCGCTGCGTCATGTATATGCCGCAGCGGTTTTTTGTTTTTTAACGGCAATGATGTTATATCATTTATGGTATCAAAGATCTGTGCATTTATCGGATTCGAATACGGTCCAACAGAAGCATCGGGATCATCCAGATGATTTGATAGAGCACGGCCCAAAACGAAGGCAATTCCAAAGAAAAGTGAAGCAATACCGCACAGAGCACCAGAATGGTACTGACAATCAGTGTAATGAGTTTCAATACCGTGTTAAATCGCAGTGCACCGGAAATGCGGTCACATAGAGAAATCGTGCGCAACAGGTTTTTCGCACTGGATTTGGAGACGATGCCCGTACTGATTTTATCTTCTTTTTCGTTATTTTGCGGCTCTTCTCTATGACATTTGATGATCTTCACAGGATAATTGGCAATGTCAATTTTGGAGGCGAGCAGTGCATCGTCAATATTGGGATCATAGGTTTTGATGGCCACGCACATTCCCTGCCGGTACAATTGCCGGAGGATGGTTTCAAAACCGGTATCGGTGTTATATTCAATGTACATTTTTGCCGCCAATTCATCGTTGTAGGCAAGGTACATCACGGCTGCCTGATGGGAGAATTCCATCTGCGTTTCCTCTTCGGATTGCTCGATGGCATAACCGTAACGAGCCAAAAAGTCTGCTTTTCCGATGATGACTGTTTTGCCATCCACCAATGCTTCAATGCCGGTATCATCAATCAAACGAATCTGTACGTCTTTGCTGTATCCGACTTCCCTTGATGCCATAACGAAAATATCAGCGAGGGGACCTCCCAGCATACGAAATACACCAGCAACCTGATATAAAGCGTGATCAATACGGTTGTTGCCGTATAATTTGACATTTTTCACGGTGACTTTATCAGCCGGGAAAACATCGTGATCGTCAAAAGAAATGATGGAGGCATTGGCATATTCCCCAAGGGAGCTCTCACCGATCACGGCGCTTTCTCGCCGATAAGAGACGCGGGCTCCCTGATAAAGCGGATGTGCAAGTGAAATGTATGAAGCCACGGGCATACACAAAAACAACGCAAGAAATGCGGTGTTGACCGCTGTGTACAATTCGTGAGCGGTGAAAAAGACAACGAAGAAGAATGCGACAGCAATGAACAGGGAAAGTGGAATTAAGATACCGAGGATGCGATAGCTGCGCGGATATGTATCCATGCGTTCGTAAAAGCCTTTCACAAACGATGCGCGGCGTATCTTAAACATCAATGGATCATTCGGAATATAGTCGGCAAAGCATTCCATTTCCAACGAGGCGTCCTGTGCGGATAGCGCGTCAATGACGTATTTCGGCTTTTTGGATGAGACAATTTTGAAGCTCATAATTTCACGTCGTATCCGCATGTAACGATAGAAGTGGTGCAACAGTGCACAGAAAGCGACGGGGAAATTGAACAAATATAGATTGCCCGGAATGGGCGCGAGAAAACAGATGGCTGCCGTATAGATCGTTGCAAGGATAAACATGACGCCTGTCACGCTTTCCGGCATTGGTTTGCGGTGCAGCATAGAGCGGAAACTAAACCAGGTACTGTTCCAAACGGTTGCCACACAAAGCAAAAGCAACTGATAATCCATCAGCGCGTAAACCACCTGATATGCATCCGGGTTCATGAATGCCGGCAGAGGAAGGTGCAGCAGCTGATGATTTTCTACCAAGAACAGCAAGATTGTAAACAACAATCCCAGTCCCAGTTTGCGCAGCACACGCAGATATTTTACTTTATATTTTGCAAAGATTGATTTGTTTTGAGCCGGGGAAACGTATTCCGGACGTTTTTGCAGCAAAAATTCGTTGCGTGTTCGTCCTTCCTGCATTTCGTCCAAATGACGCTGGTTGCGCTGTTCCAGTTCTGTTTTTAATGCGTCGATTTGCTTGTCGCTGATCGCCTCTTTGAGACTTTCTTCCACGCCAAATGCAGCCATTAGGTCCAGATCTGTTTGGTCAAATACGCCGTCCCCATTGAGATCCGGTCCCACCAACGGCTCTTCACTTTCCTCCAGATCTGCCCAGTTTTCCGGAACCGCGTCGATATCAACCTCGCCGTTTTCGTTGAGCGGCAGCTGTTTTGATGGGCCTTTCGTCTCTGCTTGGGTGGTAGATGCACCCGAAGTGTCAACGCCATTTCCTGTTTCGGATTCGTTTGCGGTATCCGTATCCTTTCCGGCTTTTCGATACAAGGCCAAAAACTGGCGCAACTGCGCTTCCTCTTCCGTTTCCTGTGCTTGCGCCGCCGCCTCTTCTGCCTTTTTCTTTGCTTGTCGTAAATTTTCTTCTTGCGTTTCTTGCGGGACATCGGACAGTTCCATCGATGGAATTGCCTGTGCAACCGTATGATGTTGTGGGCGAATGGCTTCGCCGCCTTTGACTGCGAACGGTGTGGAAAAATCATCCCCCACGCCTTTTTCACCGCTTTGTTGTGCCACCTCAAATTCCGGATACAGAGGAATTTCTTCATTGAGTGCACCGGCCACTTTTTCGCCCTCAAACACTGTATTTACATGTTTGATTTCATCGGCTTTTTGTTTTGACGGTGCGCCTGATTCGGCTTGTGCTTGTGTTTCTTTTTTTGCGTTTTGTGCATCGTCAGTTTGTGTGGCAGGGCGATGAGGCGCTGGCGTATCGTCTTGCTCTTTGGGTGTATCATGAGAGAGAACGGATTCTTTCGATGTTGTGCCACTGTCCTCCAAAATTTCATCCAGCGCCTGTTCGACATTTACATGTTCCAACTTATTTTGCGGCGCAGCGGCAGCAGCTTTGGCATCGCCGTGGTATAAATATTTGCGGATCAGATCCTCCAGCTCGTCGTTTTTCTTTTCCGTGGGTGCCTCATTGGGCGTTGCGGCATGAGATTCGATTTTGCTTGGATTGGAAGGGAAACCCTCCGACGAGGACTTTGGCGTTTCTTTGGCCGGCTTGGTGACATTTTTTGCAGCATCAGATGAAACGGATGATGCCGTTTTGTCACGCTTGTCCGCGTGCAGCTCCTGATCCAGACGCTGCAAGAGTTCCGATGCCGAAACTTCTCGATGATTGTTCTGTTGATCAGACATGATGCAGTCTCCTTTGCATTGGTTTTGCCCGATTGTCGTGACTTTCACGAGCTTCTTTCAATTCCGGGGAAAGGTCATAAAACGATGATACGGTAAGATGCAAACCGAATTTTACGAAAACGGAAATCTGTTCTCTATCAAAAGATGTATGATAGAGAAGGTACGGCAACCGACATATGACAGGCAAATAGCCGATGGTTGAAACAACACATGACAAATTACCATTTACATAGCCATCAAAAACGGCGCTGCATACCACCCTTAGGAATCAATGGCGTTTGCCCTTTGTTCTGCTGCGCGTCTGCGTCGCACTTCGCAGATCAACACAGCCCCCGCCGTTGCAACGTTGAAAGAATTGACATTGCCGTACATGGGAATGGAAACAATTCCGTCGCATGCTTCACGCACGATCCGTGAAACACCGGCACCCTCGCTGCCCAATACCAGTGCACATGCACCGGAAAAATCGGTGTCATAGTAATTGGTTCCGCCGGCTTCCGCAGCATAAACCCAAACGCCGCGTTCTTTGAGCATACGGATTGTTTGCGTCATATTTGTTGTTTTGGCAATGGCCAGGTGCTCTACCGCCCCCGCAGAGGCTTTTGTGACAGCGGCACTGATGCCAACGCTGTGCCGTTTGGGGATAATCAATCCGTGCGCCCCGGCTCCCTCCGCACAACGAATCAGCGCGCCGAGATTGTACGGATCGTTGATGTTCTCAGCCAGAATGAGAAAAGGCGGTTCCCCGCGTGCCGCAGCGATTTGCAACAGATCTTCCACCGATACATAGGTTTTTTGTGCCGCCATGGCGACAATTCCCTGATGATGAATGCCGCATGACAACTCATCCAATTTTCGGCGATCCACGGTGATAACAGGAATGGCACGATCCAACGCCTGCGCCACCAAAACGGTGATGGAACCTTCTCGCTCTCCGCGTTGGACAAAGATTTTATCGATGTCTCTGCCGGAGCGTAACAATTCTCTGACCGCATTTCTTCCGATAATGACGCCAGGTGAAAGGGTGTTTTCTTCTTCTTGCATAGAGGTGTTTTTGGAATCAAACGACGTGTGCAAATGATTGGAATATCCGGCGTCGCGATATTCCATGCCTTTTGGGGTATGGTGTGCAGATCCGGAATGCGTGTTATTCGGCCGTTTTTCACGGAACCCATCGTTAGAATGAGACGAATGGGGACGTGTATTGCGGTTGTTGCGCGGTGATTTTTTGGGGGATTCCATGTGGCACGATGCCTTTCTCTGTTGTTTTTATTATTTGGGATAAAACCATGGGGCGAAAAGCCGCAGGTTTTGATGTTATCTGACGGTTTGCAAAATATATTGTCTCGATTCCCCTATGGGGCGGATCAGACAATATGAACTCACCATAAATTGTAGCATATTTTTTTTGTTTTGTATAGGGTTTTGCAAATTTTTCCTTATTTTCCCGCAAAAATCTCTTTTATTTTCCTTTTTGTATGGTGTGAATTCTTTCTATATGACGGGGCTGTTGCTGTAATTTTGACATTTTTCACAAAAAGGTACTATTTTTTGCAATACCGTTATTTTGCGAATGTTGTAATATTTTTATGGTAATTCTGCTACACGTTGAAACACGAGGTGTGTTTATGGACAAAACAATCTGTATTGTTTGGCGTCTGTGCACAAGATAAGCGCGTACGTACAAGGTAAACAACTTGCATTTCCTGCAATCGTCTGGTACAATATGGCTGTATCGAACAGGCGCGATCGATCACACCACTTTGCCAAGGACATATCAGGAGGCAGACCGGAACGATCAAGAGGCCTGTTGCCGGACGGCATAGATTGCAAACAATGGATCACGGGGGAATATGGTACATGGCGGTCCGCTTTGGAAATATCACATTGCAACACGGTTTGATGCTGGCGCCCATGGCGGGCGTAACGGATGGCACGTTTCGTGCTATTTGCCGCACATTCGGCGCAGAATATGTTGTCAGCGAGATGATCAGCGCCAAGGCAATGTCCTTTCATGATAAAAAAACGGCTGCGTTGGCGGCATTGACTTTGGCGGAACAGCCTGCCGGCATTCAGATTTTCGGGCACGAACCGCAAATCATGGCGCAGGCGGCGCAGACACTTTGCAAAGGTGTGCTCTCAGGTTGTATGCCGGCCGCCATTGACATCAATATGGGATGTCCGGTCAAAAAGATTGTCAACAACGGCGACGGCAGTGCCTTGATGTGTCATCCGACACTGGCAAAAGAGATTTTGTCCGCGGTGCGCCGTGTAACGGATTTGCCGCTGAGTGTGAAGTTTCGGACCGGCTTTACCAAGGATCAGACGGATCAGTGTGTTGTTTTGGCGCGCATTGCGGTGGAATGTGGTGTCGACATGATTTGTGTGCATGGCCGCACGCGGCAGCAGATGTATGCCCCTCCCGTGGATCTGGACAGCATTGCTCGTGTGCGGGATGCAGTACCGCCCAACATTGCAGTATTTGGCAACGGCGATATACAAAGCGGTGCGGATGCATTGAAAATGATACATCACACCGGGTGCGACGGTGTGGCAATCGGGCGCGGTGCTTGTGGCAACCCCTGGATTTTTTCTGAGGTTGCGGCGGCGATGGACGGTGTTCCTTATACCCCTCCCACGCAACAAGAACGGATCGAAACGGCGCTGGATCATTTGGAACGGTTGCGGGAAAGCAAAGGGGAGCGTGTCGCACATCTGGAGGCACGGAAGCACCTCGCCTGGTATATCAAAGGCTTTGAAGGCGCTGTACAGGTGCGCAGAGAAATCAACCGTGCGCAGAGCACACAACAACTGGAAGTGCTGTTGCGTACCATGCTTTGAAAGGTTTTTCATTGAATGTTATATCTTTTGTCCCATATTGGCCGGAAAAAACAACGATGTTCGCGCTTTTTTTGTTGCAATTTTGGCAAAAATATGCTATACTCAGCTATAAAAAATATCCATACTTTCTGCAATGTACAGAGATAATACCGCATGTGGCAGGATACGACAGAAAAGACATTTTTTGTATGTCTCAGACGTGGATGTACCAAACAAAACAACAGCCAAGCAACCGTAAATAACATAGTAAAAAGGACAAAAAAATGGTTTATCGAAAGCTGATCAGAAAACCGTGGTTTTGGATTGCCGCGGCGTTTTTGCTGCCGGTGGCGGTGATGTTTATCGTCTTTGCGGCACTGGGAACGCATCCGTTCGGCAGCTATTCCAGCATGTATTTGGACATGAATGCACAGTATGTGTTTTATTTTGAAAAATTCCGAGAGATTATCTTTGATTCTGACAGCTTGCTCTATGCCTGGGAACGGGCATTGGGCGGTGAATTTTTGGGCATTTTCTTTTACTATCTTTGCAGTCCGTTTACAGCGTTGGTGCTGCTGTTCCCGCGCGCATATATGCTTTATGCACTTTGGGCGATGGTATTGTGCAAATTTGGTGCATGCGGCGCGACGTTTTATTATTACTTGTCCAAATCTCATCCCGGACGTCGTTGGCAGATGCTGCTTTTTTCGCTTCTATATGCGCTTTGCGGATATGGGGTCGTACAAAATACCAATACCATGTGGATTGACGCAATGTATCTGTTGCCGTTGATGCTTTTGGGATTGGAACGGTTAATTGGCGAGCGGAAATTCATCATGTATACTCTGTTGCTCACGGCCATTTTTGTGTGCAATTATTATATTGGCTGGATGGTCGCTATTTTTACGGCGATCTACTTTTTCTATTATTATTTTTCCAACCATCCGATTCGTCTGGGCGCGCATTTTTGGAAAACGTTCGGTTTGTTTGCCATCATGTCCATCATTGCCGCATTGATTGCGTGTATTGCGTTCGTTCCGGCATATTATTCACTCACATTTGGCAAAACCACATTTCAAGATACCGATTATTCTCTCGTACAGCGATTTGATTTTCTCGATTTCTTCACAAAGCTCTTGCCCTCGTCTTATGACACGGTGCGTCCCCAAGGATTGCCCATGGTGTACAGCGGGGTGTTGAGTTTGCTTTTTTTGCCGTTGTATTTCTTCTCCGCACAAATTCCCGGAAAAAAGAAGATTTTGAGCGGCGGTGTCTTGGCACTTTTGGTGTTGAGTATGAACGCGTCCTCTGTGGACTTGTTCTGGCACGGATTGTCCATGCCAAACTGGCTGAACTACCGTTACAGTTTTGTGTTCAGCTTTATGGTATTGGTGCTTGCCTTTGAGGTGGTCCGCCATTTGGCACAAATTCCATATCGTTCGCTGGCAGCCGGCGGTGTGTCGGTGATCGCAGCGGTGTTTGTGTTACAAAAATTCGGTTATGAAAAATTGCGCGATTTTCAAACGGTTTGGTTTACCGTTCTTTTGGTACTGGCATATTTGACGTTGTTTTACCCGTTGTTCAAAAAGCGCCACCGTGCACTTTGTGCAGGACTGCTCAGTGCGGTGGTGATTGCCGAAAGCGGTATTTCTGCATATTTTACGTTGGCACAGACGCGCGCGGATGTCGGGTTTGGTAAGTACGATCTCTACGTTTCGATGGTCAACAAAGCGCGAGATGCGATGGAAACACTGCATTTACAAGATCCGTCTCTTTACCGAACCGAAACCAATACGCGTTATACGGTGAATATGCCGCTTGGGGTAGGAAATTACGGTGTGTCTCATTCCACTTCCACCCTTAATGCATCTGTGATCAAATTGCTTGGTCAATTTGGTTATACCGCTGCCAGCCACAGTTCACAATACCGCGGGGGAAATCCCGTCAGTGACGCATTGTTGGGAATCCGTTATCTGATTTACAATCCCGCCGCTACCGGTGAGGAAAGCGCGGATACGGCGTTGTATCAGTCCTTGTATGATATTTCCGGACAGACGGAAAACAATGTCACATATCGCAATCCATACGCGCTTTCCGTATTGTATACGGTTTCTTCCGATGTGGATTCTCTTTCTTTGGACTCTTATCCAAATTCTTTTGAGCGGCTCAATGCCGTGGTCGGCGCCATGCTTGGTGAGTCACAACCCCTCCCGCTGTTTGTGCCCATGGAAGATGTGCGTTCTTATTATCAAGATTTGAGTGTTTCCTATCGTTCCGGGCATGTGTGTTACACGCCGATAGATGAGGAAGTGGACGGTACGTTGACATTTACCTTTCAGGTTGATCAAGACGCGCCCGTTTATGCGGAATTTCCGACAAGCTATTACAGCGATTGTTCCTTGTATGTTGACGGGACCTATTGGGGTGAAACCATGAGCAGCGGCCGCCATATCCATTCCCTCGGTTCGTATCAGCAGGGGGATACGGTCACATATGAGATTGAATCACAGGATTTTCAACCGTTTTCGTTCCGTAATACGACCAGCAATTTTTATTATTTGGATGTCGCATTGTACCAAGAAATCATGTCGCGTTTGGCCCAGGGAAATGTTGGTATTTTGGATTGGAGTGCAACGTCGATTGACGCGGAGTTTACGGTAAGTTCTGAGCGTGACGTGCTTTTGATCACCATTCCTCAAGACAGCGGTTGGCATGTCAGCATCGACGGGGAACGTGTGGACACAAAGACATCCATGGGCGCATTGATTTCTGTGGATGTGTCAGATTTGGAAGAGGGGACACACCGGATCGAACTGACGTATTTTCCGGATGTGTATTGGTATGGCATCGTTGCCTGCCTGTTTGGTATTGCACTGTTTTTACTTGCTGTTTTGCTCTCACGTCGTCCGCCGCGTGACCGTCGCCATACCTGGAAAAGTCTGCCGCCGGCGGCACTTGCGGCGCCCGATAACGGTGCAGCGCCGGACGATGAGGCAAAAACCGTACTATCCCCGGATGTCTCGCCGCCCGATAAACCGTCCACGGGCGAGCCGGAACAGGTGTCTGCTACCGCACCGGAATCGTCTGCAGCGGTGGTGACGACACAAGGCGACGAAAACGGCGCGGAAAATCTCGACAAAAAATGAAATTTTTGTGAAATTTTACAGCCATCTCTTTTATCATAACGGAAGATATGATATAATGTGCGATGGTGGATCCTGTCCGCTTTCTTTTTGTGCATAGCCCAGGGTCTCATAACAATGCAAACCATATAACGTGGCGCATAAAATACAAATTTGGAGGAAACAAATGAGCAAGAAGTATGTATATCTGTTCAGCGAAGGCAACGCGAACATGCGTGAACTGCTCGGCGGTAAAGGTGCCAACCTTGCCGAAATGACCAACTTGGGTCTGCCGGTTCCGCAGGGCTTCACCATTACAACCGAAGCTTGCACGCAGTACTATGAGGACGGCCGTCGGATCAATGATGAGATCCAGGCGCAGATCAACGAGTATATCGGCAAGATGGAAGATATCACCGGAAAGAAATTCGGCGACAAAGAGAATCCCCTTTTGGTTTCCGTTCGTTCCGGCGCGCGTGCCTCCATGCCCGGCATGATGGACACGATTCTGAACCTTGGCCTCAACGAGGAAGTGGTTGGCGTTGTCGCTGCCAAGACAGGTAACGAGAGATGGGCGTGGGACTGCTACCGTAGATTTATCCAAATGTATTCCGACGTGGTCATGGAAGTCGGTAAAAAATATTTTGAAGTCCTGATTGATGAGATGAAAGCCAAAAAAGGTGTGACCCAGGACGTCGATCTGACGGCTGAGGATCTGCGCGAGCTGGCAAATCAGTTTAAGGCAGAATACAAGAGCAAAATCGGCGCGGACTTCCCCTCGGATCCCAAAGAGCAGCTGATGGGCGCAGTCAAAGCGGTGTTCCGTTCTTGGGACAACCCTCGTGCCAATGTATACCGCCGCGACAATGATATTCCGTACAGCTGGGGTACCGCTGTTAACGTGCAGGAAATGGCGTTCGGTAACTGGTCAGATGAGTCCGGTACGGGCGTGGCGTTCACACGTGACCCTGCAACGGGCGAAAAGAAATTGATGGGCGAGTTCTTGATGAATGCACAAGGTGAAGACGTGGTTGCCGGTGTGCGTACGCCGATGCCCATTCAGAAAATGGCAGAGATCATGCCTGAAGTGTTTGAGCAGTTCCAACAGGTATGCCAGACGTTGGAAAACCATTATCACGACATGCAGGACATGGAATTTACCATTCAGGACAGAAAATTGTTTATGTTGCAGACCCGCAACGGTAAGAGAACGGCAACTGCGGCATTGAAGATTGCTTGCGATCTGGTTGACGAGGGAATGAAGACAGAACAGGAAGCTGTTTTGATGATTGACCCCAGAAACTTGGATACGTTGTTGCACCCGCAGTTTGATGCAAAGGCGCTCAAAGCAGCAACACCGATCGGCAAGGGCTTGGGTGCTTCTCCCGGCGCTGCTTGCGGTAAGGTCGTGTTCACAGCAGAGGACGCTGAGCTTTGGAACGGCAGAGGCGAAAAGGTTATTTTGGTTCGTTTGGAGACTTCTCCCGAAGATATCACCGGTATGAAAGCGGCACAGGGTATTTTGACAGTGCGCGGTGGTATGACTTCTCACGCAGCAGTTGTCGCACGCGGCATGGGTGAGTGCTGTGTTTCCGGTTGCGGCGACATTGTGATGGACGAGGAAAATAAACAGTTCACACTGGGCGGAAAGACGTTCCATGAGGGTGATTGGCTGTCCATCGACGGTTCCACCGGTAACATCTATGATGGAATCATTCCGACCGTTGAGGCAACCATCAGCGGCGACTTTGAGCGCGTGATGAACTGGGCGGACAAGTATCGCCGTCTCAGCGTGCGCACCAACGCAGATACGCCCGCAGACGCAAAGAAAGCACGCGAGCTGGGTGCAGAGGGTATCGGTCTTTGCCGTACCGAGCATATGTTCTTTGAACCGGAGAGAATCGCTGCGTTCCGTGAGATGATCTGTTCTGACACCGCAAAAGAAAGAGAAGCGGCGCTGGATAAGATTATGCCGTATCAGCAGGGTGACTTTGAGGCGCTGTATGAAGCGCTGGAAGGCAATCCGGTTACCATTCGTTTTTTGGATCCTCCGCTGCATGAGTTCGTTCCGACGGACGAGGCGGATATTGAAGCGCTGGCAAAGACAAAGGGCAAATCCGTTGCTGAAATTAAGGCGATGATCGCTTCTTTGCATGAGTTCAACCCCATGATGGGTCACCGCGGCTGCCGCCTGGCTGTCACATATCCCGAAATTGCCAAGATGCAGACACGTGCAGTCATTCGTGCTGCAATCAATGTGCAGAAAAAGCATCCGGACTGGAAGGTTGAGCCGGAAATCATGATCCCGTTGATCGGTGATGAAAAAGAATTGAAATTTGTCAAGAAGACCGTCGTGGAGACGGCGGATGCCGAGATCAAGGCTGCCGGCAGTGATCTGAAGTATGAAGTCGGCACAATGATCGAGATCCCGCGCGCTGCTCTGACCGCTGACGAGATCGCAAAAGACGCTGAGTTCTTCTGCTTCGGTACCAATGACCTGACACAGATGACGTATGGATTTAGCCGTGACGACGCCGGCAAATTCTTGCAGGCATACTATGATGCAAAGATCTTTGAGAACGATCCGTTTGCAAGACTTGACCAGAACGGTGTCGGCAAACTGATGGAGATGGCAGTTCAATTGGGTAAAAAGACTCGTCCTGACCTGCACTGCGGTATCTGCGGTGAGCACGGCGGCGACCCGATGTCCATTGAGTTCTGCAACAAGATCGGTTTGGACTATGTGTCCTGCTCCCCGTTCCGTGTGCCGATTGCGCGCCTCGCTGCTGCACAGGCAGCTATCAAAAGTAGGGAGGCTTAATCTTTCCTTTGATTTACCGCTATCTTTTGAGCAAGCGGCAGCCTATCGAAAGGCTAACGGGCAGTATGTTCGTAAAAATCAATGGAGGGAAACAACCATTACTGCGTTGATAGACCTTGAATAGAAACTAAATGAAGATAAGCGTATCATTAGAGATAGTGATACGCTTATTTTTTTGCCAAGATTGCACATTTGAGCTGTTCTCCGTTCCTACATATAATGAAAGTGAAGAAACGGAGGTGGCTCGTATGAGAGAACAGAAATTCCATATTTATCTGGATAGCCACGAAAGGACAATCCTGCTACATAGCCTTGTGGAACTGAAAAATCAGCTCCTTGCGCAAGGCAGATATGCGGACTGCGTTGACGAACTGATTTTTAAGGTTACGGGCGCACCGCTGAAAAAACTCAAAGTACAACACGATTGCGGGAGGGTATGATGGATGGCATAGAATTTAAAGAACTGTTCAAGGTAGCTGTGGAAACACTGAGGGAAAAGACAATCACTCCGCTGTTGGAAGCAGATGCAACCTATCAGGAGGACTCTGATAATGAGGGGATTGCGGAAATGCACTATCTCCAGTTGGATTTGACGGAGGAACAACGGAGAGTCTGTAACCGCCTGCTTGAGTGCCGGGATAAACAAGATATTGAGTATGCTACCCACGCATATATCGCAGGGCTGTATGACGCTTTCCGCATAATGGCGGTACTGTTCCCTGATAAGTGGGACACAGACGATATACGGGAGCTGCTTGCAGCAAAGGTCAACAACTGAATATTGAAGATTTTACATAGCCGATTGGTATCAAAGCCAGTCGGCTTTTTTGCGTTCTGCGGAACTTTACATAGCCACCCTGACAAAGTGGCTAAATTTATGCGAAAGGAGGACGCATCTATGTCAAACTGCAAAGTGATTGCTCTGACAAACCAGAAAGGCGGTGTCGGCAAGACCACCACAGCGGTCAATCTGGGCGTGGGACTGGCACAGCAGGGGAAAAAGGTGCTGCTCATCGACGCCGATGCGCAGGCAAACCTTACAATGGCGTTGGGATATAACCGTCCTGACGACCTGCCCTTTACCCTCTCCACCGTGATGCAGGACATCATCGACGATAAAACAGTTGATGTCTCGCAGGGGATTATCCATCACAAGGAAGGCGTTGACCTTATCCCGTCCAACATTGAGCTGTCTGGTCTGGAGGTAAGGCTGATCAATGCCCTGAGTCGTGAGAGTGTCCTGAAAACCTATGTGAATGAGGTCAAAAGGGATTACGACTTTGTGCTGATCGACTGTATGCCGAGTTTGGGAATGATAACCATCAATTCTCTGGCGGCGGCTGACAGCGTGGTTATCCCGACGCAGCCCCACTATCTTTCTGCAAAAGGTCTGGAGCTGTTGCTTCGCACGGTGTCAAAGGTCAGGCGGCAGATAAACCCCAGAATGCGGATAGACGGTATCCTGATGACGATGGTCATGCCACGGACAAATATCTCCAAAGACATCATCTCATCCGTCAAGAGTGCATACGGACAGAAAATCAAGGTGTTTGATACCCAGATACCCCACTCCGTCCGTGCTGTGGAAGCCACCGCAGAAGGCAAGAGTATTTTTGCCTATGACAAAGGCGGCAAGGTTGCCGCTGCCTATGAGCAATTCGCAAAGGAGGTGGTAGAGATTGGCGAGAAGCAGAGAAAACAAAATCGGGCTGACCGCTTACGATGACCTCTTTGAAACAGACGAAAGCCGTGCGGAGGCTGCCTTAAGCAAGATACGGGAAATCCCCATATCGGAGATTGACGAGTTCCCAGACCATCCGTTTAAGGTCTTAATGGATGAAGATATGGAGCAGCTTGTTGAGAGTATCAAACGCAATGGCGTGATGACCCCGGCGACTGTCCGGCTCAAGGAGGACGGACGGTATGAGCTGATCAGCGGACACAGGCGCAAAAAGGCGTGTGAGCTTGCGGGACTGGAAACCTTAAAATGCGAGGTCAAGGAGCTGACCCGTGATGAAGCAATCATCATTATGGTAGAGAGTAACCTGCAACGCTCCACGATCCTGCCGAGTGAGAAAGCCTTTGCCTACAAAATGCGGCTTGAAGCGATGAATAGGCAGGGACAGCGCACCGACTTAACTTCCTGCCCAATGGGCAATAAGTTGACAAGTGCTTCTGAGGTTTCAAAAGAAGTTGGCGACAGTGAACGACAAATTTTTCGCTATATCCGCCTAACTGAGCTTGTTCCTGAAATCCTGCAAATGGTTGATGAAAGGCAGATTGCGTTCCGCCCTGCGGTGGAAATCTCCTATCTGTCCGAGGAACAGCAGTACACTCTGCTCGAAGCGATGGAATACAACGACGCTACCCCGTCACTGGCGCAGGCTGTCAAAATGAAGAAATTTATGCAGGACGGAAAGCTCACAGATGAGGTTATCCAGTCCATCATGCAGGAGGAAAAGCCAAACCAGAGGGAAAAGCCCGCTTTCCGTGATGAACGGATCACCAAGCTTATCCCTAAGACTGTCCCTAAAGGGCAGGAAACCGATTTTGTGGTCAAGGCGTTGGAGTTCTACAACCGCCACTTGCAGCGGAGCAAAGACCGTGAACGATAGCCACACACCGAGGGCGAGGTCTGTCCATTGGAGGATAGCCATTTTTTCCGCTTCCCCCTCTCCACACCTCTCCCCCTTAACTACTGCCAGTTACTGTCCGAAGAAAGAAAACTATTGAGCTGCCATAAGGCGGCTTTTTCTCGGTCAGTAAGGCATATTCAATCAAAATCAGGAGGTAACTATGAAATTCCCTAAATTATTCAAAAGGGCTGCGGCTGTTCTGATGGCTGCGGTCACAACGCTGTCCGTACTGCCTGCGACCACGGCGTTTGCTGCAGGAGATATAGGCACGATTTCCTTTACCCACACTTATGACAGGAACGGAAATGCGATGCGGTACAATTCCAGTGCAGTCTTTGACGGATACACCGCAGGCGGCACTGGAAATTATAAATACCGTATGTATGTGGATGGCGATGATGCGTTCTGTATTCAGCCGGGTGTCCCGTTAAGAACGGGAAATACCTTAAAGAAAAATTCATCCGAGACTTGGAACGCCCTCTCCGCCAACCAGAAAAAAGCGGTAGGGCTTGCCCTTCTCTATGGGTATCAGGGCAACCGTAACAACCTTTCCGGCAGCGATGATGAAAAGTGGCTTGCCACCCAGACCCTCATCTGGGAGTTTGTGACGGGATGCAGGGAGTCTACCGGCTCTTATCAGCAGACGAGCCAGAAAGCATACAGCCTGCACTTTGGCTCGAACTACCCTAACAGCGGTGCTGTGGAGGTCTACAACCAGATCGTGTCCCTGATGAGCAGGCACAACACCATACCGAGCTTTATGTCGGGCGGTGCAAATGACATCACAAAAGAGCTTTCCTATCAGGATGGGAAATACACGCTGACCCTGACCGACAATAACGGTGTACTGTCCGAGTATTCCTTTGCTTCGTCCGACAGCAAGGTAAGCGTGGCGAAGTCCGGCAATCAGCTCATTATCACATCGGAAACCGCCTTTGACGGGACGGTACGCATTACTGCCACAAGGAGCAATGTGCCGACCGTCAGCAGCAGCGCAAAGATGATCGCCTATGGCGACCCCAGCCTGCAGGATGTAGTCACGGGCGTGGAAAATGCCGACGCTGTGCGGGCATATTTGAATGTGGAGACGCCCACTGGCACGATTGCCCTGAAAAAGACTTCCGAGGATGGCGTGGTTGCGGGCATTTCCTTTGTCATCAAGGGCGAAAAGAACTTTAACAAGACTGTTACCACGGACGAGAATGGCAACATTACTGTGGAGGGCTTATTCCCCGGCACTTACACCGTGACGGAGCAGTCCATTGACAAATATGAGCCGCAGGAAACCCAGACCATCACGCTCATCGGCGGCAAGACCACCACGGTCAACTTCAATAACACCTTGAAGCGTGGCAGCCTTGAGGTGGTAAAGACTTCCGAGGACAGCCTTGTGGAAGGCGTGACCTTCCATCTGTACGGAACTTCCTTAAGCGGACTTGCGGTGGATGAGTACGCTGTGACCGATGCGGATGGAGTGGCAAGGTTTGAGAATGTCCTCATCAGCGGCAACACCCCGTATGTCCTTGAGGAAGTGGATACCGCTGTCCGCTATGTCGTTCCCGCATCCCAGACCGCACCCATTGAGTGGAACAAGGTCACGGAGCGCAGCTTTACTAACATCCTCAAGAAATTCAATGTGACCGTGACAAAGACCGATGCGGAAACGGGAACGCCGCAGGGCGACGCTTCCCTTGCGGGCGCAGTTTACGGTATCTATAAAGGCGAGGAACTGATTGACACTTATACCACGGACGAAAACGGGCAGTTTACCACCGACTATTATGTGTGCGGCGATGACTGGAGCATCCGTGAAATCAGCCCGTCCGAGGGATATTTGCTCGATGAGACGATCCACCATGTGGGCGCTGAGCCAGAGCTTTACACGGTGGAACGGAACACCACGAAAAACGATGTGAATGAGCAGGTCATCAAGGGAAATATTGCTATCATCAAGCACACGGATGACGGGGAAACCCAGATTGAGACACCCGAAGAAGGCGCAGTTTTTGAAGTCTTTTTGAAATCCGCAGGCAGCTATGGGGACGCAAAGGAAAGCGAGCGTGACATCCTGACCTGCGACGAGAACGGTTTTGCCCAGACAAAAGACCTGCCTTACGGTATCTATACCGTGAAGCAGACTTCTGGATGGGAAGGTCGTGAGCTGATGAAGCCATTTGATGTGTTTATCAATTCTGACGGTCAGACCTACCGCTACCTGATCAACAACGCCAACTTTGAGAGTTATATCAAGATCGTGAAAAAGGACGCCGAAACGGGCAACACCATCCCCTATGCCGGGGCAGGCTTCCAGATATACGACCCCAATGGCGAGCTTGTAACGATGACCTACACCTACCCCGAAGTGACGACCATTGACACTTTCTATACCACAGCGGACGGCGACCTTATCACGCCCCAGACTCTGGAATACGGAAAGGGATATTCTCTTGTGGAGGTGCAGGCTCCGTATGGATATGTGCTGAACTCCGATCCAGTCTATTTTGATGTGGTGCAGGAGGACTCCGCTGAGGAAAGCGGCATCACAGTTATTGAAGTGGTACGGGAAAATGTAGCGCAGAAAGGCACGATTACCGTGGAAAAGACGGGCGAGATATTCTCAACCGTAGCAGGCGACAAAGGGCTGTATCAGCCAATCTTTTCCGCCAGTGGGCTTGAGGGAGCTGTCTATGAGATTACCGCAGCCGAGGACATCTATACTCTGGACGGGACACTCAGGGCTTCTAAAGGTGAAGTCGTAGACACGATTACCACAGGTGCGGACGGTACAGCAAAGAGCAAGGAGCTGTATCTTGGCAGATATGAAGTCAGGGAAACCAAAGCCCCGTATGGCATGGTGCTGAACGGGGAAACGCATACCGTGGAGCTTGTGTACGCAGGTCAGGAGGTTGCGGTCACAGAAACTTCCACGAGCTTTTACAATGAGAGACAGAAGGTGGAAATCGACCTCATAAAGAGCCTTGAGGTAGACGAAGCCTATGGCGTAGGCAATAACGGGGAAATCTTTGATGTTTCCTTTGGACTGTACGCTGCGGAGGAACTGACAGCCGCCGACGGTACTACAATTCCCGCTGACGGTCTGATTGAGGTCATTACCCTCGACGAGAACGGTCACGGGAAAGCTATCAGCGACCTGCCGATGGGCAGCTACTATGTGCAGGAAATCAGCACGAACTCCGCTTATCTGAAAGATGATACCAAATACCCCGTTGTCTTTGAGTACGCAGGTCAGGAAACCGCACTGGTGTCCATCACTGCCAACGAGGGCGAAGCCATTGAAAACGACCTGATTTATGGCGCAGTCAGCGGTAAGAAGTACGATGAGGACGGGAACGCTTTAGGCGGTGCGCTCATCGGTATCTTTAAGACGGGTACGGAAGAATTTACAGCCGAAACAGCGATCCAGACGACCACATCAGCCGATGACGGTAGTTTTTCTTTTGAAAAAGTGCCTTACGGGGCTTGGATTATCCGTGAGATTGAAAGCCCGACAGGTTTTGTACTCTCCGATGAGGAAATCCCCGTGACCATTGGCAGCGTGGACGAAGTTGTGGAAGTCGAGCTTGTCAATGAGTTCATCACGGGCAGCATCGAACTGACCAAGGTGGACGAGGACTATCCCGACAACAAGCTGACGGGTGCGGTCTTTGAAGTCTATGCTGACAAGAACGGGGACGGGAAACTGGACGATGGCGACGAGCTTTTAGGAGAAATGGCGGAGCTTGGCGATGGCGTGTACCAGATGAGCGACCTGCGCTATGGCAAGTACCTTGTCCGTGAGACAAAAGCTCCCGAAGGCTTCCTGCTCGATACCAATGTCTATCCCGTATCCATTGAGGAAGATGGGAAGATTTATACAGTTGAGAATGAGGCAGGCGTCGGCTTTATCAATGCAGCCCAGAAAGGCTCTTTAAAGATCGTCAAGACTTCCTCTGACGGTAAGGTGGAGGGCTTCTCTTTCCGGGTAACTGGAAAAGATTATGACCAGACCTTTACAACCGATGCCAATGGCGAAATCCTCATTGAAGGCTTGCGCATTGGCGAATACACCGTGTCCGAGGTCAGCGACGATGCTTCCGCAGGCTATATCCTGCCCGCCGAAAAGCAGGCAACCGTCAAGACCGATGCCACGACCATCGTGGAGATGCACAATGAGCTGAGGGAAACCCCGAAAACGGGCGATGACTTCAACCCTGCGCTCTGGGCAGGTCTGGCGGCTGTTTCCGCGATTGGCGCAGGCGTTTTAGGATTTGTCGGCTTTAAGAACAGAAAGAAAAAGGAGGACTAAGGAATGGACGCTAAGACCATCATTGCCATCGTGCTTGTGGCGTTTATCGTAGGCGCAGCCATATGGCTCAATATCCGTAACAGAAAGAAGAAGTAAGTGCGAAGGGGGCGGCGTTTTCATGCCGCCCCTTTCCCATATATGGAGGTCAGAAATGAGATACCTGAAAACCATTGAACGGAAAGTCAGGACGATTTTGGCGAAGAATGAGGACGCCCGGAATGACGATATGGTGCTGTACCTCGTTTTGTGCAATGCCTGCCTGAAAGATGCGGGAGCTTTGCCCCTTGCGGAGATTATGACGCAGTACAAATATCTGGGGCTTCCGAGCTTTGAGAGTGTCAGCAGGACAAGGCGGAAGCTGCAGGCACGGTATCCAGAGCTTGCGGGGAGCCGCCCCGTGCGCAAAAAACGCAGCGCAGGCGAACACGATTACCGCAGATACGCCAAAGAATAAGGAGGCTGCCTATGGACGAAGAAAAACGCATAAATGGCGGTTATGAAATCATGGAGAGTTGTAAAATCGGGAACAACGAGCTTGTCATCGGTCATAACGCCAAAGCCCCCAACCCGTATGTGTGTTGGTACTGCAAAGACGGATCGGATTATTTCTGGGGATATTACTGCAATCAGCTATCCGAAGCAAGGGAAAAGCTGATAGAGCGATACCAGAGGGAGTGCCGCCTGCCCTATAACAATCCCCCGTCCCAGAAAGAAAAAAGCGGGGATGACCGTGAGCGATAAGAAACGATATGACTGTACGACCTGCCCTTATCCCCGATACAAGGACGGGTCAGTGATCTTTTGCGATGTGTGTATGCGCAGGATTTTAGACGAACAGAAAGCAAAAAAGCAAGGAAAGGAGCAGCGTGATGAGTGAAGAAAAACGGATGGTCGGCTCTTACGAGGTGGAGCAAAGCATCTTTATCGGAGAAAAAGAAGTGCTGTTTGGCGTCAGCAAAAAGGAGGAATACCCTTTTATGGTCTGCTACTGCGATTACAACAATCCCCTCTCTGCCCCGTGGTACACGGAAGCAGTCGGGACAGATGATTATCTGGAAGCAATGGAGCTTTTCTGTGACCGGGTGCAGGCTCAGATTGTCCTGACCCGTAGTGAGCAGGAGAAATTTAAGTTTGATAAAACACCGTTTACCGCCGCTGACTGTATCCCGGATAAGAAAAGCGAGAGCATCATCGGGAAAGTCGTCGTGATAGACGCTGAGCCGAAACGGTATGAATACCGACACGCCGCCTATCAGCTCGTCCTTGCCGATGGCGGCAACGGTGCGTCCGGCGGCAGAGGTCAGGCGGTCTTTGGGACTTACCTTGCCACGGGCGAACGCAGCCGATGGGAACGGTATGATGTCCTCGGAGAAATCCGCCCGGAGCGTATGCCGCAGTGGGCGAAGGAAGCCCTGAACGCCATACAAAATCAGGAAAAGGCGAAAAAGCCCCACAGCAGGGAGGAACGCTGATATGGAGATACGCCCCCTGACCTTATCCGAACAGAAATACACCTATGCCCAGAGTACGCAGATCAGCGGGCAGACGGGAAATATCGGGCATCTCCGTGGCGACTTTGCCCACTCCGGCTATGGTTTTTATACCACTTGGTTTGATAACCGGGCACAGTGGAAAACAGATGAGTTTAAGTCGGGGCTTGATGCGGTTATTAACGGGCTGCGTGAGGATAAGATGCCCCTGCACAACCGCTATGATCTGACTGACTTTTGCAGGCAACATAAAGACAGTGCCTTTCCGGGGAATTACTGCACGGAGTATGGCTTCCGGGTGGATACGGAAAAACATGCTTTCCTCTTGCGGTGCAACCCCTCAAAGGGCGATTACAATTTTTACTGCTTCTGCTATGTGAAGGACTGGCTTGACAGACACATCGGGAAAGCCGAGCAGGGTATCCGCTTTATCGACCCTAATTACAAGGAGCTGTTTCGCATCCCTGATGGCGGGAAAATCGTCATCACGACCTCATGGGGAGAAAAGATGGAGCGTACCTGCCGCTTTATTGACGAGTACCATACGGAAATCGGCGGCAACCTCTACCATATCTGCGAGTTTGCCGAGCGTATGGCACACAACGGGGCGACCTATGAGCCGAAGCAGGCGGATGCGCCGCCCCGGAAAGAAGCAAAACACAAGGACTATGAACGATAAGGAGGATGGAAAAATGGCAGTCAACCCGAAAGCCATTAAAGTCTTGAATAAGGTCTTGGATGCGGGATTTACTGATGAAAAAGCCATTGCCGCCATGACGATTGACGACATTTTGAACATGCAGGGCGTCACGGTTGCGGACATCAGTATCATCAACGAGCTGCAGAAAAGCATTAAGGCGAACAAGGTCATCTCCTTTCTGGGAGGTGGCGGACAGTGAGTACGGAGCTGATCGACCGTATAACTATTAATAATTTAGAACGATAAGGAGGTGCAGATAAATGGCTGCGAAGTATCAGCTCATCACGGAGCTGTATCAGCGTACAAGCGCAGGTATTGCCAGAAATGCGCAGGCGTGGCAGGGCTTTTTAGCCTCTGCCTGCCGCAATTATAAGTGCCGCTTTGACGAGCAGGTTTTGATTTATGCGCAGCGCCCTGACGCCACTGCTGTCGCAAAACTGGAGACTTGGAATACCATGTTTAAGCGGTGGGTCAACAAGGACAGCAAGGGCATCGCTGTATTCGACCCGAAGGGACGCAGGAATACGCTGAAATACTATTTTGATATTTCCGATACCCACGAAGGCTATTATGGCAGCCGCCTCGTTCCCATCTGGCAGATGGATGAGCGATACGAGCAGGCTGTTATCGAAAGGCTCTCTGACCGCTTTGGGGATATTGAGGGAAGCGACCTCGCTTCTGCCCTGATGGAGACATCAAAGAACGCTGTGGAGGATCACCTGCCTGACTATCTGGAAGAACTTAAGAACTGGAGAACGGACAGCTTTTTAGAAGAACTGGACGACCTCAATCTGGAGGTCAGTTACAGAAGGCTTGCCGAAAACAGCGTTGCTTTTATGCTGTTTACCCGCTGTGGTCTGGATACGGAGCTGTTCTTTGAACGGGAGGACTTTGCGGACATCGTAAATTTCAATACGCCCGCCACCATCAATGCCATAGGCATTGCCACGAGCGATATAGCGGAAATGGCACTGCGGGAGATCTCCCTGACCATCCGAACTGTGCAATTAGAGGAAAGACAGCAAAACCGCACATTTGCAGACCCCGGACAGAGCCACTATGATAGAAGCAGGAAACAACCCGAAAGGAGCGATGATAATGAACGAAATCACTTACAGCAGGGAGGGCGATTATCTTATTCCCGACCTCACATTACCGACAGAGCCAGAAATTCCGCTTGGCAGATACGCTATGATGCACCGGGATTATCTGGAGCAGCACAGACGGGTAACTTATCTCAATCTGCTGACCTCGAACAGCCTGAACAGCCACCTGCACGAAGTGGAACAGACCGCACTGGCGAGACTGGAGCTTCTGACGAAGCAGCTCTGCAGGGAGCAGGGCGTGACCGAGGAACTGAAAGAGAAAGCACCGATGCAGTGGGTCGGGCTGATGAACAGCATCCGCAGTCAGGCGGAGGAAGTCATTTTGAGCGAACTGATTTACGCCTGACACCGCAGGAAGCTGAGCCTTCCGGGGACAGTCAGGAAAGTATTGCCAATGAGGAAGAAGTCAGGGCAAATCTCCCCACCGTAGAGGAACAGATGGACGCAATAGCGCAGGCAGAGGACGAAACATCCTCTGCCTTTTCCATTTCTCAGGAGGACATAGACGATGCTCTCCAAAGCAACAGCACAGACAGCAAATACTGCATCTATCGTCAACTGACACATAGTGGGGATAAGAAAGAAAGCATTGCGCTACTAAAGGAGATATATGGTATCGGTGGGCACAGTCACACCTTCCCTGATGGCGTCGGCGGTCACATCACATACCGGGGCAACGGAATTACCCTTGACCGAAACGACAGTGACCAAGAGCTTACCCTGAGCTGGTCTAAGGTGGAAAAGCGTCTGCGGGAGCTGATCAAGGCAGACCGCTACCTCAACCCGAAAGAAAAAGACCACTATGCCGATTATCTGGAGCGTATCGAAGCCCCGCAGTATGAAGTGGACAGCCAGAGGAAAATGGCAAGGCAGCGTTTTATTGAAAGCAAACGGGAACTGCCCCCTGCGGATAAGCGGGACAGCCTTGCCCTGCGGCTTTCCGATTTTATCCGTGACCTTGACCGATACGAAAAAGACCTGCTCGATGAAGTGAGCCGCCCCGATCTTGCCGATATGACCGAAGCGCAGATGGAGCAGGCTCTTTCAGAGCCTTCCACTGTGCAAAACCTCATCGACTTCCTTGCTCTGGTGCAGCGTAAGACTGCCAGTGTTTACAGCCGCAGCAACGGGTATCGGTTTTCACAGGAGCTGACGGAGCTGTACCCTGTCCGCTATGTGTTCCACGAGGACGACCGGGTATTCCTCGGCGCAGATGAGTATGAGGTCATGGCGTTCTCCGAGGACGCTGTTTCTTTGCGTAATGTGGAGTTCCCGCTGTTTGGCAAGGAAATGAGCCGGACGGATTTTGAGGAAAAGCTCAGGGAAAACCCTGCCAACGACCATCTGAAAGTCATCGTGACTGAGAGCCAGAAAAAAGAGACACCTGCCGAAAAGCAGCCGGACAGCCTTACCTTTTCCATTGGTTTTTCCGAACACCCTGCTTTTTATGACCGGGAACTGAATGACCGCTATACGGATTTGAGTTTTGCCCTCGGAAACCGTCTGCTCGGTATTCTGGACGAAAAGCAGCACAGGGAAAGACAGGACGAAAGCAAGGAGGTTGGTTGGTATCATAAGACCGACTTTGCAATCAAAGCAGTCATTAATGGAGAGGAATTTAACTATGATGGACGCTTTGACATTGGCGATGGCGAAGGCGACCTGATCGCCCATATCCGAAACTTTTACGAATATTCCCTCTCCCCTGACTGCCCCTTTATCCCAGAATGGAAACGACAGGGCGAGGATTACTACCGGGAGCATATGGAAAGCCTGCGGTGGGGACGGGATGTGTTCATCCCCTATTTGGAGCAGCATACGGAGTTATCCCAAGAGGACGAAAAGCTGCTTGCTGAGATTATGGCGACAGAGGGCGAATGGTTCAGAGTCCCGGAGGATACGGAAACCGACCTTGAGCTGACACAGCCGGAACAGCCGACCAATGCCGACCTGATCGGGACGGAGCTTACCATAGACAACCGCCGCTATCGCATTGAAAGCGTGGGAGAAATCAGCGGAGATGTGTCCATGCGTGACATCACATTCCAGAATGAGGCAGGCTTCCTCGTCAACCGGGTGGAGAAAATCAGCTATATCCGCAGACTTTTAGAGCAGGCGCAGCCGCAGGAAGAATGGATGCGTCAGGCGAAAGACCTGATTGACGCTTTTCTCCGTGAGGAATATGACAGCGATGTGGGGGCAGATTACCATAACCTGTCCCGTGTGGATATTGCCTATACCACTTCTTCTGACGATGTGCATGAGCTACAAATCAGCGCAGACCTGCTTCATTTCAGACTGGACACCTATATCGACAACCGTCTGTCTGCGAGTAAGCAGTACCAAAGCCTTGAGGATATGGTAAAAAATTGTCTGCCCCATCTGGACTTTAGCGAGATGGTTGCCGATGCGGAAATTCTGGCAGAGGCGTTGGAACAAAAAGAAACGCAGGCACAGTTACCACCCGAAAAAGAAAAAACGGAGACGCCTGCCAATCTGCGCAGGAATTACCGCATTACCGACGACGCTTTAGGTGTTGGCAGCGCAAAAGAAAAGTTCCGCAATAATATGGCGGCTATCCGCCTTTTGCATGAGCTTCAGATTGAAAACCGCCTTGCCACGCCGGATGAGCAGGAAGTCCTCTCAAAGTATGTAGGCTGGGGTGGGCTTTCTATGGCATTTGACGAGCATAATGCGGCATGGGCGTCGGAATATCAGGTGCTGAAAGCGGAACTGTCCGATGCGGAATACCGTGCCGCTATGGAGTCTACCCTGACTGCCTTTTACACCCCGCCTGTGGTCATCAAAGGAATGTATGAAGCCCTTGACCGTCTGGGATACGACAAAGGAACGATCCTTGAGCCTTCCTGCGGGACGGGCAATTTTTTTGGTCTGCTTCCTGAAAGTATGGGAGCAAGCAGGCTGTATGGTGTGGAGCTTGACCCGCTGACGGGCGAAATTGCGAAGCAGCTCTACCAGAGAGCGAGTATCGCAGTGGAGGGCTTTGAAAAGACCAACCTGCCTGATGACCACTTCGATGTGGTCATCGGCAATGTTCCCTTTGGGGAAATCCGGGTGAATGACAGCCGCTACAACGCCCAGAAATTCCTTATCCATGATTACTTTTTCGCAAAAGCTCTGGATAAGGTACGCTCCGGCGGTGTGGTGGCGTTTATCACTTCTAAGGGAACAATGGACAAGGCAAGCCCGGAGGTACGGAAGTATATTGCCCAGAGAGCCGAGCTTTTAGCGGCGGTCAGACTGCCGGACAACACTTTTAAGGCAAACGCAGGCACGGAGGTCACGAGTGACATCCTCTTTCTGCAGAAGCGTGACCGTGTGGCGGATGTGGAGCCGGACTGGATTTATCTGGATACGGACGAGAACGGTATCACGATGAACAGCTATTTTGTGCAGCACCCGGAAATGGTACTTGGCACGATGCGGATGGAAAGCTCCCGGTTTGGTATGGACTCCGTCTGCAAAGCGGACAGCGACAGACCGTTGTCCGAGCTTCTTGCGGAAGCAGTACAGCGGATAAATGGGGAGATCACAGAGCCAGAAAACGGGATTGACGAAATCTCAGATGAGCAGGACGCTTCTATCCCCGCCGACTCGAATGTGCGCAATTTCTCCTTTGCCCTTGTGGACGGAAAGGTCTACTTCCGAGAAAATGACCGTATGCACCCTGCCAATCTTTCCATGACCGCAGGCAACCGTGTCCGGGGGCTTGTGGAAATCAGGGATTGTGTGCGCAGACTTATCGAATACCAGACCGAGGACTATCCAGAGGAAATGATCCGCACCGAGCAGGAAAACCTGAACAGACTGTACGACGCTTACACGGAAAAGTACGGGCTTATCAATAACCGGGGGAACTACCTTGCCTTTGCGTCGGATGAGAGCTACTTCCTCTTATGCTCCCTTGAGGTATTGGATGACGAAGGGAATTTCAAGCGGAAAGCAGATATGTTTACGAAGCGGACGATTAAGCCCCACCGTGAGGTGGTGTCCGTGGAGACTGCCAGTGAAGCCCTTGCCCTCTCTATCGGGGAGAAAGCCCGTGTTGACCTTCCCTATATGGAGCAGCTTACGGGCAGACCGCAGGAGGAACTTATCGGGGACTTGCGGGGCGTCATCTTCAAAGTGCCGAACACCGAGCCCGCCCGCTATGTGACCGCAGACGAATATCTTTCCGGCAATGTGAGGTACAAGCTGACCGCCGCAAGGATAGCGGCAAAGGCAGACCCGGAGCTTTCCATCAATGTGGAAGCTCTGGAAAAGGTCATCCCGAAAGACCTGCCCGCCAGTGAAATCGCTGTCCGTCTGGGGACGACTTGGATACCGCAGGAGGATATTCAGCAGTTTATGATGGAGCTTCTGACCCCGTCAAGCTATGCGGCGCAAAGGCTGAAAGTGCGTTACACCCCGATGAATGGCGATTGGTTTATCGAAAATAAGAACTCAGATGTTGGAAATGTCAAGGCGGACAGCACTTACGGTACGAAACGGGCATCCGCCTACCGTATCATTGAGGACACCTTAAACTTAAAGGACACCCGTATCTTTGACTATATTTATGACGAACACGGGAACAAAAAGGCGGTACTCAACGCAAAGGAAACCACAGCGGCGCAGGCAAAGCAGGAAGTCATCAAGCAGGCGTTTGCCGACTGGATATGGAAAGATGCGGAGCGCAGGAGCCGCCTGACCCGTTACTACAATGACACCTTTAACAATACCCGTCCCCGTGAGTATGACGGAAGCCACATCGTGTTTGGCGGTATCAGCCCTGAAATCACGCTGCGTCCCCATCAGGTCAATGCGATTGCCCATATCCTATATGGCGGGAACACGCTCCTTGCCCATAAGGTAGGCGCAGGGAAAACCTTTGAGATGGTAGCCGCCGCACAGGAAAGCAAGCGGCTTGGGCTTTGCCAGAAGTCCATGTTTGTCGTGCCAAATCATCTTGTCGGGCAGTGGGCGTCGGAGTATTTGCGGCTCTATCCGAGTGCCAATATCCTTGTGACCACCAAGCAGGATTTTGAAACGGGAAACCGAAAAAAGTTCTGTGGCAGGATCGCCACGGGGGATTACGATGCGGTCATCATCGGACACAGCCAGTTTGAAAAGATACCGATGAGCATTGAAAGGCAGGAACAGCAGCTCATGCGTCAGCTTGACGACATCGAGCGTGGTATTGATGAGGTGCAGTCGTCCCACGGGGAGCAGTTTACCGTCAAACAGCTCATGAAAACCCGCAAGGCGATTATGACAAAGCTCGAAAAGCTTAATGACACCAAGCGCAAGGATACGGTCATCGACTTTGAACAGCTTGGCGTTGACCGTCTCTTTATCGACGAGAGCCATTTTTACAAGAACCTGTATCTCTACACCAAGATGCGAAATGTCGGCGGGATTGCCCAGACCGAAGCCCAGAAGTCCAGTGACCTTTTTATGAAATGCCGCTATCTGGATGAGATAACGGGCAACCGGGGCGTGATTTTTGCCACAGGGACGCCGATCTCTAATTCAATGGTGGAGCTGTATTCTGTGCAGCGATATTTGCAGTACGACACCCTTCTGCGGAATGGTCTGCAGCATTTTGATGCGTGGGCTTCCACCTTTGGGGAAACCATTACCGCACTGGAGCTTGCCCCGGAGGGGACGAATTACCGGGCAAAGACACGGTTTGCCAAGTTCCACAACCTGCCGGAGCTGATGTTAATGTTCCGTGAGATTGCGGATATACAGACCGCTGATATGTTAAAGCTGCCCGTGCCGAAAGTGAATTACCACAATATCAAGGTAGCCCCCAGTGACATCCAGAAAGAAATGGTGGCTTCCCTTGCCAAACGAGCCGAGAAAGTCAGGGCGAGGGCTGTGGAGCCGCAGGTTGATAATATGCTCAAAATCACGAACGACGGGCGGAAACTAGCACTCGACCAGAGGCTGATCGACCCGATGCTGCCGGACGATGCGGGGAGCAAGGTCAACGCCTGCGTGGACAATATGTACCGTATCTGGGAGGAACATGCTGACACAAGGGCGGCGCAGCTTTTATTCTGTGACCTCTCCACGCCGAAGGGTGACGGAACTTTCAATGTTTATGACGATATACGGGAGAAACTCATACAGCGTGGCATCCCCGCTGAGCAGATACGGTTTATCCACGAAGCGGCTACCGATGCCAAGAAAAAGGAGCTGTTCGCAAAGGTACGAAGTGGCGAGGTGCGCATCCTCTTAGGCTCGACCCAGAAGATGGGCGCAGGGACAAATGTGCAGGACAGACTCATCGCTATCCACAATTTGGATTGCCCGTGGGTGCGACTTGAAGTCGCATAGATAATTGTTTAACAACGAAATATTGATTAAACCCGCTATTCCGTTAGCGGTAGCCTAGTGCCACCTGCATCAGAAGTAATGACGATGTTGGGAAGCTGGCATGACAAAGTAGCCCTCCACGTAAGTGGTAAAGCCGAAGCCGTGAGGCAGAAGCGAATCTGCGAGCATCAATGCGGTTAGGGAGCAAGGCTTGAGTAGTATGGCTAACATACGTGAACTGTTAATTAAACATCGTAAAGTCCAAAGAGCCAAAGATGCTGACAGGCTCCAGCCCAAAATGGGAAGCGGTCGGTTAATCCTCTCCATGGTAGGATTACACGGACAGAAGCACCGCCGGTGGATGAGACAGAGCCTAACCTACTCGTTGTTATCTATGTGAAACAAGGTAAGCCTGTATTTCTCCTGTTCTTTTACAGGAAAGTTTTCCGTAAGGAAAACCGATAGGAGTGCAGGTATGGGATTGTAGAAAAAGCGAACGCCATTCTGTAATGGAATGGATAGGGGTTCAAGATTTGCCCTAACCCGAAAGGGTGCAGACTTCTACGGTAGGTAATTCTTTACAAGAAACTTATAGAACTTTTGAAAGGAGCAAAGCAAATGAACGTTAATCAAACAACGTGTGCGGCTACTGACCATGAGTTCGCATGGAAATCTATTGACTGGAAGAAATGTGAAGCACAGGTTAAAAAGCTACAAGAACGTATTGTAAAGGCTAGAAAAGAAGGCAGACACGGCAAAGTACAGGCTTTGCAGTGGACGCTGACACATTCTTTTGCGGCGAAAGCGATTGCTGTAAAAAGAGTGACAACTAACGAGGGTAAGAAAACACCGGGAGTAGACGGAGTTTTATGGTCTACTGACAAAGCAAAGTATGAAGCTGTTCTGGATTTAAAGAGGAACGGCTATAAGCCACAGCCATTACGCAGAGTATTTATTAAGAAAGCGAATGGAAAGTTGCGTCCATTAGGGATACCAACAATGAAAGATAGAGCAATGCAGGCGTTATATTTGATGGCACTTGAACCGCTTGCGGAAATGACAGCAGATGCACATTCTTATGGCTTCAGAAAAGAAAGAGGCTGTCAGGATGCAATTCAGCAATGCCATACGGTTCTATCACATGGATATTCTCCTCAATGGATTTTAGAGGGAGATATTAAAGGGTGTTTTGACCATATCAGCCATGATTGGCTGCTTGCAAACATTCCAACGGATAAAGTGATATTGAAGAAATGGTTAAAGTGCGGAGTTATCTTCAAAGGTGAATTATTCAAAACCGAAGAAGGAACGATGCAGGGTGGAATTATTTCACCAACACTTGCAAACATGACATTGGACGGTATTCAGCCGATTCTTGCACAGAAATACAAACGCATCTGTCGTAAAGGAAAGCACTATTCTCCTATGGTAAATCTGGTGCGTTATGCAGATGACTTCATCATCACAAGTGCAGAAAAAGAAGTTTTGGAAAGAGAAATTAAACCGATGCTGGTTGAGTTTCTTGCGGAAAGAGGACTGGAATTATCAGAGGAAAAAACGGTTATCACACACATTGATGACGGATTTGATTTTCTTGGCTTTAACATCAGAAAGTTTAAAGGCGTTCTGCTGACACAACCGTCAAAGAAATGTGTAAAGAAATTTTTAGATGGGATCCGTTATACAATAGACAGCAATAAATCTTGCAAGCAGGAAACATTGATAAGGCTCTTAAATCCAAAGATTACAGGCTGGGCAAATTATTACAGGTGCGGAGCGTCATCAAAGACATTCCAAAGAGTGGATGACCAGATATTCCGTAAACTGTGGAAGTGGGCAAAAAGACGACATCCGAAAAAGGGAAAACCTTGGATCTTAAAGAAATATTTCCATCACTATAAGAACAGGAATTGGCGATTTTTAGTTGTCCTAAACAAAAATGGAAAAGAGGATATTTTCCCATTAAAGCTGGCATTTGAGACGAAAATTATGCGGCATAAAAAGATAGTCAGTGAAGCTAATCCTTTTGATAGAGAATGGAGAGAGTATTTTGAAGAACGGATGACGTATAAGATGCTAATGTCCCTCAAGGGGAGAAAGTCTTTGCTTTATATGTGGAATAAGCAGGAGAGGAAGTGTCCGATATGTGGGCAAGAGATTACTGCTGAAACACAATGGAATGTACGAGAAAAGAAAGTAAACGGTCAGACTGTCCGTTATCTTGTGCATGATAAGTGTTACAAACAAAACCGTTAGTTGACTAGCCGGCATCTATATTGGTAGATGCTTTGAATTGCTTGAGCCGTGTGAGGGGAAACTCTCATGCACGGTTCTTAGAGGGGAAAGCGGTAGTAATACCGCTGACCTACTCGACCGTCCCTCTGACCTTGAACAGCGACAGGGGCGCATCGAAAGACAAGGCAATATGTTCCCGGAGGTGGAGGTTTACCGTTATGTGACGGAGCAGACCTTTGACGCATACCTCTATCAGTTGGTGGAGTCCAAACAGAAATTTATTGCTCAGGTTATGACGAGCAAAAGCCCTGTGCGCTCCGCCGAGGATGTGGACGAGGTGGCGTTATCCTTTGCAGAGGTCAAGATGCTTGCCACTGGCGATGAGCGTTTTAAGGAAAAAATGGACTTAGATATTCAGGTGTCCAAGCTGAAAGTGCTGAAACAGAGCTACCTTTCCGAGCATTACGACCTTGAGGACAAGATACTGAAATACTATCCGAAGCAGGTCAAAGAATATGAGGAATATATCGAGGGATATTTGCAGGATGTGAAACTTGCCGAGCAGCATCAGGCGGCAGGCGAGGAAAAGTTCTGCCCGATGACGCTGAAAGGCGTGGTCTACACTGAGAAAGCGGACGCAGGCGAGATGCTCCTTGCAGTGTGCAAGGAAAATCCGCTGTCCGCACCCGTGGAGATCGGCAGCTACCGGGGCTTTCGTATGGAGGTCTACTATGATACTCTAAACGCCCACTACTGCCTAAACTTATGCGGAAAGATGAAGCATACCGTTTCATTAGGCACGGACGCTCTGGGAAATCTGACCCGAATAGAAAATGAGATTGCCAAGTTCCCTGCCAGACTGGACACCGCCAAGACAAAAAAGGCGGAGACACTGGAGCAGATCGAGAACGCCAAAGCTGAATTTGCCAAGCCTTTCCCCTATGAAGCGGAGCTGAAAGAAAAGGCGGAAAGGCTCAATGCCCTGAATATCGAGCTGAATTTGGACGAAAAAGATACAACCATTATGGACGCAGAGCCGGAGCAAAGCGAGGAACAGCCCGAAAAAAGAAGCCCTGCCCGTGTCCGCTGATTTTGCTGTTTGCACATTTGTCATGTGAAAATCTGGGCAGTATAATAAGGAAGGAAAGAACAATCGGAGGTGGAAAGGATGTCGGATGCTTTCAGATTTGAAACATTTGTTGATGTGCATAGCAATATCTTTGAAGAATATCTAAGTTCAGTCATAGGGAAACTGCCAAAGGATAATGAGGACTACCGTGCCATCTGGGACAAGATACAAGCCATCTATGAGCAGTATCCGAGGGTACTTGCGGTCTTTGACACGGAAAAAGCGTCGGATTTGACGGGGGAAGAATGTCAGGCTCTCATTGAAGTATTGGAGCTGAAAAATAAGCTGACAGATATAGAAATGCAGACGGTGTACTTCCGGGGCTGCTATGATGGCGTCGGATATTTGAAAAAGGCAGGGATTTTATAACGGACTGACCGAGAAAAAGGCGGCGTTGGCGTGGGTGCTGATGCCGCCTGATTTACATAGAGTGGGAAATATTATCTCCTGATCACAGATATTTTAAAGCTCTTTAATAGAATTGGGCGTTTGGATGTGGTATAATCAGAGAGACAAACTGGAATTTTTGTAGGAGGACAAATGGTTGTGGGAATAAAAATAGTATATGCTTATAATCGAGCTGAAGAAGTAAGTAAACTATTTACAGAATATACAGATACGCTAATTGAAAACGATAGTTCTTTCCAAAAATATTTAGAAATTCAAAATTATAGCGAAGAAATGGAACATTTGGAGAACAAATACGGTTTGCCTGATGGAAGATTATATTTGGTTTATTGTGATGAGAAATTAGCTGGTTGTATAGGTCTAAGAAAAATTGATAGTCAAAATTGTGAAATGAAGCGTCTTTATGTAAGACCTCAGTTTAGAGGGCGAAAAATAGGTAATCTGTTAGTTGAGAAAATCATAGATGATGCGAAAAAAATTGGATATTCGCACATGCTATTAGATACACTCCCTTTTTTGAGAAGTGCAATACATATGTATAAAAAATATGGCTTTTATGAAATAAGCAGTTATAATGATAGTCCTATGGATAATTCCATATATATGAAACTTGATTTATAAATCCTAAGTTGTAGAGCAGAAAATTGGAATTTGTGAGGGGTGGAAGGTTTGAAAAGAATAGTATCTTTTGCAGTTATAGTTGCAGGTCTTACGGTACTCCTTTGTGGTTGTAGTATAATAAATCCTCAAAGTTCATCAGATGATAAAACAGATGAATTATGTAGTGCGATTATCTCTTCGATTGAAGAAAACAACCATGATAAATTAAAAAATCTATTTTCTGAAGAAGCCTTGGAAAAATGCACAGATTTTGAGGAGGGATTTGAGTATACAGTTAATGAATATAAAGGTTCTCTTACAAATGTGAAACCTGTCAGTTATACGGAAGATGCTCATTTTGATAAAGGTAAACATTCTATAGAATCACGAGCATTATATAGCATAGAAACGACAGAGAAATCTTATTACCTTTATATGTACTTTTATCCTTCAAATACTATCGAACCTACTAAAGAAGGATTATATAGGATAATATTATTAGATAATCGTGCAGAAAAAAGTTATGATCAATATGCAGGTATTTATAATCCTAAATGGGATGTAGAAGAATAGATAAATCCTAAGTTGTCGAGATAAATAGCTTACAGCTTGTAAGCCAAATTGCCATAAAAACTGAATATCATTTTTACATAGCCGAGAGGTTTTCACTGCGAAAATCCCTCGGCTTTTTCTATTTAAAGGGAGGTAAAAAGATTGCATGAGAACCAGACGACCCTATGTGCAGATTGACCCGGACGAGCTTGAAAGGATAAGGCAGATCGATCTGCTCACTTATCTGAGAAGGTTTGAGTCGGATAATCTCCAAAAGGTCAAAGGTACGACAAATGTGTACTGTACCGTTGACCACGACAGCCTGAAAATCTCCAATGGCAAATGGTTTTGGTGGTCGCAGGGCATTGGCGGCTACTCTGCCCTTGACTATCTGATAAAAGTCAGGGACTACTCCTTTATGGAAGCGGTGGAAATCCTCACGGGGAAAGAACTGTCAGACTGGACGCCGCCACCGCCAAAGGCAGAAAAAGATGAGCCAAAGGTGCTGCTCCTGCCGCCAAAATATCAGGACAGCAGCCGGGTAACACAGTATCTTTTTGGGCGTGGCATTGACTACCAGATTATTCAGGAGTGCATTGCGGACGGGCTGATTTTTGAGAGCAGCGGGCGTTACCACAATGCTGTTTTTGTCGGGAAGGACGAAACCGGGACGCCAAAGTATGCCGCCTACCGTGGCTTAGGGAGCAGCACTTTTAAAGGGGACGCATCGGGAAGCGACAAGCGGTATTCCTTCCGCCTGCTTGCAAGGGAGCCTTGCCAGTCGGTACATCTGTTTGAAGCAGCTATTGATCTGCTGTCCTATGCCACTTTTCTCAAGTGCGAGGAAAAGGACTACAAAGCGGAAAACCTGCTCTCTTTATCGGGCGTGTATCAGCCAAAGAAAGAGATTAAAGACAGCAAAGTCCCCATTGCCCTCTCCACTTTCCTTGAGAAAAACCCGCACATCAAGACCATTTACCTGCATCTGGACAATGACAAAACGGGCAGGCTCTGTACCAAGACTTTGAAAGAACTGCTCGGAAATGACTATGAAATCGTTGATGACCCGCCGCCCGTCGGCAAGGACTTCAACGATTTTTTGTTGTCCTATCTGGGGATTTCCAGACAGAACAATGCCCGTGAAAGGAGGGATGCCCGTTGATTGTCTACTGAAAACGCAGCCCTGAAACCCTGTCCTAAACTGTAAAAATCAAAATATGAAAGCGAGGCAAATGCAATGAACAAGTATGATGTTACCTTAACCGCACACTATGAAAAGACCGTTTCCGTCTATGCCGATACCCCGGAGCAGGCAAAGGAAAAAATCGAAACCGTCCTTTTTGATACTGATATCATCCAGTTCACTGACGAGGATTTTATCGGCGGAGATGCTGCCATCCTTGCCGCTGATGAAGAAAAGCCCGACAAGGACGAGTGTCCCGACGAGGACGGCTGTTCTGCGTATGATGACTGCTCGGACTGCCCGTACTTCTGTCCCGTATGTGGAGAGTGTATGTGTGAGGACGAGTGCGAAGATTGATATGTCTTACCAAGCACTGAATTTGGTTATCCATCCGGCGACGGATACCAAATTCGCTTGTCAGGGGGATGCCCCTGAAACCCCTCTTTAAGAAGAAAGGAAGAAAAAGGATGAGTGAATTTTTAGCTTTTATGGGCGGCGCACTGTTTGGCGTTGCCCTGATGTGCTGTTTGCAGATCAACAGACTTGCCGACAACAGAAAGTAGGTGGAGGATGCGGAAACGAAATGTCCAGATCCTTTTTAGGATGACTGAGGAAGAAGCGGAATATCTCTATGACCTTGTGCGCAAGTCGGGATATTCCAAAGAAGCCCTGCTCCGTGCGATGGTCAAAGGCTATCGGCTCTGCGAGAAGCCTGACCCTGAGTTTTATAAAATCCTGCGGGAGCTGTCCGCCATCGGCAACCGTATCAATCAGCTTGCCGCCAAAGCCAATGCCCTTGATTATATCGACACCCCAATGCTTCAGGAGGAAGCGGCAAGGTGGCGGCAGTTCCAGACGGATGTGCGCAAAGCTTATCTGCTCCCGAAACGGGGATCAGGATAATGGCGGTGTGTGAGATATGGGATGTGCGTGGCAGGCTCGACCACCCGATAGACTATGCCGAGAACCCGGAAAAGACAATCAACCCCAAGTACACGGAAACGGAGCTGCAGGCTCTGGTGGATGTGATGGAATACGCTACCAATCAATATAAGACGGAAAAGCGGTATTTTGTCACGGGCGTCAACTGTGACCCGGCTTATGCCAGAGACGAAATGATGATTGCCAAGCAGCAGTGGAACGATGAAAGTGAGATTGTCTGCTATCACGGTTTTCAGAGCTTCAAGCACGGGGAGGTCACGCCGGAGGTAGCCCATGAGGTTGGCGTAAAGTTAGCCGAGAAAATGTGGGGCGACAGATTTCAGGTGGTGGTGGCGACCCACTTAAATACCGAGTGCCTGCATAACCACTTTGTTGTCAACTCCGTTTCTTTTGTGGACGGAAAGCATTATCACGACAACAAAGCCAACCTGCGGTTGCTGCGCAAGCGTTCCGACGAGCTGTGCCGGGAATATTCCCTCTCTGTTATCGAGCATCCAAGTGGGAGGAAAAAGCCCTATGCCCTCTACCAAGCGGAAAAGCAGGGACTTCCCACACGGGACACACTGGCGAGGCAGGCGGTGGACGAAGCCATCTCCAAGTCTTTTACACTCAGGGACTTTGACAGACAGATGGCGGAAATGGGCTACCGATGCAGCTTTGACCCTAATCACAAATACTGGACGATTATGGGGAAAGGATGGAAACGCCCCAAGCGGCTGTACCGGCTCGGAGAGGATTATACCAACGAGCGCATCATGGAGCGTATCAACGAAAATTCTTATGCGGTCAAGTTCGCTCCCTTTGCGAAAGCGGATAAGACCGTCCGGGTGCTGCATGTCCGTGGCTCATTAAAAGACGCAAAGAAGATCGGCGGCTTGCGTGGGCTGTATCTCCATTACTGCTACAAGCTCGGTATCCTGCCGAAACGAAAACAGAATTACGCAAGGCTTCATTATCTTTTAAAGGACGACCTTTTGAAGATGGATGCCATTGCGCAGGAAACAAGGCTGCTCTGCCGACATCACATTGATACAGCGGAGCAGCTTTTGTCATATAAAGGCTCTCTGGAGACGGAACGGGCTGAGCTGACCGAAAAGCGCAAGGGGCTTTATTCCCTCTCCCGCAAATCAGCCGGGGCAGAAAAAGAAGCGGTTAAGGCTCAGATCTCCCAAATCACAGAGAGGTTAAAAATCATCCGAAAGGAGGTCAGGCTGTGCGGGGGCATCGAAGCCCGAAGCGGTGTCCTGAAAGAAAAGTTATCGACCATACGGGCAGACGAAGAACAGCAAAGAAAGGAGTTGGTGGCAGATGAACACAAGCGGCGACGCAGCAGAACAAATCGTGAGGATGAGCTTGGAGGGATTTGAGGTCGCTGCCAAAATCACGGGCGCAGGCGCAAAGAATATCGCTGTCCTGCTTTACGCTATCCTGAAAGAAGAAAAAAAGACCAAAGGGAAAGCAAGGCTCACGAATATGCTCCGTTCCGGCAAGGAGCTGAAAGTGTTCACGGTCAAGCAGAGCGATTTGAAAAAGTTTACGCAGGAAGCCAAGAAATACGGTGTCCTCTACTGCGTCCTTACTGACCGACAGAACAAAGACCCCAATGCGGAGGTGGATGTGATTGCCCGTGCGGAGGACGCATCGAAAATCAACCGTATCAAGGAACGCTTTGACCTTGCGGCGGTGGATACTGCTTCTATCGTGAACGAAGCGGAGAAATCCAAAGAGACAAAGACCGCCCCGGCGGAGCCGGAAGTGACAACGCCGGAGAAAGCGGGAAAAGACAAGCTGCTCGACGAGCTGATGGGTAAGCCTATCCAGAAGGAGGAAAACGCCCCAAACCCCTCGGTGGCAAAGACAGAAAAATCCCCTCTGTCCGAGCCTACCTCAGAGCAGCGAGGCAATACCGCAGAGGGGATTACTAAGCGGGCGGATAAGCCTTCTGTCCGTGGGGAACTGCGCCAGATCAGGGAGAGCCGGAAGGCGCAGGAAAAGGAAAAAGAGAAAAACCCTGCGCCGGAGCAAAGCGGGCGTTCCGAAAACGCAAAGCCTTCCACCAGAAAGACGGAGCATAAGCAGCCCCCGAAGCGCAGGAAAACAAAAAAATCGAAAGGAGCAAGATAATGAGTATTTATGATGTGTTCAGCGGCAGCAAGCCCTTTGACAAAGCGGAATGGGCGGCACAGAAACAGGCACAGAGAAAGGAAGCCTATGAGCTGATTGATAATACCTGCCTTGAGATGGCTTCCGGTGGCGACGCTTTCCGCAGCTATCTGGAAGTGCAGGGGCGTTTTGACCGCTATTCTGTCAATAACGCCATTCTGGTATCCGCCCAGATGCCGGAAGCCACGCAGCTTAAGGAAAAAGCGGCGTGGAAAGCCAATCGTGTCTATTTGAACAAGGATGCCCAGAAGGTCATCATCCTTGAGCCGGGGCAGGAATATACCCGCAAAGATGGCGCAAAGGCAAAAGGCTACAATCCGAAAGAAGTCTATGACATTTCCCAGACCTCGGCGGCAGGCAGAGGTCAGGAGCAGGACGCAAAATCCATGCGGGAGCTTGTGGCGGCTCTGGTGGATGCAAGCCCCGTTCCCTTTGTCCCCGTTGACGACCTTGAGCTGCCCGTTTTTTATGACAGTACGCAGGAAGCTACCTTTGTCCGCAGGGGACTTTCCGAGCAGGAGCTGTTCGTGGGCATGGCGCAGGAGACAGCGGCGGCGATCTTTGATTTCAAGCACAACGAGAGCCGGGACAGCTCTAATTTTAAATCCTACTGTGTGGCGTATATGACCGCTTCCCGCTATGGCGTGGATACCAGAGGTTTTGACTTTAGCAGGCTTCCCGGCGAGTATGCGCAAATGGAAACGCAGGACTTTAAGGCGGAGCTTGGCGGGATGCGTGATGTGATGTGCGAAATCCAGACGGAAATGTATAAGAGCCTTGAGAAGAACAAGCCCGCCAGAGAAAAAGAGCAGGCAAGGTAAAGGAGGGACTGCCTATGAAAGAGGAACGATACCACCTGACTCTTGACCGATATGATAAGAATATCGTCATCAATGCCTTGAACACCCTGCGGACACAGCAGATACAGGAGGAACGCCCCACCGACCCTGTGGATGAGCTGATCAGCAAGGTGGCACACGCCCCGACCAAAAAGGTCAGGGTCGTCCCGTGCAGGTGCAATGAGGAACGATAACCAGAAAGCGGGCGTCATCCTTGCCGCCTGCGGTATCCTGCCTGTTGTGTGGATCGCCCTGCTCACAGCCCCTTTTGTGGGCGGCGGTCTGGTAGAGGTCATACGGAATTTTCCCATAGCGATGCAAAGCCCGTTTTCCATAACGGTATGTGAGGACAGTGTAAAGACTGTCCTTATTTTTTTGCTCGCTTATGCAATGGGCATCGGCATCTACTTCTCCACACGGAGGAACTACCGCAGGCGGGAGGAACACGGTTCAGCAAAATGGGGCGACGCCAAAACGCTGAACAAGAAATACGCCGACAAGAACTTTTCTTCAAATAAGCTGCTGACCCAGACTGTCCGTATCGGTCTGGACGGAAGAAAACACCGCAGGAATTTAAATGTCTTAGTCTGCGGAGGAAGCGGTGCGGGAAAGACCCGCTTCTACTGTAAGATTAACGCCATGCAGTGTGACGCTGAAACCTCAATGGTCATCTTAGACCCCAAAGGGGAAATCGTGCGGGATGTGGGCGGGCTGCTTGAAAAGAAAGGGTACGAGGTGCGTGTCCTTGACCTGATCAATATGCACCGCAGCCATTGTTACAATCCCTTTGTCTACCTGCGGGACGACAATGATGTGCAGCGTTTAGTGACCAACCTTTTCAAAGCGACCACGCCAAAGGGCAGCCAGTCCCAAGACCCGTTCTGGGATACAGCGGCGAGTATGTTGCTCCTGTCCCTGATTTTTTATCTGAAATACGAAGCGCCCCCGGACGAGCAGAATTTCCCGATGGTCATGGAGCTTTTGCGGGCAGGAGAAGTACGGGAGGACGACGACAGCTATGTCAGTCCCCTTGATGAGCTGTTTGACCGTCTGGAGATGGTAAACCCGGAGCATATCGCACTGAAATACTACCGGGACTATCACTCAGGCTCGGCTAAGACCTTAAAGAGCATCCAGATCACCCTTGCCGCAAGGCTTGAAAAGTTTAATCTGGAGAGCCTTGCGGGGCTTACCGCCACGGATGATCTTGACCTGCCCTCTCTGGGAGAGAAACAAGTGGCTCTGTTCGCTTTGATACCCGACAACGATACGAGTTTTAACTTCCTTGTGTCGATTTTATACACGCAGCTTTTCCAACAGCTTTTCTATCTTGCCGACCACAAGTATGGGGGAAGCCTGCCCGTCCACTGCCATTTCATCATGGACGAATTTGCCAATGTTTCGCTGCCGGACGACTTTGACAAAATTTTGAGCGTTATGCGTTCAAGAGGCGTGTCCGTATCTATCATCCTGCAGAACATGGCGCAGCTCAAGGCACTGTTTGAAAAGCAATGGGAAAGCATTGTGGGTAATTGCGACAGCTTCTTATATTTGGGCGGCAATGAGCAAAGCACCCACAAATATGTATCCGAGCTTTTAGGCAAGGAAACTATCGACACGAACACTTACGGGAAAAGCGAGGGGCGCAGCGGGAGCTACTCGACCAACTACCAGATTTCAGGGCGTGAGCTTCTGGACGCTTCTGAGGTACGGATGCTCGATAACCGATATGCGCTTCTGTTTATCCGTGGGGAGCGACCCGTGATGGACTTGAAATATGACATCCTAAAGCACCCCAATGTGAAGCTGACAACGGATGGCGGTCAACCGCCTTATCTCCACGGAGAGCCGACAAAGGCTGTGGCGACCATTGTATTTGACAGTGAGATACCAGAGGACGCTGTGAAACTGGAGGAAGTCAGCACATCCTATGAGCTTCTGTCCGAGGAGGACTTGGAAGAACTATTCAACATCTAAAGGAGGATTTATCTATGAGAATTTTCAAGCGCAATGAGAACAAGGAAACCGGGAAACTGCCGATGGGCAGAAAGAGCAGGAAAGCGTTTGCGGTCTATGTGGCGGCTGTGCTTTGTATGACCTGCTTTACCACCACCGCCTTTGCCGCCAGTGACCCGCTTACCGTCGTCAACAATCTTTCCGATTTTATCTTTGGTTTGATTAGGGCAATCGGTATGATTTTGCTCGGCTTTGGTATCGTCCAGATTGGTCTGAGCTTGAAATCCCACGACCCGTCCCAGAGGGCGAACGGTTTTCTGACCCTTGCGGGCGGCGTCATCATCACATTCGCTAAGGAAATCCTGACCCTGATTGCAGGCTAAGGTAGCACAGATTTAACGGGGAGAAAGGATGCGGGAGCAGGTTATGTCTGTCTGCTCCCGTTCCCCTTTCCCCATTCAGGAGGTGGTTATTTTATCGAAACGCAGAAGAAATATGGCATCATCTATGCTGACCCACCGTGGCGGTATCAGCAGAAAAACCTTTCCGGGGCTGCGGAACACCATTACAGCACGATGAGCGTGGAGGAAATCTGTCAGCTCGATGTGGCGTCGGTGGCTGCGGATGACTGTGTACTGTTCCTGTGGGCGACTTTCCCGCAGTTGCAGGAAGCGTTGCAGGTAATTAAGGCGTGGGACTTTCAATATAAGACTGTCGCTTTTGTCTGGCTGAAACAGAATAAAAGCGGGAAAGGATGGTTTTTCGGTCTGGGCTTCTGGACAAGAGGAAACGCTGAACTCTGTCTGCTTGCCACAAGAGGAAAGCCCCGCAGACAATCAAACCGAGTCCATCAGCTTATCATCAGCCCTCTGCGTCAGCACAGCCAGAAACCCAGTGAAGCCAGAGAAAAAATCGTCGAGCTTATGGGAGAGCTGTCACGGTTGGAGCTGTTTGCCCGTGAGAAAGCCGACGGATGGGACACTTGGGGAGATGAAGTCGTATGTGATGTTGCAATAAACAGCAGACCAGAGACAACGGGAGGTGGTTTATGTGTCTGATAACTGGGTCGTACAGAATTTACAGAACGCCCTAAATACTTGGAATGAGAAACTGGCAGAAATCTGGCAGCTCATCACACAGTCCCCGGAGGAATTTAAGGGCGGTACGATATGGAGCGTCATCGTGGACATCCACGGTGCGGTGCAGGCAATCGGGCTTGCGCTTTTAGTGCTGTTCTTTGTGGTTGGCGTGGTCAAGACCTGCGGCAGCTTTGACGAGGTCAGGAAGCCGGAACACGCTGTAAAGTTATTTATCCGTTTCGCTCTTGCCAAAGGCGTCGTGACCTATGGCTTGGAGCTGATGATGGCACTCTTTACGATCGTGCAGGGACTTATCTCGACAATAATGAACGCCGCAGGCTTTGGCTCGGCAAGTGAAACCGTCTTGCCGCAGGAAATCGTAGACGCTATCGAGGACTGCGGCTTTTTTGAGAGCATCCCTTTATGGGCGGTCACGCTGATCGGCGGACTTTTCGTGACGGTGTTGTCATTTATCATGATCATGTCGGTTTACGGGCGGTTTTTTCGCTTATACCTTTATACCGCAATTGCTCCCGTCCCCCTCTCCACCTTTGCGGGAGAGCCGAGCCAGAATGTGGGCAAGAGCTTTATCAAGTCCTATGCCGCTGTCTGCCTTGAAGGGGCGATTATCGTGCTTGGCTGTATCATCTTCTCCCTCTTTGCGGCTTCTCCGCCTGCGGTTGACCCGGACGCTGCGGCGGTGTCGATGGTATGGAGCTATATCGGGGAGTTAGTATTTAATATGCTCGTCTTAGTCGGGGCGGTCAAAATGGCAGACCGTGTTGTCCGAGAAATGATGGGCTTGTAAACTTTGAAAGTGAGGTTGACAGATGAAGTTAAGTAAAGAAAAAATGTGGCGGTCATCTGAAAGAGCCATGAAACGGACAAAAGGGTATCAGGAATACAGAGAGTTAGGGCAGGATGAAAATTATGAGCTTGCGTATGTGCTTGCTAAAGGGAGAAATCCATGTGCGGAGGATATTATTGCCGTAGCCATGTATGAGGATGATGCAATTCAGTTCTTTCCGTGTGCAGACAGGGAGGAAATTGACCTCTGGGGCTTTAACTTTGACCGTGACTTGTTTGAGTATCTGGAAACAGGATATGAGATTGCAGGCATGTCAATGGACAGCCATCTGAATGTATGGTACACCATCGGGGCGTGGCATAACGGATATATTGAACATGAGAACGGGATGCAAAAATATCTCGGATATTGTAAGAAAAATGGCATCACGGAAGAAAAATTGAAAAAAGAGGTTGGCTATTCTGGTATGGATGTGATGACACTTTATGACTCGAAAGCTGACCGGACAAAAAGTCATAAGGATATGGAACGGTAGGGAGGTGTTTATGGATTGGAAGTCAAGATAAATAAAGAAATCCGTAACTATACGGAGTCGATGTTTTTTGGACTGTCGCTGCGGCAGTTCATTTTTTCTGTCCTTGCCTGTGGCGTGGCGGTAGGCTTGTATTTTCTACTCCGTCCCCACTTTGGCACGGAAACACTGAGCTGGATGTGTATCTTAGGGGCAGCTCCCTTTGCCCTGATCGGCTTTGTCAAATATAACGGGATGACCGCAGAGCAGTTTTTATGGGCATGGATTAAATCGGAGTTTCTGATCCCCAAAAGACTGCTCTTTTCTCCTGATAATCTCTATTACGAAGCCCTAAAAGAAACAATCCAAGACCACGAAAGGGAGGCTATGGGTATCCGCAGGAAACACAAAGCCCAGACGAAAAAATCCAAAAAGCAGGGAGGTAAACGCTGATGAAAACTTTAAGGACGCTGTTCAAGCAGGACAAGGAAAAATTTGTCGTTCCCAAATCCGTACAGACCGTCATACCCATCAAAACTATCTGGGAGGACGGTATTTTTCTTGTTGGCAAGAACAAGTACGCTAAGACATTCAAGTTCGAGGACATCAATTACGCTGTGGCGAGCAGGGACGACAAAGAAGCAATGTTTCTGGAATACTCGGAGCTTCTCAACGCTCTCGACAGTGGAGCTACCACGAAAATTACAATCAATAACCGCAGGCTCAACAAAGTGGATTTTGAGCAGACCATCCTAATCCCGATGGCGGAGGACGGTCTGGATAAATACCGCAAGGAGTACAACAAGATGCTGCTCGACAAGGCAACGGGGGCAAACTCCATTGTGCAGGATAAGTATGTGACCATTTCCGTCTCCAAGAAAAACCTTGAGGAAGCGAGGAACTACTTTGCCCGTGTGGGCGCAGACCTGATCGGGCATTTCTCAAGGCTCGGCTCAAAATGCACGGAGCTTGACGCAGGCGAAAGGCTGCGCATCTTCCACGACTTCTACCGCACAGGCGAGGAAACCGCCTTTACCTTTGACATGGTACAAAGTATGCGGAAAGGTCACGATTTCAAGGATTTTATCTGCCCCGATACCTTTGAATTTGAAAGCGACTATTTCAAAATGGGCGACCGATACGGGCGTGTCATCTTTCTGCGGGAGTATGCCGCCTATATCAAGGACAGTATGGTGTCCGAGCTTTGCGAGTTAAATCGGAATATGATGCTTTCCATTGATGTTGTCCCCGTTCCCACAGACGAAGCGGTCAGGGAGGTGGAAAACCGTCTGCTCGGCGTAGAGACGAATATCACGAACTGGCAGCGGAAGCAAAACCAGAACAACAACTTTTCAGCGGTCATACCCTATGACCTTGAGCAGCAGCGCAAAGAAAGCAAGGAATTTCTGGACGATCTGACGACCCGTGACCAGAGGATGATGTTCGCTGTCATTACGATGGTGCATACCGCTGACAGCAAAGAACAGCTTGATAATGATACGGAAGCCCTGCTCACGACTGCCAGAAAGCACCTGTGCCAGTTTGCGGTGTTGAAATATCAGCAGATGGACGGGCTGAACACTGCGCTCCCCTTTGGTGTGCGCAAGATTGACGCTATGCGTACCCTGACCACGGAGAGCCTTGCGGTGTTTATCCCCTTCCGTGTGCAGGAAATCTACCACAAGGACGGTGTGTATTACGGGCAGAATGTTATCAGCAAAAATATGATTATCGCTAACCGCCGCCACCTGCTCAATGGCAACTCCTTTATCCTCGGCGTATCAGGAGCAGGTAAGTCCTTTACAGCAAAAGAGGAAATGACGAACATTATCCTCACAGACCCCAATGCGGATGTGATTATCATTGACCCGGAACGGGAATATTCCCCGCTTGTAAAGGCGATGCAGGGAGAGGTTATCCATATCTCCGCCACAAGCGACAACCACATCAACGCTATGGATATGAACTCGGATTATGGAGATGGTGCAAACCCCGTTATCCTGAAATCCGAGTTTATTTTATCCCTCTGTGAGCAGCTCATCGGCGGCGCAAGTCTGGGAGCAAAGCAGAAATCCCTGATTGACCGCTGTACTGCCACAGTGTACCGCCATTATCAGCAGGGCAACTATCAGGGGACGCCGCCCACCCTGCAGGACTTCCGTGAGGAACTCTTAAAACAGAATGAGCCGGAGGCACAGGAAATCGCTCTTGCCATTGAGCTGTTTACGGATGGCTCTCTGAACACCTTTGCCAAGCTGACCAATGTGGACACCCACAGCCGCCTGATCTGCTATGACATTCTGGACTTAGGCAAACAGTTACAGCCGATCGGTATGCTTGTTGTCCTTGACAGTATCTTAAACCGTATCACGATGAACCGGGCAAAAGGCAGGAACACCTTTATTTTCATTGACGAGATTTATCTACTGTTTCAGCACGAATACTCGGCAAACTTCCTTTTTACCCTCTGGAAGCGTGTGCGTAAATACGGAGCTTACTGTACGGGTATTACCCAGAATGTGGACGACCTGCTCCAGAGCCACACAGCACGGACGATGCTTGCCAATAGTGAGTTTATTATCATGCTCAATCAGGCGTCCACGGACAGACTGGAGCTTGCCAAGCTCCTGAATATCTCCGACCTGCAGATGGGCTATATCACGAATGTGGGCGCAGGTCAGGGGCTTTTGAAAGTGGGAAGTTCCCTTGTCCCGTTTGTCAATAAGTTCCCACGCAATACAGAGCTTTACAAGCTGATGACGACCAAGTTTGGAGAGGTCTAAGGTGGTGGAGAACGGACGGGAAACAGAGTTTTTTGACCTGCGCAATCAGATTTACTGCACGGACTGTATGGAACTGATGGCGCATATCCCGGATAGCTTTGTGTCGCTGATCCTGACCGATCCGCCCTATGGCATCTCTTATCAAAACCATTTTGCCAGACAGCCCCATAAGCGACTGGACGGGGACTGCGGGATAGACTATGAACGCTTTGCGTGGGAAAGCTACCGCATTTTGCGGGACAATTCCCACGCCTATTTTTTTACCCGGTTTGACTGCTATCCCTATCATTTCGACTGCCTGCAAAAAGCAGGCTTTACGGTAAAGAATTGTCTGGTGGTGGAAAAAGGGACAGTCGGCGGCATTGGCGACCTGAAAGGCAGTTTTGCCAACAACGCCGAGTGGATTATTTTCTGCCAGAAAGGGCGGCGGGTATTTCAGCAGACGCAGCTATTGGAAAACCGCTATAAGGAAGGCACACAGTTCCATAAAGGCAGGAAGCCGAGCAAGCGGTATAAGACAAGGTTTCCTGCCTGCTGGTTTGGGGCGGAATATCCAAAGGCGACCTATCATGCCATCTGGCAGAAGCAAAACGGGATTTACCATCCAACCGTAAAGAATGTGGAGTTTTTGTCGTGGCTGATACAGATTTCCAGTACGCCAAGAGAACTCGTCTTTGACGGTTTTATGGGGACGGGCAGCACCGCACTGGCTGCCCTGAGAAACAGCAGGGACTATTTAGGCGCAGAGATTGACCGTGAGTATTTTGCGGTGGCTCAAAAACGGATTAAGGAGGTATTTGAACATGTCTAACATTCGCTTTCGCTCTGCGGAGCATCAGGATTTCTTTCTGGAAAATATGATGAAATGCAGGGTCAACGACTGTTATCACCGGGCATTTTTCTATGTCATGGGAATTGCCGGGGAAACGAGGAACAACATCAACCGGATGTTTGATTTTAAGAACGATTGTATTGTGCCGGAGGGGATGCATGGAGGTTGGCAGACAAGCGGAACGGTCAAGGTCTGCCACCTTGCCTTTAACCTCTGGAATAACTATGTGGAGGAAGGACGGGAAAAGAGTTTTACCCCGGAAGATTTATTCTGCTGCGAGTTTGCTCCCTATTTTATGGAGGGCATCAAGGTCAGGTATCCCGAATACTGCCGGGATTTGCCCACGCCGAAGCAGAATAAGGACTATGCGAGATAGGAGGAATGAGCCTATATGAAGAAATATAAATCTGTAATCTGTGCTGTTGCCGCCGCCTGCCTTTTAGGTCTGGCGGCTTTCAGCGTCTACCACATTTATGACCATTACGCACAGCTCGATGAACAGACGGAGGCTTTTGAGGAAATAGCAGAGACTGTGGAGCAGGCTCCCGATGATGAGCCAGTGCCGGAGGATGTCCCTGTCAGTGAGGGCGAGGATGTTCTGGCAAAGTATAAGGAGCTGTATCTACAAAATGAGGATATGGTCGGTTGGATTTCCATTGACGGGACGACTATCAATTACCCCGTGATGCAGACAAAGGATAATCCGAACTATTACCTCAAGCGGAACTTTGAAAAAGAATACAGTGATTTAGGCACTCCGTATATTCAGGAGGATTGCGACCTATTGACGAGCGACAACCTTATCATTTACGGACACCATATCAGCGGAAACCGTATGTTTGGGGCGTTGGAAGATTACAAGTCCAAGAGTTTTTACGAGGAACACAAGACGATCCATTTTGACACCCTCACACAGCAGGGCGAATATGAAATCGTGGCGGTATTTAAGACCGTGGCGTACAGCTCCGAGGGCTTCCGCTACTATGATTTTGTCCATGCGGAAAGTGAGGAAGAATTTAACGCCTATGTGGAAACATGCAGGGGACTTGCCCTTTACGATACGGGTGTGACCGCAGAATACGGGGATAAGCTCATCACACTCTCCACCTGCGAATACTCTGCCGCCAATGGCAGGCTTGTGGTAGTGGCAAAGCTCCTGAAATGACCTGACCGCAAAACTTCTGGGAAAGGAGGTTTTGTATGGCTGATATTAAGACCAGAGATGCGGTCAAAGGCACGATAAAGACACTGGATAAGGCGGCGGTTGCGTCCGAGCGAATGAAATCTGCTTACGCCAAGACAAAGGAAAAAGCGGAAGAAGGTTATTTTTCCGAGGAAAGCTCCCCGTCCGAATATGCGGGAAACCGTCTCTCGTCCTCTGCCGAGCGTGTCACGAAAGAAGGCATCCACCAGTTTGATAAGCAGGGACGAAAGGGTGTCCGGGAGACGAAGGAAAATATCATAAAGGCAAAGGACAAGATTGCCGATTTCAGGCAGCGCAGGGCGGAAAAAGCGGTGTCAGGCAAGCAGGCAGGCGCACAGGTGCGCTATGGTACGCCATCCCCTTCCCCTGCCGCCCAGACGGGAAAAGCGGCACAGCAGGCAAACAGCACGGTCAAGGGGACTGCCCGAAAAGCAAACAAGACGGTCAAAACCGCCGCTAAAGGTACGGTCAAGACAACCCAGAAAACTGTAAAAACAGCGCAGGCGACCTCAAAAGCGGCAATCAAGACCTCGGCGCAGGCGGCAAAGGCTTCGCAGGCAGCGGCACGGGCATCTGTCAAGACCGCACAGCGGGCAGCGCAGGCGGCACGGATGACCGCAAGGGCTACCGTGGCTGCTATAAAAGCCGCAATCCGGGCGACTATGGCTGCGGTCAAGGCGATTATCGCAGGTACGAAAGCCCTGATAGCCGCCATTGCCGCAGGTGGTTGGGTGGCAGTTTTGGTCATTATTGTTATCTGCCTGATTGGACTGCTCGTCAGTTCAGTGTTTGGGATATTTTTCTCAGGGGAGGACTCCGGCACGGGAATGACGATGCAGACCGTAGTGCGGGAAATCAATACCGAGTATGAGAGCCGACTTGACGAAATCAAGAGCAGCAATCCCCATGATACCCTTGAAATGTCGGGAAGCCGTGCAGTCTGGAAAGAAGTGCTTGCGGTCTACTCTGTCAAGACGACCACAGACCCGGACAATCCGCAGGAAGTGGCGACAATGGACGAAACCAAAAAGGGGCTTCTGACAGATATTTTCTGGGAGATGAATGAGATAAGCTCCCGCACGGAAACCAAGACGGAAACGCAGGTCATTGAGAGTGACGACGGTCACGGGAATATCGTGGAGACGGAAACTACCGTCACGCACACCTATCTGTATATCATAGTGACCCATAAGACCGCATGGGAAATGGCAGACCAATACGGTTTTGACGAAGAACAGAGGGAAATGCTCACGGAGCTGCTTGCCGATGAAAATAATTCCCTATGGTCGCAGGTGCTGTATGGCATCACAAGCGGCGACGGAGAAATCGTGTCCGTTGCCTTGTCGCAGGTCGGCAATGTGGGCGGTCAGCCTTATTGGTCATGGTACGGTTTTGGAAGCCGGGTGGAATGGTGCGCCTGCTTTGTATCTTGGTGTGCCAATGAAAGCGGTTATATCGACACCGGCGTGATCCCGAAATTCGCAGGCTGCGTCTTAGGATCACAGTGGTTTATGGACAGAGGTCAGTGGCAGGATGGCAGCTTCGAGCCATCCGCAGGTCATATCATCTTTTTCGACTGGGAAGGCGATGGCGTGACCGACCATGTGGGCATTGTGGAACGGGTGGAAAACGGTACGGTCTATACCGTAGAAGGAAACTCCGGCGACTCCGTCCGTCAGAACAGCTATCCCATTGGCAGCAGCGTCATTTACGGTTACGGTATCCCCGCCTATTAGAAGAATGGCAAAAGAAAACCAGAGGTCATTCCTCTGGCTCTTTTGCTTTACATAGCCCGTTGATCGTGGCTTCAATGACAGAAAGCTCTTTGTCGTCCAGTCCGTCAAGCAGGGTGTCCACACGCCTGCGGACGGAGCTTTTCTCTGCCTTGCTGCCCGTATGTATATATTCGTCAACCGAAATATCAAACATCGTGATAAGCTGAATGAACAGCTCCATGCCGGGATACTGACCCTCGTTTTCGATTGCCTGCAGATGTCTTGGGTCATAGTCCACGATGCGGGCAAGCTGCTCTCTTGTCATCCCTTTGGCTTTACGGGCTTTTTTGATAGCCTGCCCTATCGGAGTAAAATCAAAGTCAAAATCATTATTCCTTTTATCCATAAGCTCACCACCTTGTACTCTGAAAATATCTCCATTCTATTTTACAGAGATGTGGCTTCTGATAGAACGATATGAAATCCCCTATAACAAGAGATGTTATATCTTGTTATAGGGTGCCAAAATTCATGCTTGAAAAATGATGATAATTGTGCTTGCCTTAGAAATCAGGGAATTGACTTTTTATTTCAAATTTGATAAAATGCAAGTGAATACTTGCGTTGGAGGTGTTCTTTTGGACGAAACAAGTCAAAAAATAATCGACGCAACAATGGCGTTAATTCGAGATAAAGGATATGTTGCTACAACAACAAAAGAAATTGCAAGGACAGCGGGCGTTAATGAATGTACGCTTTTTCGTAAATTTAAAAATAAGAAAGATATTGTTTTACAAGGTGTAAATCAGGTGCAATGGAGAGCGAATGTCACACCTCAAATTTTTAAAAATGTGAAATGGGACTTGCAAGCAGATATAGAGATGTATATGAGAACATACCTAGATAAAATGACACCAGACTTTGTAAATTTGTCTATCGGTTTGCGTGCCCCACAGTTATATGACGAAACGGCTTCTCTTATTATGAAAGTTCCTCAAGCTTTTTTGTCGTCTTTTACTGATTATTTGAAAAAAATGTATAACATGGGGAAAATACATAAAGCTGATTTTGAGGCTTTAGCAATGACTGTTTTTTCATCTGCATTTGGATATGCTTTTTTATGCGCATCCTTTGGAAATGAATTATCAAAAGTAGAGAAAGATGAATACATAAAAAACAGTGTAAAAATGTTTATTAAAGGGTTAGAATAGTAAAAATTGGTACTGCCTATGGTAGTACCAAAAAAATGAATATAATGCAAGCAAGCACACGCATACAAAAATAGGAGGTAGTCACTATGGAAATTACAGGTGCGGAATTATTTGTGAAAGCTTTAAAAGAAGAAAATGTTACAACATTGTTCGCTTATCCGGGCGGGCAGGCAATAGATTTATTTGATGCTCTTTATGGTGAAAAAGAAATAGATGTTATATTACCACGCCATGAGCAAGGATTAGTACATGCTGCGGATGGATATGCTCGTTCCACAGGTAAGGTGGGTGTATGTCTTGTAACAAGCGGACCGGGAGCAACAAATCTTGTTACAGGGATTGCCACCGCAAACTATGACAGTGTACCATTAGTATGCTTTACGGGGCAGGTATCGACACATCTGATAGGGAATGATGCTTTTCAGGAAGTTGATATTGTTGGTATTACAAGAAGTATATGTAAATATGCGGTAACAGTTCGAAAAAGGGATGATTTGGCGGAAATTATTAAAAAAGCCTTTTATATTGCAAAGACAGGAAAGCCGGGAGTGGTTGTTGTAGATTTGCCCAAAGATATTCAGAGGGCTTACGGTAGTGATTTCTACCCGAAGGAAATATCTATTAGAAGTTATAAGCCCAACACTTCCGTACATATAGGTCAGATCAATAAGGCAATGGAAATTTTAAATCATGCCCAAAAGCCAGTTTTCTTGATAGGTGGTGGAGTAAATATCGCCCATGCCAATTATGAGATGACACAACTTGCAGAAGTTACAGGTGTTCCAGTGATTACAACTATAATGGGAAAAGGGGCAATACCAACTAATCACAATCTTTATATAGGAAATATAGGTATTCATGGGAGCTATGCGGCAAATTCTGCAATTAGTAATTGTGATGTTCTATTTTCTATAGGTACGAGATTTAATGACCGTATTACAGGAAAAGTAGAAGAATTTGCATCTAAAGCAAAGGTTATTCATATTGATATTGACGCTGCATCTATTTCTCGAAATATTGTAGTAGATGTTCCTATCGTAGCAGACGCAAAAAAAGCGATATGTGCATTACTTGAGAGAGCAAAACCACTTTCTGTTTCAGAGTGGGTAATGCAAATCCAGAAATGGAAAGAAGAATATCCTCTTACAATGGAGGATCGTGGATTAACTCCGAAGAAGATAATTGAAGCAGTAAATAAGCTTTTTTCAGATGCTGTAATTACAACAGATGTAGGGCAAAATCAATTATGGACAACACAATTTCTTGAGTTGAATGATACGAAACAGATGCTGACCTCTGGCGGCTTAGGAACAATGGGATATGGTTTCCCAGCAGCTATCGGGGCAAAGATTGGTAATCCGCAAAAAAATGTTATTGTTATTTCAGGCGATGGAGGTATGCAGATGAATATTCAAGAAATGGCAACAGCAGTTGTTTATGAATTACCAATAATTATCTGCATTTTAAACAACGGGTACTTAGGGAATGTGCGGCAATGGCAGGAAATGTTTTACAATAAGCGTTATTCTAGTACATGTATGCGTTACCGCAAGAGTTGTGAAATAGGATGTAATCAGCCAAAACACGATTGTCCAGAATATTCGCCTGATTTTATAAGCTTGGCAGAGAGCTATGGAGCAAAGGGTATACGAGTTACAAAATCTGAAGAAATAAATTCAGCCTTTGAGTTTGCAAAGCAGAATACAAAAGCCCCTACTGTAATTGAATTTATCATTGATAGAGAAAAGAATGTTTTGCCTATTGTTCCGCCCGGAAACGCTTTAATTGATATGGTTTTGGAAAGTGAGGGAGAAGTTAAATGAAAAAGAGATGGATATGCCTATTTGTAGAAAATGAAATCGGCGTACTTGCTCGTATCGCAGGTCTATTTTCTGGAAAATCTTATAACTTGGATAGCATAACTGTAGGAACTACCGAAGATAGAAGTATATCACGGATGACCATTAGCCTGACGAGTGATGATAAGACTTTTGAGCAGATTAAAAAACAGTTAAGCAGAAGTGTTGAAGTAATTAAAGTAATGGATTATACGGATATCCCTATTCATATGAAAGAAATCTTATTTGTTAAGGTTAATCATTGCTCTGATAATGATATAACAGAATTGTTTAGGATTTCAAATGTTTTTGGAGTTTCTGTTATTGATTATGACGGGCAAACTGTTCTCTTAGAATGTACGCAAACAGAAAAAAAGAATAATGATTTAATTGTTTTACTGAAAAAGAAATTTATTAACAGAATTGAGATTGTGAGAGGAGGCAGCGTTGCGATTGAAGCAGTTAGTGTTTCTGAAAGATAATTACTGCTTTATGCAAAGTAAAAATGAAGCAAAAAAACTGGGTATTATGTCCACTATGTATGAATAAAACTCGATTGAAGTTACGAGTTGATACAGAATTAAAGAATTTTCCATTGTTTTGTCCAAAATGCAAGCGGGAAACTTTAATCAATGCTAAAGAGTTAAATATAACCGTCATCAAAGAGCCGGACGCATAGACGCAGAGCCGATGAGCTGAGAGGTATCTCACAAGGTCATCGGCTCTGTTTCGAATAATATGCTTGATTTTGTTATTTTTCAGAAATACATGATGTTTCTTTGATTTTCAATTCCTCGACAGATAAATTTTTGTGCAAAGGAATTGCCATAAATATCGTTATGAGTGCGGAAAGTACATCAGCAATCGGTTGTGCGTATAAAATACCGTTTAAGCCCCATACAAGCGGTAAAATTAAAATAATAGGGATAAAACAAATGCCTTGGCGACAAGCCCCCAGAATGAACCCCTCTTTTCCTTTGCCAAGAGCAAGGAACAATGATGAATATACTGTATAAAATCCAAACAACATAAAGGTAATACCATTTATTCTTAAGGATGAGGCTCCGATGTTAATCATTTCTGTATTGCCAGTCGTAAACTGTGAAACAATGGTTGGAGAAAACAAAGTAAGTAATAAGCCTACAACAACACAGAAAATGGTTGACCATAAAATAGAAGTTTTGATAGCTGAACGCAGACGATCAAATTTCTTTGCACCATAACTATATCCTGCAATCGGCTGAAATCCTTTGATGAAACCAAATATTGTTAAACTTCCCATAGAGATTAGGCGAGTGACAACGCCCATTCCTGCTATGGCTGCATCGCTGTAATTACCTGCAGCATTGTTTATTAGCGAGATAGAAATACTGGTCAATAACTGAAATACAAGTGTAGGAATGCCGATTTTAAAAATTTCCGAGAGAACTTCCTTAGAAAAAGTGCAGTTCCTTATTTTGAATTGAAAAACACTTTTCTTCCTAAAAATATAAAATAAATATACAAGAGTAGAAATTATCTGTGAAATAGCAGTTGCAATTGCTGCTCCTGCAACACCTAAGTGAAAGGTGTATATAAATAACGGATCTAATCCAATGTTAAGGACAGCACCTAACAATAAAGCACACATTGTCGTTTTTGCTGCTCCTTCACTCGTCACAATGTTATTCATTGTTACATTGAATACATTGAAAATGCAGGAAACGATATAAATACTCGCATAGGTAGTTGCATAGGGAAGAATACTTTCAGTTGCACCTAAAAGCCTTAAAGTGGGCTTCAAGAAAATGATTGAGAGGACTATTATAATTGCGCCGATAACAAGACTGCTGTATAGTGCAGTACTTGCGACTCTATTTGCTTGATCACGGTTCTTTTGTCCTAACAATCTGGAAATATAGGAAGCAGCTCCATTACCAAACAATAATCCTAATCCGACAACTACTTGACCGAGTGGATATACAACCGAGATGGCTGCCATTTGACTTTCACCCAATCCGCCTACAAAATAGGCATCGACAAGATTGTATAGGGCATTGATAAGCATCCCAATCATTGTTGGAATACCCATTGCTAAAAGAGCTTTTGGAATTGGAGTACTGCCCAGTAACTCCATTTTTTTGTTTTGATTATCCATAGTGTTTCTCCTTTCACTTGACAAATGGAATAAATTATACTACTATAAATTATAGTAGTTGAAGCGCAAAAGGTATTCTACTATAATTTATAGTAGTTGTCAAGAGAGTAAAGGAGGTAATTGAAATGGCTACGATTGACCTGATTGTTTTGGGAATTTTAAAAAAGGAGCCAATGAGTGCGTATGACATTCAAAAATTAGTAGAATACCGCAATATTTCAAAATGGGTAAAGATCAGTACACCTTCCATTTATAAAAAGGTTATTCAGTTAGAGGAAAAAGGATATATTTCAAGTCATACTGAAAAAGAGGGAAAAATGCCGGAGAAATCGGTCTATTCTCTGACTGAAAAAGGAAAACAGCAATTTGAAAAGCTGATGATTGAAATATCCTGTAAACCTATCAACATTTTTTTGGATTTTAATGCTGTCATCGTGAATTTGGACAGTATGACGAGAGAAAAACAACAAGAATGTCTGGATAATATTGAGAGCAGTATGGCAGTGTTGAAAACATATCTGGAAGAAAATATCGCTTTAAAAAAGGAGGATGATGATATTCCGACTACTGGTATGGCAGTTTTACAACAACAATATATACTGGCTCAAGCCATAGAGGAATGGATTTGTACTTTAAAAAGAAATCTGGTGTGAATAGAATGGATAAATCTCAATGGATTATATGTCCTGTTTATGGTAATAAAACTCGTAATAGGATTAGAGAGGATACCATATTAAAAAATTATCCTCTCTACTGCCAAAAATGTAAGTAGAAAATTTTAATAGATAAAAAACTACATGATGGTCATTCTAAAATTTTATAAGATTGATATTTTCTTTTTCATAATATTGAAAATGGTACAAAGATTTTTAGTATGGACTGTAATGAGATTGTAAGAAGTGGCTGCTATACTAAAATCACAAATAGATTTGGAGGTTTTAGCTATGGCGATACTTGAAACAAAGGATTTGCGAAAAATATATGGAAGTGGAGAAAATGAAGTCCACGCTTTGGACGGTGTATCTATTTCCGTGGACGAGGGCGAATTTGTCGCTGTTGTCGGTACTTCCGGCAGTGGTAAATCCACGCTGCTCAATATGATAGGCGGATTAGACCGCCCTACTTCCGGCAGTGTAACGATCCGTGGAAAAGAGCTTTTGAAAATGAAAGACGAGGAATTGACCATTTTCCGCCGCAGGAATATTGGATTTGTCTTTCAGAATTACAATCTGCTCCCCGTCCTTAATGTGTACGAAAATATTGTGTACCCTATCGAGATTGACGGGGCGAAAGCTGATACAGAGTTTGTCCGGCAGATCATTCATACACTCGGACTGGAAAAGAAGCTCAAAAATATGCCGAATAACCTATCCGGCGGTCAGCAGCAGCGTGTAGCGATTGCCCGTGCATTGGCTACCAAGCCCGCTATTATCCTTGCCGATGAGCCGACTGGAAATTTGGACTCTAAAACAAGTATGGATGTCATCTTGCTTATGCAGTCTATCAGCAAGCAGTACCATCAGACCACGATTATGATTACGCACAACGAAGAAATTGCTCAGATGGCAGATCGGACAATCCGCATTGAGGACGGGAAAGTTGTTGCGGGAGGTGTCAGATATGCACACTAACCGAAACAAAGGAGCAACTAAAAAGGTTGAAAAAGGAATGATGAAAGCAAATCGCACCCGTAACCTGTTTGCGGTGTTTGCCATCGTTCTTACGACCTTTATGATTACCACTGTTTTCAGCTTAGGCATTAACTATATGGAAAATATGGAGCTAATGCAGGTGCGTACCGCAGGCACAAGCGCCGATGTTTCCCTTGCGCTGCCTACAACCGAGCAGGAACAGCAGATCAAATCGTTGGATTATGTGAAAACAATCGGTACGCAGTATATGGTCGGCTCGGTTGCTGAGAAAAATGACGAGGGGCGTGAGCTTTCCATTGCGCTCCAATATTACGATACAACCGAATGGGAAAATCACTATCAGGACGCAATCAACAATATCAACGGTTCCTATCCCACGCAGGAAAATGAAATTATGCTGTCTGAGGACGCTCTTGCACAGCTTGGAATTGAAACGCCGACGCTGAATATGGAGATTCCTCTATCCTATTATGATAAGAACGGTCAGCAGGAAAGAATTTTCACTTTAAGCGGCTGGTTTCGTTCCTACATCGGGACGGGAATGGCTTTTGTTTCAGAAAGCTACTGTGCGAATGCCGGATATACCTTGCAGGATAACGGAACTTTATCTCTAACCTTAAATGAAATGCCGGGAGACTTTTATCAAATTCAAGAAGATGTATCTCTAAACGACAATCAGCATTTTAGCGGATCGGTTTCTATGAGTTCTTCCAATGGCTCTATGATTGCGATGGTTATTCTCTTGGTACTGTTTATTGTCGGAAGCGGTTATCTTCTGATTTACAATGTCCTGTATATTTCTATTTCCAAAGACACCCGCTTTTATGGTTTGATAAAAACGATTGGCACAACACAGAAGCAAATTAAATCGCTTGTAAAAAAGCAGGCATTTAAGTTTGCTTGTATTGGAATTCCTGTCGGCGTCGTATTAGCTGCGGCGGTATCCTTTGCCCTTGTCCCATTGTTTTTACAGCAAGGATATGAACAGGGTAGATCAAGTATGGACGCCGTTGTATTTTTCCACCCTGCTATCTTTATTCTGTCCATTATTTTCTCTGCGGTAACCGTTTGGATTGCTTGTAATGCGCCGGCAAAGGCGGCGGCAAAGATTTCTCCTGTTGAGGCTCTCCGTTTTCAAAACTTTGCACCTAAAAAGACGAAAAGCAGAAACTCCACAAACGGCGGCAAGCTGTCTGTGATGGCGTTCCATAATGTTTTCCGTGATAAGAAGCGGGCTGTGCTTGTATTTCTGTCTCTTTTTATGGGTACTGTCACGATTTTAGGTGTTAATGGCATTTTGGGAAGTATCAACGGAGAAAACTATGTTGATAAATACATGAAATATGATTTCCGTTATACGGATTCACAGTTTAGCCAGTTTGAAAACCTCGAAAAAGAAATACCGCAATTTGATGAGCATTTTATAGAACAGCTTTCACAGGTTAATGGTGTTGCAAATCTTTCAACCAGTAAAATTACTTGGGCAGAAATCGGCTTTAATGCTTCGGAATTTGAGAGCTTTTTGAAAATGCAGCACGAGGAACTCTATCACGATGGCAAACCCTATGAACAAATGATTTCGGAGCTGCAAGAATATGCTAATGCCGGAGATTATGGCTGCTATGTTGTGACCATTGATGATGAACTTGTAGAACAATATAACGATACCCATAATACGCCGATTGATATAGAGGCTTTTCGCAACGGAGATACGGTCATTGTGGGTATGGATACGGACACCTTTGCGCCGAACGCTACACTGGTTGGTAAAACTCTAAATTTGACTTCGGATAACGCAGATGGAAAGTCCGCAGATTTTCAAGTGGCGGGAGCGTTCAACTACAAAGACCTTGATGATAACTTCAATATCGGGCATCGTAAATGGGTGGGCGCTGTTCCTGATGTTATTTATGTAAGTGAAGCAGGAATGGAGCGACTAACAGACACCGCTATCATATACGATATTGGCGTGGACATTGAGAGCGCAAATCAGTTGCAGAAAGTAAATAACGAACTTATAGCAATCAACAACACTTTGCCTTCCGGCAAATGGAATTTTCAAAGCTCTGTTTCTGTATTGGAGGAATTCAATCAGATGTATTTTTCTATCGGTCTGCTTGGCAACGGTGCGGCGATTCTGCTCATTGTAATCGGCTTAATCAACTTTGTGAATGTTATGCTTACCGGCGTTATTGCAAGGAAAAATGAATTTGCCATCATGGAAAGTATCGGGACTACCAAAAAGCAGATCAGAAAGATTTTGACATTCGAAGGAGGATTTTATGCGCTTATTTCAACAATACTGATTATGACTTTGGGTAATGCTTTCCTTTTGCTGGTAGCAGACGCAGTGCCGAGCATTGCAGATTATGCAAGGTTTGAGTACCCTGTGGCGCTCGTTGTTGGTCTTATCATTGCCATTTTTGTAATATGCCTTACTGTTCCATCTCTGGTTTATCGGTTTATTTCAAAGGAGACAGTGATAGAACGGTTGCACGATTTTGAAAACTAATAAGATTTGCGGGGCGGGCGCAGCACTGCTGCGTCTGCTCCTGTAATTCTACATACTGAGGAAAGGTGGTGTGCTTTGCGGTTATGGCAAATATCTTTTTACTGGAAGATG